>Ga0307272_1000164_pt1 | contig 18337 bp, 20 predicted proteins | sample CG08metaT_FD_203625 | JGI IMG/M metagenome (GOLD analysis project Ga0307272, IMG submission 203625) | Metatranscriptome of freshwater viral communities from high-CO2 subsurface aquifer at Crystal Geyser, Utah, USA - CG08 (Metagenome... | ecosystem: Environmental > Aquatic > Deep subsurface >...
CACCCGATCAACAAGTTCAGCTATATTGGTTTGTTTTAAATAAAGGTGAATTTTTTTTGAAAAAAATTAAAAACAATCACAAATGGGGCAATAGAGAACCAAAATGGTGCAATAGCAGAGATTTATTGCAGTAATAGCCAAACAATGAAAATGGCATTGCAACTCACGATGATAGGAAAAACGGCCAAAATTCAGCTTGAGGTCGGGCAGAAAGTGACTTAAATAGTCGATAATTTACCGATTAACAATAACGAGACACAGAAATGGATCAAAGAGGGAGTGTGCTTGTTCGTCGTAGTCGTAATAACTTGGTAGAGTTGTTTTGAAGCAATTTGGTGCATAGGGTGTTCATTCTTAGCCCCTACTCTACTTAATAGAGATTATCTGTTTGGTAAGATCTTACCCGTTAACGAGCAGCAGAATATATCACTCGCCTCATATTATTCAGAACAGTCGCTCCTTCAAGATAATTTTTGCCGCAATATAGGGCAATTTTATATCTGCCGCAGTTTGTTATACCAAATTATGGTTTATTTGTAAGCGATGACGCTCTAAAAATAAGCCATAAACACCACCAGAAGAGATCCGCTAAATGGTATTTGCTATTTAAATAGAATGTGTTTGTTGTAAGGTATCACTATCGTTTTAGGCACTATACCTATGATTTACAGAGCATTTTTATGTAAAAATGAAGTCGCTACATGGCGTAATAGCGATACAATTACCATAGTTTTTAACAATAAAATGCACAAAGAGTAAGATGACCTGTGGGATGCTGCTAGCAAAACACTAAAAAGTGCTTTTCAATTATACAGAAATTGAGCTTATACACTTCAAAGTAGCCTATTAACAACTATGCCATTTACTGTTGTTGTGTGCATTTAGTCATAGACTGCATTGCTGATAATGTGATGAGGTTGTAGAACGCATGGTCGCTATCGAAGAGCTTGTGTGATGAATTTTGATGATGATCTCAGCTTAGCGATGATTAAGGCTTCATGGTGTCGTCATAAGATATTACGCAGTTTCGACCATTATGTTTGGCTCGGTAAAGGGCTAAATCAGCACGATGAATTAAAGGATCAAGGCTTAAGTCATCTTTAGTAACAGTGCTGACACCACAACTGACTGTGACCGTAAAATCGTGTCCAGAGAAACGAGTGTTAATATTGGCTATCTCACTACGAATACGTTCGGCAAAATCAACAGCCATATCTTCGGCTTGCTTTGGCATAAAGACAGCAAACTCTTCGCCGCCCATTCGGGTAAAAATATCTGTCGGTTTCAACATACCCTCGATAACATTAGTCACTTTTTTTAATACCCAGTCACCTGTACCGTGGCCATATTGGTCATTAATATTTTTAAATAGATCAAGATCCATTAACACAACAGAGAATCTTTCACCTATTGTTTGAGCTTGAATAAATTCATTTTCCGCCATTTCTTGTCCAGTACGGCGATTAAAAATACCGGTTAATCCATCTCGCTGCGCTTGTTTCATAAATTGATTACGTTGCAGCCAAGCCGAGATCAATAACAATAATAAACCGACAGAAAGACCTACAAGTAAAGTAGAGAACATGATAGATGAACTTTTTTCCTTCATAAACAAATCTTTTTGTTTCATCAGTAACTCGTGATCTTGGATCAAACTGCTATTTTCACGGCTTTTTTCAACACTATCAAAGCGAGCCATTTGATAAGCATTTTCTTTGACTTTCTGCTCATCAAGTAGTTGCTGGCCAAGTGCAGAAGCGACAACTTGAAACTGGTATGCTTTATCAAATTGCCCGCGTTTACCTGCAATTAAAGAAAGAGTTTCGTTAACTCGTTTTTTCGCTATCATGTTACTGGGTTTATTAGGCAATGCATTAACCATTTGCGCATACATTTCAGCTTGTTGGTAATCGCCTAAATGAAAATAAATAACACTTAAATAAGACCTTATCTCATTGATTTCAACTTCAAATTTAAACTTTTGGTAACGCTCTAAAGCAACAAGATACAAACTTTCTGCAGCCGCATATTGTCCTTTATCAAACAGCACTGTAGCCAAGCCTCTAATAGACATGATCTCAATTAATGGCAGACCATGATCTTTACAATAAGCTTGAGTGTCTTTAAATAATGTATCAGCTTGGTCAAAATGAGCTAATTTTGAATGGGCCACCGACAGGTATAACATTGAATAACATTGATCTTTTGGGTCTTTACCTTGATTTAAATTCAGCGACAATTTTGCTATACGTAACATTTCATCATAAGCGCCCAGCTGTAAATACACATTCATCAGACGGTTATAAGACTTTATTTTGATACTTTGGTCTTGATAGTTATCAATACGAGAAAGATTTTCTTCCAGAAGAGAAAAGGCTTTTTGGTAGTTGCTAAGCCCAATATTTGCAGTGATTTTCAATAGATAAATATTGGTGAGTTCTTCACCAGTTGGACCGTCTATCAGTGCTTCATCGAAAGCTTTATCTGCTGCGACAAAATGACCTAAATAAAGCTCTTTGGAACCGACCAACCTATGTAGGCGGCTGTGTTGTGATGAGGTAAGTGAAGATTCAGAGGCTAATACGGTTTCAATCTTTTTAATTGCATAACCAGTATCTGTCGCCAAATATTGTTCAATAGTATCGAGTTCTTTATCATAATCGATATTGTCAGCTATCGCCGCGCGGCTAAAAAGCAACACGATGATAATAAAAAAATACCTCGATGTATGATGCAAGAATAATTACTCTGTAGGGTTAGTTATAATCATGTACATAGCCATGTCTTTATCACCAACTAACTGGCTCACACGTGCTTTATCTCCCGACATTACAGCGTCAATCTCTTCTTGTGTTAATCCATTTGATTTCATGACAGCACGAGGATCAAGCTTATATGCTTCTAATAACAGGGCATTAGTCGCAAGCTCAGTAAAAAAGGCACTCATGTTTGACATATTGTCACTCTCTGTTTTAATAATTTTATTGTTAATTTATGGGCATAATGACATAACATCAGACAATTCAACACATAAAGTACATTCAACTGATTTAACTAGCTTTTTAAACTTGTGCGTACTTTACACTCAAGTCAGTTTAACAACAAACGCTGATAGTTGTTAACTTGTATCGGCTAACAATTTTAACAAAAAACTGACTATAAAAAAATTAACAATTGCAACTTCATCTTCAATTAATCTGCTGTCTATATCAGGTCAAGATATAAACCAAAACGTTCAGTGTAGAGCACGATTATGCTATATTATCTTTTAATGTTAACAGATACTTAACCTATATCTGATTCGGTAATACCTAACTTAGCCAACATCTCATGGTTTAATGTGATCTGTTTAGCGGGAGGGATCAATAGTGTGCTAATTGGGGTCAACCTAGCCTCAGGTAAAGACGACAAAGCCATGCGCTCGATTACTGGTGATTGAAACGGCAAATTTGCGGCTTCATATATCACCACTTGATGATCAAGAGGATACCATTGCGTTAAGTGCTCAACCAAAATCTGTAACCTCGCTTTAGTGGTACTAAATTGAGTCAAAGTATGTTCACCCGCTAGGGCTATCTGCCACAGTAAAAGATGCGTAGTAGGATCGGGCACATGATGATAAATCATGAACTGAGTCGCTTCAAAACTTTGATGGCCACTATTACCAGGATCTATTCCTAAGTCAGCCCACAAACAAGCTTCCGCAGAAATACCCGGTAACATACTCGCATCATACCCCTCCAAACGTGCTTGTTTTATGGATAAATGCCCAACACAAGCAAATACTCCAGGATGACCATATAAGGCGCATACGACTAACTTACCTAGGCGTACTTCACACAAAACAGCATTAACCATTTCAGCATAAGTAGCACGGCGGTTTTTGATCTCGCCGCATTGTGCATAATAAGGCTGCAGCGAACGCACGTCACAATTAAGCGACATTAGCCATCGTTCAGAAAAACCATCGGGCACTAACGAAAACACCACATCAGCATGCTCAATATAACTCAAACTCAACGCGCCTATTTGCCCAGCTAACTGCAATCCTGTTCCAACACAAATCAGACGGCCTTTTTTTACATTGGATAATGTTGCATTTTGCGATTGTTGAATAGTCATTGTTGTTTCTTTTTTGAGCACTGCAACTTGGATAAAGTTATTAATAATAAATGCTTAGTTAGATATAGCACTTAATAGTGACATAATTTAGTTCGATCGTTTAAATTGAACGATTTAACAACATCCTACCAACATTTGCTGTAATGCGTTAAATAAATATGAAAATTTACCTTAGATTTATTTACTGAAAAAATGGAACTTAGGGCGCTAAATTGACTCAAAGCCACAACATCTTTTAATAGACCCTTGTCAGCATAGGGACAGCTTGGGTATGATGACCGACAGAATTTAGGAAGTAGCGCAGACAATGATAAACAAAAAACAAAGTCTTACCCTTGTAAGCGCAGTAGCGCTTTCATTATCTCTTAGCGGATGCAGTGTATTTGACTGGTTAATATATAAACCAGATGTGCCACAAGGCAACTACATGGAAACACAACAAGTCGAAAAACTTCGTGTCGACATGACTAAAGCACAAGCAGAATATATTTTAGGTCGCCCAGTATTACGCGACAGCTTCTCTGATGACACTTGGTACTATGTCTATCATTTCAAAAGTGGTCGAGATGCTAGCATTACTCATAAAGAGTTGATCATTCACTTTAATGGCGACACAATTTCCAGTGTTAGCGGCGATTACGATCTCAGTAAAGAATTTAATACTCCGCTGGAACAAAGCTCATTACCGTCCGTTAACGACCCAGATATGAAGCCTTTACTACCTGAAATTCGCCCAGATGCAAAACCGTTAGTTGAAGAACAACGTCCGGCATTAAAGAACCAGGCAGAAAATGATAATACACCAACATAAGCCACACAATAACATGTGATTTATGCCAAAAAAAGCAGGACCTCTCATGAGAGTCCTGCTTTTTTTTGGCGTTTTTTCATTGCCACACATCAATCGAGTTAACCTTAAACTAGCGTTAACACATGGATAATTAGCCAAAATAACTGTGCTTAACCTATTTCAAAATTAACATAGACGATTTATTTTGCAAACTTTGCCCTGCTTATTGCATCCATTAACTTGCGATAAACTCGTCATTGACCCAAAGGATAATACTCAAAGGCCTAAAGCACATTTTGATAAACGGATATTATTCTAAGTTTAGTTAACTTTAGCACCGGTTATTTTATTAATACGACCTTCATCTTTAGCTTTTTCGGCACGCTTACGGCGAACATCTTTAGGATCGGCAATTAGTGGGCGATATATTTCAACACGCTGCCCAGGAACAAGCACCTCATCATGTTTGGCCTGGCGGCTAAACACCCCAAGCTTAACGTCTTCAAGGTTAATATCTGGAAAAAATTTAACTATATCACTTTGCTTAACGGCTTCAATAAATGTGGTTCCTGGAGACACCATCACCGAAATAATTTTCTGCTGTTTTGGTAATGCATAAATAACATCTACCGAAAAATTTTCTGTTTCATTCATCACGATAAATCACCTTTGCCCTATCGGTAAACGCCATTACCATAGACGACATTAAATCTTTAAACACTTTACCAAACGCCATATCAACCAGCATGTTTGAAAATTCAAAATCTAAATCAAACTCAACTTTACAAGCATCTTCGGTTAGTTCAGTAAACTTCCATAGACCATGCATGTACTTAAAGGGACCATTTTCCAATTCAAGTGAAATAGATTTAGCTTGCACCACTTGATTACGAGTAGTAAATGTTTTACTGATCCCGGCTTTACTGACATCAACTGATGCCACCATGGTTTTACCATCAAATTCCAGTACCTTACCCCCAACACATCCAGGTAGGAAAGCATGATACGATTCAACATCATTGACTAAATCATACATTTCTAAGGCACTAAATCTAACCAGCATACTTTTGGAAATCTTAGGCATCTGACATCACTATCCTTAATACAATAGCGGGATTTTATCACGTTAAACAAAAAAGGCATCTCTGAGAGTGTTAAATCGCGTTGGAAATAACACAATCATCAAGAAACTCGGTATAATCGTTGTAATATCATAAATCTCCCCCATATCTATTATAGTTAGTAAACATAATAGAGTTTATCAAATGGGCTCACTGCGGGTTGTCCAGCACCATCCTTCAGGTCAATAACGGCAATCAGAACGGTAATAATAATGGTAAAAAAGAAATCAGCAAACGCCTCAGCGAGCATCGCACGCAATAAACGCGCGACCTTTGAATACCGCATTGAAGACAAAATCGAAGCGGGATTACAACTTATGGGCTGGGAAGTTAAGTCCATTCGCATGGGTAAAGTCAATTTATCGGATTGTTATGTCTATATTAAAGAGGGTGAAGCTTTTATGCATGGTTGTACTATTCAACCACTGAATACTGCTTCAACACATGTAATATGCGATCCAATCAGAACCAAAAAACTGCTATTGAAGCGCAGTGAAATTGACAAGCTTGCCGGCTTAATCGAACGTCAAGGCTATACGTTAATTCCTTTATCAATGTACTGGCGCAAAGGTGCCTGGGTAAAAGTCGAAATAGGCTTAGGTAAAGGTAAGAAAGATCACGATAAACGTGAAGACACCAAAGAACGCGAGTGGAAAATCGAAAAAGCCCGCGTAATGAAAAAAGACAAAGAAAACGCTTAATATTGTTAATAGGCCACTGAAACGATGAAAACTGATAAGTTGTTATTGAACATAAGCCTATAACGAACAGATAGTGAACAAACGATTATATTTTGTTAATGGATACTAGGTATTCATCTCACAAAGCGTTATAGTTAACTCAATTGGGGGCGATTCTGGATTCGACAGGATTCACGAAACCCAAGGAGCATGTCGAGGGGCGGTTGGCCTCGTAAAAAGCCGCACCGTTATAGTTGCAAACGACTCTAACTACTCTCTAGCAGCTTAGGCTAGCTAGCCATCAACCACACGTTTCGCACGTGGACAGTGGATTCTGATGGTCATATTACAGTGTGCTAGCGAGGGAACTCCGTCCGGGGGTGAACCGCGAAACAGTACCGGACTCACCAAGTAGCATCCTGTCTTTCGGAGACTGCTTGGTTAAATAAAAGAGAGACTAAACATGTAGTGCCGAGGATGTAGGCTTTCTGGACGCGGGTTCAAGTCCCGCCGCCTCCACCAATTTATAGAAGGGCTTAGCAGCAATGCTAAGCCCTTTTTCTTTGTCCATTTTTGCATGGCAACTTTATACATTAACTTCATTTTAAACTAACATCAACGTCGTGGCGCTTCGCCCACACCCGACCAAGAAGGGAAAAACTGCTTTCCCCTCTTGGATCACCCCAGCAGCTCCGACAAAGTGTTGATCCTCATAGCGATAATAAAAATCGCCTAACGGCTCAGATGGTACATCCATGTACCCCTGAGCCTGTGACATCATCCATGATGTCACTACGGCATTTTCATCACGCTATTTCGGACACTTCGGACGGAGAACCATTGAGCCTGCTGGTTTATTTGTATTAAAGTTGATACTTCTGACTTTAATAAACTAAAAATCGACATGAAGCTCATTTACTTTCTCAATTTGGATTTTAAGTTCATTATAAAAACTAGGAATATCACTTTGAGGAAATTCTGATACTAAGCTAATTAAATCATTTTCATCTATAAAATCTTTAAATGGTTCTAAATACGAACATGAATGCTTCCACAACATGGCTACCGAGTGTTTTTTGTACAGTGTAAGTTCGTGATAATCGAACCAAGATTTAGAAATTTGCAAACTCATAAAAAGAGCTGATTTTATCTGCCCCTTCGAATATTCATCATTTCTCATAAAATCTGTAATAATCTCATCAATTTCATTTTGCTTGATGCCGCTGAGTAGCTCAGCAGAAAACCTTATTTTAGCAAAAGGAATAATACAGTTTTTATAAGTTAGTGCTGATATTTTTTTATACAGAATATCTGCGGGATGGCTTTTAAGATTATGTTTCTTAATCAATATGTCAAAAATTATGATTTGAAAATTATGGGGAAGTTTTTGACTTAAAACCAATTCTCTTTCCTGTAGATAGTTGTCTATTGATATTTGAATCTGCCTAAGTTTTACTTCATCTCTAGAAATATTTAACTGATTTTCAAAAGCAATTCTTGATTGTCTAGCCTCAGATCTAGTTTCTCTCAACTCATGAAGTTGGATGTTAATTGACCAAATAAGGAGCCCTACTGTCGCAAAACCTAAAATAGGATTAATTGTACCTCCAATAAAATCACCGAACTGAGCAAAAGTCTCTTGCGTACCATATGCTCCATAAAACATACCAAAATATAAAATAAGAATACTGACTACAACTAAAACAACGGCTACTAACGATATTTTCAACCAGGTAGGGAGAACATATTTAAGTGTGTTCTTTTCAGTATTTTGCAACTTGGTTACATCATCCATTCTAATTAATCCTTAACAATACTAGATTCAAAATTTTGCATACAATGACCAAATGTTTCTTTTTCTCCATTAGTATTGATCCAACCAGCTGAACTGCTCTCATGAAGCACAACCCGGCCATCAGTGAATACGTCAGCACTAACCAGTAAATAGTTAAATGAACCTGTGTATGTTTCAACACGATAACCCGTTGAACGCATTGATTGCCTAACCTCAAAATTTGTTAACCCTGAATGAGATTGATTAAATCCATCAATTAAACAATCAACAAATAGTGGGACTGAATCAGGAATAATTGTGCCAGTAGAAACAACAAAAAACTCATCAACGTCTGTTCTTGTTGGGGCTGCGCATGCGGTGAGCATAAATATAAGGAATAAGACAGAAATCTTTTTCATTTTACATATCCGTATGTTTAGATAATAACCAATATCATAGTATATAGACAAACTCCAATTACAATCACTTATTAGAAAATCATTCAATATTAATAATAGACTTTTATCTTTATTAATAGTCACATACAAAGTTAAATCGAAGAGAGTAGAGACACAGGTGCAATCGCGGCTGTGACCATCGAAAACATGGATGTTTTCGCAGAGCGCCCATGGATGGGTTTACAGCGTGTCACCGAAGTGATTGCACTTGGGGAGCACAACTGGACAAGCATGCGATCGGGCATTGCTAAACAATATACTTTTGGAACAACAATAACCGGTTCAGATGTGGCGGCGGGACTTGAACCGGTGTCCATAAAAAAATCCCCATTAATAGCGATATCAACGGAGATTTTTATTCATCTTACCAAGCCTAACAAATGGTCACTAACGCGACGGGCTTAAGTATAATTAGCTTTGTTTTTTAACAAACTTCGATTTCAGCATCATTTGGCCATTGCCATCCACTTTACAATCGATGTCGTGGTCGCCGTCGACAAAATGGTTGATCACTGCTTTAGTGCCAACTTTAAGCACGAGTGATGAACCTTTTACTTTAAGGTCTTTGATTAAGGTGACTTTGTCGCCTTCTGCTAATAAGTTGCCGTTGGCATCTTTTAAAATGATAGCGTCTGGATCAACCACTTCTTCATTTGGGTTCCACTCATTGGCGCATTCTGGACAAATTAATAATGTGCCGTCTGAATAAGCGTACGGAGACTCACATTTTGGGCATGGCGGGATTACATCACTCATATCTTTACTCTCTGTGTTCTTGGCAGTTGTCGAACACGTTAACAGCGCTAATACGCAGTTCGACAGGCTTTATCGATTGGCGTGAGATAGAAAAGTATCTATCCTGCCGAATATTGTAATGACATTATAATGCTATTATCACAAATTGACTACCCTAGGATAATAAACCAGCTGATCCACTCACCTGCTAACGAAACGATTGGGATTACCACTAACGTCACGAATAGCCTAACAATAGGCGAATTAAAGCTTAGCTTTTTACCTGTGGATTGGGACGACTTTGATTGTCAGCAAAACTCACATCATGCTTTTCGAGGTATTCGCGAATAAGCTGACGGGTGACTTCTGATGGGGTGAGATCTTGCGCAGCACACAGTTGTTCAAATGCCTGCTTTTTTAGCGGGTCCATTAATACAGTAAAACGTGCAGTTTTATTTTCCACAGTGGGCTAGCCTTTCATTACGACATGATAATCTGATTATAATCCAGTGTGTGGCTAAAGACCATATTCTGGATTTTTTATTCGCCGTACTATTAGCTAGAGCCATTAGCTTGGGGCATTCACCCGAGTTAAGAAACAACTAGGTTAAACCTAATGATGCCTTAGCCCGAGTGTGTTTATCTGTTACACAATGCTCGCTAAACGGGGTAACAACGCCTTAAAACTCGGTCTAGTTGATGCACTATGCTGCAAGCAATCTTGCACTAACTGGCGCAACATTGTCGCTTGTGGTGTGTTTGGGTTATCGATGAGGTTTAGCATATCATCGACCAAATAACCAAATGCCCTAACCTCAATCGCTTGCATTAATTGCAAATGCTGTGGGGTAAACTGTTTTAAATTTGAGGCGGCGCCAAAGTCACCAAACAATACGTTATCTTGGGTATTTATCATGATGTTGTGAGCATAAATATCGCCATGGCTAATCCCATTTTGATGTAAATGAGCCAAAATATCAGCCATTTGGCTGGCAATATAAGTTATGCGAGCCCAAGTAAATACGGTTTGCGCTTCAAAGGTGTCGCGGCTACAGGTTTGCAACGACGGCGGTAAACCTAAATTGCTATAGTTTGGCGGGATAAGTTGCATCACTAAACCCAGTTGCTCTGGTTGATTAATTTGTGCCACGACATTGATTAAATTTGGGTGTTCGCCGGCGGTTAAGCAGCAATCAAGCTCATCTGCTGGGTAACCATCGCTGGTCACCATGCCTTTAAACAACTTAATCGCAACATCAGTCTGGCAGCTAAAGCTTGCCTCATCTGAGTGTTCATCATGGTGAGTAGCTTGATAAATCAGTCCAGATGCGCCCTGCCCGAGTAACTGACCTAAAGTAAACTGGGTTAATGGCACTACAGGTACGCGAGTATTATCGCAATGTTCAACATGACTGAACGCGTTACCTGCAAAGGCTAACCAGGCTAAGTTAGGTAACTCAAATAACCAATGTGGTAAAGCGGTAAGCTGGTTAGCCGATAATCGGATCAGGGCTAATTGATGGCAGTTTGCCATGCTATTAGGTAATGCTGTTAATCGGTTACCCGCAAGCGCAAGCTTTTCGAGCCGATGACATTGACCTAAACTGTCTGGCAATTGCTCAATTTGGTTATCGGTTAAAATTAACCAACGGGTTTGTTTTGGAATGGATGCTTCCGATACGGTACGAATTTGATTGGCTTTAAAACCTATCATTTCGAGCTTTGGACACCGACCTAATACAGCTGGAAGATGTTCAAATAGGTTATTCGACACAAACAAGATTTTAAGTTGATGTAAATCGGCAAGGTTATCTGGCAACGACGACAACTGGTTATTGCTAAGATCGAGTACTTCTAGGGTATCGGCTAATTCAAACAGTTTTGTAGGAAATTGCGTAAGTTGTTCAGCGATACTGACCCGTTGATAACCCAGTAACAAACCATCATTTAATTGTTGCAGTGTCTGCATCATGTTTCTCTTTGCCGAAAATTGTCGCCATAGTAATAGACTGCACCCACGGAGACAAATTTCTGCTAAATTTTTATCAAAAAAAAACCACAGCAATAGCTGTGGTCAAAACGGAGGCTAAAAAACACAAATTGGGGTTGATAATTTTAGCGCCATTTCTAGTACATCAAGTACGGCTTAGAAATGGATTCCTACACACTAGGTTACTAACCTCCATTGACGTTAGTAACCTAAAACAACAAATAACGTTAAATCAGTTCCGCTAACATGCTGTCAGCGTATGTCACTAATTCGCCGCCATCACGCACTTTTGCCACGTAATCTGGATTGGCAATAAATGGACGGCCAATTGCCAACAAATCAAATTTGTTGTCGGTTATGGCTGCACTGCCCGTTTCGGCGGTATAGCTACCGACACCCACTAAGGTGCCAGTATAAACACTGCGCAAATAGGTCGATATATTGCCGCCTAAGTAATCAAACTGCATTGAGTCGTCAAAAATACCGCCATGTAAAAACGCTAAATGGCGTTTAGCCAACTCAGGTAATAAATAGTCAAACACATCACGGTCGCGTGGATCGGCGGCCATATTAAAATAGGCACCAGGAGAAACTCGAATAGCTGTGCGATCTGCGCCAATTGTGGCAACCACAGCATCAACAACTTCTAAAGCAAAGCGTGACATGTTTGCCGGAGTTTGGCCGTATTCGTCTTCACGGCGATTGTTGTCATGATGCAAAAACTGGTCAATTAAATAACCATTCGCGGCATGAATTTCAACGCCGTCAAAGCCTGCATCAATCGCATTTGCCGCGGCTTGAGCATAATCAACCACTAACTGCTTAATATCATCTAAGGTGGCCGCTTTTGGTGTTTGATAAACGAGTTCGCGCATTCTAGGCACTGTGCCTTCAACCGCTTGTGCAGAAGAAGAAAGTACATCACCACCATCGAAAAAATGTGGGTGTGCTACACGGCCAGTGTGCCAAAGTTGAGCAAAGATTTTACCGCCACTTTTATGCACGGCATCGGTCACTTTACGCCAACCGTCAATTTGAGCTGGAGTAAATAAGCCAGGGGTGTTTGGGTAGCCTTGGGCATCTGGACGGATAATTGTCGCTTCACTGATAATTAAACCAGCTTCAGCTCGGCGAGCATAGTAATCAACCATCTTCAGTGTTGGCACAAGGTCATCATCCGCCATACAACGCGTTAATGGTGCCATTAAAATCTTGTTTGATAATGTTAAGGTGTCATTGAGTTTGTAAGGGGTAAATAAACTGGCCGTCATGTGGTTAACTCCATTCTTGAATATGCGTTCAAGATTAATCGTATTTGAATAGACATTCAAGTATTTTTTGAATAGTCGGTAAAATTTAGTTAGACTCAAGTGTGATGAGTTATCACGCTTTGTTGTTGACCAGAAGTGACCATATATGAGACACGCTGAATTTAATAGAGAAACTGTTTTACGTGCTGCTATGAGCACCTTTTTAGTGAATGGATTCGCTAAAACCAGCATGCAAGATCTCACCAAAGCAACGGGACTACATCCGGGATCAATTTACTGTGCCTTTGATAATAAAAAAGGCTTATTTATTGCTGCAATTGAGCAATATCAACAAGATCGCAGTAAGCAATTTGAGCAGCTATTTGCCAATGATGATTCAGCGGTAGACAACTTAGGTGCATATTTAGCCCTAATCGTACAAGAATGTTTAAGCTGCGATGCGACCCAGTCGTGCTTACTAACCAAGTCACTCAGTGAAATGGGCGAGCAAGACGAGCAAATTAGACTTATGGCCTGTGAATTTTTGCAGCTGTGGCAGCAGTCGTTAGCGCAAGTATTTGATACAGCAAAAAAACAGAAGTTAATCGCACAAGACAGCGACAGTCAGTTTTTAGCGCAATATTTGGTGATGGGAATATACGGTTTAAGAACGGTGGCTCATACCGAACCTAATATGCAAGTATTACAGCCTTTGGCAGATAAGCTATTAAATGATTTATTACGCTGTGAATCAAATGATTAATCCCCATATTGCTAAATAGCAAACATCATAGCTATAACCAAAAAAGACACATTGTGGTGTCTTTTTTAGGTTTAGAATCAATAAGTGCTTAGCTCAATACACGCTGTGAATAAACACGCTCACCTAACGAGTTAAGTATTTTGCACTCACCCTCTAACACCGCAATAATTGACTTACCTCGACGAAATGATTCTGGGATCATTACGCGTCCTGTGTTGCTGACATGTAAATCGGTCATGACAGCATTATGCATTTCTAAACCAACAGGCGCTTCATAATACAAAATAGTCACAGTGGCAGTTGATGTTTGACCTTCAGCAGATTCAGATTTCATATTCGCATTCTCATTTACAGCATACTGGTTCAGGGTAGAAATGATATTGATAACCTAGCTCATCAACTCATCTATTTATCAAAAGGCAAACACTTAATCTATTGATTTTAGACAACAAAAAAACCTTTCAACTTATTATTGTATTTTATCATTAAATGATAATTATGTTTAAATTGTATTATTGATTCAAAGTAATTGATACATAAAATTAACAGGCTTGAGATGTTAGTATAAAAATTATTCACTAATGAGACGAGGTGCGAATACTGAATTTAATAATATTTATCGTATTATCAAGCCTATTTACGTGAAATTTAGATCCTGCACCTAAACAGCACAACTAATTCCTGTTAGAATCGATGACAATTTTTAGCCTTAAACATTTAAAAAACGAGATTAAGATGGGCAGAGCATATCAAAATAAAAAAGAGTCCATGGCGAAAACCGCCGGCCAAAAGACACGAATTTACTCACGCTATGGTAAAGAGATTTACATTTGCGCTAAAGGTGGCGTTGACCCAGATGGTAACCTAGCTCTTCGTAGCTTGATTGCCCGCGCAAAGAAAGATCAAGTTCCGGCACACGTTATTGAACGTGCCATTGAAAAAGCTCGTGGCGGTGGTGGTGAAGATTATGATACCGCCCGCTATGAAGGTTTTGGACCTGGCGGTTGTATGGTGATTGTTGATTGCTTAACAGACAACGGTAACCGTACTTTTACTCAGGTTCGCCAAGCATTTGTTAAAAATGATGCCAAGTTAGGTAGCCCTGGTACTGTTGGCCATATGTTCGAACATCAAGCAGTATTTGTATTTGATGGTGATGACGATGAAGCTATTTTAGAACTGCTTATGATGGCTGACGTCGACGTTGCCGATGTAGAGCTTGAAGATGGCATCATCAGCGTATTTGCGCCAGTGTCAGAGTTTAACAATGCCCGCACAGTGTTAACTGAAGCCTTTCCAGAGATTGATTTTAAGGTAGAAAATTTAGCATTTGTGCCACAAACAATGACAGAACTTACTGGCGAAGACATTGAAAGTTTTGAAAAATTCTTAGCTGCTCTTGATGATTGTGACGACGTACAAAACGTTTATCACAACGCTGAGATTAACGAAGAATAAAACTCGCTAAAACGAGAAACGCTACAAGTCTAGGAACTAGATGACTTAGCCGCGAGCCAAACGTCATCTTCCCTAGCATTAGTGTTTTGAGCAGACCAAACTAAAAAACGCAGCTTAGGCTGCGTTTTTTAATGTCGTTTAATCAACGAATGTACTTAACGTAAGTCCATTTCTTGAACTTTTTCGTAAGCAATTTCTGGTGCAGTTACATCTGGTTTTTCATGTAAATCTGCTTTCAATTGACCTTTACGATGCTTTAGTGCCGCATCGAGTTTTTTAGCAGCGCTTGTTATAGCGGGATACATGACTAAATCAGTACCTTTAGCAGCAATGCGAGTTCCTTCATAGTTAGTTCTAATTTCAACATCATATTCACCATGCTCTTTAGCAATGATGATATCTAGCGAGATAAGCGTGGGGAAATGGCTAGCTATTTTAGCGAATTTTTCATCTACGTGTTGTTTGACAGTGTCTGTAACATCAACATGGTGACCAGAAAGATTTATTTTCATAGATTGTCCTTAAAAGAATTTACTTGCCAAATTTATCGCGTGTCACAACTGCATGCTGACATAAATAATGGTGTTGCACAAATGCAGACTGACATATTTAGACATAGGGCATGTGCTTTGCGTCACAAGTACTCAAGTCTATAATGTGTTTTATATCTCCTTGCGTACTTTATCACTGTGCCATTAATAAACGTGCATGGGGTATATCAAATTGACCTAACCCCTACATTGATTAAACATCAGATTACTGATTAAGTATAGACACAATAATGTCACAAAGGTTGCAACTTTTGGCTTGTTCTCACAAGTGATTACAAACCAAACAAATAACCACTAAAAGCAGTTACTTTGTAAGCAACTATACATTTTTTATCTGTTTAGACTTTAGTAAATGAAGTCGAATTAATTTTTTATAAAGGATCCCTATGGCAACGAATCAACTGCAAATCGATATTATTTCTGACGTAATGTGCCCGTGGTGCATTGTTGGTTATCGCCGACTTGAACAAGCATTGAGTCAATTTGACGATTTAGAGGTTAAATTGCAGTGGCATCCGTTTGAGCTAAACCCCGCAATGGGGCCTGAAGGACAACACTTAGGTGAACATATTGCCGAGAAATACGGCTCAACACCGGAACAAAGTACACAAAATCGTCAACGATTAACCCAAATGGGTGCCGATTTAGGCTTTGAGTTTAACTTTTCTGACGCATCGCGAATTTATAACACGCTACAGGCCCACCAGCTACTTTATTGGGCGGCAGAGTCTGGCAAGCAAACTGAATTGAAACTGGCGTTGTTCAGCAGCTACTTTACTGATCAAAAAAACCCAGATGACATTGAAGTTCTCATTGAAGCAGCCACAAAGGTAGGCTTAGATGCTGATGAGGCACGAGCAGTGCTCACAGACAAACGCTTTGAAACTGCGGTAAAAGAGGAAGAGCAACTGTGGATCAGCCGCGGGATCCAAGCCGTCCCCGCCATTGTGTTTAATCAACAATATTTAGTCTCTGGCGCACAAGATCCCGACACGATTGCTGAATTAATTAGTAAACTGACGACAGAAGACGCTTAAACCGTTTTAATTAAACAAATAAAACCCAGCTTGCGCTGGGTTTTGTGTTTACTGGATAATCACTAAACCTAGTTCAACTTTGTCACTAATAAAGTAGGTGACTCAGAGCTTGGACCTGTTACCGTAAAGCGATAGGTACCGGCGCTTGTGGCATTAAAGTGCATGTTTGCGCCTTTTTTCGCTAAGGTTTTCAACAAACCTTCACTCACAGCGTCATCGCCTGCTATTGCACCAAAATCAATTGTCGACCAATCTGCTGTCGCGATTTTAAATTCATTATCGCCAGCAGCTAACGCAATATCGACTTGGTAAATAGATGATCCCTGATAGGCCAATGCATCTACTTCGCCCCAGCCATTCATGCCACCTCGAATGTAAACGGTATTACCGACAAACATGTCTGTTTTGTCGATGGTCAAAATAGGGGCATTACGATTACTCATATCAAAGGTAAAACTGTACATCGCATCTGTTTCAATATTGATGCTTAAATTGCCACCTTTTACAGCCAGTGCTTTGCCAATACTCAGCTGCACGGTGCCATCGGCATCTAAGCTACCATAATCGACGCTATCCCAGTCGCTAGAGGCCATTTTAAAGCCTTTGGTTCCAGCGGTAACCATGACTTCAGCACGATATATACTGCCACCTAAATAGACCATTTCATTATCGGTAGACCAGCCATTCATGTCACCGCGTAAATATACTGGGGTGTCAGCAAAAGGCTCTTGGTTATATACCGATAACACAGGGTTCTGCTTGTCTGCCGCATTTAATGAGAACACGTAGGTTGCGTCACGTGATGCTGTAAAGGTCATGTTAGCTCCTTTGGCAGCAAGCAATTCAGCCACGTTTTCATCAACAACGGCCACATCACTAGAAATTGCACCAAAATCAACTGTGTTCCAATCTGCTGATGCCAGTTTAAAATTATAACTATTTGCAGTTAAGGTAATCGCAATACGGTATTCGCCATTACCGACATAAGTGAGCTTATCAACCTCACCCCAGCCATTCATATCGCCACGCACAAATACATCTGTACTGCCAAAAGGGACGACATCTGGTGCGCCTGCTGTCGCATTGGCTGTTAAGCCCTCGCCTTGCATTTCGCCTTGTACTTTAACAAACACAGCTGTGGTGTAAGCGGGTACGGTAAATGTGCCTTCACCATCTCCTTGAGTAAAGCTAGCGTTTTGCACCTCGTTGTCTATCGACGCTTGCTGCTTTGCATGCAAGCTAAAACCGCTAGCGGTGGCAATGGTCTGAGTTTGCTCTTGAGCACTACCATTAACCATCACCACAATGGCATCAACGCTTGGATCGATATCGGTTAAGCCTGCGCCGTCGTCAATGCTCATCACAATCACGCCCTGCTTTTGGTTTTTACCGATATTATGAAAGCCCACTCGGTCGATAATGTCTTGCGCTGTGGTTAAACGGAACAATTTACTTTGCTGACGGATGGCCAAGAACTCATTGAATACCGATGATGCAAAATCGATTTCAGACATAGATGCAGCAGCATTGGGGTTAGCCGAAATCCCACTAATCACACTCCACTTAGTCTCGTTATCTTGTGCTAACGGTAAACCAACATTCCAATTA
>Ga0307272_1000166_pt1 | contig 18292 bp, 5 predicted proteins | sample CG08metaT_FD_203625 | JGI IMG/M metagenome (GOLD analysis project Ga0307272, IMG submission 203625) | Metatranscriptome of freshwater viral communities from high-CO2 subsurface aquifer at Crystal Geyser, Utah, USA - CG08 (Metagenome... | ecosystem: Environmental > Aquatic > Deep subsurface >...
AAAGGGGCTAAAGGATGAGCTTAAAGGATGAGCTACTTAACCGGAGAAAACAGTGGGGTTGAAGGTGCCGCAAACGGTGACCTCAGTCGCAGGCGTGCCAGCCTCATTCTCGAAGCGGAGGTTCTCAGGACCAGCGGCGTTGTCAGTGACGGACCAGTAGAGGCAAGCGTTCTGGCGCGTGGTTCTGGCGGTACCGGTGGGGAGACGTCTCCACTCGGGGAAGTACAGCGTACCGGTGGCCTGACGGGACTCGCAACCGTTGTAGGTCTTGAAATCAGCATCGCGGTAACCAGTCTCACAGACGAAGAAGCAGTGACCGACCTTCTCGACGATACCGGAGGCACCACCATCGCAGAACACGGATCCCTTGGGAAGAGTGTCGGCGGTGACGAGAGGAACCTCGACGTTGACGTCAATGTGGAGGTGACGGCCGAAGAGCTCGGGGTTCTTCCTGACCTCACGGGCGACGATGGAGCAATCAGTACCCTGCTCCTCGAAGGGAGTGAAGAGGTTGACCTGATCGACATCGTTGATGGCGAACTCGCAACCAGTCTCCCAGCGGCCGTCCTTGTCGATACACTGAGAGGTGGTTCTGTTGCAAGTGGAGAGATCACATCTCTGGACACCATCGATGACCTTGCAACCAACAGAGGCAGCGGGGGCACCAGGAGTGATACCAGAGGCGTAGAGGCAGTCGACGCAGAGGGTAGTGCAAGTGCGGTCGGCAGTGATGTCAGCCTCGCAACCGTTCTCGGCCTTGCCGTCGCAGTTAGCGAAACCGTCATTGCAGATGAAGTTGCACTTACCGGCCTTGGTGGTGAAGGCAGAGTCAGCCTCGTCACGAACGCAGTAGGGGATCATGGTAGTGGAGTTGACACGGAAGGCAGTAGAGACGAGAGCGGAAAGGCAATCGACAACACCAGTGGTGGACTCCTCCTTGATGGCACCAGAGCACTGATCGTTGAGGTTATCAAGACCAGAGTCGATGGCGTCAATGAGGATCTGGTTGTTGGCGGCGTTGGAGGTGACCTGAGAAGAGGGCTCGCAGAGAAGTTTCTCCTCCTCACAACCGTTGTTGGGGATACCGTCACAGTCAGCCCATCCATCCTGGCAAGCGAAAGCGCAACGTCCAGTGGCGTGGTCGCAGTAGCTGGGGGAAGGAGTGTCGTAACGGACCTGGACGTTGGAGTAGAAGTCAGTCCAGAGGATGTGGTTGACAACGGCAAGGAAAGGATCCTCGAAGAGAGAGCAGTTGAAGGAACCAGTGAAGCCGTAGGCAGTGGCAACAGCGGGGCGGACGTAGGAGGCGGGGTAGTTGGAGGCAACCTCGCAACCGTTCTTCCACCAGCCATCAACATCACCGCACATACCCTCAACGCAAGAGCTGAGGTCGCACTCATTGTCATAACCAGTATCACCGTCAGCGATGCAGGTGGAACCAGAGGTACCGGGAAGGTTGGCGCACATGACACAGTTGCAGGGTCCAGTGCCAGAGGCGTCAGCGTTGGTAGACTCGCAAACAGCTCCGGTGGCGGGGAGACCGTCGCAATCGGAGGTGGTGGCGAGGCAGCGGTAATCGCAGTGTCCGGTATCGGGGCGGCAGAACATGGGGCTGAAGTCGTGGTCGATAGCGGCACCAATCTCGGTGAGGTTGGTCTCAGCCCAGTAGTTGCGACCGAACTCGTTCTTGATGGTGGCGTCACCAATGATGTTGGCGCAGTTGAATCCCTTGTAGGCGGGATCGGTGTAACCGTAGGCGGACTCGCAACCATCCCAGCTGGCCTGAGCACCAGGGAGGTTGGGGTTGAAGTCGAAGGAACCAGCGTAACCGGAGTTAGCATCATCCTTGCACTTGCGGGTATCAACCTCACAACCGTTGCGCGGGTCACCATCGCAATCCTTCCAGTGCTCCTCGCAGAGGTAGTAGCACTTACCGGCGGCGAAACGAGTGTTGTAGCCAGTGAAGGGGCCGGGACGGGCACCATCAATCTCGTTGAGCTTGAGGGGAGCGTCAATGAAGCTTCCGGCGATGGAGGAACCACCGAGGGTAGTCTGCTTCTGGTACTCAGTAAGCTCGCGGCGCTGGTGGAAGAAGAGAGGTCCTCCGAGGCCACCGAGATCGCAACCAACAGCCTGGGGCTTCTGGGAGACACGGAAGGCGGGAGTCCAGACCTGGGTGTTGTCCTTCTGACCACCGGCGAAAGTCCAGCCCATGGTGGCACAATCGAAGGTGTTCTCGGCACCGTTGTTGAAGTCGTAGGTGGTGGCAAGCTCGAAACCGGTCAACCAGTTGTTATCAGCGTTCTGGCAGAGTCTCTGAGCCTGGGCGGGCTCAGTGGCAGTGACAAGGTTGCACTGGAAGGCGTCGGCGTTAGATCCATCAGCAGCGCCAGCGGCACCGGTGTAACGGCAACCAAGACGGATGAAGGGGTTGTACTCACCATCAACAGACTTGCGGTTGAAGACGTACCATCCACCGTATCTGGCGCGGTAGTCGACGTAGTCGTAGACAGAGTCGAGGAAGAAGCAGTTAGAGTTGGAGGAGGCTGCGACGTAGCCAGTGTACTCGCGGTAGGTACCGGCGCAACCGACACCTGCTCCACCAACGCTGAAGGCGGCGCTGGTCGCAACCTCGTACTGAACCGCACCACCAGCGGCGAGACCGACACGCTGGACGAAAGGAAGGTTGGGGTCGTCCTGGAAATTGAGGGCAAGGTTCACGAGCCAAGCGTAGCAGAACTCGTTGGCCGGGTCGTCGCAATCCATGCGCCAGTCGTAGCGGGTCCCGACAACTGGGGTGGTGGGGACGTACGTGAGCTTATCGTTGTAACGAGTCTGCTGGGAGTAGAGACGGCTGTAGTCACGAACGTTGTAGGTCGTGGGGTCGGCAGCGTTAGTAAAGAATCCAGACCAGCGACGTGGGTTATCACCAACCTCAATCTGAGTGGTAGCGCCAGAGACGGGAACAAGACGCTCGGGGAGGATGTAGAGAGGGTTGGGCTCGTTGTAGTCGAGTCCAGAGAGGATGTAGCAATTAATGCACTCACCAGAGTTACCGCAGAACTCGTTCAGGGACATGTGCTCGCAACCGTTACGTGGATCACCATCGCAGTTGAAGTAACCGGCGGTGTTGTCGCAGGCCCATCCGACGCAGAGACCGGCGGTGAGGCTAGTCTTGTTGGCATCGCAAGTGGGTTTGAACTCACCGCCATCGGGGTTGACAAAGTGGCCAGGGAAAGAGGAAACAAGCTTGGTGCAGTCATAGACAGCGCGGTAGCCATAGGCGTACTGCTCGTTACCCCAGAGGTTTCGGTAGTTGCGCTTGGTTCCGGGAGCGACATCATATCCGAGGGCTCCAGAGCAGGTGTTGTCAACAGTGAGATTCATCTGCTGGCAGAGAGTTCCGTCGTGCTCGCAACCGTCACGTGGGTCACCGTTGCAGTCAACCCAACCAGGCATGCAAGTGAACTGACACTTACCGGCATAAAGGTCACCAGGCTCTCCGTTGCAAGACTCGACCTTGGAGAGGTGGAGAGAAGCAGCGTTGGTGCGCATGGTCTCGCAGTTAATGGAGAAGGTCTCGTTACCGTACTTGTAGTTGTGAGCAGTCTCGCAACCGTTTCTCCAGTCGTTATCGTCGTCCATGCAGAGGGGAACCATGGTACCGTCGCAAGTGTAGTCGACACCGCAACGGAGAGAGCAGTTACCCATGTTGCAAGTGGCAGCGTAGTTGGGGTTGATACCGGGGAGAGCGTTACAATCCTTGCGCTCGCAGTTGGAACCGCAAGAGTCGACGGCCCACTCGTTGGTCTCGCAACCGTTCATGGGATCAAGATCGCAGTCATCCCATCCGTTAGCCTGGTTGCACTTGAAGTTACAGTGACCGGCATTGTTGCCAGAATTGAGGCAAGTGATCCACTCAGTCTTGGTATCGGGGTGAAGGTGAGGACAGTGGTCGCGAGAGCAGCCGTTTCCAGCATTGTAGTTCTGCTCCTTGGTGAAAGTACCAACGGTGGCAGCGGTAGCATCAGCAACGACAGTAAGAGCGGTAACGACGCGAGAAGATCTGAACTCAACAGTGAGAGCCTTGGTCGGGACAGCAAGAGTGGGAATGATGTCAACAGTGACAGGGGAAGCTCCCTCGTACTTAACACCATTGAGCCAGATCTGGAAGCTGCTGAAAGGACCGGAGACAGAGGCACCAGGAGTAAAAGTGACCGTGACTCGAGTCTTCGCGGTGAAAGACCAGGTACGAGAACCGACAACAACGGTCTTATCGGCGGGGCCGGCAGCAGGTTCAACAGCGAGATTAAGGGGGGCAGGAAGAGCAGCAAGCTCCTCGAAAGAGGCAGCAGCAGTCATCGCAAGCTTGTTGACAACAGCGTCGGCATCGTTACCGTTCTCGAAGTACATCTTATCGATATCGGTCTGCTTCAAAGAGTAGTAACGGAGGCTCCAGGCGGCGCCAGTCTCACGAGGGTTGCAATAGCAAGAACCATCATCGTAGTTATCAGTGGCAATAGACCAGAACTGGAGGAATGGGCACCAGACACCACGAGTCTTGTTGTTGTTGTTCCAGCGCTTCCAGACGGAACCAGAGGCTCCACCGACGAGGTCGGGAGTACCGAAGGGAGTCTTGGTAGCAGCGGTGGCGGTGGTAGCGGGGTTAGTGAAGTCAGCAGAAGGAACGAAGAGAGTCTTCTGATCGAAGTCCCAATCGGGGTGAGACATGTGGTAATCAAAGTCACCAGAGTATCCCTCGTATCCGATGGTGTAGTTGGGCATGCGGTAGCCGACGGCAGTCTCGCAACCGTTAGCCCAGAAGTAATCTTCGTCAACACAGTACATGCGGTTGCACTCACCATCACCACCCTGATCGTACGCACCAGCGACGACGCACATGTAGTCACCACGAGTGTTACCGGTAGTCTTGATCTCAAGACGGTTCTTACCGGTCTGCTTGGCAACATGCCAGGGCTTGAAGAAGTCAACGTGAGGAGTCTCGGGGGTACGATCCTGCTGAACGTTGGCAGAGACACGAGGAAGATACTGGCAAGAGGCGGCGGTGGTGCTATATCCGTTGAGGGATTCACAACGAGCGCACTTGTTAGTCACGGAAGCGTAAGAGTAGTCAGGGAAAGCTCCGTTCTTGGCGTGGTAGTTGTCCCAAGTGCCACCAACAGCAGTGAGAGCCTGAGTTCCAGATCCAGCCATGTGTCCAAGACGGAATCCGAAGAGATCAGCGAAGAGGGTGACAGTCTTAGGAGTGTTCGTGTCCTTGTTGTACTTGTCAGAGATCCAGACCTTGGGGTAGGCAGGAGCGGGCTGACCGGCGATGTTATCACCAGCGGTGGCGGAGGGGCTGAGGTCGAAGCGGAGGGCGACGGAGCGAGAGAATCCAGTGACAGACTGGAGCTCGTGGTGGGCCCAGTCAACACCACAGAAGCCTTCACCGTCAGATCCGTCAAGCATGACACATCCAGAGCCACCACCGAGTACGTTGAGGGTGGCTCCGTTGCCGGAATCGCAGTAACCACGGTAGGCATCGCACTGGTAGAACTTGCACTTACCATCACCACCCTTGAGACCATCACAATAAGGCTGCATGGAAGGTACAAAACCGTTATCGAAGGTGACGAGAGAAGAGCAGTCAAGGGCGGCAACGCCATCAGCGGCATAACCGAAGGCAGTCTTTCCGTCGATACCGCAGAGGTTGGTGTTCCACTCGCATCCGTTGGATGGATCACCATCACGATCGGCCCATCCGCTGTTGCACTCAAAGCGGCACTTACCAGTGCCACCGGTGTTACCATCACACCATCCGTTCTTGCCTGTGGCGGCGATGCTATCAACGTTAACGTAGGTGATGTTAATGTTGTGGACGATGTTGAACATGTCCTTGCCAACATACTGTCCCTTGTAGGTACCCTCAGTAGCGATGTGCTTCTTATCGTAGATCCAAGCACAATCGAAGTCGGGGTTGGCACCAAGTCCGGGATTAGTGGCGGTCTTATGTCTGAAAACAACAGGAGTGTCGTTCTCATAACCCATGGGAGTCTCACAACCGTTCTCCCAACCGTCGGCGGTCTGGTCAGGGCCAATACCGAAATCGAGATCACGGCACTGGGTCTGGATGCAGACGGCGGAATCGGTCTGACAGAAGGGTCTCTTCTTCGATGGGGTGATGTCGTTGATAGAGAGAGAATTGTCGCTGTAGCAGAGAGTATCAGAAGCGAAGAGGACTCTGGTTCCAGGGAGGGTGGTGCAATCAATACACTTCTGGTAACCGCAAGTACGAACTTCAGTATGACGAGTATCGCAACCTCCGATGATGTTCTCACAGTTGGAGGTGGCCTCCTTACAGACAGCAGCGCAGAGACCAGAGGCAAGAGGCCAGTAATAGGTCTCACGGTCGAGCTTGGCATCAGCGTTCTGACCGAGCTTCACCTCATCCCAATAATAGGAGAAGTACTTGGCGTTACCGTAGAACTTGTTGTTGGCGAAGTTCTGGCCGAGGAAGAGAGCACGGGTAGAGTTCGACCAAGTTGAGCTCACAGACTCATCACGCTGGAAGACACGGCAAGAGACATCGATGAGCTCGGGGTAGAGAGCGCTGTGCCAGTATCCGGGGATAGTGTAAGGAGAAACACTGGGGAAGAGTCCGAGGATGTCGGCGTTGAAGTTATTGAGACGAGTGACGAAGTTGAAGTTATCTTTGCCAATGAAGAAGCTGCTCTGACCGATGTTAGAGGTAGGGTAGGTGAGGGTTTCAGCAATAGGCTTGAGACCCTCGATAATCTCAGTACCAATGGTGAACGTGTCGTCACGGGTAAGGTGATGAGTTGTGATATCGAGCATCTGGTAGTTAAGATCAACACCCTGGTTAGGAGCAACTTCGTCACCGAGAGGAAGACCGGTTCCGTCCATAAGAGGATCAGTGGACTGGAAGAGGAAACGGAAGTTGTGCCATCCGTAGGGGGCAATACGTCCACCATCGCAGAAAGGAATAAGCTCAACGGGGTAATTGTTAATGCTTCTGCGAGCCTCACACTTGGTGTCGACGAGGTTACCAGTGGCACCAGAGGAAGGAGCGGGAAGACGGTTGGTGTAGTTGGCGATGGAAGCGTGTCTGGTATCAGCGCAGTTGTTGCAGAGGGACTTGGAAGTCTCGCAACCGTTCCATGGGTTACCATCACAATCGTCCCAACCAGCCTCGCACTCGTAGGTGCAAAGACCAGAAGAGGGATTGCACTTCGAGTTAGAGGTAGTGGTGACCTTAATGTGGACGTGGCTCTTGGGGAGGCGGTTAAGAATGTCGCAGTTGAATCCGTTGGCATTCAAGAGACCAGCAACACCAGCGGAAGCCTTGGGGTGATCGATGGAGTCATAGGCTCCGTGACCGAAGTGGTTGTCATAGTATGGGATGACACCAAGAGTCTTGTCCCAGAGGCAATTAGTCTTTGTGCCGGCGGCGGCAGGATCGAAGTAAGTACCACAATAGTAGTTAACGCTGTAGGCAAGGGCAGCCTCGCAACCGTTCTCGTACTTACCATCAACGTCCTTGCAGGTGCGGACGCGACGCTTGCCAGTGAGATCGGGAAGCTCGCCGGCGGCGATAACCGCGGCGTTGGTCCAGTAAGAGGAACCGATAGCAGCAGAAGACTGAGCTGTGGCAAGGGCAGTTGAGGGGTTAAGAGTGGCAACACCAGGCCAGATGGTCTTGGCCTCGGTGGCGACGGTGGCAAGAGAAGCATCAGTGAAAGTGTGTCCAGGGCAACCGTAACAAGCATAGAATCTGAAAACGCTGTCGCTCTCGAAGATCAAGGGAGAGAAGGCGAAGGCATCAGCCATGACGGCGTAGGTAGCGCCAGTCTTGTAGAGAGGAGCAGGGAAGAGAGGGATGTACTTGTTGGAGGTGTAGGGAGCACGAACAACACTACCACGATCCTTGACGGGAGCAGGGTAAGATGGGTAACCGACACCACAGGTCTCAGTGGAGAGAGAGCAGGCGTAGAATCCGGGCCAGGTTCCCTCCCAATCAGACTGATCTTGGAGGTTATTAGCATCACTGTTGACGCAGCTAGAGCTAGTAGCATAGACGGCGTTGTCGAAAGCGGTGGCAGTGCACACGTAGTAGCCAGTGCCGCCGTCCAAGATACAAGGAGGAGCAGGAGTAACGGCGGCAGCGGCCTTGACGTAGGGAGCGGCAGTTGCGAGGGCGCAATCGGGGTGAGGAGCGGCGGCATTGGCAGCAGTGGTACAGCGCTCATTGGGGCCAACACCGAAGAGAGTAGTGGCGGTGTTGACAGGACGAGTAAGTGGAACACCAGCCTGAGTGGACCCATAAGTACCAGCAAGAGCAGCGCAGTCGAGACAAACTCCAGCACCGCAGTAGTCATTCTCGGCGTAGTTGGTAATCTGGTCGGGGACCTCGTTACCAAGAGCGGTCTTGAACTTTCTGCAGACACGAGGGTAGCTGCCGTCAGCATTCTGGACCTTGGTGGTGGGACTGTAAGTGTAAAGGAAGTCACCGCAACGAGAGGCGGCGAAAGGAAGACCGTTGTCGAGGAAAGACTCGCAACCGTTTGTTGGGTCACCATCACAATCTCCCCAGTTCTTCTCGCACGTGAAGTCGCAGGTACCAGCGTGAGGGGGCTGGTTGAAGACACCAGCCTGGTCGAGGGTGTTGGCACGATCAACGTAGACTCCGAAGTAACGCTCTGAGTTGGTGTTGGCATCAGAGGTGGCAATGACCTTACCAGTCTTATCACGAGAATTATAGTTGGCAGCGGTGGGGGTAGCGGAAGCAACGTGAGTGAAGGTACCCACGTCCTGATTGAATGGTCCCCACTGGAAGAGGTTGCGGGTGTTGGTAACAAGTCTGACACTGGACATGGTGTCCCAGACAAGACGGTTCGTCAGGATGTCACCGATGAGACCGGTGTTCTGAACATCATCCTCGTTGAGGACGGACTGAATAGTGGTTCCGAAGTCATCCTTGTTAGGGCAAAGTTCGGTAGGGAAGCGTCCATAAGCGGAGTTACCGGCGGCGCTGCGGTCAATACGCTGCCAATCCCAACCTCCATTGCAACGAATGGGCTTGGACTGGTCAACGTGGAACCAGGGACCCTTGACCTTACGGGCAACGTCCTCAGGAACGGTGGTTCCGGCCTTGTATCCGAGCCACTCGGCGTCGTTCTCCCACTTGGGGAGCTGGTGGAGGTGGCAGTTCCATGCCACGGAGAAAGGAGTGTTGGCATCGTTGAACCAGACGTTCTCGGTGAAAGCACCAGCACCAAAAGCAGGATCAGCGCCGTCATTAAGACGAGTAATGGGGAGGTTGGGGATGGTCACAAGATCCATCTTGAAGTGGTAGTCAAGAAGGAGGGTGACCGAGGTTCCGGGAGCGGTGGGGTTGGGAACAGACAACTTCTGGGAAGTGTGACCGAGGGAGCGATGAGCGGCGGCAAGGGTGTAGTCCTTAACTTCGCAGCCAGTGGGCTTACCACCGACGAGAACCTTGGTACCGCAGAAATCGTCAATAGAGTCACGAGCCTGAAGGTCGACGATTCCACTAAGAATCTTAGCGGGGGTGAAAACGGTGCCGAAGATGTTCTTCAACAGGTAGCCAGTCGTGGCACTAGCACCATTGTAGTTGATGGTGCGAGTGAAGGGGGTCTGGTACTTCACAGGGTCAAGCTTGTTGTCATCGAGGACAAAAGTACGACCGAACCAAGAGACAGGGTAGTTAAGAGCGACCTCACAACCGGTGGAGAACTTACCGTCAACGTCGAGGCAAAGATGAGGATCGCAGCGGTGCTTGAGGCAAGGTCCAGCCTGAGCGGCGTAGTCGGGAGACTGATCGGAGTCGCAGTCAGTCAGGTGAGTGAAACGAATGTCACACTGATCCTTGGTTCTGGTGGGGACAGCGGGCTCGTTGGTGTCAAGGACGTCACCATCAGCATTCAAGTCCTTTCCAGTCTCAAGATAGGCAGACTCCCAGTAGGTGTCCTGGATCTTGATGTCAAGAGGAAGCTTGTTGCAAGAGGGGAGAGAGGCGTATCCGGCGAAAGTGTACACACCGGAAACCTTACGGCAATCAACACACTCAACGTGACCACAGGCGAGGGGGTCGCGTCCGAGGGCGCGGCAACCGTTGACCTTAGTACCGTTGAAGCAAGTCTCGAGAGCGTCACCATTGCAGGCCTGGCAAGGAGCGACACAATCGTTGGCGACAAGAGTGTTTTGGTCAGAGTTGGTCTGAATGGCAGTGGGGGTGTTGGTCTCGCAAGTGTAATAGAAAGAAGCGCAAGGTCCCTTGAGGTCAACCTCACAACCATTGGACGGGTCACCGTCGCAATCGTCATAGCCGTCCATGCACTCGTAGAGGCAAGTACCATCGGTGGGATCACAACCCCAGTTGTCCTTACCGGCAACCCTGGAGCTAGTCTTGATGTGGTAAACCTCAGCGAAGGTCTTTCCGTCCTTGTTGTGACGGAAGGGAGACCAGTACCAGTTCCTGTTGAAGGTAATAGTGGCTTGAGGGTCGAGCTCATCCTGCATCCAGCTCTTAAGGTTGGAGAACATGAAAGAGCAGTCGAAACCCTCGACGGGTTCACAGAATCCAACAGTTCCGGCCTTAAAACCGGCGGAGCTGAAAATCTTGTCGTAATCGGCGTCGGTGCAGACATGGAATCCAGCGGTGATCGTAGCACAGTGTTGTCTAACCCAGGCACGACCGGTAGTAACGGCACAAATGGCGTTGGTGTTGCCAGCAGGGCACATCTCGGCAACGGTGCGGCTAGAAGCGTCGTTGTTGCGGTGGTTCGTACCGTAGAAAGGCAAGAGACCCTGAACGAGAGAGTTGGACGTCTGCTTAGAGTCTCCGTTGCAGTTTGGTGGGGGAACGTTGCTCTTGGGGTCGAGGATGATGTTCACCTCTCGGTAACCTCCCTCATAGTACTTCTCAAAACGGTGAGGAGATTTCTCAGCAGCGGCACCCAGGTTGGCAAGGAAAGGAGCATTGAGGAAAGGAGAGATGGACTGGCCGAGCGTGCCATCCTTGGTAACACTAAAGAAAGAGCCCTGCATGGCCTTCCAGAGAGTCATGTAGTCAATACCGTAGTAGTTAAAACCAGTGTTGGGGTTACCGTAAACCTTACCATAGTCAGTGTTGATGACAGTGTAGTAGCCAAGAGCGACCTCACAACCGTTGTCCCAACGCTTATCGAAGTCGTGGCAGAGCATACCAAGACCATCGGAACCGCACTTGCCATCGAGGTTACACTCGTAGACAACAGAACGGAATGAGGGAACTCCGAAGGGGTTGGCCTTCTGATAGGAAGCAGTGGTCTCGGCGGGAAGGTAGAGGAAGGAGTGGGCGTCCTGGGCAGCGGGAACAACCTGTTGAACACCGGCATTGGCAATCTTGAAGCAGGCTCCAAGATCAATTCCAGCTTGGGTGCAACCATTAGTTCTGTTGAGCTCGTGTGTCCAGAGAGGGAAGAGAGGAGACTCATCAAAAATACCGCCGAAGTAGTTAGTGTCATCATAGAGAATATCGTACTTGATGGTAGATCTAGTGAAACCAGACGGAGTGAGACCGTTCGGGGCAGCGGGAGCAGCGGGGTTGGGATTCTCAGCGACATCCATGTGAAGAGGAGGACAGCAGTTGTCGCCAGTGCCGAAGCAAGCAGGGTAAACCTTGTTGCAGTTATTCCACTCGTTGTCTGTGACGAGGAGGCACTCACCAGCACCAACGACCCCGGGGAGAGCAGAGCAATTAGCGCAAAGACCAGCACCACAGCTGGTGACCTGGCGAATGTGCGAGTCAGTGGTTCCGTCGCAGTTGAGGGAAGAGCAAGAACCGAGCCAGACGTAGGCCATGTCCTGGTCCTTGGTAATCTCGGTCTCGCAACCGTTACGGGGGTCGAGATCGCAGTCAGCGTAGTCCTTGGCACAGACATACTTGCAGTTACCACCCTCAGCGGTAAGGGCGACTCCATCAATGGTGATGCCAGGGTAAGCAAAAGGACCAAAGTCAGGGGTGGCGACCGCGGTGTTGCTGTCTGTGGCGGTGGTGCGGAGGTTACCGACACAACCGTAGAAGAGACCATTGACGTCAGTGGTGGCGTGGCACTTTGCATACTTGTCACACTTGGGGTCGGTAGTGCAAGCACCGCTGGTGTCGACACAAGGAGGAGCGGAGCAATCGAAAGACCAACGGAGATTGTAGGTAAGGAGATCAGTGCTGGCCTCAAGAGCGTCTACGGAGGAATCCTTCTCGAGGACAATCTTGAAGTCGTGCTGAGCAAGGCCGTTATAGGTGTTGATGGGAGCCCAGGTAGAGGGAGTCTCAGGCACAACGCCAGCAAAGGCTTTGCCGGTAACGGTGGTAGCGTCGAACTCGAAGGAACCGAAGGGGTAACGGTAGTTCTGGGCAACCTCGCAACCGGTCTTCCAGTCGCGATCGACATCGAGGCAGAGATCCTCATCGCAAGCCCAACGAATGTCGCACTGGTGATGGGCAGCATAACCGCGGGAGCGGTCGCCCTCATCAAGAATGCGGCGAACAAAGATGCGAGTCTTGGTGTTGAGACCAGCAACACCAGAGCGAGCAGCATCAAGGGTAGTGTTACCGAAGAAGGTGGCTCCGGTGTTCTCGAACTTACCGTCGTACTCGTCCCAGAGAGAGTCAGCAACCTGAGCGGTGATGGGTCCTCCCTTAACAGCGTTTGCGTTGCCCGCTTTCCAGAACTCGGGCTTGTAGCGGTTGATGATGTGCTCGTTGATGCATCCAGAGGCAGAGGGGTGGATGAGACCAGGAAGGATGGTGCAATCGTAGAGACGCTTGTCGGAGCAGTCGTAACGTCCGCACTGATGGTCGTAGACGTAGGGCTCACAACCGTTACGGGTTTCGCCATCACAGTCAGTGTAACCGTTAAGGGTATCGCAGACCATGTCACAGACACCGAACTGGGCGGCCTGGTTGAGACCTGTAGGGAAACTGTCGTAGGTAGAGGAAGGAGAGGCAGGCTGGAAGGTGGTGAGGCCAGTAGTGGTAACAGCAACGGCACCACCGTTACCCCAAGTCTGGGGAACACAGGTGACACGGTTCTCGCCCATATTTCCGTTCATGTCCCATCTCCACTTGGCATCAGTAGCAGTGTCACCGCCAGTGAAGCAAGGAGCTCCAGCGGGAACAGCCTTGCATCCTTGATAGTACTGGTGGTAGTTGAACTGGTAGAAACCAATAAAGTGACCAGGATAGTAGTGGTTCATGGCATCACAGTCAACCCAGCTGTCACAACGGACGTTATCGTTACACTTGCGAGCGTCGATAAGGAAAGAGGAATCAGCAACGAAGCTGTTAGGCTCAACGAGGTTAAGCCACTGGAGGTAGTCGCGTCCAGAGCGAGAGTTTGTACCAGTGAGTTGAGAGAAGAAAGTCCAAGAATCCTCGGAAGGAGGGCACTTTCCACCCTTGGAGGCGGGCTTGACAACGGTACGGGTTCTGACCTGAACAGGGGTGAGGACATCGGGGGTGCCCTGCTTGTTGCAGTCAGCGGAACAAGGTCCCCAGTCAGACCAGGGAGAGAGCTCGCAATCAGTCTCGAGCATCTGGAGCTGGTTGGTGCACTCAATGCACTCGTCGAGTCCAGAGCACATCTTGACCTCGTAGAACTCGTGCTCAATGAGGTAGCCTTCCTTACCCTTACCAGCAGCAGTGGGGTTCTCAAGAGGAGGGTGGATCTTCTTGTAGAGGAAAGGAACGATGTCGCCACCGTTGCGAGCGGGAGTGCAGACGTTTCTGAAACGGGCCTGGATTCCGACATTGCGGAAGAGCTTGATACCATTCCAGTCGGAGTTATCGTAGTGGCTAAGCATGCTGTCGTAACCAGTGGGGAGACCGGTGGGGGCGGTCTTGATGGCGTCAGCAGCGAGAGTACAGTAGATGGAAGTGGCGGCGGCGACGGGCTCGACATCAGGATCAGCGGGGTCAGCAGGACGACGGCAATCAATGAGACGACCACAGGTGTCAGAGCGAGTGCACATCGTCCAGGAGGTCCAGTTGGTCATAACAGTCTTGGTGTTAGACTTGGGCCATGGGATGTCACGGTACGTAGCAACCTCACAACCGTTCTCCCACTTACCGTCGAGATCGTAGCAACCAGCGGGGCAAGTACGCTGGCACTTAAAATCTCCAGGCTTGGAAGAGTCCGCGACGCAAGAGACGGTGCCAGTGGCGTAGGGGAGAGCGAAACAGTCAGTGCAAGACTTACCGCAACGGCTAGGGATGTTGATGGCAACGCAATTGTTGTTTCTAACGTTGGTATCGGTAGACTTACCGCAGATTCCGAAGCCTTCCTTGCAGGTGCGGTCGCAAGTACCGTCGGGGAGGCACCTCTCGTTGGTGTTCTCAAAGTAGTTGTGTCCAGTAGGGATATGGTAGCAACGGAAGGAAAGGTTGGGGTTGGTCCTGGTGGGAGAGAGGAATGGATCCTTGAGGGCGTAGAGGCAGTCACCGAGAGGGTGCATGTTAGGAAGACGATTGATCCAGCCGCGACCAAACGTGTTGAGTCTCTCACGTCTGGGTCTGTCAGCCAAATTATTGTTGGAGTCGAGGTTGATTCCACGAGTGCAGTGGGTGGACTTCGTCTCGCAACCATCACGAGGATCACCGTTGCAATCAATCCATCCATCCTCACAATCGTAGAGGCAGTGACCGGGCCAGCGGAACTTGTAATCCTTGCCGGGAGAGACGGTCTTGTCGAGAATCTCCTTCACGGAGTAGTCAGAGCCATAGGTGGTGGGCCAGTCGCGACCGTCACACTGAGGCTCGGTGGCGACAGCAGAGCAATCGATGTGCTTGGTGTTCTCAGTGCCGTTACCGCAGAAGCCAGGGCCCTTGAGGTCAAGGCAGTTGAACTCTCCGCAAGACTTGGAGTTGCAACCCCAGTCCTCCTCGAAGAGCTGACCAGCCCAGGGTTCGATAGCCTGGGGAGGAAGACGGGCCTCGGTGACACCGAAAGGATCGCTGTAGAACTCACCACGGAAGCAGCGAAGATCACCAGCGAAGTTACGGGTCTGGGTGAGGACCTGACGGGTACGGATACGGACACCACCAGCGTAGTCTCCGTCGCAAGAGGCAGAGCAGGAGCTCCACTCGGACCACTCGGAGATCTCGCAGAAAACTCCTGGGGGACCGTTACCGGAGCTGTCAAGCTGACAAGGCATGGTACCGCAACCGAGACGGAGATCGGGAACGATGTCAGGTCTGGGGACGGGCTGGCCGTTGGGGGCGGCACCGGCAGCCCAAAGCTTTGGGCCCTCGTCACCGACACCAGGACGGACGAAGTAAGCCCAGTCGAGAGAGCGGACGGTGGCAGAGTAACCCTGGTAGAAGGTGGGGGAAGCAGTGGCGACACGGACACCGAGACCATCACCAAGACGTTTGTCATCAGACACGAACTCGAACCAATCCTCAACGAGAGGAAGATGGCACTCACCACCGTTGGAGGCGGGGGTTAGAACGTGGCGAGTACGGATACGGGACTGGAGCCACTGGTCCTCCTCATCAATGCAGTTATCGGCGGCGACGCAAGTGCCCCACTGAGACCACTCAGAGAGAACGCAGTCAACGGGGTTGGCGTAGTTCTCCTTGAACATGGCGTTCTTACCCTCGATGGATACAACACCAAGAATAAGCTTCTGCCAGTTGACAAGCTGAGCTTGTCCGCTAAGGAGAGTAGGGTTAATGCTGGTGGCAGAGTTGGTGTCGTAGGCGTTCATGTTGTCGTTGAAGTAGTTCTTGTTGTATTCGGCAGCAGCGTCCTGGTAGGGGTTGCGGATGTAGGGGAGTCCCCACTTGTCACGCTTATCGTTGTTACCGAAGTTGTAATTGGGTCCACGACCGTAAAGTTGAGCAGACTCGCAACCGTTGGTCCAATCACCATCGGAATCGCGGCAGAACTCAGCCTGGCAAGCACCGTTACGTCCGTTGGGGAAATCGTAAGAGGGGTTGAGGTAGTGGAGAGAGACGTCACAAGCGGAGACTTCGATGTCGTTGACGACAATGCTCTTGCAAGTAGAAGCAGAAGCGGTCGGGACACGTCCGTTGTTGGAGCCAGAGTTCTGAACAGTGGAAGCAAGATCAGTAACGGTGGTATCGGAGTAGTCAGAGAGGAGGGTTCCGCGAAGGACAGTGCAATCAGCACAGACGCCAGGACCGCAAGAAACATCGGCGAAGACGTTGCAAGTAGTACCGCAATCGCTGGTGGGGTCGAGAAGGGTCTCGCAACCGTTAAGGGGGTTACGATCGCAATCCTCATAACCGGGCTGGCAAGTGTAGACGCAAAGACCGGCTTGGGGGTTGGCGGTGCCGTCAACCTGGGCTCTTCCGTCGCAATAGGGGCGAGCGAGAAGGTGTCCGGTAACGGGGTCGATCTGCCCGCAAGGGATGGTGCGGGCGACGGAACGAGTAAGGTAGGCCTGGGCAGCCTCACAACCGTCAGTCCAGTCACCGTTCTCATCAGCGCAGAGGGAGGTGTCACACCTGGGGTCGGAGGTGTCACAATAACCGTCGGGAGCGGAGGCGAACTGGGGGGTAGTGGGAAGACAGACAGTTCCGGAAACAGTACCCTCGAGGGTAGTGCAATCCTTGCAAACATTCCATCCGCACTTGGTGTCGGAGGTGAAATCGGCATCACCGACCTGGCAACGACCTTCGTTTTGCTCGTTGTTAGCGTTAGTGTTCATCTCGCAACCGTCGTGGGGAAGACCGTTGACGTTGAAGTAACCAGGGAGGCAATCGAAGCTGCAGGTGGCATCAAATCCATTGTCAGGGACAACAGCGCCGTTATCAGCAATACAACCAGAGGAACCGACAACAACGTTGAGCTCAGCGGCGATGGCAGCGTCGAAGAAGACACGGCAATCGAATCCGCCAAGAACGACGGGGTTAGCGGTACCGTCATAAGTGCGGTTGTTGGAGTCACGGAAATAGAGCATGGAGAGGACGGGACGAACAATGCTAAAGTACTTGTCAGAGATCTGAAGGAAACGAGGAGTATCCTTGGCAGTCATGCAAGTAGAAGCAGCAGCGGACTCGGGGCCAGAGGAATCGCATATGTTGGCGGGAGACTCGCAACCATCGGTGGGGGAACCGTTGCAATCAGCAAAAGCAGGGTTGCAAGTGAAAGAGCACTGACCAGCGGTAAGGTTGGCAGGGCAAGTGTAGGCGATAACGTTGTTGCCGGCAATAGCAGCGAGCTCACGGCAGTTGGTGGATCCATCATAAGCGCTCTCGCAACCGTCAGTGGGATCACCGTTGCAATCATAGAATCCAGCAGCGCACGCGGTGGCAGTGTTGGTGAAGTCGCAAGTGGAGGCGGCGGGGTCAGCAGCGTTGAAGTTGCAACCGGGGGCAGAACCGGCGTTGGGGTAGGCAGTGCAGTCGTTGGAGCAGGTACCGCAAGTGGCAGCCTGGTCAAGCTTGGTGTTGCAAGCCTGGTTGAAGGATCCAGGAGGACAGACGGCGTCAACGGAGGCAGCGCAAGTGGCAACACGGCATTGGTATCCTCCACCAGCGACGTTACCAGTATCAATCTCGCAAGCCCAAGTGGCGGTCTCGGGATTGGTCTGAGAAGTACAGTCGTTGCCGCAAGAACCACAGTTATCGGTCAAGGTGATATCAGTCTCACAACCGAACTGGGCAGCGGGGACGGTGGTCTCGGCAGCTCCCTCGGTGGGGACGCAGTTGAGGTGAGTAGAGTCGCAAGCGAAAGTGCAACCAGTGGTTCCATCGCAAGTACCAACGGAGATAGTGTTGGTGGGGACAGAGGCACCAGTACAGTCAGAGATGGAGTCTCCAGCGACGTCGTTGCAGGTAAGGCAGTTAGAGTTGTCGTTGGTGGGGGTCTCGCAACCGGGAATGGCGGGATCGCAATCCTGCCAGCCAGCATCGCAGTTTCCCGTGTAGACGCAGGCACCAGCAGAGCAGGAGATAGCGGAAAGGGGAACGTGCATGGTGGCGGGGTCACAGATGTTTCCACAACCACCGCAGTTCTGGGTATCGTTGTTGAAGTTAACGAAGCAACCGTTGGCGGGGAGATCGCTACCACAGACATTCCAGCCGTTGGCGGTGTCGCAGACAACGCTAGAGCAACCGTAGGTGCCGGTGACATCAAGCTCGCAGGTTCCTGCACCAGTAGTACCGAAGACGTTAGCGCAGTCGGTGCCGCAGGTACCGCAAGAGGTATCGGTTCTGAGCTCAGCTTCGCACCCATCGGAA
>Ga0307272_1000203_pt1 | contig 16729 bp, 28 predicted proteins | sample CG08metaT_FD_203625 | JGI IMG/M metagenome (GOLD analysis project Ga0307272, IMG submission 203625) | Metatranscriptome of freshwater viral communities from high-CO2 subsurface aquifer at Crystal Geyser, Utah, USA - CG08 (Metagenome... | ecosystem: Environmental > Aquatic > Deep subsurface >...
GAGAAAAGGTGATGCAGTTGTACTTGAGCCTTTCATGAAAGTTGAAGTAACAGTACCTGAAGAGTATTTCGGCGACGTTATGGGTGATATTAACTCTAGACGTGGTAAGCTTGAAGGTATGGAAATGGCACATGGCGCACAAATTATCAAAGCACATGTTCCATTATCTGAAATGTTTGGATATTCTACTTCTTTGAGATCAAGTTCACAAGGTCGTGGTACTTATGCAATGTTATTCAGTCATTATGAGCAAGTTCCTAAGAGCATTGCTGAAGAAATTATTGGTAAAAAATAACCTACAGGAGGAATCTAACAATGGCAAAGCAAAAGTTTGAAAGAAACAAACCACATTGTAATATTGGAACAATCGGTCACGTTGACCACGGTAAAACAACATTAACAGCAGCAATCACAAAGGTATTATTCGAGAAATACGCTTTAGGTCAAAAAGTAGATTTCGATAACATCGATAAAGCACCAGAAGAAAGAGAAAGAGGTATCACTATCTCTACAGCTCACGTTGAGTATGAAACACCTGCAAGACACTACGCTCACGTTGACTGTCCAGGCCATGCTGACTACGTAAAAAACATGATCACAGGAGCTGCACAAATGGATGGTTCGATCTTAGTTGTATCTGCAGCTGATGGTCCAATGCCACAAACAAGAGAGCATATCCTTCTTTCAAGACAAGTAGGCGTTCCATATATCGTAGTATTTTTAAACAAATGCGACATGGTAGATGATGACGAGTTATTAGAACTTGTTGAAATGGAAGTAAGAGATCTTCTTTCTCAATACGATTTCCCAGGCGATGATACACCAATCATCAGAGGATCAGCACTTAAAGCACTTGAAGGCGAACCAGAGTGGGCACAAAAAATCGTAGATATGTTCGAAATCATCGATGAGTATATCCCACAACCTGAAAGAGCAACAGATAAACCTTTCTTAATGCCAGTAGAAGACGTATTCTCGATCACAGGTCGTGGAACAGTTGCAACAGGTAGAATTGAAAGAGGAATCGTAAAAGTTCAAGAAGAAGTAGAAATCGTAGGACTTTCAGAAGCGCCAAGAAAAGTAGTAGTAACAGGCGTAGAGATGTTCAAGAAACTTCTTGATGAAGGCCAAGCAGGCGATAACGTAGGTTTATTACTTCGTGGTATCCAAAGAACAGAAATCGAAAGAGGACAAGTTCTTGCAAAACCAGGAACAATCAAACCACATACAAAATTTGAAGCACAAGTATACGTTCTTACTAAAGAAGAGGGCGGAAGACATACACCTTTCTTCAAAGGTTATAGACCACAATTCTTCTTCAGAACAACAGACGTAACAGGTTCAATCGAATTTGCACCGGGCGTAGAAATGTGTATGCCTGGCGATAACATTGAAATGTCAATCGAGTTAATCGCACCAATCGCGGTAGAAGAGGGTTTAAGATTCTCTATCCGTGAAGGCGGTAGAACAGTTGGCGCTGGTTCTGTTATCAAGATTACTGAATAATAAATATTTCTAAAAAGAAATATTTAAACTATCAAATAACCCCTTGATTAAATCAAGGGGTTATTATATAATACTATGGTGCACTAATGCGATGACGCGAAAAGTTACTTAGCTGTGAGAGAATTTTCGCTGAGAATTGTTCATACTTGATATGGGCGACGAGTTATTTTTATGCTCACCAAATCGTGAAACACCCGGCGTAGTGGACAATAGAACTCGGTTGCATGATCACGGTAACATGCGATAAAAAAAAGGAGGCTTAGCAATGGCTAACAAGCAAAAAATCAGAATCAGATTAAAGTCATTTGATCACAAAATTTTGGACAACACTGCACTTAAAATTGTAGAAGTTGCAAAAATGACTGGCGCGGATGTGGCTGGACCAATTCCGTTACCAACTAAGAAAGAAATTGTAACAATCTTAAGAGCTGTTCATAAGTACAAAGATTCTAGAGAGCAATTTGAAATCAGAACTCACAAGAGATTGATTGACATTTTGAATCCAGGTCAAAAAACGGTTGACGCGTTAATGAAACTTGAGTTACCAGCAGGTGTTGACGTAGAAATCAAGCTTTAAACATTATTTTGGACTAAGATTTCGGTTTAAATAGATAAACCTGATTTTTTAGGATGATTACATTAAGTAATCCGCTGTAAGAATATTAGGAGGTGCGAAACGCATGGTAGGAATTATCGGTAAAAAAATCGGTATGACCCAAGTATTCAACGAAGAAGGCATCGTAACAGCTGTAACAGTAGTTGAAGTGACTCCAATGGTAGTTGCTCAAATCAAAACTGAAAAAACAGACGGTTACAACGCAATTCAAGTTGCATCTGGTGACGTGAAAGACAAACACGTAAACAAACCAATGAAAGGCCACTTTAACAAAGCTGGAATACCTTTCAAAAAATTATTAAAAGAGTTCAGAGTTGACAATCCATCTGAATTCCAAGTTGGACAAGCGATTACAGCTGACATCTTTACAGATGGTCAAAAGATCGATGTAACGGGTACTTCTAAAGGTAAAGGTACTACTGGTCCAATAAGAAGATACAACCAATCAAGAGGACCTGAAACTCACGGTTCTAAATACCACAGAGGTGGTGGATCGATTGGAGCAGCTTCTTACCCAGCAAGAGTTTTCAAAGGCATGCCAATGGCAGGTAGAATGGGTAATGAGCAAGTTACTGTACTCAATCTTGAAGTTGTTAAAGTCGACGCTGAAAGAAACCTTTTATTAATTAAGGGTGCAGTGCCAGGACCTAAAAAAGGTCGTATCACAATAAGAAAAGCTATTAAAGCGGTTAAGTAATAGCTGATGAAAGGAGGAAGCACAGTGCCTAAGTTAGACGTATTAAATGTTTCGGGACAAAAAGTTAGTGAAATCGAATTAAACGAAAGCGTTTTCGGTATAGAGCCAAACATCCCTGTTATGCATGAAGTAGTAAAGAACTACTTAGCAAACCAAAGACAAGGAACACAATCTGCTAAAACAAGAGCAGAAGTAAGCGGTGGCGGAAGAAAGCCGTTTAGACAAAAAGGAACTGGTAATGCAAGACAAGGTTCCATTACTGCACCAAACCATATTGGTGGTGGTGTCGTATTTGCTCCAAAACCAAGAAGCTACAGATATACTTTACCTAAAAAGGTAAGAAGATTAGCACTTAAGTCTGCTTTTAGTGCAAAAGTAATGGAAAATGAAATGATCGTACTTGATGCGTTATCATTAACAGCTCCTAAGACTAAAGAGATGATCTCAATTCTTGACAATATCAAATTAACGGGTAAGAAAGTTCTTATCGTTACAGAAGGCGTTGAGAAAAATGTTGTAAGTGCTACTAGCAATCTTACTGGCGTTAAGACTACATTCGTTGGAGAAATCAACGTATATGACATCTTAAACCACGATTTCTTCGTAGTAACTAAAGGTGCAGTAGAGAAATTTGAGGAGGTGTACGCATAATGAGAACCTCTTATGATGTAATAATTAAACCTATCGTAACAGAGAATTCGATGCTTCAAACTTCAGATCGTAAATATACTTTTGAAGTATTGAAAAATGCGAATAAAACTGAAATCAGAAAAGCTGTTGAAGAAGTTTTCGGTGTTAAAGTTGAAAAAGTTAACACTTTAAATGTAAAAGGCAAGCTTAAAAGACAAGGTAGAACTCAAGGCTACACAAGAAGCTGGAAGAAAGCGATTGTAAAATTAACTGCTGACAGTAAAACAATCGAGTTCTTTGAAGGCATGTAATCATTAAAGACTCGAAGGAGGTATAAACAATGGGTATCAAAAAATTTAAACCGACTTCACCTGCTAGAAGACAGATGACTATGTCTACTTTCGAAGAAATCACAAAAAAACAACCAGAGAAAGCTTTAGTTGTTGCTTTGAAAAAACATTCAGGTAGAAACAATCAAGGAAAGATCACTGTTCGTCATAGAGGTGGCGGTACCACTGTAAAATATAGAATTATCGATTTCAAAAGATTAAAAGATAACGTACCTGCTAAAGTTTCAGCAGTTGAATACGATCCAAATAGAAGCGCTAACATTGCACTTTTAGTTTATGCTGATGGAGCGAAAAGCTATATTCTTCATCCAAATGGCTTAAAAGTAGGCGATACAGTTATTTCTGGTGAACATCAAGATATCAAAACTGGTAATGCGATGCCGCTTATGAATATGCCAGTTGGTACGATTATTCACAATATCGAAATGAAACCAGGTAAAGGTGGTCAGTTAGTAAGATCTGCTGGTAACTCAGCTCAACTTATGGCTAAAGAAGGCAAATACGCACTTCTTAGATTACCATCTGGCGAAACTAGATACGTTAGAAAAGAATGTAGAGCTACAATTGGTCAAGTAGGTAATATCGATCACGAGAATATCTCAATCGGTAAAGCTGGTAGAACTAGACATATGGGTATTAGACCAACTGTCAGAGGTTCTGTAATGAACCCTAACGATCACCCTCACGGTGGTGGTGAAGGTAGATCACCAATTGGTAGACCAAATCCGGTTACACCTTGGGGTAAACCAGCACTTGGCTACAAAACAAGAAAGAAAAGCAATCCTAACGATAAATATATCGTATCTCGTAGAAAGAAATAATTTCGTAAACTGAAAGGAGGACACATAGAATGAGTAGATCTCTTAAAAAAGGTCCTTTTGTCCATAAAGGTCTGTTGAGAAAAATCGAAGAGATGAATGCAGCTGGCGAAAAGAAAGTTCTTAAAGCTTGGTCAAGATCATCTACAATTTTCCCACAAATGGTTGGTCACACAATCGCAGTACACGATGGCAAAAAACACGTTCCTGTATATGTAACTGAAGATATGATTGGACACAAACTCGGTGAGTTTGCTCCAACTAGAACGTTCAGAGGACATGCAGGCGATAAGAAAAGTAAATAAGTTCAATAATCCGAAAGGAGGTACTATTAATGCAAGCTAAAGCGGAAGCTAAGCATATGAGAATTTCTCCTCGTAAAATGAGAGCAATTGCTGATTTAGTAAGAGGAAAAAATATCAAAGATGCAAGAGCAATATTAAAGTTTACACCTAGAAAAGGTGCAGAAATATTTTTGAAGGTTTTGAACTCAGCGGTGGCAAATGCTGAGAACAATCATCACATGGACGTAGATGCTTTATTTGTTAAAGATATCTATGCAAACCAGGGACCTACTCTTAAGAGATGGAACGCAGGTTCAATGGGTAGAGCAAATCCGGTGTTGAGAAGAAGCAGTCACGTTGGCGTTATTGTCGCTGAAAAAGAGTAGAAGGAGGGTATACTGAATGGGTCAAAAAGTTAGCCCACACGGACTCCGAGTTGGAGTCATCAAAGATTGGGACTCAAAGTGGTATGCAAATAAAAAGAACTTCGCAGATTTATTAATTGAAGATTATGGAATTCGTAAATATGTTAAGAAGAGACTTTTTACTGCTGGTATTTCTAGAATTTATATTGATAGAACAGCAAATGATAAAGTGCATATAAATATCTTTACTGCTAAGCCAGGAATGGTAGTAGGTAAAGGCGGAGAAAATATTAAAGTATTAAGAGAAGAACTTGAAAAAATGACTAAAAAGTCAATTCAACTTGATATTTCTGAAGTTGATAACGTAGATGTTGATGCACAATTAGTTGCAGAAAACGTTGCTTTCTCACTTGAAAAAAGGGTTTCTTTTAGAAGAGCGATGAAGCAAGTTATCGGAAGAGCGCTTAAGTCAGGTGCTGAAGGTGTTAAAGTTCAAACGTCTGGTCGTTTAGGCGGCGCTGAGATGGCAAGAACTGAAGGTTATTCTGAAGGAAATGTGCCGTTATCTACTTTAAGAGCTGATATCGACTATGGTTTTGCAGAAGCTGACACAACTTATGGCAAAATTGGCGTTAAAGTTTGGATCAATAAAGGCGAAGTACTTCCAAGTGTTAGTGAAGAAACTAGACTTAAAAGAAAAGAAGCTAGAAAAGCGACTGATAGGCGTCCTCAAAGATCTAGAAATGCTAACGCTGGTCCTAACAGAGGCCCAAGAAAGCCAAGAAACAACAACAATTAATTCAAGTTTTGTGAAAGGAGGCTATTAACCATGTTGATGCCTAAAAGAGTAAAACGCCGTAGAGTTCACAGAGGTAGAATGTCTGGTACTGCTCAAAAGGGAAACACAGTATCATACGGAGATTACGGTTTAGTAGCTATGGAGCCAGTTTGGCTTACAGCGAATCAAATAGAAGCAGCCAGAATTGCAATCAATAGAAGAATCAAAAGAGGCGGTAAGGTTTGGATCAAGGTATTCCCTCACAAACCTGTAACGCAAAAGCCTGCTGAAACTCGTATGGGTGCTGGTAAAGGTTCTCCAGAATACTGGGTTGCTGTCGTTAAACCAGGTAGAGTATTGTTTGAGCTTTCTGGTGTAGATGAAGAACTAGCAAGAGAAGCAATGAGACTTGCTGCTAACAAATTACCTATTAAATGTAAATTTGTTAAGAAGGACGACGCTATCGAAAAGGGTGGTGAATAAAGTTGAAAGCAAATAAAATTAAAGAAATGACTCCACAAGAGTTAAATGAAAAAATGGTTGAGTTGAAAAACGAGCTTTTCAACTTGAGATTCCAATTAGCTACAGGGCAATTAGATAATCCAATGAAAATTAAAGCCATTAAAAAAGATATTGCTCGTGTTAACACGATCTTGAGACAAAAAGAGATCCAAGCATAAGCAAAGGAGGTTACGCTGTGGAAAGAGGCAGTAGAAAAGTTAGAGTTGGTTTCGTTACTAGCGATAAGATGGATAAAACGATCGTTGTTACTGTAGAAGATTTCATCCGTCACCCACTCTACGGAAAAAGAGTAAAAAGAACAAAAAAATTCAAGGCACATGATGAAGAAAACACATGTGGCATTGGTGATAAAGTAAGAATTATGGAAACTAGACCACTTAGCAAAGACAAAAGATGGAGACTAGTTGAAATCGTGGAAAAAGCTAAGTAGTTTAGCGAGAGGAGGAAATAAGCATGATCCAAAACGAGACTCGTTTAAAAGTTGCTGATAACTCTGGTGCGAAAGAAATACTTTGTATCCGCGTACTAGGTGGTTCAAAGAGAAAATTTGGTAATATCGGAGATGTTATAGTAGCGACCGTTAAAAATGCAACACCTGGCGGAGTTGTCAAGAAAGGCGATGTCGTAAAGGCAGTTGTCGTAAGAAGTGTATTTGGGATTAGAAGACCAGATGGTAGCTATGTCAAATTTGATGAAAATGCTGCTGTAATCATAAAAGAAGATTTATCTCCAATAGGAACTCGTATCTTCGGGCCAGTTGCTAGAGAGTTAAGAGATAAAAAGTTTATGAAAATCGTTTCTCTAGCTCCAGAAGTTCTTTAAACTTAGGAGGTGTAGTAATGCATATTAAAAAAGGCGATACTGTTATCGTTATTGCGGGAAAAGATAAAGGCAAAAAGGGTAAAGTATTAAGCGTAAACCCAAAAACTGATAGAATTATCATTGAAAATGTAAACATGGTAACTAAGCATCAAAAACCATCTATGAAAGTTCAACAAGGTGGTATAGTTCATAAAGAATCTGCTATCCATGTATCAAATGTTCTTTTATTCGATGCGAAAGCTAAAGCGGGTACTAGAGTAAAATTCAAAGATTTAGAAAACGGAAAAAAAGTCAGAGTATCAGTTAAAACTGGTGAAGTACTAGACTAATTCCAGTAAGAAAGGAGGTTTGACTCATGGCAAGATTTAAAGATAAATATCAAAATGATGTTGCTAAAGCATTAATGGAAAAATTTAATTATAACAACGTTATGGAGATCCCTAAGATTGAAAAAGTCGTAATTAATATGGGTCTTGGTGACGGTAAAGATAATCCTAAGATAATCAAAATTGCTGTAGATGAACTTGCTACAATTGCAGGTCAAGCACCAGTAATTACAAAAGCAAAAAAATCTGTAGCAAACTTTAAGGTAAGAGAAGGCATGAGTGTTGGTGCTAAAGTTACTCTTAGAGGCGAAAGAATGTATGAATTTATCGATAGATTTATTTCTATTGCGTTACCTAGAGTAAGAGACTTTAGAGGCGTCAATGCGAATTCTTTTGATGGTAGAGGAAATTACACTTTAGGTATTAAAGAACAGCTAATTTTCCCTGAAATCAATATTGATAAAGTTGAAACTGTACGAGGTATGGATATTACTTTCGTAACAACAGCAAAAACTGACGAAGAGGCAAGAGAATTATTAAAATTAATGGGAATGCCATTCACGAAGTAAGGAGGGATTTACATTGGCTAAAACCAGTCTTAAGGTAAAACAAGCAAGACCACAAAAATACTCAACTCAAGAATATTCTAGATGTAGAATCTGTGGAAGACCGCATGCTTATTTAAGAAAATATGGAATCTGCCGTATTTGTTTTAGAGAATTGGCATACAAAGGACAAATTCCAGGTGTTAAAAAAGCAAGCTGGTAAGAAATCGGAAGGAGGTAATTACTCATGGCAATGACAGATCCAATTGCTGATCTACTAACGCGTGTACGTAATGCGAATATGGTAAAACATACATCAGTAGATGTACCGGCATCAAATGTAAAAAATAAGATTGTTGAAATCCTCTTAGAGGAAGGATACATTAAAGGCTTTGACATCATTGAAGATGGTAAACAAGGGCTTATAAGAATAGAAATGAAATATGGTGAGAACAAAGAAAGAGTTATCACTGGCTTAAAGCGTATCTCTAAACCAGGTTTAAGAGTTTATGCTAAGAAAACTGATATCCCTAGAGTTTTAGGTGGCTTAGGTTTGGCAATTATTTCTACTTCTAACGGAATTATTTCTGATAGAGAAGCTAGAAAACTTGGCGTTGGTGGCGAAGTAATTTGCTACGTATGGTAATAAAGAATAACTAGGAGGTGTGACAATGTCAAGAGTAGGTAAATTGCCTATTACAATACCTCAAGGGGTCGAGATTAAAGTTTCTGCTGCTAATTTAGTAACAGTTAAAGGACCTCTAGGAGAATTGTCAGAGCAAATAGACAAAGACATTAACATTCACATTGATGGCGACACGTTAACAGTAACGCGTCCATCTGATAATAAAAAACACAGAGCTTTACACGGATTAACTAGAGCACTTGTGAATAACATGGTAGTTGGTGTTACACAAGGCTTTGAAAGAAAACTATTAATCGTTGGCGTTGGTTACAAAGCAGCGAAAAATGGTAATAAGCTTGACTTATCTTTAGGTCATTCTCATCCAGTATCTATGGAAGATCCAGATGGTATCACAACTATTTGTAATACACCAACAGAAATCGTTGTAAAAGGTATTAACAAGCAAAAAGTTGGTAACTATGCTTCTAAGATCAGAGAGTGGAGAAAACCTGAACCTTACAAAGGCAAAGGCGTTCGTTACTCTGATGAAACTGTCATCAGAAAAGAAGGTAAGACAGGTAAGAAAAAATAAGAAAGGAGTAGCATAAAATGGCTTCTAATAAAAGTAGAAATACAAACAGAAAAGCACGTCATGCAAGAGTGCGTAAGAAAATTGTTGGAACGGCTGTTAAACCGAGACTTAATGTTTACAGATCAAACCAAAATATTTATGCACAAATCATTGATGATGTAACTGGAAACACTTTAATTGCTGCTTCTAGCCTCGAAACTTCTGTAAAAGATAAAGTTTCAAATGCAGGAAATAAAGAAGCTGCTAAATTAGTAGGTGAACTTGTTGCTAAGAAAGCTCTTGAAAAAGGCATCGAAGATGTTGTTTTTGATAGAGGTGGCTATCTTTACCACGGTAGAGTGAAAGAACTCGCTGAGGGCGCTAGAGAAGCAGGATTAAAATTCTAGATAGGGAGGTATATTGATGAACCGTCAATTGATTGATGCGAGTAAGTTAGACCTCAAAGAACAGGTTATTAATATAAATCGTGTTACTAAGGTTGTTAAAGGTGGTAGAAACTTTAGATTCAGCGCACTTGTTGTTGTTGGAGATGAAAATGGCCACGTTGGCATTGGTACAGGTAAAGCTAAAGAGGTTCCTGAAGCAATCTCTAAAGCTGTAGAAGATGCTAAAAAACGATTGATTTATGTTCCAAGAGTAGGAACAACTGTACCACACAACATCGAAGGTCATTTCGGTGCAGGCAGCGTAAGAATTATGACTGCTAAAGAAGGTACTGGTGTTATCGCTGGTGGACCTGTTCGTGCGGTACTTGAACTTGCAGGTATAAAGGATGTAAGAGCTAAGTCTCTAGGAAGTAACAACCCTAGAAACATGGTAAATGCAACGATCGATGGCCTTACTAATCTTAAGACAGCTGAAAGTGTAGCTAAATTAAGAGGTAAGACTGTAGAACAAATTCTAGGTTAGGGGGTATGAACCTTGGCTACTATAAAAGTAAAATTGGTCAAAAGTACAATCGGTGCGCTTCCAAAGCATAAATTAACTGTTGAAGCTTTAGGCCTTAAAAAGATCGGTCAAGTGGTAGAAAAGCAAGACAATGCTCAAATGAGAGGCATGGTCAACAAAGTAAATCACTTAGTTAAAATTGTAGAGTAATAATCATAAAGGAGGTGCGACCATGAGACTTCATGATTTGAAACCAGCAGAAGGTTCTACTAAATCTAAAAAAAGAGTTGGTAGAGGTACAGGTTCTGGATTAGGAACGACTGCGGGACGCGGTAATAATGGTCAAAACTCACGCTCAGGCGGAGGGGTAAGACCGGGATTTGAAGGTGGTCAAATGCCATTATTCAGAAGAATTCCGAAACGTGGATTCCACAACAAATTTAAAAAACAATGGACTGTTGTCAACGTAGAAATCTTAAATGAGTTCGAAGAAGGCACGGAAATTACACCAGAAGTTTTATTACAAACAGGTGTTGTAAATAAACTTGGTTATGGACTTAAGATCTTAGGCGATGGAGAATTGAATAAAAAGTTAACCGTTAAGGCTAATAAATTCACTCAGTCAGCGATTACCAAGATTGAAGCTGCTGGAGGAAAGGCAGAGGTGATTTAATTGTTGTCTACACTTAGAAACGCTTGGAAAATTCCTGATCTTAAAAGAAGAATTCTCTTTACACTATTGATGATTACAATTTTTAGATTAGGATCGGCAGTACCAGTACCAGGAATAGATAGTGGTGCTCTAGCAGCAGCATTTTCAAACTCAGAAGACGGTCTGCTAGGCCTCTTCAATCTTATGAGTGGTGGTAACTTTAAAACGTTTACCATATTTGCACTTGGGATTAGCCCGTATATTACAGCTTCTATCGTACTTAACCTTTTACAAATTGCATTTCCTGCTTTAGAAGCACTTGCAAAAGAGGGTGAGACGGGTAGAAAGAAAATTGCACAATATACCAGATATTTAACAGTCGTGCTAGCATTGATTCAAGGAATCGGTTTTAGCTTAGGTTATTTCCAAAGATTCTTTATCACTCCAGGGGCATGGTCAACATTCATTGCTGTATTAACACTCACAGCTGGAACGGCGTTTTTAATGTACTTAGGTGAAAAAATCACTGACAAAGGTATTGGTAATGGTATTTCATTATTTATCTTTGCCGGGATTATCGGAAAACTACCTTCAGGAATTTTACAAATGTACACTAACCTTACTTTAGGTCAAATGAATATTATTCAGGCATTGTTCTTTGCAGTGTTTGCAGTAGTAATCATTATGGGAATTATCTTTATCCAACAAGGACAAAGAAAAATTCCAGTACAATACGCTAAAAGAGTTGTCGGTAGAAAAATGTACGGTGGTCAAACAACGCATATTCCGCTTAAAGTTAATCAAGCGGGAGTTATTCCGGTAATTTTCGCAATATCAATCCTAATGTTTCCTGCGACAATTGGCGCTTTCTTCCCAGGAAGTGGTTTTGCAGCTTTCGTAAGCAAATGGTTAGGTGCAACATCAATTTTGTATAATATGCTTTATGCATTGTTGATTATATTCTTCACTTACTTCTATACGAACATCACTTTCAACCCAGTTGAAGTTGCTGATCGTTTGAAGACAAACGGTGGGTTTATACCAGGTATTAGACCAGGTAGACCAACTGCTGAACACCTTAGCAAATCTTTAAACAAGATTACTATTGTTGGCGCGTTTTTCTTAGCATTTATTGCAATATTACCAAACTTCCTTGGTGCAGTTACAAATACTCAATTAAGCTTTGGCGGTACATCACTTCTAATCGTTGTTTCAGTTTCACTTGAAACGATGAAACAGGTTGAAGCACAAATGCTTATGAGACATTACGAAGGATTTTTGAACTAGGAGGCCATTAGTGAGATTAATATTACTTGGCCCTCCAGGTGCAGGAAAAGGAACGCAAGCAGAATTCATCGTCGATCAATACCAGATTCCACACATTTCTACAGGGGATATTTTTAGAAAAAATATAAAAGAAGGTACTGAGCTTGGGCTTAGAGCCAAATCCTTTATAGATCAGGGTGCTCTTGTACCAGATTCTCTAGTAGTTGAAATTGTTGAGGCGCGTCTAAAGGAAGCAGATTGTAATGATGGTTTCCTCTTAGACGGATTTCCTAGAACAGTTTTTCAAGCTGAGGAACTAGACAAAGTTCTTGAAAAAATGGGTGTCGATTTAACAGCGGTACTGAATATTAAGGTTGATCCTGAACTACTCGTATCACGTGCTGTTGGTCGTAGAATTTGTAGAAGTTGTGGCGCAACTTACCACATTCACAATAACCCTTCAAAACAACAAGGTGTATGTGACAAATGTGGTGGTGAGCTTTATCAGCGAAGTGACGATATTGAAGAAACCGTTGCAAATCGTATCAATGTCTACATGAATGAAACATCACCTTTAATTCATTACTATGAGGTTAGAGGCAAACTTGTGAACATAGATGGTGAGCAAGATATAAAAGTTGTCTCTTCGGATATTGTAAATGCACTAAGGGGCTAAGACATGATCGTTATTAAAACGAGTAAAGAAATTGAACTAATGCAAGAATCTGGACGTATTGTTGCATTAGCTCATGAAGAAATAAAAAAAGCAATCAAGCCTGGAGTTACTACAGGCGAGCTTGATGCCATCGCTGAAGCTGTTATTTTGGCTAATGGTGCCACGCCATCCTTTAAAGGATATCATGGTTATCCAGCATCCATTTGCGCTTCAGTGAATGATCAGGTCATTCACGGCATTCCTGGAGAAGTTATTCTTAAGGAAGGCGACATCATCAGTATTGACATAGGCGCTTTTAAAAACGGTTATCATGGTGATGCTGCTAGAACACATCCTGTTGGCAAAGTGAGTGATGCGGCTTTAGAACTGATTAAAGTTACTGAAGAGAGTTTCTTTGAAGGATTGAAGTATTGTAAAGTCGGGTATAGATTGTCTGACGTCTCGCACGCCATTCAACAATATGCAGAGGAAAGAGGCTTCAGTGTCGTTAGAGATTTCGTAGGACACGGTATCGGAAGGCAAATGCATGAAGATCCACCTATTCCAAACTATGGTGCTCCAGGTAGAGGACCTAGACTTGAAAAAGGTATGGCACTCGCCATTGAACCTATGATTAACTCGGGTGATTTTAAAGTAAGAGTTTTGGATGATGAATGGACAGTTGTAACAAAGGACAAATCTTTGTCTGCACATTACGAAAATACAATCATTATAACCGACGGTGAACCAGAACTCACTACAGTAGTTAATTCCTGTTCAGATAGCGAGGTGAAGTGATGTTAACTTCATCACGTGAGCTAGAAATCGGTCAATTTGTCAAATCAAAAGCTGGACGAGATAAAGACAGTGTTTTAATTGTTATCGGCATCTTTGACGATCAACATGTCATGGTGGTTGATGGCGATTTGAGAAAACTTAACAATCCAAAGAAAAAAAAGGTGAAGCATCTTATAAAATGTGGTGGTGTTGATGAAGAACTTCAAATGAAGTTTGAAACACATGCATATATAAATGATGCAGAGCTAAGGAAAAAAGTTTCAAACATAGTTGGTTTAGTCCGAGTAAGGAGGGATAGTTCTAATGGCAAAAAGTGATAATATTGAAGTAGAAGGCGTAGTAGTTGAAGCATTGCCAAATGCAATGTTTAAAGTGAAATTAGAAAATGGACATATAGTGTTGGCTCATATCTCTGGTAAACTTAGAATGAATTTTATAAGAATATTACCTGGAGATAAGGTAACATTAGATTTATCGCCTTATGATCTTACTCGTGGTAGGATTGTATGGCGTGGAAAGTCATAAGGAGGGATAACAATGAAAGTTAGACCATCAGTAAAACCAATGTGCGAGAAATGTAAAATCATCAAACGTAAAGGTAAAGTAATGGTGATCTGCATTAATCCAAAGCACAAGCAGACGCAAGGTTAATCTGGCGCGATAAAGCAAGCAAATATAAAGCGCGGCTGAAAAACTTTATATTTGAAATAAATTATTACCGACAATATAACATTAGTTTATACACATAGGAGGTGTAATTCAATGGCAAGAATTGCAGGTGTTGACTTGCCTAGAGAGAAGAGAGCTGTTATCGGCTTAACTTACATCTATGGTATTGGAAAACCTACTTCTCAAGACTTGTTAGCAAAAGCAGGTATCAGTGAAGATACAAGAATCAAAGATCTCACTGAAGAAGAAGTAAGTAAATTAAGACAATTCATTGAAGAAGACGTACTTGTTGAGGGTGACCTTAGACGAGAAATTGCAATGAACATTAAAAGATTAAAAGAAATAGGCTGTTACCGAGGCATCAGACATAGAAAAGGACTCCCTTGTAGAGGTCAAAAAACTAAGACAAATGCAAGAACTAGAAAAGGTCCTAAGAAAACTGTTAGCCGTAAGAAGAAAAAATAGGTGACAAAGGAGGCGTAAAACATGGCTGCTGCTAAAAAAGCACGTAAAGTGAGAAAAAAGCGTGAACGTAAAAACGTTGAACGTGGCCAAGCTCATATTCAAGCGACATTTAACAATACAATTGTAACTTTAACGGATAATGACGGCAATGCAATAGCATGGTCTAGCGCAGGTAGCTTAGGTTTTAAAGGATCTAGAAAATCTACTCCTTATGCCGCTCAAATGGCTGCTGAAGCTGCATCGAAATCAGGTATGGAGCATGGTTTGAAATCTGTATCGGTTTTTGTTAAAGGACCTGGATCAGGCAGAGAGGCTGCTATTAGAGCACTTCAAGCTACAGGACTTGAGATTACATCTATTGCTGATGTAACTCCAATTCCACACAATGGTTGTAGACCACCAAAAAGAAGAAGAGTGTAGTTTATATAGTATTAGGAGGTGTTTTAATTGGCAAGATATACAGGACCATCTTGTAGAATTTGTCGTAGAGAAGGCCAAAAGCTTTATCTAAAGGGTGACAGATGTTACAGCGACAAATGCGCATTAAATAGAAGACAAACTGCTCCTGGTCAGCATGGTGCTAAAAAAAGCAAATTGTCTGGCTACGGAACGCAATTAAGAGAAAAACAAAAAGTTAAAAGATACTATGGTATCTTAGAGACTCAATTCAGATCGACATATGATCGTGCTGAAAAAATGAAAGGTATCACTGGTGAAAACTTACTTCAATTACTTGAATTGAGATTTGACAACGTTGTTTACAGACTTGGCTTTGCAAACTCTAGAAAAGAAGCTAGACAATTTGTTACTCATGGTCATTTCATTTTAAATGGTCGCAAGGCAGATATTCCATCAATGACTCTTTCAGTAGGTGACGTAATTCAGCTTAAAGACGGTAGCAAATCTTCAGATAAATTCAAAGTTTTAGCTGAAGCTGCAAGAACTGTACCAAGCTGGTTAGAAGTAAACCATGAGAAGATGGAAGGGAAACTTACAGCTTTACCTGTAAGAGATAATATCGATTTACCAATCGAAGAACACTTAATCGTTGAGTTGTACTCTAGATAGGTATTGTATTATTACCCTCAAAGTTTGTTTTGTGATTCTTGAGAAGGAGGGTCTTAAATAGTGATTGAAATTGAAAAACCAACCATCGAGTGTGTTGAGTTAAGCAGTGACGGGCGCTTTGGCAAATTTGTCGTTGAGCCGCTTGAAAGAGGCTACGCAACAACACTAGGTAACAGTTTAAGACGTATTTTACTTTCTTCTTTGCCGGGAACTGCGGTTCGTTGGATTAAGATTGAAAATGTACTTCATGAGTTTTCAACTATTCCAGGTGTTAAAGAGGATGTCATTGAAATCATCTTAAACCTGAAAGAATTGTTTGCAAAAATTCATTCAGATGAAGATGTGAAGATTTTAAGAATCGAAGCATCAGAAGCAGGAGAGATTACAGCAGGTGACATCATAGCTGATGCTGACGTAGAAATTCTTAACACTGATCTCCATATCTGTACTCTTGAAGAAAATTCTAGAATCTATATGGAAATCGCTCTCGGTCAAGGTCGTGGATACGTCACAGCAGAAAATAACAAAGAAGTAGGCTTACCAATTGGTATTATCCCAGTTGACTCTATTTACACACCAGTAAGAAAAGTCAATTTTGCAGTGGATAAAACGAGAGTTGGTAAGGTTGCAGATTATGATAGATTAGTACTTGAAGTTTGGACTGATGGTACAATCAAACCAGATGAGGCAACTTCTCTGGGCGCTAAAATTATGTCTGAGCACCTCAACTTATTTATCGATATGACAGACAGCGTCAACGGCGTTGAAATCATGGTAGAGAAAGAAGAAGAC
>Ga0307272_1000290_pt1 | contig 14523 bp, 14 predicted proteins | sample CG08metaT_FD_203625 | JGI IMG/M metagenome (GOLD analysis project Ga0307272, IMG submission 203625) | Metatranscriptome of freshwater viral communities from high-CO2 subsurface aquifer at Crystal Geyser, Utah, USA - CG08 (Metagenome... | ecosystem: Environmental > Aquatic > Deep subsurface >...
ATAAGTTTATCTTGGTGAGGAAACATCATGGCTACAGGCAGTGTGGATTGATGAGACATAAAAAATATCAAACAGCAGTACCCAAACAGTAAACTGGCATCACGAACAGGCGTAACAGTCATCATCTAAGTGATAGGCATAAAAAAACCCGGCTTTGGATGACCAAGGCCGGGTTGTTAAAATCGTGAAACAATTAGACCAGACCGGCCAAGGCCAATCGGCACATCGCCATCACAGGTTCAGGGTAAATACCAATGGCTACAATCACTAAGGTTGTAAGCACAACGATGACTTGTAGCGGTGCAGATTTAGCGAAGTTAAAGCTGACGCGCTCTTCATCAAAATACATGTATTTTACGATACGAATATAATAAAACGCACCGATAGCGGAGAATAACACACCCAGAGTAGCCAAAATAATATGGTCGGCTTCAATGACTGCGATAAATACAGCATATTTAGCCCAGAAACCGCCCAAGAATGGAATACCAGCCATAGAGAACATCAACAAACCCATGGCCAAGGCATAACCTGGACGCACCCGTGACAAACCAGCGAAATCATCAAGCAATTCGCCTTGAATCTCATCTCTACGCATCATGATGATGATGGCAAACACACCCATGGTCATAAATAAATAGATGGTCATATAAATCAAGATGCCTGCATAACCATCATTCGAACCTGCAATCAGACCAAGCAAGATAAAGCCAATATGACCAATGGTTGAATAAGCCAACATCCGTTTGATGTTACGTTGCGCAATCGCTGCAATATTACCAACAGCCATAGAAAGCACAGCCAAGAACATCAAAATCGTTGTGTATTCAGCTTGTAGCCCTGGGAACACATCCACAAGGATACGCATAAATACCACTAGGCCAGCTACTTTTGGCGCTACGGACATAAAGGCAGTGATTGGCGTAGGCGCGCCTTCATAAGCATCAGGTGTCCACATATGGAAGGGGGCAACCGAAACTTTAAAGGATAAACCAGCCAAAACGAACAACATACCGGTTAACACTGCCAAACGTTGGTCTTCACCGCTGTTGGAAATGATGTCACCCATTTCTGTGAAAATGAAGCTGCCTGTGCTGCCGTAAAGGAAGGTTAAACCGTAGAGCAACATACACGATGAAAGTGCACCAAGGATGAAATATTTCAATGCAGCTTCAGTTGAGCGAAGCACATCACGCTGATAACCCACAAGCACATAAACCGACAAAGCCATCAACTCTAAACCCAAATACATGGTGACAAAGTTGGTCGCAGATACCATCAACATCATACCCAAGGAAGCAAACAACATGATGGTGTAATACTCACCCACATTGGCTTCATCCTTGACGTAATTAAGCGATAGCATCATGGCAAAGACTGTTGCAATAGCTATCAGTAACTTGGCGTAAACTGCAAATGGATCCAGCACAAAATAACCGTAGAAAGTGGTGCTTGCATCCGAGCCAGAAACATAAAGAACACTTGCGCCAACAGCAATAACAGTGGCAATAGAAACACCAGCCACGATGTTTTGACGGCTTACTGATAAGAACACACTCATCAACAACACCACCATGCCCATCACGGCTAAGATTATCTCAGGTAAGATAAGCTCTAAATTCTCTGGGAACGGGAAGGGAAAAACGACCTCAGCCATATCTTTTAAACCTCAGTGGGCAGCGGCGTGCGACGCCGTTGCATGTTCTAGTATTGCTGCTGCTGCATCAAGCTTGCTTGTTGTCGATTGGTCGATCAAATGCGCTACCGATTCATGTAATAAATCAAGTACTGGAACAGGGTAAAAGCCCACCCATACAGTCAGCACAATCAAAGGCACGAAAATACCAAACTCACGCAATGACATATCTGGCATAGAGCGAACAGTATCTTTCACCAAATCGCCCATAATCACGCGTTTGTACATCCAAAGGGTGTAACAAGCTGATAAAACAACGCTGATGGCTGCAGCAATGGCAATCCATTTGGCAGAGACACTAAGCGCCATAGGATCAGCTGCGAAGGTACCAATCAACACCATGATTTCACCGATAAATGCCGAAGAACCTGGTAGTGCCACATTGGCCATAGAAAACACTAGCATCACAGCCGCAAAGACAGGCATCACATTCGCCACCCCTCCGTAATCAGCAATTTCGCGGCTGTGAAGTCTGTCGTACATCACGCCCACACAAAGGAACAGTGCAGCTGCTACAAAACCATGAGAAATCATGTTAATAACTGCGCCTTCCAAAGCTTGCTGGGTGAATACAAAGGTACCCAATGTAACAAATCCCATATGGGCAATGGATGAATATGCAATCAAGCGCTTCATATCACGTTGCATCATCGCAACGAGGGAAATGTAAACAATCGCGACTAAGCTCAAGCCTATCATCATTGGCGCAAAATATTGTGACGCATCAGGCAACATCGGAAGCGAGAAACGCAGGTAACCGTATGCGCCCATTTTCAACAAGATACCCGCTAGTATCACAGAACCTGCAGTTGGTGCTTCGGTATGCGCATCAGGCAACCAAGTATGCACTGGCCACATCGGAACCTTCACAGCAAAGGCCACAAAGAAGGCAATGAAAATCCAGAACTGCCAAGTGAAATCAAATGGATAGTCCATAAACGCCAGCATGCTGAACGTGCCACCAGCTTCAAAATGCATAGCCAACAAAGCAACAAGCATCAACACTGAACCAGCCAAGGTATACAAGAAGAATTTCAATGTGGCATAGATACGGTTTTTACCGCCCCAAACACCAATAATCAGATACATGGGAATCAACATCGCTTCCCAGAAGAAGTAGAACAAAATTGCATCCAATGCCGAGAACACACCAATCAATGTGGTTTCCAAAATCAAGAAGGCAATCATGTATTCTTTAACGCGAGTTTGAATACATTGCCAAGCCGAGATAATACAAATCACGATCAACAAGCCAGTAAGCACGATAAATGGCATAGAAATACCATCTACACCCAATTGATAATTGATATTAAATGCAGGAATCCAATGATGGAATTCTTCAAACTGCATATGCGATGTGGTTCTATCGAAGCTAAAAATAAGCGGCAAGGTGACGATGAAAGTGGCTATAGAAAAAGCTAGCGCGCTCCAACGCACCATGGTTTCATTTTTAACCAGCAACCAAATCAGCAAAGCACCAACTGTAGGCAGGAAAGTTGCCACAGAGAGGATGGGGAAGCCCAATACGTTATTCAATTCCATGATTCGCCGTCTCCCCTTACGCGTTGAGCATCAAGTATGTAAGCAAACCAAACACACCGATGACCATAGCGTAGGCATAGTGATACACCATTCCGCTCTGAATATTCTTAAGCATTGCCGCACCATTTTTGACTGTGCCAATAATGCCGCCATGAATCATGCCCTTATCAATCAAGCGCAAATCGCCTGTTTGCCAGAAGAACTGACCCAGTTTTTGAATCGGACGAACAAACAAGAAATCGTACAACTCATCCCAATACCATTTGTTGTACAAGAAGGTGTGAATCGGGCGGAAGGTCTTGGCAATAGCTGCTGGCACCTTGGTTTCTTTAAAATACATCAAAGTTGCAGTCAAAATACCCAGCACGGCCAAAACAAAGGCTCCATACTCCAACCAGAAATGGGATTGGGTATGATCTTCTTCTAGCATTTCAAGCATCGCAATGGAGTTATGCGCATCCATCACAAAAATCGAATTTCTAAAATAACCATCAACAATCACTTCATCAGCCATGTTCATGTAATGGTATCCCCAATAGCCAGCTACCACTGCGCCCACTGCCAAAATCACCAATGGCAATGTAATCACCCAAGGGGATTCATGCAGATGCGATTTGGTTGCTGCAGGCACGCGGTCGCTATTGTGGAAGGTCAAGAAGAACATGCGGAAGGTGTAAAAAGCAGTCATAAATACACCGCTCATCAAGGCATAATAAGCAATTTCACTTGTCCAGCCCATGCCGCGTGCATACGTCGCTTCAATAATCAAATCTTTGGAGTAATAACCAGCAAATGGTGGAATACCAGCAAGTGCCAAACCAGCTAGCAACATGGTGATATAGGTAATCGGCATATACTTGCGCAATTGACCCATTTTACGGATATCCTGATTGGACATCACAGCATGAATCACTGAACCCGCTGCCAAGAACAACAAGGCTTTAAAGTATGCATGCGTCATCAGATGGAAGATGCCCGCTGAATAAGCCGATACACCGCAAGCCACAAACATATAACCAAGTTGCGAACAAGTAGAATAAGCGATTACGCGTTTGATATCATTTTGTACCAAACCAATGGTAGCACACATAAACGCAGTGATGGCGCCGACGATGACTACAGCAGCCAAAGCAACTTCTGAGTATTCAAACATAGGGGATAAACGCGCCACCATGAATACGCCAGCAGTCACCATGGTTGCAGCGTGGATCAATGCAGAAATTGGTGTTGGGCCTTCCATGGAATCAGGCAGCCAAACATGCAATGGCACTTGGCCTGATTTACCCATAGCGCCGACAAACAAAGCCAAACAGATAAAGGTGATCGTATCCATTTCCCAACCCAAGAAAGACATGGTTGAACCTGAAGCAACCAACCCTTGCACCTGCGCAAACACTTCGCGGTAGTCGACTGTGCCGAAATAATACCAAACTGCCAAAATACCAATAGCAAAACCAAAGTCGCCCACACGGTTGACAATAAATGCTTTCATCGCTGCTTTATTGGCTGAATCGCGTTTAAACCAAAAACCAATCAAAAGGTAAGAGAACAAACCCACTGCTTCCCAACCAAAGAACAAGGTGAAGAAGCTATTACCCATGACCAATACCAGCATAGAGAAAGTAAAGGCAGAGATGTAAGAGAAGAAACGGGCATAACCTGGATCGCCATGCATATAACCAATGGTATAGATGTGCACACATGCAGACACCACCGTCACCGTCATCATCATGATGGTGGTAAGCGGGTCAATCATCATCCCGATTTGCACCACCAAATCACCAGATGCAATCCACGTCCAGAAATTGCCATAAAATTCAGCGCCATCAAGCACCTGTAAAAACACATGTACTGATAAAATCGCAGCCAAAATCACAGAACCCGATGTGATGATATGACTCAATCGTTCTTTAAGAAACCAACCAAACAAACCTGCAGTAAGCGCTCCCAAAAGCGGTAATAATGGGATAGCCAGTAGCTCTGTTGTATTCAATGTCATTTCCGTAGCTTCTAACACCATGAAATCCCCTTACCCTTGGAGTGTGTTGATATCTTCAATAATAATGGAGCGGCGTTGACGGTAATACGCCACCAAAATCGCCAAACCAACTGCCACTTCCGCAGCTGCAACTGTAAGCACGAAGAATACAAATATCTGACCACCAATATCGCCCAGAAAGTGCGAAAATGCAGCGAAGTTGATGTTAACTGCCAACAACATCAGCTCAATACACATCAAAATCGTAATCACGTTTTTACGGTTCAAAAATAAACCAATGATACCAATGCTAAACAATGCTGCGCCAACTATGAGGAAACTCGATAATGGAATCATTACATACTCACCTTACGAAGACGGTCTTCTTTACGTACATGCACCTGTTTCGAAATATTTTGATATTTGGCATCTTTACGTTCGCGGAGTGTGAGCACAATCGCACCAATCAAGGCGACCAACAAAATAATCGCTGCAATTTCAAAGCCTAATAAATAACGGGTATAAAGCTCTTTACCAATTTCAACCGTATTATTCACATCGGCCCCCATATGAGCTGCCATGGCCATTTGCTCAGAGCCAAACAAACCACTGGTCGAAGCTGCAACAAGCTCAATAAAGAGAATCACAGCAATCATGCCGCCCACTGGCAAATACTGCAGCCAGCCTTCACGTTTTACCGCTTCGTTCACTTCCAGCATCATCACTACGAACATAAACAGCACCATCACAGCACCCACGTAAATCAAAATCAGGATGATACCCAAAAACTCAGCATCGAGCAGGAAGAACAAACCCGCTGCATTAAAGAAACATAGAATCAACCACATCACTGAATGCATCGTATTGCGTGATAGAATCACACCCAAGCTTGCAGCTACAGCCAAGCCACCAAACAACCAAAAAAACGCGGATTCTAGCATTGTGCCCCCAAGCCCTTATTGATAACGCGCATCAGCAGCTAAATTCGCTGCGATTTGCGGTTCATATCGATCGCCAACATTGAGCAGCATGTCTTTGGTATAATACAAAGCCGCACGCGTTTCTGAGGCATATTCAAATTCTTGTGTTTCAACAATGGCATCGACTGGGCAAGCCTCTTGGCAGAAACCACAGAAAATACATTTGGTCATATCGATGTCGTAGCGCGTGGTGCGGCGTGAACCATCAGCGCGCTCTTCCGATTCAATAGTAATCGCCAAAGCTGGGCATGTAACTTCACACAGCTTACAAGCAATACAACGCTCTTCCCCGCTCTCATAACGACGCAGGGCATGCAAACCACGGAAACGTGGCGATAGCGGCGTACGCTCTTCTGGATATTCCACTGTAATTTTTTTCTTAAATAAATAGCGGCCAGTGAGTGACAAACCAATCACCAACTCCCAAAGCAACCAAGTTTTTAAATGACGTTTAATGAAATTCATTGCTTATCTCCAAGGCTGCCAGAACGCAATCACATCAGACAATCCAGGTGTGTAAGTGCTGATACCAATCACGGCAATCCAAGCCAGTGTCCAAGGCAAGAACACTTTCCATCCCAAGCGCATCAATTGGTCGTAACGATAACGTGGAAACGTGGCACGGAACCAGATAAAGACAAATACCAAGAATGAAGCTTTACCAAGTAACCAGATTGTACCAGGAATGAAGTCCAGGGCTGGAATTGGCGCGTACCAACCACCCAAGAACAAAATCGAGGTCATTAAGGCAATGAGGAACATAGCCGCATATTCAGCCAATGAGAACACGGCAAACCACATACCCGAGTATTCCACGAAGAAACCAGCCACCAATTCAGCTTCGCCCTCTGGCAAGTCAAATGGAGAACGGTTGGTTTCAGCAGCGCCCGAAATAAAGAAGACGATAAACATTGGGAACAACGGGATGAAGTACCAATGGAACAAACCACCTTCTTGTGCGCGCACAATATCTGATAAGCCAAGGCTACCAGCTAGAATCAACACACAAACAATGGAGAAGCCCATAGAAATCTCATATGAAATCATTTGAGATGTTGAGCGAATCGCGCCAATCAAAGCGTATTTGGAGTTGGATGCCCAACCCGCCATCAAAATGCCATAAATTGACAAGCTGGAAATCGCCATCACGTACAACACACCAACGTTGAGGTTGGCAATGGCCATCACATGTGTTGTTTCCCACAGGCCAAACAAAGTCGTTTCACCAAATGGAACCACAGCAAAAGCAAGCAAGGCAGGCATCAAGGCCATTACAGGCGCTGCAATAAACAGGAATTTATTAGCTTTGGTTGGAATAATGGTTTCTTTCAAAAACAGTTTCAAACCATCAGCAAGTGGCTGCAATAAACCATAAGGGCCGACACGGTTACAACCCTGACGTACTTGAATCCAACCAATCACACGGCGCTCAGCATATGTAGTATATGCCACTGCCAATGCAACTGGCACAGCAATAGCGAGAATCTCAGCAGCCCAAATGACTGCTTGTAAGGCCATATCTAACCAATCCATTTATTGACCCCCACCCAAATCAACACTTGTCTCACCCGATATATCTCCAGCTGTGCCACGTTTGGACACAAAAACCACGCCTGGTGAAACATCAGTGCGAGTGCCCACGGTGAATCTTTCAGCGCCTACGTTGGACATGATGGTCAAATCACCTGCTTGCAGCTTCATTTCAGCCAATGTGTCAGGGTGAACAATCACATCATCCAACGCATGGATTCGGCCTGCTTCTGCAAGTAGTTTAGACGCACGCACCCAAGCGCCTTCCTTGTACATCGAATAACGACCAACCACATCCAAACCTTTGGCTGCATTCATTTTTGCTACATTTGGCAAGAATACATTTTTACGGTTACGTTGCGCAGGGATAAAATCTTCTTGGGCTTTGCCTGCAAACCAAATATCTTTCAGCGCAGTAAAATCAGGCGCCATGGTTAACACATGCTCACGCATTTCGGTTAGATTCACTGCTGGAACATCATGACCCAATGCCTGAATCAAACGCATCATGACTTTCCACAATGGACGACCCTCACCCAATGAACGCAAAGGGTTTTCAGCAACGCGAACGCGGCCTTCCATATTGATAAATGTACCTTCAATTTCTGAGTACGCTGCCGCTGGCAATTTAATATCTGCCAAACCAACCATATCGCCAGAAATCGATCCCACTTGCAGCAGATCGACTTTAGCCAAAGCTTCTTTAGCTTTGCGAGAGAACAAACCGTCACCAATAGGGTCGCTACCAATCAGTAACAATGTATCTAGCTCACCAGCAATCGCAGCAGCAAACACTTCACCAGCTGCGGTGCGGGTGCCGTTAAACATAGCCGAAAGTAATTGCGCATTCATGCCCGATGGCAACAAATTACGACCATCTTGACCTTCTTCTGCATGGCCTGCAGCACGCATCAACAAATCCAAACCATGAATCAGTGCAGCGGCATCTTCATGTGAGCGAATTTCTTCACCGACCAACAATGCACAAGTATCAGCCAAAAGTGCGTCCGCAAGCAATTTGCCTGCTTCATGGCGCGCTTCAACCTTGCCCATCCACTCATCCATACCAGCAGCGGTTTTACCCAATACTTTCAATTGATCCATGGCGCGCGCAATTACTGCATACCAATCACGCGGACGCACCAGAGCGTCATTCGCAATTTCACTGTTGGTACGATAATGCATAGCACCGATACGGGTTACAGGTTTGCCCAAGTTGGCACGTTTACGTAAACGCTGCATCAAAATGGGGAAACGTTGACGCAAGTCTGAGCCCAAAATCACCACTTGATCCACTTGTTCCATAGACTCAGTGGTCATGGTCAAACCTTCATCAAAAGCAAACGGACGGCTGTCGCGGCGGTGCAAATCAAATGCTACTTTAGGATTTTCAAGACCAATATCATGCAGCAAACGAATCGCGGCTAAACCCTCGACACTCCAATCAGGAGAGAAGACGATACCAACGCGTTTACCTTTGAGCATGGTCACCGCTTTTTCAATGGCATCATCCCATGAAGCTTTCTCAAGCTTATCGCCCACACGTAGCATAGGGCTCAAAATACGTTTATCAGAGCGGAAAGCGTCGTACACATAGCGGCCACGGTCACAAATCCATGGCTCAACGCCACCTTTGAGTGGACGAATGCGCATCACTTCATCAGCTCGTGATTCAATCACAATATCACAGCCTTGCGGGCAAGCTGTGCAAGTGCTCTTATGACGTGTCATTTCCCATGGGCGAGACACATCATGTGAAGGCTTATCTAACAAAGCACCAACTGGGCATATATCGCCCAAGTTGCCCGATAATTCTGAGGCTAAAGCATCTTCAACGATGCCATCAATTTTCATATGATCGCCGCGATTTAAAACACCCATATCGCCAGTGCCCGCAATCTCATCGGCAAAACGAACGCAACGGGTACAGTGAATACAACGGGTCATGCAGGTATTAACGAATGGACCCAAATCCTTATCCGAAGGAAGACGCTTCACTTCGGTATAACGGCCGCGACCTACGCCATGTTCCACAGCATAATCTTGCAACTTGCAAGCGCCACCTTGGTCACATACAGGGCAATCCAAAGGGTGATGAATCAAGAGATATTCCATCATCATCGAGCGATCTTTTTCCAAACCAGCCGATTGTGTTACCACTTTCATGCCTTCAGAAACTGGCGTACAACAAGAAGCAGCAGGTTTATTCCAACCTTCAACTTCAACCAAACACATCCGGCAGTTGGCCGCTACAGACAATTCAGGGTGATAGCAGAAATAAGGCACTTCAACATTGTTTTCACGACAAGCTTCTAAAATGCTTGTACCGGCAGGTACCGTTACTTCTTCGTCATTGATATACAGCACTGTCATGATGATTTCTCCGCAAGCTTAGCTCGAACCTCGTCCGGGAAGTATTTTAGCATGGATAAAATAGGGGCAGCAGCGCCTTCAGCCAGAGCGCAAATCGTGCGTCCTGCCATATGTTTGGATGCGTCATTGAGCACCACCAAATCAGCTTCCGTACCATTGCCGGCATCCACACGCGTCAATACGCGCTCAAGCCAGCCTGTACCTTCGCGGCATGGCGTGCATTGGCCGCAAGATTCATGGGCATAAAAATGCGCCAGACGGCGTGTTACTGCGACCAAGTCGGCAGTTTCATCTAAGATAATAATCGCACCAGAACCCAAGAATGAACCAGCCTTCATAATATCATCATAGGTCAAGGGCACATCGTAATGCTCAGCTGTTAGCCAAGGCGTAGATGAACCACCAGGAATCACAACTTTAGGGACAGTACCGTGTTGCAACCCACCACAATAATCTTCGACCAAGGTTTTGAGTGAAGTACCCATTGGCACTTCATAGTTACCAGGCTTGTTGACATTGCCTGATACTGAGAAAATTTTGCAGCCTGTATTATTAGGGCGACCAATTGCTGCATGCCATGCACCGCCGTGCTCAAGAATGGCAGGCACAGTAGCGAGTGTTTCCACATTATTCACAACCGTTGGGCAGCCATAAAAACCCTCAACAGCTGGGAATGGTGGCTTAAAGCGTGGGCGCCCCGATTTACCCTCTAGGGATTCAATCAAAGCAGTTTCTTCACCACAAATATACGCACCAGCGCCGCGATGCATCATCAGATTCATCGAGAAATCAGTACCTAAAATATTATCGCCCAGCAAATTGGCAGCATATGCTTCATCAATAGCCGCACACATCACATTGTATTCATGCAAAAATTCACCACGAATATAGATATAAGCATCTTTCACGCCGAGTGCAAAACCCGCCATAATCATACCTTCAATCAACAAATGCGGGTCAAAACGCATAATATCGCGGTCTTTAAATGTACCTGGTTCACCTTCATCAGCGTTACAAAGCAAATAAGTTGGTTTACCTGTATTACGCGGTACAAACGACCATTTCAACCCTGTTGGGAAGCCAGCGCCACCACGACCACGAAGGCCAGAGACTTTTACTTCATCAATAATCTTATCAGCATCAAAGTCTTTAAGCACAGTTGGCAAGAAGGCATAAGCACCGTGGGCTTTAGCAACTTCAAGCTTATTCATGTTTTCTACTTCGATATTAGCGAAACAAATACGTTGCACTTTTTTAGGATCAGAAGAAAGCATCAGATCACCTCGCCTGCACGAATGCGACTAATCAAGGCATCCATATCGGTAGCCGTGGCTTTCTCATGATACATATTATTCACCTGCACCACAGGCGCACCAGCACAAGCGCCTGCACATTCCACTTCATTGATAGAAAACAAGCCATCTTCAGTGATTTGACCAGGCTCGATGCCAAGCGTGTTTTTCATGTGAGCATACAATGCATCTGCACCATTCACCATACAGCTGGCATTGGTACAAACTTCCAACAAATATTTACCTGTAGGTTGCTCTTTGAACATGGTGTAAAAAGTGACCACTTCGCGCACTTCCATCAGACGCAAACCCAATACTTCAGCTACCATTTTTTGCGTATCCATGCTCAAATAACCAAAGTCTTGTTGCGCCATATACAACACTGGCATCAAGGCTGATTTGCGGCTTGGATAACGCGCTGCCAAGGCATCAATTTCTGCCAAACGAGCTTCGCTAAATTGCGGCTTATCTGGAGCACTCATCGGTCCACCTCACCAAATACAATATCTTGTGTTCCCAAAATGGTCACCACGTCAGCCAACATATGGCCACGGCACATATAATCCATGGATTGCAGATGCGCGAAACCAGGCGCCCTTACTTTCATGCGGTAAGGTTTATTCGAACCATCAGAAACAATATAAACACCAAACTCACCCTTTGGATGCTCAACAGCTGCATACACTTCACCCGCAGGCACAAAATAACCTTCAGAGAAGAATTTAAAGTGATGAATCAAAGATTCCATATCATCTTTGATGGTCGCACGTGGCGGGTTGGTTAATTTATAATCTTCAACCTTGGTTGGGCCTTGATTGGCCATCAGCCAAGCTACACATTGCTCGATAATACGGTTGGATTGACGCATCTCTTCAACACGCACCAAATACCTATCATATGAATCACCAGTAGCGCCCACTGGGATATCAAAATCCATTTTATCGTACACATCATAAGGCTGCGTTTTACGCAAATCCCAAGCAATGCCTGAGCCACGAATCATTGGGCCAGTAAAACCCCAATCCAAGGCAGCTTCTTGCTCAACCACACCAATATCAACGGTACGTTGCTTCCAAATACGATTCTCAGTCAATAAAGTTTCGTATTCATCCACATAACCAATAAAGCGCTCAGTAAAGCCCTTGATTTTCTCAATCAAACCTTCTGGCAAATCACGTGATACACCGCCAGGGCGCATATATGCAGCATGCATACGTGCCCCAGATACTTCTTCGTAATAGTCAAAAATATCTTCGCGCTCACGGAAGCAATACAAAAACACAGTCATCGCACCAATATCCAAAGCCGCAGCACCCAGCCACAAACAATGGTTCAATATACGCGTGAGCTCCGCATACATCACGCGGATATATTGCGCACGCTCTGGGGCCTCTATACCCAAAAGGCGCTCAACACCCAAAGCATATGCATGCTCATTGGCCATCATTGACACATAGTCGAAACGGTCGAAATACGGAATATTTTGGTTGTAGGTTTTGTATTCAAATAGCTTTTCAGTGCCGCGATGCAGCAATCCGATATGCGGATCAGCGCGCTCTACCACTTCGCCATCAAGCTCAAGAACAAGGCGCAAAACGCCATGTGCTGAAGGATGTTGGGGACCAAAATTGAGGGTGTAGTTTTTAATCTCAGCCACGGTCAACTCCTGGCCACGCCCTTGGAATCAATACGCGATTCTCAAGTTTGTTGGGCTTGTAAACACAACGCCATTGCGCTTCATCAAAGAAAATTTCTGCATGGCCTGTAAGCGGGAAATCTTTACGCAGCGGGTAACCTTCAAAACCATAATCAGTAAGCAAGCGGCGCAAATCAGGATGGTGATTAAAAATAATACCATACATATCAAATGCTTCGCGCTCGTACCAGTTGGCAGTGACCCAAACTTCGGTCACTGAATCCACCATTTCGCGTTCATTCACCTGCACTTTCACACGAAGGCGTTTGTTTTTAGAAACAGACAAAAGGTTATATACCACTTCAAAACGTGGCTCACCTTCAACGCGGCTTGGCAATTCTGAGACATCCACACCGCAAAGATCAATCAATTGTTCAAACTTAAATTCAGATTTTAATACATGGCATACATCGACAATACTTTCGCGTGAGACATGCAAGACGGGGCAATCAATACCTGCTTTCACGACAAAACCTTGGGCAGAAAAACATTGCTCTAACGACGTGATTTCATCCAAATATTGTGTTGGCACTTTCGTTTCCAATTCGCTCATTGTCATTACCGCGCTATGGTGTTGGTACGTTTAATTTTTTCTTGAAGCTGAATAAAGCCATAGAGCAGGGCTTCAGCAGTTGGCGGGCAACCCGGCACATAAATATCAACAGGCACAATACGATCACAACCACGTGTTACTGAATACGAATAATGATAATAACCGCCACCGTTGGCACATGAACCCATGGAAATGACCCAGCGTGGCTCAGACATTTGGTCGTAAACTTTACGCAAGGCAGGCGCCATTTTATTACACAAGGTGCCAGCAACCACCATCACATCCGATTGCCTAGGGCTTGGACGAAACACAATACCAAAGCGGTCCAAATCGTAGCGTGAGGCACCAGCGTGCATCATTTCCACAGCACAACAAGCCAAACCAAATGTCATCGGCCAGAGGGAACCCGCCCGCGCGCCATTGATAAGCTTATCGGCAGTAGTGGTAATAAAACCTTTGTCGAGCAGGCCTTCTATTCCCATTGTAGAGCCCCTTTATTCCATGCATAAATATATCCCACCAAGAGAATAAGCAGGAACAACATCATTTCAATAAAACCAAAAATTCCAATTTGATCGAGCACCACCGCCCAAGGAAAGAGGAAGGCTGTCTCCAAATCAAAGATAACAAATAGAATTGCCACAAGATAAAAACGAACGTCAAAATGCATACGTGCATCTTCAAATGCTTCAAAGCCGCATTCATAAGCCGATAATTTTTCTGCATCCGGGCGCTGCTCGGCGACCACAACAGTTAATGCCAACGGGGCAATGCCCATACCCAAAGCAATAATGATAAAAATAAAAATTGGCACGTAATTGCTGGCCAAATAATCAAGCCCCATGCATCCCTCCACGTATCTTGATAAGCAGACAGAACAGCC
>Ga0307272_1000306_pt1 | contig 14184 bp, 11 predicted proteins | sample CG08metaT_FD_203625 | JGI IMG/M metagenome (GOLD analysis project Ga0307272, IMG submission 203625) | Metatranscriptome of freshwater viral communities from high-CO2 subsurface aquifer at Crystal Geyser, Utah, USA - CG08 (Metagenome... | ecosystem: Environmental > Aquatic > Deep subsurface >...
AATGCCTGGCGATAACATCGCTATGGATGTTACTTTGATTACACCAATCGCAATGGATAAAGAACTTCGTTTCGCTATCCGCGAAGGTGGACGTACAGTTGGCGCTGGCGTTGTAACTGATATCAATAAATAATTGATGACAAAAAGTAGGGCGGCTGCGAAGAAATTTGCAGCCGCTTTTTTCTGTTTAATAGAGGAAGTGAAAAATGCGTGATTTATTATCATTGGCTTGTGAAGAGTGCAAACGTCGTAATTACACGACTGACAAAAACAAACGTACCATGACTGAAAAGTTGACGTTGAAAAAATATTGTAACTCGTGCCGCAAGCACACGAACCATAAAGAAGGCAAAGTTTAATCCATTTTAAAATAGGCGAGTAGCTCAATTGGTAGAGTACCGGTCTCCAAAACCGGGTGCTGTGGGTTCGAGTCCCTCCTCGCCTGCCATTTTAAACAAAGATTAACGATAGGGGTTGAAGAGATGAGCCGCATTGCCGATACACAAAAGTTTATTCGTGAAGTTCAAGTTGAAGCCAAAAAAGTGGTGTGGCCTGAGCGCAAAGAAACGATTCAAGCAACCTTAATGGTGTTTGTGATGGTAGTGGTGATTTCCATATTCTTATATGGCGTCGATTCGCTCTTGAGCTGGCTTGTACAGAAGGTGATATAAATGTCTAAGCAATGGTATGTAGTTCAAGCGTATTCTGGTTTTGAAGATAAAGTTCAAGTTGCATTGACTGAGAATATCGAACGCGCTGGTTTGCAGGATTTCTTTGGTGAAATCATGGTGCCGCGTGAAGAAGTGGTTGAGTTGCGTGATGGTCAGAAGGTTGTCAGTCGTCGTAAGTTTTTCCCAGGTTATGTATTGGTAGAGATGGAGCTCAATGACGACACTTGGCATGTGGTGAAATCCACGCAACAAGTGAGCGGTTTCTTGGGTTCAAGCGGTAAGCCGCGCCCTATGCCTAAACATGAAGTGGATCGTTTGATTCATCAAATTGAAGAAGGCGTTGAACGTCCAAAACCAAAAGTATTGTTTGATGTTGGTGAAGCTGTACGCGTGATTGATGGTCCATTTGCATCGTTCAACGGTTTGGTTGAAGAAGTGAATGAAGAATCAGCCAAGTTGAAAGTGAGTGTGTCTATTTTTGGCCGCCCTACACCAGTTGAGTTGGAATACTTCCAGGTCGAAAAAGTTTAATTGTTTCTGGCCTGACAAGGATGTTGGGCTATACCGCTTAGCGGGAGTGATGGTAAATCCATCACGTATAAAGACAGCGGGGCAGGAAGCGCCAAAGTCGGTTGGAGAATAAATCATGGCAAAGAAAATTGAGAAGCTAGTTAAGCTTCAAGTTGCAGCAGGTAAAGCTAATCCTGCCCCACCAGTAGGTCCTGCATTGGGTCAAGCGGGTGTGAACATTATGGAGTTTTGTAAAGCGTTTAACGCCAAAACTCAAGACATCGAAGCAGGCATGCCGCTTCCTGTTGTTATCACAGTTTATAAAGATAAATCGTTTGATTTTGAAATTAAAACTCCACCAGCATCTTACCTTTTGATGAAAGCTGCAAAAATTCAAAAAGGCAGTGCTGTTCCAAACAAAACCAAAGTAGGCACCGTAACGCAAGCGCAATTGGAAGAAATTGCACAAGTAAAAATGGTTGATTTGAACTGTTACGATGTAGAAGCCGGCGCAAAAATTATTGCTGGCACCGCTCGCTCTATGGGCTTGGAAGTGAAGGGGTAAATCATGGCTAAGTTATCAAAACGTATGCAAGAAGCGCGTAACAGCGTAAGTGAAGGCGGCAAAACCGTTCTTGAAGCATTGGAAGCTGTATTGGCACAACCCAAAGCAAAATTTGATGAGTCTGTAGATGTAGCCATTAAATTGGGCATCGACGTTCGTCATGCTGACCAAATGGTTCGTGGTTCTGTATCTTTGCCAAACGGCACTGGTAAAACTGCACGTGTTGCTGTGTTCGCTCGTGGTCCTAAAGCTGAAGAGGCTGAAAAAGCTGGCGCTGATGTGGTTGGTGCTGAAGATTTGGTTGAGAAAATCCTTGGTGGTTTCCTTGAGTTTGATCGCGTTGTAGCAACACCAGACATGATGGCGCAAGTTGGCCGTTTGGGTCGTGTGTTGGGTCCACGTGGTTTGATGCCAAACCCTAAATTGGGCACAGTGACTATGGATGTTACCAAAGCTGTTACTGCGATTAAATCGGGTCAAATCGAAGTTCGCGCTGACAAAGGCGGCATCGTGCACGCACCCGTTGGTCGTCGTTCATTCACTGCCGACAAACTTGCTGAAAACGTTCAATTCTTGGTCTCTGAATTGAATCGTATGAAACCAGCATCTTCTAAAGGTCGTTATATGCAAAGCTTCACGATCTCAGCAACCATGGGTGCTGGTGTTCGCGTAGACTTGGGCGTATTCAAGTAAAAAAAGATTCTTCTGCCCCCTTTATTGGGGGTGGGAACAAAAGTTAGCTGTGTAAACAGCTAAAAAAACGATCCGTCCCAGACTACAGGCGCATCCACTTGGGTGCTTAATCATGAAAGCCAGTATAGATGGAGTGATAGCTCACTTGCGCGGGTCAAAAAATAAGCAAGGAGGAAGAAGTGAATCGGGAAAACAAACAAAATATTGTTGATGAACTTCATGCTGCTTGGTCTGAATCAAACTCTGCTGTTGTAGCACAATACAGTGGTTTGAATGTTGCTGCTATGGGTGACCTACGTGGTCGTCTGCACAAAGCTGGTGTTTCTTTACGTATTGTAAAAAACACATTGGCTCGTCGTGCGGCAGAAGGCACAGACTTTAAAGCTGCAGAAGAACTATTCACCGGTCCTGTTGCAATTGCATATGGCTCAGACCCAGTGGGTATGGCCAAAGCAATTTCAGAATTTGCCAAAAAGAATGATGCCCTGGAAATCCGCGGCGGCATGCTTGAAGGTAAGCTGATTGATGCAGCAGGTGTTAAAGCATTGGCGAACTTGCCATCGCGTGAAGAATTGTTGTCTAAGATGTTGGGCAGCATGCAAGCACCGATCGTGGGTTTCGTACGTACTTTGAACGAAATTCCGGCATCGTTTGTGCGCACATTGGCCGCTATCCGCGACCAAAAACAAGCATAAACACACCGTATTTATTTTTTTACAACTAAAAAACGCAAAAGGAAATTAAAATGGCTATTACTAAAGAAGAACTAATCACCGCAATCGAAACAATGACAGTACTTGAACTTTCTGAGTTGGTATCTGCTTTGGAAGAAAAATTCGGCGTATCTGCTGCTGCACCTGTTGCAGTAGCTGGTGTTGCTGTTGCTGGCGGCGAAGCTGCAGCAGCTGAAGAGCAATCAGAATTCGCTGTTATGCTTATGAGCGCTGGCGACAAGAAAATCCAAGTGATCAAAGCAGTACGTGAAGCAACTGGTCTTGGCTTGAAAGAAGCTAAAGAAGTAGTTGATGGCGCACCTAAAGCAGTAAAAGAAGGCGTTTCTAAAGACGAAGCTGAAGCATTGAAAGCTAAGCTTGAAGAAGCTGGCGCAACGATTGAGTTGAAATAATTAGCGCATTGTCGCTACTTATTAACGCATAAGATAAGACTGATCCCCTAGTGGTGTAAGCTGCTAGGGGCTTGGTCTTTTTCGCGTTGTGGTTTGAAGAGAAGTATTACACATAAGATTTTAAGAAACATCTGAGGTCAAGCATGGGCAAACAAGCTATTGTTAAACGCATTCGAAAAAATTACGGTAAAATTGAAGCCGTAACGAAAATGCCAAATATGTTGCAGCTACAACTTAGCTCTTACTGCGAGTTTGTGGGTGTAGGCTCAGGCTCTACCGATATCGCCAGCTCACGATTGGCACAAGTTTTTGGCTCCGTATTTCCTATCCGCGATTATTCTGGCGGCGCCGAATTGCATTTTGAAGGTTTAGAGTACAGTCCTCCACGTTACGATTTAGAAGAATGTTTGCGTCGTGATTTGACGTATGCATTGCCAGTGAAAGTGAAGCTCCGCTTAAAAGTGTTTGAGCAAGACGGTAGCAAAGGCAAAAAACGCAAACTTAAAGAAGTTCGCGACCAAACCATTTACATGGGTGAAATTCCCTTGATGACGGATCACGGTTCGTTCGTGATCAACGGCACTGAGCGCGCGATTGTATCGCAAATGCACCGTTCACCTGGTGTGTTCTTTGACCATGACCGTGGTAAAACCCACGCTTCTGGCAAGCTATTGTTTAAATCACGTGTGATTCCTTACCGTGGTTCTTGGCTCGATTTTGAATTTGATGCCAAAGACAAATTATATTTCCGCATCGACTTACGTCGTAAGATGCCAGCAGGCATTTTGCTTAAGGCTCTTGATTTAAGCACCCAAGATATCTTGGATCGTTTCTACAAACGTCGTACTTTCCGCATCCAAAAAGATGGATATCAGGTTCGTTTTGACCCTGAATTGTTCTTGGGCAGCCGCGCAGCACGTGACATCGAAATCGATGGCAAACGTATTGTTGCTGAAGGCAAGAAAATCAATCCAGTGATGATTCGTAAGCTTTCTGAAGCAGGTGTGGAATGGCTTGATGTGCCTGAAGAAAGCGTGATTGGTGAAGTGACTGCCCAAGCGATTATGCTTGCTGGCGATGAAATGTTGCTTGATCACAACCATGAGTTGACTGAAGAATCATTGGAAGCTTTAAAAACCGCAGGCGTAAAAGAATTTGAATGTTTGTTCATTGATGCTTTCCATCGCGGCCCTTGGCTTGCTGATACTTTGCGCATGGACACGGTTCAGTCCAAAGAAGAAGCACAAGTTGAAATCTATCGCATGATGCGCCCTGGTGAGCCACCAACAGTGGAAACAGCCAAAGCATTGTTCGAGTCCATGTTCTTTGACAAATCACGTTATGACTTGTCTCGCGTGGGTCGTATGAAACTCAACAGTCGCTTGGGTATCTCTGATGAAGATGTAACTTTGGATCAAGGTACGCTTCGTGTTGAAGATATTCTGATTGCTGTAGACACCCTATTGAAATTGCGTGATGGCATTGGCGAAGTGGACGATATCGACCACTTGGGCAACCGTCGTCTGCGTTCTGTTGGTGAGTTGCTTGAAAACCAAATTCGTATTGGTTTGATTCGTATGGAGCGCGCTATCCGCGACCGTTTGAGCACTGCTGAAATCATGGAAATGACACCATCTGATTTGGTGAACTCCAAACCATTGATTGCCTCTGTTCGTGAATTCTTCGGTTCTTCACAATTGTCACAATTTATGGACCAAACCAACCCATTGTCGGAAGTTACACACAAACGTCGTCTTTCGGCGCTTGGCCCTGGCGGTCTATCGCGTGATCGCGCTGGCTTTGAAGTGCGCGACGTACATCCAACGCATTACGGTCGTTTATGTCCAATTGAGACCCCTGAGGGTCCAAACATTGGTTTGATCAACTCATTGTCATCTTACGCAAAAGTAAATGATTTTGGTTTTATCGAAACACCTTACCGTAAAGTTGTTGATGGCAAAGTCACTGCTGAAGTGGTTTATTTGTCAGCGATTGACGAATCAGGACACATCATCGCACAGGCCAATGCTAAATTGACCAAAGGCGGCGATTTTGAAGCTGAATTCATTCAGTGTCGTCAAGATGGCGAGTTCATCATGGTTGCACCTAAAGAAATCCATTACATGGACGTATCACCATCACAAGTGGTGTCGGTGTCTGCTGGTTTGATTCCTTTCCTGGAGCACGATGACGCGAACCGCGCCTTGATGGGCTCGAACATGCAACGTCAGGCAGTGCCTTTGGTGCGCGCTGAGAAACCACTTGTGGGTACTGGCATGGAAGCTGAAGTGGCACGTGACTCTGGCGTTTCTGCTGTGGCGCGTCGTGGTGGCGTGGTTGAAAGCGTGGATAGCTCACGCATCGTGGTGCGTGTGGGTGATGATGAGCAGGTAGAAGGCGAGCCAGGTATCGATGTGTACCGCTTGTTCAAATACCGTCGTTCAAACCAAAACACTTGCTTTAACCAACGCCCGATTGTGAAAGTGAACGATATTATTGAGAAAGGTGACATTATCGCTGATGGTCCTTCAACAGATCGTGGTGAGTTGGCGCTTGGTCGCAACGTGCAAGTGGCACTGATGCCATGGCGCGGCTACAACTTCGAGGATGCGATTGTCATCTCTGAGAAGTTGGTCAAAGACGACGTTTATACCTCAGTGCATATCGAAGAATTTACCTGTACTGCGCGTCAAACGAAATTGGGTGATGAAGAAATCACCAGCGATATCCCGAATGTGAGTGAAGACGCACTTCGTCATCTTGACGATTCAGGTATTACTTACGTGGGCGCTGAAGTGAAACCCGGCGACATTTTGGTGGGTAAAATCACGCCAAAAGGTGAAACTCAACTTTCACCAGAAGAAAAATTATTGCGTGCGATTTTCGGCGAAAAAGCATCGGACGTGCGTGATTCATCATTGCGCGTAAAACCTGGTGATGAAGGCGTTGTTATCGATGTACAAGTATTTACACGTCGTGGCGATGAGAAAAATGCCCGCGCGAAATCCATTGAAGAAGCTTCTGTGGAACAATTGTACACCGATAAAGAAGATGAGCGCCGCACCCTGGAAGAAAACGTTCGTTCACGTTTACAAGCTTTGCTGACTGGCAAAAAAGCTGTGAAAGTGAAAGGTCTAACTGCGGGCAAAGAAATTCCAGCTGATCATTTGAGTGCTTTGAGTGTTCGCGATTTGTCTTCACTTTCTGTGGATGATGATGCGGTGAACACGCAAGTGGCTTCAATCTTGAGCAATATGGATGAAGAACGTGCACGTTTGGAAAAGCGTTTTGAAGAAAAAGTAGCGAAAGTTCGTGAAGGTTCTGAGCTCAAACCTGGCGAATTGACTGTGGTGAAAGTATACGTGGCTGTGAAACGTAAACTACAGCCTGGTGATAAAATGGCGGGTCGTCATGGTAACAAAGGTGTGATTTCGGTTATCGTACCTGAAGAAGACATGCCTTATGCCGCAGACGGTACAAGCGTTGATGTTTGCTTGAATCCATTGGGCGTACCATCACGTATGAATATCGGTCAGATTTTCGAAGTGCACATGGGGCATGCCGGTAAGGAATTGGGTCGCCGTTTGGGCGAAATGGTTCGTGCTGATGTGGCTGTGGAAGAGCTTCGCGCTTTCTTGCTTGAAATTTACGCAGGTGATGAAAAAGCGACAACCTCAATCAAAGCCATGGGCGCGAAAGATGTTGCGGGCCTCGTTGAAACATTAAAAGACGGTGTGCCAATTGCAACGCCAGTATTTGATGGTGCCAAAGAAGCTGATATTCAACATATGTTGAATCTGGCGGAAGTGGAACTTGATGGTCAAACCACCCTGTATGATGGTTATACTGGTGAAGCGTTCGATCGCCCGGTTACCGTGGGTCAAATGTATATCTTGAAACTGCATCACTTGGTGGATGAGAAGATTCATGCTCGTTCTACTGGCCCATACTCCTTGGTTACACAACAACCATTGGGTGGTAAAGCGCAGTTCGGTGGTCAGCGTTTTGGTGAGATGGAAGTGTGGGCGCTGGAAGCTTATGGCGCATCGTACACCCTCCAAGAAATGCTTACAGTCAAAGCCGATGACGTGCAAGGCCGTACGAAAATGTACGAATCCATTGTTCGCGGTGATATGCACTTTGAAGCTGGTATCCCTGAATCATTTAACGTGATGACCAAAGAAATGAATGCCCTCGGTATTGATTTGGCCATGGTGAAGAAACCAAAAGAAGGCGAAGGAGAATAATATGCAAGAGTTATTTAATTTATTCCAAAAACCAAGTCGCATTGAAGACTTTGATGGCCTCCGCGTTGGTTTAGCTAGCCCTGAAAAAATCCGTTCATGGTCATATGGCGAAGTGAAGAAGCCAGAAACCATCAACTACCGTACTTTCAAACCTGAACGTGATGGTTTGTTTTGTGCCAAAATCTTTGGTCCTATCAAGGATTACGAATGTTTGTGTGGTAAATACAAACGTTTGAAACATCGCGGTGTGGTGTGTGAGAAATGTTCGGTTGAAGTGATTCAATCGAAAGTGCGTCGTGAGCGTATGGCCCACATCGAATTGGCAGCCCCTGTTGCCCACATTTGGTTCATGAAATCGCTACCATCACGTATTGGTTTGTTGCTTGATAAAACCTTGAAAGAACTCGAACGCATTTTGTATTTCGAATCTTATGTGGTGCTTGATCCAGGGCTCACCAGCCTTGATCAATACCAATTGCTTTCTGAAGAAGAATATATCGAAGCATTTGAAGAATACGGTGAAGAGTTCCGCGCAGCTATGGGCGGCGAAGCACTTCGCGAAATGTTGAAAAACTTAAACATGGAAGAAGAACGTCAAAGCTTGCGCGCACAAATCGCAGCCACCAATGCTGTGACTAAATTGACCAAGTTGACCAAACGCCTGCAAACTATTGAAGCGATGATTGGTTCTGGCAACCGCCCTGAGTGGATGATTATGGAAGTGATTCCAGTTCTTCCTCCAGAAATCCGTCCATTGGTTCCTTTGGATGGCGGCCGTTTTGCGACCTCTGATTTGAATGATTTGTATCGCCGCGTGATCAACCGTAACAACCGTTTGAAACGTTTGTTGGAATTGAATGCACCAGACATCATCACCCGCAATGAAAAACGCATGTTGCAAGAGTCGGTTGACGCTTTGTTTGATAACGCGCGTCGCTCGAAACCAATTGCTGGTAACAACCGTCGTCCTTTGAAATCACTTTCCGATGTGATTAAAGGTAAACAAGGTCGTTTCCGTCAAAACTTGCTCGGTAAACGCGTAGACTACTCTGGCCGTTCGGTGATTGTGGTTGGCCCTGAATTGAAATTGCATCAATGTGGTTTGCCAAAGAAAATGGCCTTGGAATTGTTCAAGCCGTTTATCTATCACAAACTTGAATTGCGTGAACTCGCTTCAACCATCAAACAAGCGCGTAAGCTTGTGGAGCAAGGCATTCCTGAAGTTTGGGATATCTTGGCTGAAGTGATTCATCAGCATCCTGTGATGCTTAACCGTGCACCAACATTGCATAGACTTGGTATCCAGGCCTTTGAACCTGTGTTGATTGAAGGTAAAGCTATTCAGTTGCATCCACTTGTTTGTACAGCATTCAACGCCGACTTCGACGGTGACCAAATGGCTGTGCACGTTCCTTTGTCGATTGAAGCACAAATGGAAACACGTTCATTGATGATGGCATCCAACAACGTCTTGTCGCCAGCCACGGGTAAGCCAGTGATTGTGCCTACGCAAGATATGATCTTGGGTATTTATTACTTAACACGTGAGCGTCCTTTTGAACCTGGCGAGGGCATGATGTTCTCTTCACCGGCTGAAGTGGAACGCGCTTATGATGCACGCAAAGTTCGTATTCATACGCGTATTGTTTGCCGTATTCGTGGTAACCGCGAAAACACCACGGTTGGCCGCGCTATTTTGTCGACTATTTTGCCAGATGAATTGCCATTCTCTGCAATCAACCGCGTGTTGGGCAAAAAAGAAGTGGCGAACTTGATTGAACAATGTTTCGTAGCTGCTGGTAACAAAGCGACTGTATTGCTTGCTGATCGCCTCAAACACTTGGGTTTCACCTTTGCAACGCGCTCAGGCGCATCATTTATGTTGGGCGATGTGATTATCCCTGACACCAAAGTGAGCACTGTTGAAAACACCGAAAAAGAAGTGCAAGAAGTGCAACAACAATACCGCGATGGTTTGATTACCTCTGGTGAGCGTTACAATAAAGTCATCGACTTGTGGACAAACACCACGGAAAAAGTAGCGCGCGCTATGATGGATAACTTGCAAACTGAGCAAGTAACTTCAGCAGACGGCACCAAAACAGAATCCATGACTACCTTTAACTCCGTCTACATGATGGCTGACTCAGGCGCTCGTGGTTCTGCTCAGCAAATTCGTCAGTTGGCTGGTATGCGTGGTTTGATGGCCAAGCCAGATGGCTCGATCATTGAAACACCAATTACAGCGAACTTCCGTGAAGGTTTGACTGTATTGCAATACTTCATCTCTACCCATGGTGCACGTAAAGGTCTTGCCGATACCGCACTTAAAACTGCGAACTCGGGTTACCTCACTCGCCGTTTGGTGGACGTGGCGCAAGATTCTGTAATTCGCGAACAAGATTGTGGTACCACTACTGGTATCACCATTTCTGACCTTGTGGATGGCGGCGAAATTATTGAGCCATTGGCAGAGCGCGTATTGGGACGTGTTTTGCTTGAAGCTGCAGTTGATCCACTTTCGGGTGTTGAGATTGCTGCTGCTGGCACCATGGTCAATGAAGATTTGTTGATTGAAATTGAAAAATCGAACATCGAACAATTGCGTATTCGTTCGGTGCTTACTTGTGAAGCGGATGAAGGCGTTTGTGCGACTTGTTACGGCCGCGATTTGGGCCACGGCTCTCCTGTATCTATGGGTGAAGCAGTGGGTGTGATTGCAGCACAATCCATTGGTGAGCCTGGTACTCAGCTTACCATGCGTACCTTCCACGTGGGTGGTACAGCATCACGTTCTTCTGAACAAGCCAGTGTTGAAGCTAAATTCAACGGCACTGTGAAGCTTGTCCACGAAATCGTGGTAACTGATACACAAGGCGCTGAAATTGTGATTAACCGTCATGCCGAAATTTTGGTGCTTGATGTGCAAGGTAAAGAAGTGGAACGTCATCGTGTGCCATACGGCGCGCGTTTGTTGCTCAAGAGCGGCGATGCAGTGGCCAAAGGCCAAGTGTTGGCGCAATGGGATCCATACACCATGCCATTGATTGCAGAAGTTGATGGTCAAGTCCGTTATGTAGACATCGAAGAAGGAAAAACCATCCGCGAAGAAGTGGATGAAGTGACAGGTATGTCTAGCCGCGTTGTGATTCAAGGCAGTGATGCAGGTTCTGCAGCACTTCGCCCACAAATGCAATTGGTCGACCCTAAAAATCCAGATGATGAACCTATCGTGATTGAACGTACCAACGTACCTGCACGTTACTTCCTTTCACCTGGTGCGATTATGAATCGTGAACATGGCGAAGCTGTTCGCGCGGGTGACGTGCTTGCACGTATCCCACGTGAAACATCAAAAACCAAGGATATTACCGGCGGCTTGCCGCGCGTAGTTGAATTGTTTGAAGCGCGTAAACCTAAGAGCCTGGCATTTATTGCTGCAGCTGACGGCACGATTGTGTTTGGTAAAGATATTCGCGGTAAACGCCGTATTTATATCCAACCTGCTGATGGCGGCGATGATATTGAATATCAAATTCCAAAAGGTTCACATATCAACGTACAAGAGGGTGACCGTGTACGTCGTGGTGAGCGATTGATGGAAGGCTCGCCAGCACCGCACGACATCTTGAAAGTGTTGGGTATCGAAGCTTTGGCCAAATACCTCACCGATGAAGTACAAGAGGTTTACCGTTTGCAAGGCGTGAAAATCAACGACAAACACATTGAAGTGATTGTTCGTCAAATGATGCGTCGCGTGCAAATCATGGAGCCAGGTGCTTCGACTTATGTTGCTGGCGAACAAGTGGAACGCAAACAAGTGATTCGCTTGAACCGTGAACTTGAAGCTGCTGGTAAACCACCGGTTGTTTTCGAACCTGTGTTGCTTGGTATCACAAAAGCATCGTTGAACACTGAATCGTTCATCTCTGCTGCGTCATTCCAGGAAACAACTCGTGTAATTACAGAAGCTGCGCTTGCAGGCAAAGTGGACTGGTTGAACGGCTTGAAAGAGAACGTGATTCTAGGACGATTGCTACCAGCGGGTACCGGTATGGCGGTGCGTAATGCGCCCAAGCCAAAACGTGAAGTTGCGGTGACTGCCGAAATTGCGCCTGAAGTCGTAGACGAAACAGAAGTGTAATTAGAAAAGGCACCCGATGGGTGCCTTTTTTGTTTTTGCATGAAAGAATGCCGCGCGCTACGCGTGTGGAGGGGATAATATGCTACAAAAGTTTTTTGGAATCTTTTCAAGGGATATTTCGATTGATTTGGGCACTGCCAATACGCTGATTTATGTGCGCGGCGAAGGCATAGTGCTTAATGAACCCTCGGTGGTAGCAGTATATGAAGGTGGTGGGCCTAAAAACCGCCGCGTGCTGGCAGTTGGTGAAGATGCCAAACGTATGCTTGGCCGCACACCGGATGCGATTCGTGCCATTCGCCCGCTTAAAGATGGTGTGATTGCTGATTTTGTCGTGACCGAAGAAATGTTGAAACAATTTATCCGCAAAGTGCACAAACGTTCGTGGGGCATTGCACCACGTATTGTCATTTGTGTGCCTTACGGCTCTACACCCGTTGAACGTCGCGCTATTCGTGAATCAGCACTTTCTGCTGGCGCTCGCCAGGTATTCCTTATTGAAGAGCCTATGGCGGCGGCTATTGGTGCAGGCTTGCCTGTGACTGAGGCTAACGGCTCTATGGTCGTTGACATTGGTGGTGGTACTTCGGAAATCGCCGTCATCAGTTATGGTGGTATTGTATATTCACGCTCAGTACGTGTGGGTGGCGATAAGTTTGATGATGCCATCATCAATCACTTGCGCCGCAAATACAGCTTGTTGGTGGGCGCGCCTACTGCTGAAAAAATCAAGATGACATTGGGTAGCGCTTGCGCTCAAGAAACACGCCGTGAAATGAATGTGAAAGGGCGTGATTTGATCAATGGTGTTCCTAAAAGCTTATTACTTGATGATTCTGATGTATTGGAAGCATTAATTGAGCCCGTGAATGCTATTGTTGAAGGCGTCAAAGTCTGTTTGGAACAAACCCCACCAGAACTCTCTGCTGATATTGTGGACAAGGGCATTGTACTTACCGGTGGTGGTGCGATGTTGCTTGGCCTTGATACCCTGCTTCGAGACGAAACTGGTTTGCCTGTTACCATTGCTGATAATCCGCTCAACTGTGTGGTATTGGGAAGTGGGCGAGTACTCGAAGAATTGGACAAAATGCGTGGCGTTTTGTTTGAAGAATGAATTCAGGGCGTCCATCAGGATTTAAGGCCATTTATGGCTGGATGCTTGCACTCTTTCTCTTAGCTTTATTTTTATCATTGAAAACGCCCATGGGTCAGCGCATCAGCTTAGCGATGGCTCCATTGGTGCATATCGCGCAAAGCCCTGTGCGTTGGTATCAAGACTTTTCCTTATGGTTTGAGCAATCCAGTAGCCTGCAATCGGCCTACGTTAAGCTTAAGAAAACCACTGAGGAGCAAGCCTCACTGAAACAAGAACTAAGCGTGCTGCGCACTGAGAATGCTCAGCTCCGCGCTTTATTAAAGATTACCCAGATAGATGGTTTTGATTGGCATGCCGCGCGCGTGGTCAGCCGTGGCCAAGAAGAAAAAAGTCGCAGATTGATGCTGAAGATTTCAGATGCCCTCGAAGATGATGTGGTCGTTTCCCAAGAAGGTTTGGTTGGCTTGGTGGATACATCCGATAGCAATAATGCTGTGGTGCGAACCATTCTTGATGCTTCGATTGCTGTACCAGTGACCAAAAAGGGAAGCCAGTTGGCAGCTTTGGTGCGCGGCGATGGCGAGCATTTGCTGGTGGACTTTGTGGCTTTGGATAAAGCTCCAAACATTGGTGATATTCTGGTGACCAGTGGCTCGGGTGGTTTGTTTCCAGCAGGGCTACCAGTTGCTCGCGTGGATAAAGTGACTGCTGTGGCAGGTGGTGTATTTGCCGAGGTGATTGCCAGCCCGGTATCTGCTTGGGGGCGGGACGCATGGCTAGCTGTTGCGGCGCGTCAAAAGCGTTAACTATCGGTGTCCATTTTTCAGGTCTTGTTGTGGAGCTTGTTTGGGCTGGTGCTCAATATGGCTTTTTCCGGGTTGTTTGCCCAACCAGATTGGAGCCTTGCCTTATTACTGGCAGCGTTGCTCAGTGATAGAAGAAACTGGTTTTGGGTGTTGCCGAGTTTGTTTTTTCACGATTTAGTCTTGTATTGGTCACCACTGGTGACATTCCCCTTTGGTCTTATTGCGGCAATTATCTTAATGTATGCCGATACGCGTTTAGCGCCTGGCCAACAGCAGCGCTGGTTGGGTTTGTTGGTCGTTTGTTTGCCTTTGCTGAACACTGG
>Ga0307272_1000318_pt1 | contig 14000 bp, 8 predicted proteins | sample CG08metaT_FD_203625 | JGI IMG/M metagenome (GOLD analysis project Ga0307272, IMG submission 203625) | Metatranscriptome of freshwater viral communities from high-CO2 subsurface aquifer at Crystal Geyser, Utah, USA - CG08 (Metagenome... | ecosystem: Environmental > Aquatic > Deep subsurface >...
CCTAAATTTGTTGGACTTAAATTTTAACAAATAAAAATGAAAAAAATCCTCAATTTTCTATATTCAACAAGATTAATGGCAGTTTTATTTATCCTATTTGCGTTTGCAATGGGCATTGCTACTTTTATAGAAAATGATTTTGGAACTCAGACTTCAAAAGCATTGGTTTATAATAGTTGGTGGTTTGAAGCAATCATGGTGTTTTTTATCATCAATTTCTTTGGAAATATTTTCAGATATCAATTGTATAAGAAAGAAAAATGGCCTGTTTTGATGTTTCATGGTGCCTTTATATTTATAATTCTTGGTGCAGCTGTGACAAGGTATATTGGTCATGAAGGAATTATGTTGATTAATGAAGGTGAAACAACAAATCGTTATTTATCAGAAAAAATCTACGTAAATCTTGTTGTTGACAATAATAAACTTCAAAAACCTGAGGTAAATAAACCCATTTTACTATCAGCATGGGGAAAAAATAGTTGGACTTATACTGATGATTTTCAAGGAAAAGAATATAAAATCAACTTAGTTGATTACATTCCTTGGGCAAAGAAAAAATTAGTTGAAAACGAAAAAGGTAAAGAACTGTTACTTTTTATTGAATCATCAAGTGGCAGCAGACACGAACATTATATTGAGGAAGGAACTATTCAAAACATTCACAATGTATTAGTAGGATACAATACGCCTAACAAAGAAGCAACTATCAATATTTTCAAAAGAAATGACTCTTTAAAAATTCTCACAAAATCTGAGGGAAATTTTCAAGTAATGGCCACTCAAAAAACTGGAAATGTTACTAGAGACAGTGTTCAAGATTTTAATTTGCGTGCACTTTATAATCTTTCAGGTTTTCCATTTGTTGTACCTCAATATCCAACAAAAGGAAGTATGCAAACTGTTCGTGGAGAAAAGAAAGATGAAAAAAAATCGGATGTGATTGTGTTGGATGTTTCAACAAAAGAGAAAACCCAAAGAATTGAACTTACTGGAGGAAAATTTAATAGTGATAATTTGCAACAATTTTCTATTGGAGAGTTGAACTTCAGAATGTGGTATGGTTCAAAAACCATGCAAACTCCTTTCAGTGTCAAACTAAATGATTTTCAATTAGAAAAATATCCTGGTTCCGAAAGCGCTGCTTCTTATGCAAGCGAAGTTACAGTAATTGACCCAAAAGAAACCTATGATTACCGAATTTTTATGAACCATATTCTTGACCATAAAGGGTATAAATTTTTCCAATCTAGTTATGATTTATCGGGCGAATTTGAGCAAACACATTTATCTGTAAACCACGATTTTTGGGGAACTTTCATCACTTATTTGGGATATTCACTACTCTACACAGGAATGATTACTATCTTTTTTGCAAAATATACACGTTTTGATAGCTTAAAAACCGCATTAAAAAATATTCGAAAAAAGAAACAATTAAGTGCATTTGTTGGATTTATGTTCTTGTCAACATTGGGTTTCAGTCAACAAGAAGCACATTCATTTCGAATTACTGACCAACAAATTGATTCTATTTTAAAAGCCAATATGGTTTCTTCAGAACATGCTGAAAGTTTCAATAAATTGATTATTCAAGATGCTGGTGGTCGTATGAAACCAGCACATACTTTTGCATCAGAATTGGTTCGAAAAGTAAGCCAAAATGAGGAATTACGTGGTATGAATCCTAGTCAAGTTTTGTTGTCAATTATCGAAAATCCAAGACTTTGGTATGAAGTCCCTGCGATTTACTTAGAAAAACAAAACTTTAAAATTCGTGAACAATTAGGCATTCCAGATACTACGAAATTTGCAAGATTGTCAGATTTTTTTACAGAAAGGGGTGATTATAAAATTCGTGAGCAAGTTGCGGATGCTCAAAAAAATAAAGTTCAAAATAAATTTGAGCAAGATCTCATCAAAATTGATAAAAGAGTTGGATTGTTGTATAGTGCGATTGGTGGGGGAATTTTAAAAATTTATCCAATTCCGAATGATGAAAATAACAAATGGGTTTCACAACCGGAAACTTTTGAGGAAAAAGGTTTTAAAGCTTCTGATTCAATATTTGTTCGCAAATCTTTGCCTTTATATATTCAATTGTTACAATCTGCAAAATCAACCAATGATTATTCAAAAGCAAATCAGATTTTAGACGGCATAAAAAAATATCAAAAACAATTTGGTTCGAAAATTTATCCATCAGATAAAAAAATAGAACTAGAAATTGCTTACAACAAATACAATATTTTTAAAAAGTTAGTCAAATATTATGGTTTGGCGAGTTTGCTATTAATCATATTTGTAATTGTTCAGATTTTTAATGAAAAAAAATGGGTTTCTTTTTTGGTAAAAGCACTGATTGGGTTGGTTATTTTTCTGTTTATTTCTCACACTTTAGGATTGGTCTCAAGATGGTATATCAGTGGAAATGCGCCTTGGAGTAATGCGTACGAATCTATTATTTATGTTGGTTGGGCAACCATGTTGTTTGGACTTTTCTTAGGAAGAAAATCATCATTAACAATTGCAGCCACTACTTTTGTTACGGCAATTATTTTATTTACAGCAAGTTTAAATTGGTTAGATCCAGAAATTGCAAACTTGCAACCCGTATTAAATTCTTGGTGGTTGATGGTGCATGTTTCCATCATTGTGGCGAGTTATGGCCCCTTAACTTTAGGAATGATATTGGGTGTTTTTGCGTTGTTTTTGATACTTTTCACTACTAAGAAAAACAAATTAAACATGGATATTCACATCAAAGAAATCACTATTATCAACGAAATGGCGATTACTGTGGGTGTGGTTATGCTTACGATTGGAAACTTTTTAGGGGGTATGTGGGCCAATGAAAGTTGGGGACGTTATTGGGGATGGGATCCAAAAGAAACTTGGGCATTGATTTCAATTATGGTATATGCTTTTGTTTTACACATGCGTTTGATTCCTGGTTTACGGGGTAGATACACGTTTAATTTGTGGACAGTAATTGCGTATAGTTCTATTATGATGACTTATTTTGGAGTAAATTTTTATCTTTCAGGATTGCACTCTTATGCAAGTGGTGATAAAGTAATTACACCAACATCAGTATATTATTCTGTGGGATTTGTGATGATATTAGGTATTTTCTCTTGGTTAAAATATCGAAAATATTATGGAAAGAAAAGTCAGTAGGTTTTAGACTATAGTCTCACGAATTTAAAGCTTAGAAACCTTTAAATATTTTAAGAATTAATAGTTAATGTAATTGCAAATTTTACGTTCCATTCAATAAGAAAATGTATTTTTGCGCTTTAATTTAAAAATAAAAAAAACCATGTTTCATAAAAATATAAAAGTAGCTTTAGCTGTTTTAATCACAATTTGGGCGATTTACGAATTCAGCCAAGTTCATATTATGAACGGAATTTCTATTCTTTTATTAGCTGGAATATTTGTACTTTTTTATTTTAAAAACGAATTTATTTTATTGGCTTTCTTGCAATTGCGTAAGCAAAACTTTGTTGGAGCACAAAAATGGTTGTCATACATTAAAAATCCTGAGGCTGCTTTGATTCAAAAGCAACAGGGGTATTTCAATTATTTACATGGAATTATGGTAAGTCAAACCAATATTTCTCAAGCTGAAAAATACTTTAAAACTGCAATTAAATTAGGCTTGTCAATGAATCATGATTTAGCATTGGCAAAATTACAGTTGGCAGGAATAGCATTGACAAAAAGACGTAAAAGAGAAGCCACATTGTTACTTGCCGAGGCAAAAAAACTTGACAAACAAGGTATTTTTAAAGAACAAATGCAACAAATAAAACAACAAATGAAAAAGATTTAATTTGCTGTTTTACAGTTAATTAATTTTTAAAATATTGCTTTTATTTTAATTTTGATAAGGTCAAATCTTGATTCATCTGCAAGATAAAAACTCCTTCATTTTCAAAAGAACCTTTGTTTTTAAAATCAAATTTGGTATCAACTCTGATAGAAGCACCTTCTTTGAAGGTCGTTGATAATTGTTTTCCTGAAGCCAATCTGATCAACATGTCATACGTGATATCAAACCCTTTTGTTGCGTAAAAAGATGGAATCGCATTGTTTTTAGATTGGTAAAGTTTGGTGAAAATTTTGGACGATTCCGAAGTTTCATCTACAAATTCCTCGCTTACATAGGTAAAACCAATCTTAGCCAATTTTCTGTTGTCAATTTTATCATAAACACTTCCTTTATTGTAGGCAAATACTTTCGTTTTTGTTTCACTAGGAAGGCTGATCAAACTGTTTATCGCATCAGAAACAATCACTTCATTATTTGTTGCAATAATGATCCAATTATTGGTATTGGGTCTTAAAATTTGTAAAAATCTGCTCTTTGCAATCACACCATTATTAGGAGTTAAAATAGTGATATTTGATTGCAAAATATCAGTATTCAAAGCATTTTTAATGCTATTACTCACTTCTGATTTGTCACTCACAATAATTACATTTCCTCGATCGAAATTGCTTTTTATGTAGCGCATTAATGCGTCTTTAAATATTTTTTTATCTGGTGACGCTGTGATAATATTCGGATTGTTAAACTCAGATTGATTGCTTGAATATACCGGAAAAACCACGGGAACATTCACCCTAGAGGCCAATAATTGTGCTTCTTCAGAATATAATGGGCCAATAATTAAATCGTTGTTATTAAGATTTTGTTGTAAAATGATATTTGAAATTCCATTGCTTTTTCTTCCTCCAGTATCATAAACATTAAAATCAATATCAACCCCTTTTTTTCTCAATGAATCTACCGCAAGTTCAGCACCCAAATAAAAGTCAGTAGCAATATTTACCAAAGTAGCATTTTTTTGAAAAATATCTCGTGGCGAAATAGAATCATAATTGTAAATATCACCTCTAAAAGGCAATAACAAAGATACTTTTAAAGATTTATTTGGATTGATAAAGTCATTATAAATCTCGCTATTAACAATACTCTCTTTTTGTATTTCTCTTATTTTTAAAACACTACCCTCTTTTAAGCCTTCTTTCAACTGCGGATTAAGAAACAATAATGCACCACTTGTCACCCCAAATCTTTTTTCTAAACTATAAAAAGTATCTCCTTTGAGTACTTCATAGACTTCGAAATTTTCTTGTAATTGTGCAATTAGTGTTGCTTTATCAATCGGGGTATTTTTTATGGGAGTAGTATCAATTTCTTCAATGACAACTCCGTTTTTGATTTGTTGATTTTTGAACAAATGATACTTGCTTTCAGGAACAACAATATAAGAATTTGGTTTTGGAGTTTCTGTAAAATCGGGGTTTAAACGCAATAAATCTTTCGGATTCATATTCAATTTTTCAGCAATACTACTCATAGTTTCACCGCTTTTCACTCGATATTGAAGGTATCTTTTTTGTTGACCGCAAGAAACAGTGAACGTTAAAATTCCAATAATTACCAATAATTTTATATATTTCATATTTTCTATTCCCATTCTATAGTTGCTGGTGGTTTTGAACTGATATCGTACACCACTCTATTCACACCTTTTACTTGATTTATAATATTATTTGATATTTTTTGTAAAAATTTATAGGGCAAATCTACCCAATCTGCTGTCATTCCATCGGTACTTTCAACAGCTCTCAACGCAACAACTTTTTCATAAGTACGTTCATCACCCATTACTCCTACTGAATTGACAGGTAACAAAATAGCCCCTGCTTGCCACACTTTGTCATACAATCCATCTTCTTTCAAACCGTTGATAAATATGGCATCTACCTCTTGTAAAACGCGCACTTTTTCGGCAGTAATATCTCCCAAAATTCGAATTGCCAATCCTGGTCCAGGAAATGGATGACGACCCAACAATTCTGAATCAATGCCCAAAGTTACCCCTACTCTTCGCACTTCATCTTTAAAAATCATTCGCAAAGGCTCTACGATTTTCAACTTCATAAAATCAGGCAATCCTCCCACATTATGATGACTTTTGATGGTTGCTGATGGCCCTCCATTTACAGAAACCGATTCAATAACATCGGGATAAATAGTGCCTTGTGCCAACCATTTTACATCACTAATATGATGCGCTTCATCATCAAAAACATCTATAAACGTATTTCCAATGGCTTTTCTTTTGGCTTCTGGATCATTTAACCCTGCTAATTTATTTAAAAAACGTTGTGAAGCATCCACTCCTTTTACGTTTAATCCCATTCCTTCATATTGTGCCAATACACTTTCAAACTCATTTTTACGCAACAAACCGTTGTTTACAAAAATACAATAGAGATTTTTTCCAATAGCTTTGTGCAATAAAACAGCCGCAACTGTTGAATCTACACCTCCAGAAAGTCCTAAAACCACTTTGTCATTTCCTACTTTTTTCTGAAGCATTTGAACAGTGCTTTCTACAAAAGAATCTGGCGTCCACGTTTGAGCAACTCCTGCAATATTTACCAAAAAGTTTGCCAACAATTGTTTACCATCTGTGGAATGATAAACTTCTGGATGAAATTGAATCGCAAAGGTTTGTTCACCTGAAATTTTAAAAGCGGCATTTGCAACATCTTTGGTACTAGCTAACAAGACTGCATTGGTTGGTAAATCAATAATAGTATCAGAATGACTCATCCAAACTTGGCTGCCTAAGGAAATATTTTGAAAGAAAACTTCGTCATTTTTTATGAAAGATAAATTAGCTCTTCCATATTCTCTAGTATTGGAAGGCGCTACTTTTCCTCCGGAAAAATGAGCTAAGTATTGCGCTCCATAACACACAGCCAACATTGGTTTTTTTGCCTCTAATGGATGACAAATCAGGATGTAAAACCGTATTTCCTCTTACCGAATTTGGACTTCCTGATAAAATAACTGCTTTGAAATTTTCTAAGTTTTCAGGTAAATGATTGAAAGGATGAATTTCACAATAAATGTTTAATTCTCTTACTCTTCGTGCAATTAACTGGGTGTATTGCGAACCGAAATCTAAAATAAGTACGTTTTGTTGCTGCATGTGCAAAAATACTATTTCAGTTGAAATTTCAACAGTGATTTTGATTTTTTTAGACAGAAATATCGAGAAATAATTTGATTTTTATCAATCAGAATTTTGATGTGCTGGAATATTTATGAAATAGCGCTTTTATTCTATAACCGCAAAGGTCGCAAAGGTATTTCGCAAAGGTCGCAGCGTTATTTTTAAAATACTCTTTGCGTCCTTTGCGTGTTACTTTGTGTCTTTACGGTTAATATTTATAACAAAAAGTTAAGCGCATTTTAAAAAATCTCTACAAGATTTTATGGAATAATCGTCAATATTTATAAACAATCGCATTGATATTCATTCCTGCTCCAACAGAAGCTAGGATAATGATATCCCCTTTTTGAATTTCTTGATTGGGAATCAACCCTTTGATTACCAAATCCAATAAAGTGGGCACTGTCGCTACAGAACTATTTCCAAGTGTGTGAATACTCATGGGCATAATGTCTTCTGGAGCATTTTTTTTATACAACCTATAAAAACGTTTGATGATGGCTTCATCCATTTTTTCATTGGCTTGATGTATGAATATTTTCTTCACATCATCAATCTCAACCCCACTTTTATCCAAGGCTGCTTTCATTGCCAAAGGAACATTTGACAAGGCAAACTCATATATTTTACGACCAAACATTTTGATATATCGTGTTTCATTTACTTCTTTTTTGTTAAATGATTTTCCAAAAAATAAATAATAGGCTTCTTCTTTGGCAAATGTTTGATTGGCAAAACTCAATATGCCTGAAGAATTTTCAGTAGTTTCTTCTACAATACAAGCACCTGCTCCATCACTATAAATCATGGAATCTCTGTCATATTTATCTACCACTCTTGATAAGGTTTCCGCGCCAATTACCAGACATTTTTTGGCAATCCCAGCTTTGATGAAAGCTTGGGCTTGAATCACTCCTTGAATCCAACCTGGACAACCAAAAAGAATGTCATAGGCTACGCAATTCGGATTTTCAATCCCTAATTTATACTTGACTCTGGTTGCCAAACTGGGTAAAATATCACTTTGACAACTGTCTTTTTTTACATCTCCAAAATTGTGCGCCAAAATGATATAATCCAATTCTTCTGGATTGATTTTGGCATCTTTGATCGCATTTTGAGCTGCAAAAAAAGCCAAGTCAGAAGAAGTAAATTCATCCTCTGCATAACGTCTTTCTTCAATGCCTGTAATTCCTTTGAATTTTTCAATAATTTCTGAGTTTTCAGAAACAAAATCCGAACCATCTGCATTCAAAAATTCTTCATTTAAAAAATCTGAATTTAGTTTTTTATTTGAAGGAATGTATGCTCCTAATCCTGTAATTTTTGAATGTATCATTCTTTGTAAAATGTTTTTATAAAGGTATAAAGAAAATAAAAATGAGTTATTTTTCAAACAAAAAACTTCCGAAATTCAAATCGATTTTTCAAAACGCTCCTTAAATGATTTTAATTAATAACAGTTCATTTTTAGTTGCATTACTGTGGCAATAGACAAGGCTCTGTTTTTCATTGTAGTCGCATTGAGTCCAAAAAAATAAGTGTCAATTGTTGTTAAAAAATACGATGTCCAAATGCTAAAATGTTCTTTTTGAAACGCCATCATCGCACTTTTTGTAAGGTGTTTTTGCATCACATTTTCACGATACAAAAGTGTGTCAAACAAAATATCATTCCAAAAATTAGCAATCACTTGAATGTGTTTTTCTAAATGATTGTGTTGTACAATTTCTTCAAAAAAGGGTGCCATTTTTTTATCAATCAACAATTTGTCATAAAATTTTGTGATGATAAAGTGAATGTCTTCAAAAGATGAAATATCAGGTTTCATCTATAAGTAAGAATTATCGAAAGAAAAAGGGAGCAATGCGTTCAATGAAGAAACTTTCACGATTTCGCCAACTTCACCCATAAATAGAATTTCAAAAGGTCTTTTTTGTTTGATTTCATACTCTGACAAAGACTGTCTGCAAGCGCCACAAGGTCCCACAGGTTTATCAACCAAACTATTGGAGGATTTTGCAGAGATGGCTAACTTTAAGATTTTCACGTCTGGAAATTCTGAGCCTGCTCTCCAAATTGCCACTCTTTCAGCACACATTCCTGAAGGATATGCCGCATTTTCTTGGTTATTCCCAAGGATTATTTCTTCGTTTTCAAGTAATAATGCAGCACCTACACTAAATTTTGAGTAAGGCGCATAGGCTTTTTCTCTTGCCAAAATAGCCTGTTCCATCAGCATGCTGTCCTCAGTTGATAATTCAGAAAGGTCTTTAAAAACAATAGCTGATGTTGAAATTTCAATTTTTCTCATAAAATAAATTGTCAAAAAAAGCAGTCATTGAGACTGCTTTGATGTTTTAAAGATAGGAAAAAATAATTAGTTTTAATAATTATCAAAGATTTCGCCCAAATCAAACGACAATGAAAAACGCAACGAGTTTTCTAATGGATTATTTACATCTGAAGCGTTTATCAAATATGACAAATCGATATTCAAAGCATTGGTTCTAAATCCAGCTCCTAGCGTAAAATATTGTCTATTTCCTTTTTCTTGACTTTCGTGAAAATAGCCTGTTCTTAATGCAAATGCATTGTTGTATAAATATTCTGCACCAACTGCATACGTAAATTCTTTAATTTCTTCACTGAAACCACCTGGAGCGTCTCCAAACGAACCAAAAATTCCTTGAATCCAGCCAGTTTCATCACTTAAATCAGTTCCATCAGGCTGAGGTTGTGGTGTTGGAACCAATAGTTTTGTAAACTCTATATTGGTTGAAATGATGTTATAATCATCTAATATAAAATCAAATCCACCACCAAATTTTAAATTTGTAGGAATAAAATCTTCCACACCTGGCGAGTATGAAACTTTAGGACCAATATTCGCAATGTTGAAACCCAATCTGTAACGTCCGTTAAAACTTCCATAGTTTTCTTCAAAAGATTGATAATATCCAGAAATATCTACGGCAAAAGAGTTGATTGGCTGTAAGGTATTTCCAGCAGTTCCGTTGAAAGCGAGGTTTGATCGGATGTATTTTAAACCCACACCCATTGAAAATGTTTCGCTTAATTTTAGTGAATACGCCCCAGTTACAGCCAATTCATTAGGATTGATGCTCCCGTTAGCATTTCCTGAATTGTCTGTCAAATCAATCTGACCTAAAGAAAAGTATTTAAAATCTGCTCCCCAAGCTGCATTTTCGCTAAATCTGTTGATGTAGGCACCACTTCCTACAAAAATATCATCGGTTAAATTTCGCAACCAAGGCGAATAAGTTAACCCTGTTTTTATTTGTCTGTCACTGAAAGACATTTTCGCAGCGTTGTGAAATAATGACCAAGCATCTGCAGAAGTTGCTACTCCCATATCACCCATACCACCTGCTCTTGCGTCTGGCACTATCAACAAGAAAGGCATTGCTGTGGTAATTCCACCAATATTGTCTGTATTTATTGTTGTTTGCGCGGTTACTTTTCCCACTAAAATTGCACAAAGTGCCAAACATATTCCTAATTTTTTCATGTTTTATTTTTTGTTAATTGAGCAAATATCTTATTTTTATTGAAGAATTACTAATTTTTCGTATTTCTCTGACACTAAATTATTCATTGTTGAACGTACTTTGAGTTTATATACATACACTCCTTTCCCTATTTTATTTCCAAAATCATCCAATCCATTCCACACAATACTTCGTGATAAGTTGCCTGTTGTTTGCACATTTTGGTTGATAGTTTTTATCAATTTTCCCGATACCGTAAACACTTGCACTTGCACTTCCAAAGGTTCATTTGGCTTGTTATGATTGAACCAAAACTCGGTATAATTCACAAACGGATTTGGATAATTCAATACATTTTCGAGGTTTAGAATCGCATCACTTACTACCACGAAATTCAACGTCGTTTGAGAAGAATTATTGTACGTATCCCACGCTTTTAATTGCAAGGTATGAGGCCCAACTTCCAAATCTCTTAGTTTATACGTGACTTTTCCTTTGGTAAAATCATTTAATTCTGATTGATAAAAATCGTTCAAAATAATTGGATTGGACGTATCTCCATCCAAAATTGCGACAATATCATGGTCTACCGCTGTGATGGAAGTGTTAATACCACTTTCATCCGAAAGAACAGCAATCAAGTTTGGAGAGACATTCGTATTGCCTCCATCAATAAACGATTCGTCGTTCATAAAAAGCATTATTTCAGGACCTATATTGTCTTCAGGAGCATTTTGATTGATGCCACCAATCACAATATCGTTGTTAAAACCACCTTTGTCAGTTGCACCATCATCTGCATAAAAACTTAGTTTTCCTTTGCCAAAGGCTAGTCTTATGTCTTTTGGTACGATAAATTCAAAACTAAATCTACCATCTTTTACAAGTGATTTTCCTCTAAACAACTTGCTATCTTGAGAATCAAAAGTCATTTTGATGTCAAATCCATCATTGTCAAGCGTTGTTTTGTCAAGAGATTTATCAAAAATAGTAGTGGCTAAAGTTCCATTAAAATTGTTGAGAATCGTATTTGTATTGTCAGTAACGATTCCTTCAAATTTTATTTTAGACAATGCTTTGATGGTATCTAAAGATTGCGTAATATCGATATCGTTCATTTTGGTAATGCGGATATTGGGTTTTGGTACCGCCAATTTCTTTGCAGGATCGCCAAAAGAGTAAATAAAGAACTTTTGCGAACTTGAAAATTGATTTTTTGCAGTCATTAATCCCTCTGAAATACTCAAATCCTCGTTATTGAAACCCATCAAAATACGGATCAAAATTTCATTAAATTGTTGTCCTACGAAAATAAAAACCTCTCTTGTGGTAGTAATCATGTTGGCTGCACCTCCAGTGCTGCTTTTAAAAAGGATTTCACCAGCCGTAATTCTGTTTGGATTGTCAAATCGTGAGAAATCGCAAGTCACAGTGATAAACAATGGCAACGTATTTTCGTTATTAAACGATTGAATTTGAGGAACATCCAAAATTCTTTCAGAAGCGAAGCCATCTTCACCTCCATGGCCAAAATAATCAAATACCAAGGTTCCTTTTTCGATAGCATTTGTAATGGCTTTATTTACCTCAGGATAGCGTTCACCACCAGCAATATTTTGTTGTACATACGCATCTAAATAGATTTTGTTGACATTAAAAACAGGTTGGTTTGTTTTGATATCATCTGAAATTTTTTCGACTCCCTTTTGCAACACTTCTTCTCCTGCTTCATCAATATCATCCGCCAATAAAGTGATGGTATTTCGCCAATCGCCCAAAGCATTTTTACTATAATAAGACAAAATTTTATCTACAACTGTGGTAGCTTCATCCAACGTAGAAACAGGAATTCTGCTAGATGCCACATCAATAGAATGGGACACTGACATGTTTCCTTCATTGGCATCCAACATGACATAAAAATCGTCAGTTACATAAGAATTTGCCAAATTAAAACTGTCAAAAGCCAATTTTACAGGCACTACATTGTTGTTTGAAGGAATTCTGTCTTTATAATCATAAGAACCATCTCCAAAAAAACATACATATTTGAGTTTTTTATCGGAATTTGAATTGTAAATATGTTTGATAAAATCACGAATACCCGTAATGTCTTTTGAACCAGAGGCAAACTCATTATAAATTTGGTCTAAAAGAACCACTTTTGTGGTCAAATTTGAGTTGGCTTGATGATAATCTGCCAATCTTTGCGCTTGACCAGATAGGGTTGAATTTGTGATTACCAAATAATTAATATCCCTTAAACCATGTAAATTTTGATTGGTAACTCTTTGATTTTGAATTCTTGTAGGAGTATAAAAATCTGAGGTTGACAACACTATATATTCCTTTAAACTTCCTGTACGGTCTTTAAAAACGAAATTGGTTCCTGAAGTTTCATTCGTAATCATTTCAGGAGAAATTGGATTGGAAACATCCCAAATTTGAAAAGCAGCATTGCCGTTTTCAATTTGGTATTCCACTGTTCCTGAGGCATTTGCTTGTTCAAAACTTCGAAAACCAAACTGAAAATCACTAAAACGCAACTGTTTTTTTCCACTAACCTCAATATAATCTAAAAATGCATTTGCTGATGGATTTCCATTATTATTATAGGTGATGGAAAAATTGATTTTCTCAGAAGAATTTATAATGTTTGCAGAACCTTCAGTTGCAAAAGCTTTGTTCAAAGAGGATGGATTTATTGGAGGATAACTGACTAAAAAAGTATCTTGATTGTTGACTTTTACTTCCATCGTAGAAGAGACTACAGAATTTGAAACACCTCTCATTTTGATGTTCAACATTGAATTTGGTACTGCGTCCTTAAAAGGAATGGTAAATGTTTGGGTATTTTCGATATTAAAATCTGTTGTAAAAAACCATTGCATTCCTGCTGCAAATAAATTCCGTTCGTCCTTTTCGAAAAACGTAAAGTCATCAAAAACAGTTATTTGACTAGAAGCTGTTGAGGTAACTGGTGTTTTTGAAGTTATTCGTTTTCCATCAATAGTATTCACCGTGATGAAATAATAGGCTTTGTCAGAAAATGGATTTTGTCTGTGAGTTGCTGTACTTTTTGTGGCATTTATTTTCCAATCATGAGGTCCTTTGGCATAAAACAAAATAAAGTCGTTGGTATCAAACGAATTGTCACTTTCTCCAGCAATAAAAATGGCATTTTCCTGCAAATCATCATATCGAAAATCACTATTGTTCTCTGCTAATAACGCACCACCATTTCCATAAATATGAATTTTCTTCGGATTCAATCCGTTCGTTGAAATGCCTAATTGTTGTAAAAAGGAGCGATCAATTCTAAAAACGCCTGTGGTATCGACTTCAAACTTGAACCAATTTCCCTCAGTCAAGACGCTATTATTGCCTTGCGAGAAAGAGATTTCTGCAAGCACAAGACCTATAAAAAGTAATAAATGCTTTTTCA
>Ga0307272_1000331_pt1 | contig 13660 bp, 26 predicted proteins | sample CG08metaT_FD_203625 | JGI IMG/M metagenome (GOLD analysis project Ga0307272, IMG submission 203625) | Metatranscriptome of freshwater viral communities from high-CO2 subsurface aquifer at Crystal Geyser, Utah, USA - CG08 (Metagenome... | ecosystem: Environmental > Aquatic > Deep subsurface >...
CTTCAGTAACTGGGCGATCTACTAATTCAACGATAGCCATTGGTGCACTGTCACCAGCACGGAAACCGCACTTGAGGACACGCATGTAACCACCAGGACGAGCCTGATAGCGAGGGCCTAATTCGTTAAACAACTTACCTACCATTTCTTTCGAACGAGTGCGGTCGAAAGCCAATCGACGGTTAGCAACAGAATCTTCTTTTGCTAATGTAATCAATGGTTCCGCAACGCGACGCAATTCTTTTGCCTTTGGCAGGGTCGTTTTAATCACTTCGTGCTCAAACAAGCTATTAGCCAAGTTTTGCAACATGGCCTTTCGGTGAGCACTGGTGCGGTTAAAGTGACGACCACTTTTACGATGACGCATTTCTAAATTCCTTACCAGCCAGACTAAAGGTTACGCGAGTACCTTGTCGTCATTCTTTAAACTTGCAGGCGGCCATGCTTCTAAGACCATGCCTAGAGACAAACCTTTAGATGCCAAAACGTCTTTAATTTCGGTTAAAGACTTCTTACCTAAGTTAGGCGTTTTGAGCAATTCAACTTCTGTACGCTGAATAAGATCACCAATGTAGTAGATGTTCTCTGCTTTTAAGCAGTTCGCACTACGTACTGTAAGTTCAAGATCATCAACCGGACGAAGTAAGATTGGATCAATCTTATCTTCTTCCTTCTCTTGAACCGCTTCAGCTTGGTGGTCTAGGTCTACGAATGCAGCCACTTGCTGTTGCAAGATAGTTGCAGAGCGACGAATCGCTTCTTCTGGGTCTAACGTACCGTTAGTTTCCAGCTCGATGACCAATTTATCCAGATCGGTACGCTGCTCAACACGTGCACTTTCCACGGCATAAGCAACTCGTACGACTGGGCTGAACGTTGCATCTAACTGCAAGCGACCAATTGGTTTACTCTCGTCTTCTTCGCTGCTGCGGGCTTCTGCTGGCACGTAACCACGGCCAACAGCGACTTTCAATGTCATACTGACATTAGCATTGCTGCCCATATGTGCAATTACGTGATCAGGGTTAGCAACTTCAACGCCGTGATCCAACTGGATATCACCGGCGGTTAACGTGCCTGCGCCTGACTTTTTCAACGTTAGTGTACATTCTTCACGATCGTGAAGTTTAACAGCAACATCTTTCAGGTTGAGCAGGATTTCCTGAACATCTTCCTGAACGCCTTCGATTGTGCTGTATTCATGCAAAACACCGTCAATTTCAACTTCGGTGATTGCCGCGCCTGGCATAGACGACAGCAGAATACGACGTAACGCATTACCTAGTGTATGACCAAAGCCACGCTCTAATGGTTCGAGTGTGATCTTGGCACGGTTTGCATTTACTTCCTGCACATCGATGTGACGTGGTGTCAAAAAGTCGTTTGCTGAACGCTGCATAGATGCCCCTATTTGCAGTGAGATTACTTAGAGTACAATTCCACAATCAAGTTTTCGTTGATGTCTTGTGAAAGATCAGAACGCTCTGGTAATGAGCTGAACTTACCTTCCATTTTCTTAACATCGACTTCAACCCATGCGACAGGTGAACGTGAACCAGCGACGTCCAAAGCGCTTTTAATGCGCAATTGGTTAGCTGACTTTTCACGAACAGACACCACATCACCAGGCTTAACCTTGTATGATGGAACGTTTACCGATTGGCCATTCACCAAAATTGCTTTGTGAGACACTAACTGACGCGATTCCGCGCGAGTGACACCAAAACCCATTCGATAAACAACATTATCTAAACGCTGCTCTAAAAGTTGCAACAAGTTCTCACCTGTCGCGCCCTTGATTCGAGCTGCTTCTGAATAGTAGTTACGGAATTGCTTCTCAAGCACTCCATAAATACGACGAACTTTCTGCTTTTCGCGAAGCTGTACACCATAGTCGGACAACCGACCACGACGTGCACCGTGAACACCTGGAGCAGTTTCGAGCTTACACTTTGAGTCTAGTGCTCGAACGCCACTTTTCAGGAACAAATCTGTGCCTTCACGACGAGACAGCTTACACTTAGGACCAATATAACGTGCCATTAATCTCTGTCTCCTTAATTAAACGCGACGCTTTTTAGGCGGGCGACATCCGTTATGAGGAATCGGTGTTACATCAGTAATGTTACTGATGCGGTAACCCACCGCGTTTAATGCTCGTACCGCAGATTCACGACCTGGACCTGGACCTTTTACTTCCACGTCCAAGTTCTTAAGACCATATTCCTGTGCTGCAGTACCGGCGCGCTCGGCGGCGATCTGTGCAGCAAATGGAGTGCTCTTTCGCGATCCACGGAAACCGGAGCCACCAGCAGTTGCCCAACTCAGGGTATTGCCTTGGCGGTCCGTGATAGTCACGATGGTGTTATTAAAAGAAGCATGGATGTGCGCAATGCCATCCGCTACTTGCTTTTTCACCTTTTTCCGTGCCTTCGTACCTGGCTTTGCCATCTTCGATTTCCTATGTATTAAATATGTGTCAAATCAAACTTAACGTTTGATCGGCTTTTTAGGACCTTTACGGGTGCGCGCGTTATTCTTCGTGTTCTGTCCGCGAACGGGCAGGTTACGACGATGTCGAATACCACGGTTACAACCCAAATCCATCAAGCGCTTAATATTCATCTGAACGTCTCGGCGCAAATCACCTTCAACAGTGAATTCACCTACCGCAGCGCGGATCTCGTCAAGCTTAGCTTCATCGAGACTTGACACTTTCACTGTTGGCTCAATACCAACAGATTTACAGATGTCATTAGCACGGGTGCGACCAATACCAAAGATATAGGTCAGGGAAATCACCGCATGCTTATTGTCAGGTATATTGACGCCTGCTATACGGGCCATTCAACTTACTCCGTCTATTAATAAGATTGAAAGGGCGGAATGCCCAATCAATATGCTACCCCTCAGGATCTGAGGGCGCGAAAGAATAGCGCCTGCATTTTAGAAATGCAAGTGCTATTCATGTAATTACAAATTACCCTTGACGCTGCTTGTGCTTAGGATCAGAACAGATCACACGTACAGCACCGTTGCGACGAATAATCTTGCAGTTACGGCAGATTTTCTTTACGGACGCACGTACTTTCATGCTTAACTCCAGTTACCGACGCTTAAAAAAGACCGCCGGTTGATTTCAGATTTGCCTTCTTCATCAGCGAAGAATACTGATGTGACATCAAGTGACTTTGTACTTGCGCCATGAAGTCCATTACAACAACCACTACGATCAGCAATGAAGTGCCACCAAGCTGAAACGGGACACCAACCGCCATTACTAAACCTTGCGGCAATAGGGACACCAGCGTGATGTACAGAGCACCAAAGAAAGTTAGTCGCGCTGACACACCATCAATGTAACGAGAAGTCTGTTCACCTGGGCGAATACCCGGAATGAATGCGCCAGAGCGTTTCAGATTTTCTGCAACATCTTTAGGGTTAAACGTGACTGCTGTATAAAAATAACAGAAGAAAATAACTGCTATTGAAAACAACACAAAGTACAAAGGCTGATTAGGGCCAAGCAATAACGCTAGATCCTGCAACCACCCCATACCTTCTTTCTGTCCGAACCAATTGCCCAGTGATGCTGGAAACAGCAAGATACTGGATGCAAATATTGGTGGAATCACACCAGCCATATTCACCTTAAGCGGTAAATGGCTACTTTGTGCTTGAAAGACCTTTCGACCCTGCTGACGCTTGGCATAATTTATCGTTATACGACGCTGCCCTCGCTCGATGTATACCACAAAGGCAACAACGGCAATGGCAAAAATACCAACCAACAATAGGGCGATAATACTTAGGTCACCCAAACGAGCTGACTCGAAACTTTGACCGATTGCGCCGGGTAATCCAGCAACAATACCTGCAAAGATCAACAAGGAGATACCATTACCAATGCCACGCTCTGTAATTTGCTCTCCCAACCACATAAGGAACATCGTCCCTGTTGTAAATGAAACAACGGCTACAGAATAGAAACTAAAACTCGCTTCAAACGCGATCCCCTGACTTGCCAATCCTGCTGCAATAGCAAAAGACTGAACGAGCGCCAAAGCCAATGTTAAGTAACGAGTGTACTGAGACATCTTGCGACGACCCGCTTCACCATCTTTCTTCAATTGCTCTAACTGTGGACTCACAACAGTCATCAACTGCATGATAATCGATGCACTAATATAGGGCATAATACCCAGTGCGAAGATACTCATCCGTTGTAGGGAGCCACCAGAAAACATGTTTACCATGTCTAAAATCGTGCCTTCCTGACTATCAAAAAGTGCCGCTAACTGATCGGGGTTGATTCCAGGAACCGGGATGTGGGCACCGATTCGATAAACTAGCAAGGCTAGTAAAACGAACCGAAGGCGAGCCCAAAGCTCGCCCAAGCCAGCACCACTGATTCCTGAAGGTAATCCTTGTGTGGTCATTCGAGATTATTCCTCTACTTTGCCGCCTGCTGCTTCAATGGCCGCTTTCGCGCCTTTAGTTACTTTCAAGCCTTTTACGGTAACCGCAGACTTAATTTCACCAGAAAGGATCACTCGAGCGCGCTGGATTTTTTCACCGATTACATCGGCTTTTTTCAACGCTTCAAGATCAACCACATCACCTTCAACCAAAGTCAATTCGTGTAAACGAATTTCCGCAACGAATTGCGCCTGACGAGAGTTGAAACCAAATTTTGGCAAGCGACGCTGCAAAGGCATCTGACCGCCTTCGAATCCTGGCTTAACAGAACCACCAGATCGAGACTTCAAACCTTTATGGCCTCGGCCACCGGTCTTACCAAGACCAGAACCGATACCACGACCGACTCGCTTAGGAGAAGACTTAGCGCCTTCTGCTGGGCTTAACGTATTCAAAAACATCGTCTTACTCCTCAACGACGCGAACCATATAGTTCACTTTGTTGATCATACCGCGAACCGCGGGAGTATCTTCGAGTTCGCGAACCGAATTCATTTTACCCAAACCTAGACCCTTAACCGTTGCACGGTGGGTTGGCTGAGTACCAATTGGGCTCTTGAACAGTTGTACTTTTACAGTTTTCTTAGCCATGGTTTACCCCAGAATCTTTTCGACAGGCAGACCACGTTTGGCCGCTACGTCTTCTGGTGAACGCATCATGCTCAAACCTTTAACCGTTGCGCGAACAACGTTTGCTGGGTTTGTAGAGCCATAACACTTCGCTAAGATGTTGTGTACACCAGCTACTTCCAATACCGCACGCATTGCACCACCGGCAATAACACCCGTACCTTCAGAAGCAGGCTTCATAAACACCTTAGAGCCACCGTGACGCGCTGTTACAGGATACTGTAACGTGCCATCGACGATATTTACTTCGACCATGTTTCTGCGAGCAGAATCCATGGCTTTTTGAATAGCAACAGGGACTTCTTTCGCTTTTCCGCGACCGAAACCAACTTTACCATTGCCATCACCAACTACAGTCAAGGCTGTGAAACCGAAAATTCGGCCACCCTTAACAACTTTTGCTACGCGGTTAACCTGTACTAATTTTTCTTGCAGATCGCCGCCAGCTTGAACTTGATCATTATTCGCCATCATTCACACCTTAGAATTTCAGGCCGCCTTCACGGGCCGCGTCTGCCAATGCTTTTACTCGACCATGGTATTTAAAACCAGATCGATCAAAAGCGACTTCTTCTACACCTGCTGCTTTCGCACGCTCAGCAACCAAAGCACCCACTTTCGCGGCGGCTTCGATATTGCCAGTTGCACCAGTACGTAATGCTTCGTCTAATGTTGAGGCACTGGCCACAACTTGAGAACCATTTGGAGCAATGACTTGCGCGTAGATGTGCTGATTTGTACGAGAAACGCACAAACGATTCACACCTAGCTCGCTTATTTTTACGCGACTGCGACGAGCACGGCGTAAACGGGAAACTTTCTTTTCGCTCATAACCTATGCCCTTACTTTTTCTTAGCTTCTTTACGACGAACGTATTCGTCAGCGTATCGGACACCCTTGCCTTTGTATGGTTCTGGCGGACGGAAAGCACGAATTTCCGCAGCTGCCTGACCTAACAATTGCTTATCTGAACCTCTCAATACAATTTCAGTATTGCTAGGTGTTTCAGCTGTAACACCTTCAGGTAACAGATAATCGACAGGATGTGAGAAGCCAAGCGTTAAATTAACTGACTTACCTTCAGCCTTGGCACGGTAACCAACGCCGTTCAACTGTAGTTTCTTTTCGAAACCAGCAGTCACACCAACAACCATGTTGTTGACAAGCGCGCGCATTGTTCCAGACATGGCGTGAGCAATTTTGCCCCCATCACGTGGTACGAATGTTATTGAATCACCTTCATGTTTAATTTCAACAGAAGCGTGAAGCGCTTGAGAAAGAGTCGCCTTAGCGCCCTTTACCGTAATTGACTCCCCATCCAGCTTAACATCAACGCCGGAAGGAACCGTCACAGGAGATTTTGCTATTCGAGACATTGCTATTTCCCCTTAGAAGACTTCACAAAGAACTTCACCACCGATACCAGCAGCACGAGCTGCGCGATCAGTCATGACGCCTTTAGAAGTTGAGACAATGGCAATACCCAAACCGCCTGATACTTTAGGCAGATCCTGTGAACCGCGATATTGACGCAATCCAGGACGGGAAATTCGTTTAATAGATTCGATGACCGGTTTGCCCTCGAAGTATTTTAAATCGATAGTCATGATCTTCTTAGCGTCACCTTCAACAGTGAAACCAGAAACAAAACCTTCAGATTTTAATACTTCAGCTATCGAGACCTTCTGCTTAGAAGAAGGCATTACAACAGCAGCATGGCCGGAACGCTGTGCGTTACGAATACGCGTGAACATATCCGCAAGCGTATCTTGCATACTCATTAGAAATATAACCTCTATAATCAGCGAAACGTGGTAGCCGGGAGCCCTAGAACTCCCAGCCCAAGCCGTTTAGCTTACCAACTTGCTTTTTTAAGCCCCGGAACATTACCAAGCATGGCTTGTTCACGAAGCATATTACGAGATAGTCCAAACTTACGGTAAACCGCGTGTGGACGACCCGTCACCTGACAACGGCGCTGCATTCTAACAGGACTTGCGTCTTTTGGAAGCTTTTGCAGTGCAATTTGTGCTTCCCAAACTTCTTCTGCAGAAGAATTTGGGTTTTTGATGATAGCTTTTAAGCTTGCGCGCTTAGTAGCAAATTTCGCTACTGTTTTAGCACGTTTCGCTTCACGAGCCTTCATACTCTCTTTAGCCATGAACCCTACCCCTTAGCTTTTGAACGGGAAGGACAACGCTTTCAACAGAGCGCGGCCTTCATCATTGGTGCGTGCAGTTGTGGTAATGGTGATATCCATACCACGTAATTTATCCACTTTATCGTATTCGATTTCAGGGAAAATGATCTGCTCTTTAACACCCATGCTGTAGTTGCCACGACCATCGAATGACTTCGGGTTAATACCACGGAAGTCACGTACACGCGGCAGCGAGATGTCAACCAAACGGTCCAAGAATTCCCACATACGCTCTTTACGCAGTGTTACCTTGGCGCCAATTGGCCAACCTTCACGAATTTTGAAGCCAGCAACGGATTTACGCGCGTTGGTCACAACAATCTTTTGACCAGCAATCGCTTCTAAATCTTTAACAGCACTTTCGAGCTGCTTCTTATCGCCAATCGCTTCACCAATACCCATATTCAAGGTTACTTTGGTGACACGAGGGACTTCCATTACGTTCTTGTATCCGAACTCTTCTTGGAGTGCGGCTACAACGTCAGATTTGTATAGAGCTTTAAGTCTAGACATAGTCGTACCCCTTATTCACCAATAACTTTCTTAGTGGATTTAAAGATTCGAACCTTTTTGCCATCTTTAACATCAAAGCCAACTCGGTCGCCCTTGCTGGTTTCAGGGTTAAAAATTGCCAAGTTCGATACAGCAATAGGTGCCTCCTTCTCAACGATGCCACCTTGGACACCTGCTTGAGGATTTGGCTTGGTGTGTTTTTTAATCATATTCACACCAGAGACAAGAACCTTGTCTCCCTTCTTCTCGTCAAAAACCACAGCTGCGATCTTGCCGCGCTTGCCTTTATCTTTACCGGCGATAACGACGACTTCGTCGCCTTTAATCAATTTACGCATTATTTCTCTCCACTTCCTGCTACCGTCTCGTAACAAAAAGCCCCGAAGGGCTTAAAGTACTTCCGGCGCCAGGGAAATGATTTTCATGAATTTTTCAGTACGCAACTCACGAGTTACAGGACCAAAGATACGAGTACCTATTGGCGCGTAGTTCGCGTTTAACAATACTGCTGAGTTCACATCAAAACGGATAACTGAACCGTCCGGACGACGAACACCTTTTTTGGTACGTACCACAACCGCGTTCATCACTTGGCCTTTCTTAACTTTGCCGCGAGGAATTGCTTCCTTCACAGAAACTTTAATCAAGTCACCAATGCGAGCATAACGACGGTGTGAACCACCCAAAACTTTAATACATTGGACGCGTTTGGCACCGCTGTTGTCAGCAACATCCAATACGGATTCTGTTTGGATCATCTCTCAAACTCCCGAATTAAACGCGGACAGCGCGTTCGTCGATACTTACCAACCGCCAAGTCTTAGTCTTGGACATAGGACGGCACTCTTCGACAGTTACATAATCGCCAATGCCACACTCATTCTTTTCATCATGAGCATGAACCTTGGTAGAACGCTTAACGAATTTCCCATAAATCGGGTGCTTCACTTTGCGCTCAAGCAATACAGTAATTGTCTTGTCAGCTTTGTTGCTGACAACTTGACCAGTTACGGTACGAGCTGTTTGTTCAGACATATTAAGCACCTGCCTTCTCGTTCAATACAGTTTTCACACGAGCAATGTCCTTACGAACCTGGCCCAGCAAATGGTTCTGTGTCATCTGACCAGTAGCCTTTTGCATGCGATACTTAAACTGATCGCGAAGCAAGTCCAACAGCGTGCTGTTCAGCTCTTCAACAGACTTTTCACGAAGATCTTTACCGTTCATCACATCACCTGTCGCTTAACGAAAGCTGTTGCTACCGGAATCTTTGCAGCGGCTAAAGCAAAAGCTTCGCGTGCAATCTCTTCAGAAACACCTTCCATTTCGTATAGAACTTTACCTGGCTGAATCTGGCAAACCCAGTATTCAACGTTACCCTTACCTTTACCCTGACGCACTTCGAGAGGCTTCTGAGTAATTGGCTTATCAGGGAATACGCGAATCCAGATTTTACCGCCACGTTTAATGTGACGAGTCATCGCACGACGCGCGGCTTCAATCTGACGAGCAGTAATTCGGCCACGACCTGTCGCTTTCAGTGCGTATTCACCGAAGCTTACTTTACTTCCGCGTTGTGCCAGGCCACGGTTGCGGCCTTTCATCATCTTGCGGAATTTTGTACGTTTTGGCTGTAACATCTACGTACCCCTTATCGCTTTGCGTTTTTCTTAGGTTGAGCTTTAGCACGGTTACGAACTTCTTCGATTCCGCCCAATACTTCACCTTTGAAAATCCAAACTTTTACACCGATAACACCGTAAGTCGTGTTAGCTTCGGCAGTCGCATAGTCGATGTCGGCACGCAATGTGTGCAACGGCACTCGACCTTCCAGGTACCACTCTGAACGAGCAATTTCAGCACCGCCTAAACGACCACTGACCTGAACACGAATACCTTGTGCACCAGAACGCATCGCATTTTGCATCGCACGCTTCATAGCGCGACGGAACATAACACGACGTTCTAGCTGCCCAGCAATAGACTGCGCAACCAGCTTACCGTCTAGATCCGGCTTACGAATCTCTTCGATATTGATATGGACAGGAATGCCCATCATTTTGGCCAAATCTTGGCGCAAAACTTCAACATCTTCACCTTTCTTACCGATCACAATCCCAGGACGTGCGGTATGAATGGAGATCTTCGCATTCTGTGCAGGACGTTCAATAACGATCTTGCTTACAGAAGCCTTCTCTAATTTCTTTTCTAAATAGCGTCGAACTTCAATGTCGTTCAACAGCTTCTCAGAATACGTATCTGAACCTGCATACCAGACCGAGTTATGGTCTTTTACGATGCCGAGACGGATACCAGTCGGATGAACCTTTTGACCCATTTGAACTTTCTCCTATTAATTCTGCTCGGCAACTTTAACCGTGATGTGACTCGTACGTTTTAAAATACGGTCTGCACGGCCTTTCGCACGCGGTCGAATACGCTTCATAGTCATACCTTCGTCAACGAAGATAGTAGTAACGTTTAGTTCGTCTACGTCCGCACCATTGTTGTGCTCAGCGTTTGCAATTGCAGACTCTAAAACCTTCTTAACAAGATCAGCACCCTTTTTAGGGCTGAATGTTAAAATGTCTAAAGCTTCAGCAACCGACTTACCACGAATCAAGTCCGCGATTAATCGGCCCTTCTGAGCAGACAGACGCGCACCGCGTAATACAGCTTGTGTTTCCATCATATCCGCCCCTTAGCGCTTAGCCTTTTTGTCCGCAGCATGACCCTTGTAGGTTCGAGTCAATGCAAACTCGCCCAACTTGTGTCCAACCATATCTTCGGTCACAAACACAGGTACATGTTGACGGCCATTATGGACTGCAAAGGTCAACCCAACGAAATCTGGGAAGATTGTGGAGCGACGAGACCAAGTTTTAATAGGTCGCTTTTCGCCCGCTTCCAGTGCAGCCTCTACCTTTTTCATCAAGTGCAGGTCTACAAATGGACCTTTCTTAAGTGAACGTGGCACAGCCTTTTCCTCTTAAATTAATTACTTAGAACGACGACGTACGATGTATTTATCAGTACGCTTGTTCTTACGTGTTTTGTAACCCTTGGTTGGAACACCCCAAGGAGTAACTGGATGACGGCCACCAGACGTACGACCTTCACCACCACCGTGTGGGTGGTCTACCGGGTTCATTGCAACACCGCGCACTGTTGGGCGGATACCACGCCAACGAGATGCACCAGCCTTGCCTAATTGGCGTAAGCTGTGTTCAGAGTTGCTAACTTCACCCAAAGTAGCGCGGCAATCCGCCAATACTTTGCGCATTTCACCAGAACGCAAACGCAAAGTTGCATAAGCACCTTCACGGGCAACCAACTGAATTGAAGTACCAGCTGAACGAGCCAACTGACCGCCTTTTCCAGGCTTCAATTCTACGTTATGTACTACCGAACCAACCGGCATACTACGTAATGGCATAGTGTTACCAATTTTGATTGGAGCGTGTTCACCAGAGATCACTTGATCTCCAGCTTTTAGGCCGTTAGGCGCTAAAATGTAACGACGTTCACCATCAAGGTAACAAACCAACGCAATGTGCGCGGAACGGTTTGGATCGTATTCTAATCGCTCAACGTTAGCGCCAATGCCGTCTTTATTGCGTTTGAAGTCAATTAGACGATAGTGATGCTTGTGCCCGCCACCAATGTGACGAACCGTAATGCGACCGTTATTGTTACGACCACCAGACTTGGACTTCTTCTCAACCAAGGCAGCATGCGGAGCACCTTTGTGCAACTCAACGCTAACGATCTTGGTTAGGTGACGACGTCCTGCTGACGTCGGTTTTGCTTTGACAATTGCCATTGCTCGAAACCCCTACCTTATTCTGCTGCCAGGAAATCGATTTCCTGACCTTCAGCTAGTCGAACGTACGCTTTTTTCAAATCATTACGCTTACCAACGCCACGCTGAGTGCGCTTTGTTTTACCTTTTTGATTCAAGGTACGTACTGATTGAACTGTTACGTCGAACAATTGCTCAACAGCCTTTTTGATTTCCGGTTTAGTAGCATCATTTGCTACACGGAAAACGTACTGGCTATTGCCTTCCGCTACGATCGTCGCTTTTTCAGAGATGTGCGGACCATAAACGACTTGATAAATACGTTCTTGGTTCATGCGAACACCTCCTGCAACTTCTCAATAGCAGCAACAGTTACGACAACCTTATCGTAAGCAACCAAGTTAACTGGGTTAATACCAGCAACATCGCTCACTTCAACGTGTGGTACGTTGCGTGCAGACAGATAAAGGTTCTGATCAACTTCATCAGCAATAATCAACGCATTTGTAACATTGATATCTTTCATTTTCGCCAAGAAAGCTTTTGTTTTAGGCGCATCGAACTTTAACTCTTCGACAACAACCAAACGCTCTTGACGCACCAGCTCAGACAAGATCGATTTCATCGCGCCGCGATACATCTTCTTGTTAACTTTCTGAGACCAGTCTTGTGTAGAACGCGCAAAAGTGTGACCACCACCAACCCAAATAGGAGAGCGGATAGTACCTGCACGAGCACGGCCCGTACCCTTTTGACGCCATGGCTTAGCACCACCACCTGACACATCTGAACGGCTCTTAGTAGAGACCGAACCTTGACGGGCACCCGCCAAATAAGCTGTGACAACTTGATGAACCAAAGCTTCATTAAAATCTTTACCAAAGGTCGCTTCGTTTAACTCAACCTTTGACTTAGCGTTTGCAACTTGAATATCCATTGCGACTCCTTAGCCTTTTACTGAAGGTTGAACGAATACGTGAGAACCAGTAGCACCTGGAACTGCACCTTTGATGAGCAGCAAATTGCGCTCAGTGTCGACTCGAACCACAACCAACGATTGAGTTGTAGAACGAACAGCACCCATATGGCCAGCCATTTTCTTACCTTTCCAAACACGACCAGGTGTCTGGCACTGACCGATAGAACCGGGAGCGCGGTGAGAAAGTGAGTTACCGTGAGTTGCGTCTTGCATGCTGAAGTTGTGGCGCTTAATAGAACCAGCGAAACCTTTACCCTTGGAGGTTCCAGTCACATCAACTTTCTGACCCGCTTCAAAAAGCGCTACAGTTAGCTCTTTACCTGCTTCGTATTCTGAAGCGTCTGCTACTGTAAATTCACGAGTCAATACACCCATTTCGACGTTAGCTTTAGCAAAATGACCTGCTTCTGCTTTGCTAATATGATTTGCACGCTTCTTACCAGCAGTTAACTGGACAGCGACATAGCCATCAGTATCGGCAGTTTTAACCTGCGCAATACGGTTAGGCTCAACTTCTACGACCGTGACAGGAACTGATGCGCCTTCTTCAGTGAAGATGCGAGTCATACCTGCTTTGCGGCCTATTAAACCAATAGACATTCTTTTTTCCTCTATGTACGGGGCTAAAACCCGCTATGGCCGCCCAAACAATGCCTTACGACAAACTCTGGGCTGTTACAGTAGAGACTTCTACTAAAGTCCGAATTAGCCTAAGCTAATTTGGATATCCACACCTGCTGCCAAATCCAACTTACGCAGTGCATCCACTGTCTTTTCAGTTGGTTCAACAATGTCAAGCATGCGCTTATGAGTACGAATTTCGTACTGATCGCGCGCATCCTTGTTCACGTGCGGAGAGATCAGCACAGTGAAACGTTCTTTGCGTGTAGGGAGTGGAATAGGACCACGCACCTGCGCGCCTGTACGCTTCGCCGTGTCGACAATTTCTTGAGTCGACGCATCGATCAATCGATGATCGAATGCCTTCAAGCGAATTCTGATCTTTTGGTTCTGCATGTGACCAAAGCTCCAAGATTGTTAAACAGCGTTTAGAC
>Ga0307272_1000344_pt1 | contig 13447 bp, 10 predicted proteins | sample CG08metaT_FD_203625 | JGI IMG/M metagenome (GOLD analysis project Ga0307272, IMG submission 203625) | Metatranscriptome of freshwater viral communities from high-CO2 subsurface aquifer at Crystal Geyser, Utah, USA - CG08 (Metagenome... | ecosystem: Environmental > Aquatic > Deep subsurface >...
AATAAGCAATGGTGTTTTGCGTCCAGTCGATATTCTGCTGTGATAGTTATTCCTTTATCATGTCTGATTAAAATCATCAGTACGCTTGAGCTCTCGTCTCTGGGTCATAATCTCTTCATTAGCGTGATTATTACCAGCTAAGCTATGGCACAATTTAACGTATCTACCTAAGCCACTTGAAACAATTTTATCAACGGGTTAACAGTATTTAGCTGATTGTTGATAAATAGGCTAATGGTGTAGCGAAGAAAAATAAGACTAAACCTAAGTCGTTTAGATCTATTGTTACCACGAATTTATATTTACTACTGACGCCGATCCATGAGTCACCTGTGTCACCTTATATCAACAAGGAAACCTTTTTATGAGTCATTTGTTTGAATCCCTGAAAATGGGTCAGTTAACTTTGGAAAACCGGGTCATAATTGCGCCAATGTGTCAGTATTCAGCAGATGAAGGCGCCGCAACGGATTGGCATACTTTGCATTGGGGACGATTTGCATTATCTGGTGCAGGATTGTTCATTCTTGAAGCCACGGCGGTCAATCCGACTGGGCGTATTACCTATGCCGATTTGGGATTATGGGACGACAGAACAGAGCAGGCACTCGCTAAATCATTGGCTGTTGCTCGCCGTTATTCCACTATGCCCATTGCCATTCAGTTGTCACATGCTGGCCGTAAGGCATCAACTCAAAAACCATGGGATGGTGGCAATATTATCGCTGCTGATCAACCGAACGGATGGCAACCCGTTGCCCCCTCACCAATACCGTTTACCCTTGATGGACCGCGACCAGAAGCCGCCAGCATTATCGATATTGGTCATATTGTGGCAGATTTTGCCGCAGCGGCTAAACGTGCAGAGCGATTAGGCATTGATGCCATCGAAGTGCATGCTGCCCATGGATATTTAATCCATCAATTTTTATCTCCATTGTCGAATCAGCGTGATGACCAATACGGTGGAAGCATTGAGAACCGTATGCGTTTATTGCTCGAGATCATTGATGCCATCCGCGCTGCAGTATCCGATAAGATCACGCTTGGAGTGCGTATTTCAGCTACCGATTGGGTCGATGGTGGCTGGGATCTTGAGCAAAGTATTATATTAGCCAAAGCCCTTACCGTTAAGGGCTGTCAGTTTATTCATGTCAGCACAGCAGGATTAAGTCCTCAACAACAGATCCCCGTTGCACCAGAGTTTCAGGTGCCATTTGCTGACGCCATAAAACACGCTGTTGATATCCCGGTTATTGCGGTGGGCTTAATAGACAAGCCAAAGGCGGCCGATGAGATCATCGCCACTGGCAAGGCCGATGCCGTGGCATTAGCTCGAGGGATCCTTTACAACCCACATTGGGTTTGGCATGCGGCCGCTGAATTAGGGGCGCAAGTGACTGCACCACCGCAGTATCTTCGCTCGTCACCTCATGGTATGCCTTCGCCCATTAAGTAGTGCCATTTAAGCGCTATCCCTTATTACGCCAGCGTGCTTTGTATCAAGGGTTAATGTTTGCATCATTCAGCTTGTTTTGGACCGCTGCGCCATTACTGTTGTCATCTGTCTAAGGGTTAAGCCAAACGCAAATTGCGTTGTTTGCATTAGTTGGTGCAATAGGTGCTGTTGCTGCGCCTATTGCAGGACGAATGGCGGATGCGGGGCACACCGAAAAAATGTCAAATTTTGCCATGGTGTTAGCCGTGATTAGTTTTGTTCCGTTTTTTTTTAATCTGCCGCATGGTGTGATATTTCTGGCGCTAACCGGCGTATTACTCGACTTAGCCGTGCAAATGAATATGGTGCTAGGTCAGCGAGCCGTCTACACACTTGATCACACAGTCGTGGTCGTTTGAATGCACTATATATGACGAGTATTTTTATTGGTGGCGCCCTTGGTTCTATATTGGCCAGTGTTGTGTATGCCCATGGTGGTTGGATTTACGTCGCGGCAATTGGCAGTGCTTTGCCATTGTTGGCACTCATCCTATTTATGAGAATATCAGCGCTAAGTAGTACAAATAGTCAAAAACAGGTGCATGTCTAAGTTCATATAACCGAGGGGGGATACACCAACCGTTTGCCCTCAAACTCAGACATCTTTGCCCGTCACTGTTATGTCTCAAAGCTTGTTTAGAGCATCAATTAAATACAATCAATTGCCTTCGGCAGGGGGTAATAAATATATAAGTATTTATAATGTTGAGATGAATTTAATGGGAGACTCCGGAATAGTTGCTGTTTTCGACCGCCTCAGAGATATGGCCTCAATCACTTAGCTCTGTAGCTTTTATCCGTTTTCGGTACTCACAACCTTAAGAAAAAAATCGCAAACGGTGTTCAATTTATTTGACCGCTAAAAGTACAAGCTAAGCACTTTTAAAAATAAACCGCCTCACCGTTTCACGCACAAACTTAGACGCTTTTTATCAACAAACAAAGGTCTGCGTTAATAAAGTCACTCATATTTAGGCCAAAGGTATGCTTAATGGATAAATTACTGTCCCGCAGTGATTGAGTTGACATACTTGTCTGATTAATTCGTCTACAATCAATGCATGCATAATAAAAAGCTCACCCAATGAAAAACCAAAGTAAAACATTGACTAAGCCACTTAAGGATTACAGTAGGTTGGCTGTGGTGAATACACCTATCATTGTGGGTATTGGTGCTTCAGCTGGTGGCTTGGAAGCATTGGCAGATTTTTTTTCCCATGTATTAACTCCCAGCAGCATTGCATTTGTTGTTATTCAACACCTTGACCCAACTCGCAAAAGCATTATGCCTGAGCTTTTGCAACGCACCACCTTAATGAAAGTCACCCAAGCCAGCAATGGGATGGAAGTTAAGCCGAACTGTGTATATGTGATACCACCTAATAAAGATTTATCTATGCTTCACGGATCGCTATTTCTGCTTGATCCAATCGCCAGTCGCGGATTGCGTTTACCGATTGATTTCTTTTTTCGGGCCTTGGCTAATGATCAGAATGAGCGGGCTGTAGGGGTTATTTTGTCTGGTATGGGGTCTGATGGCACCCTAGGTTTACGCGCCATTAAAGAAAATGCTGGGGTGTCTGTGGTGCAATCACCTGAGTTTGCCAAATTTGATTCAATGCCTTATAGCGCGATTAATACTGGACTGGCTGACATCGTTGCTCCTGCTGAAGCTTTACCAGAACAGATTATCGCTTTTCTCAAACATAGCCCTCGCGGTGTACCAAACGATTTTGAGTCGAGTGCGGAGCTCATGTCAACAAGCGCGCTTGAGCGGATTATTATTATCTTACGTGGACGCAGTGGCAATGACTTCTCACTGTACAAGAAAAACACTATCTATCGTCGTATAGAAAGACGTATGGATTTGCATCAGCTTAAAAACATTGAACTCTACGCGCACTATTTGCGTGATAATCCGCAAGAGCAAGACCTGCTGTTCAAAGAAATATTAATAGGGGTTACTCATTTTTTTCGAGACCAAAAAGTGTGGGCGCAGCTTAAGCGCGTCTCACTTCCTGCACTGTTGGCTCATTATCCACAAGGTAAACAACTTAGAGCATGGGTAACGGCTTGTTCTACCGGCGAGGAGGCTTACTCGCTTGCGATGACGATTATGGGTGTATTGGATGATGTTAAGCCAAAAGGGCATTTCACATTACAGGTCTTTGCAACTGATCTTGGTGAGGATGCCATCAATGTTGCACGAAAAGGTTATTACCCAGCAAGTATTGAGGCTGATGTCTCGCCAGAGCAATTGAATCGATACTTCATTAAAGATGGAAGTGGTTATCGCATTAATAAGCGCATTCGAGACATGGTCATTTTTGCGCCACAAAATATCATCATGGATCCACCGTTCACTAAGTTAGATATTGTTACCTGTCGTAATCTGCTGATTTATTTGGGACCGGAATTACAAAAGAAGTTAATCCCCTTGTTCCACTACTCATTAACTTCTCAAGGTATGTTAATTTTGGGAAGTGCTGAAACCATTGGTCATTACACTTCGTTGTTCTCAGAGCTCAAAGAAAATACACGCATATACACCCGCATTGATGGCCCTGCACCGCAGACGAAAGTCGACTTTTTACCCAGGATATTTCCGATTATATCTTTAGTAGAAAATGAACCTGAGAGAACCAGTAAGATGACTACAACGATTACTAATCTACAAATGCAGGCTGATCAACTTCTCCTACAGCACTTTTCTCCAGCAGCGGTTTTGGTTAATGCGGCAGGTGACATTATTTATATTAATGGCCGCACTGGAAAATATTTAGAACCCGCGGCAGGAAAAGCCAACTGGAATATTCATGTGATGGTGCGTGAAGAACTGCAATATCAACTTGACCTGGCTATGAAGAATGCCCAGATGCAAGTCGATCCCGTAATCATTAAAAATCTAAGCATAGACACATGTACGATCAATTTGACCGTACAAGCTATTTCTAAACCAAAAGCTTTGCTCGGCTTGATGATGGTGGTCTTTACTGAGGTGGCGACACCGCCCCCATATCCGCGTAGAAAAAGCGATTCACTAGCCAAAGAAACTCAGGCCGAACTGCAACAGGCCTATGACGAAATCCAATCACTTCGCGAGCAAATGCAATCTTCTCAAGAAGAGCTAAGGTCTGCCAATGAAGAGCTGCAATCTGCCAATGAGGAATTGCAATCCACCAATGAAGAATTGACCACATCCAAAGAAGAGATGCAGTCAATGAATGAAGAATTGCAAACCGTCAATAATGAGCTGCAATCAAAAGTGGATGATTTGTCATGGGTCAATAACGACATGAAAAATCTGCTTAATAGTACTCAAATTGCCACCATTTTTCTGGATAATGAACTGCATGTTCGCCGCTTCACTAACTATGCGACGCATTTATTTAAGCTTATCCAAAGTGATGTGGGCCGTGCGTTGTCTGATATCGTTACGGAATTAGATTATGTCCTGCTACAAGAAGATTCAAAGGAAGTATTGAAGACGCTTATCTTCATAGAAAAAGAAATAACTGCTAAAAACCAACGTTGGTTCAAAGTCCGTATCATGCCTTACCGTACCCAAGATGATGTGATTGATGGTGTGGTGATCACCTTTACCGATATCAGTGAAGCCAAGCTGCTTGAATCAGAGTTACGTAAGATCAGGCCTAGCTTATGAAGACTACTCCTAAGTCAGCCAAGCTGTCTACCAAAGTGCTACGTGAGCGTGCGGAAGCTAAACTGAAAAAACAAACTAGTGATACGCAATCTCCTTCTAGTGACTATGAAGCCAAAAAGATGCTCCATGAGTTGCAGGTTCATCAGATTGAATTGGAAATGCAAAATGAGGAGTTAAAGCAAGCTCGGATAACAGAACGGTTATATTATCGTTACACCGAGTTATTTGAATTTGCTCCGATTGCTTACTTTGTATTTGATCTCAATGGCATGATTAGTCAAGTCAATTTACGAGGTGCCAGCCTATTGGGTATTGATCGCGATCACTTAGTCGGCAAACCGTTTTCACACTATGTCACAGCACAATATCGTGAAATTTTTAAACGTTGCTTAGGAAAAGCCTTTAGCGGTAGTGGTATTCAATCTTGCGAAGTATTAGGCCAAGTGAGTAATAATACGCTTTGGCTCGATATTGAGGCTAATCTCGGTATCACAGGCACAGATTGTCTTGCCGCTATGATTGACATCAGTGATAGAAAACAAGCTGAAGATAGTCAAAACCGAGCTAACAAAGAGCTCGCCTTTCAAAACCAAGAGAAAGATAAGCGGGCAGATGAGTTGGTTCTGGCCAACGCAGACAAAGAACAGCGCGCCAACGAATTAGCCCTTGCTAACATAGAGCTGGCTTTTCAAAACCAAGAGAAAGATAAGCGGGCAGACGAGTTGGTTCTGGCCAATGCAGACAAAGAGCTGCGTGCTAATGAATTAGCCCTTGCTAACATAGAACTGGCTTTTCAAAACCAAGAGAAAGATAAGCGGGCAGACGAGTTAGTTCTGGCCAACGCAGAGAAAGAGCAGCGCGTAAAACAATTAGCCCTTGCCGCCAAGGTATTCACTCATGCTCGTGAAAGCATTATGATCACGGATGCTGAAGGTCTTATTATCGAAGTCAATAAGACCTTCAGTGACATCACAGGTTACAGCCGTGAAGAGGCGATAGGGAAAACCCCTCGCATTCTCAAGTCAGAACGTCAATCACCAGAGTTCTATGTTGATATGTGGCAAGCCATCGTCAACGAAGGATACTGGTATGGCGAAATTTGGAATCACCGTAAAAATAATGAAGTGTATGCAGTAATGCAGACCATCAGTGCAGTTTGTGATGTAAACGGTATAACGACCCATTATGTCTCTTTAGCGAGCGACATTACGCCGATGAAACAGCATCAAGAACAATTAGAACGTATTGCGCATTATGATGTACTGACCAATTTGCCCAATCGGGTATTGCTGGCAGACAGATTATCTCAAGCCATGCTGCAGTGCAGTCGACACGGACAGTCCTTAGCGGTGGTATTTCTAGATTTAGATGGTTTTAAAATGGTCAACGATGCCTATGGGCATGATATCGGTGATGAACTGCTTATTGCACTATCGATCCGGATGAAAGAGGCGCTTCGTGAAGGTGACAGCTTAAGCCGCATTGGCGGTGATGAATTTGTCGCTGTGTTGGCCGATTTAGCCAAAGTTGAAGATTGTGAGCCAGTATTGGAGCGGCTATTATTGGCCGCGTCAGAGCCTGTAACCGTTAGTGGTGTGGTACTCAATATATCCGCCAGTATTGGTGTTACGCTTTATCCGCGAGATAATGTAGATGCTGATTTATTGATGAGGCATGCCGACCAAGCTATGTATATGGCTAAAGAATCCGGCAAGAATCGTTATCATTTATTTGATACCGCGCAAGATGATGCCGTTAAAATACAACGAGAAAGTCTAGAGGCTATTCGCTATGCTTTAGATCATCATCAGTTTGTCCTCTATTACCAACCTAAAGTTAATATGAAGATAGGTACAGTAGTGGGCGTTGAGGCGCTTATTCGTTGGCAACATCCAGAGCGCGGATTATTAAGTCCAATCGAGTTTTTGCCTGTAATTGAAAATCACACCATGATGATTGAAATAGGTGAATGGGTTATTGATACCGCATTAACACAAATCGGCCAATGGCAAGCTATGGCGCTTGATCTCCCGGTAAGTACTAGTGTTAACATTGCGGCAGTACAATTAATGCAACCTGGCTTCATACAGACGTTAACGGATCTTCTCGCTGCCCACCCCAATGTTGAACCTCGCTATTTAGAGCTAGAGATGCTGGAAACCAGCGCATTAGAAGATGTTAATCATGTGTCAATTATCATGAATGACTGCATGAGCCTAGGAGTCCATTTTGCTTTAGATGATTTCGGCACTGGATATTCGTCGCTAACTTACCTTAGGCGCTTGCCTGCCAGTTTGATTAAGATAGATCAGAGCTTTGTCAAAGACATGTTGAGTAATATTGACGATTTCGCCATTGTTGGAGGCGTAATCGCCCTAGCGAAATCATTTAAACGTGACGTGATTGCTGAAGGTGTTGAAACTGTTGAACATGGCTCTGCATTATTACAACTAGGCTGTGAATTAGCACAAGGTTATGGCATTGCCAGACCTATGCCTGCCTGTGATATCCCCGCGTGGATGAAGAACTGGAAGCCTGATGCGAGTTGGCAATGATTAAAATCCTTCGATTATTTTCCGTAGGGCGATTGGCCGACTTCTTCAGCGACTAACCATACTCGCATATCAAATTCTAATTGATGGTAATCGGCGAGCATAAAAGTACACAGCTGATAAAAAGCTTTGTTGTGTTCTTTTTCGCGCAAGTGGGCCAGTTCGTGCACCACGACCATTTGTAAAAGCTCAAACGGAATATGCTTTAAGTGTGAGGCTATTCTAATCTCATTTTTGGCTTTGACTTTATTGCCTTGACGGCGATTAACATAAGAATGCAAACCTAGCGCGTGATGGCTCAAGCTAATTTTTTCATCAAAAATGACTTTGGCTAATGGGTCTGACTGACGCATGTAGGTGTTTTTTAATGCGATGGCCATATCATATAAGGCTTTGTCTGTACGTACTTGGTGTACTTTGGGGTAGCGGGTTAGAAAGTGATCACCCAATGCATTGGTATCAACCAATTGGCGGATTTTATCAACAACATCAGGCCGATAACCGTTTAGGTAACGTAAAGGGCTCTGTTCACTCTGCTGTTTTTTGATATCCGCGCTAGTGACTAGCAGGCTGAGGTCTGCTTTGGGTTTTAATGACTGGCTCGCCGATTTGACTGGCATTTTAGGCGGGGCTTTGAGCGTTTTAGTTTTAGTGTCTGTCATAAATCAACTGATTAGTTCTGGCGCTACCGCGACCGTTTTTTCGGTATGGGTAACGCCACAATACAACGGTTCTGTGTTTACACTTTACCGAAAATGAGTCGATTATGTTGAACATAAGCAACGTCAAAAGCATTTAACTGGACGCGTTTTAGGTCCAATGAGTCAAAGTCAACTTGTGGTGGGTTGCGCTTTAGTTGCTCTTTAATGGTTAAAGGAGAAATAAGCGAAACCGGAAGGTCCATTAATTGTAGTGTCGCTTCAAGTTTGAAGCTGGTGGCACTGCCTGCAAATTTACCTTTTTGCTCACGTTCAATAATGGCGATTTCGTCAACTTTATAATCGCTCATTAGTTTTTTAAACGCAAAATCAAATTCACGAATGGATTCAGTGCTAGCTGATTGTGAAATACTGAATGAAACTTTACGACATGCTGGCACGTTAAACGTTTCGCCTTCATAGGTCAGTAAACAGATAATGGCTTCGCCGCCTTTTAATTCCACACCACAAATTTTCATGTTAATCCTTACTGGTTTATTCATACGATAATGCTGTTAGCATGCTCGTTATTGTTCATTTGTTGTAGGGCAGTGTTCTGCCCTACATTGATTATTCTGTCATCGCAGTTTATCAGCGATTGATGTGCCGTTTAGTCTTCTGTTGTTCCGTCGTCTTCAATAATGACAATCGGTTTAACTTTACGGCGCACAGGTGCATCACCCACATCAACCCCGGTAATAAAGCGTTTATCACTTTTAGGGGCTGCTTTGGCTTTTTTCGCCACGCTAGCTCTATTGCTGGTTACGGCGGCTTTTGCACTGGTACCGGCTTTAGCTGCTTGAGGCTTATCTTTTAGGCCATTAAATTTGGCTTTTAAACCTTCAACCACAGTGAAGTCAAAGTTTTTACGTAAAAATAGTTGGATTTTTTTAAAGCTGTCCCAATCTTTAGGGCCCACAAACGACACTGCATCGCCTTTAGCGCCTGCGCGACCTGTTCGGCCAATACGATGGACATACTCTTCAGCAAACTTTGGCATATCAAAGTTAATCACTAAGGAGACGTTGATTAAATCAAGGCCACGTGATGCCACATCGGTAGTCACCAGTATTTGCGATTGGCCTCGAGCAAATTGATCCATAATTTGGTTACGAGCCGATTGCTTTAAATCACCACTGAGCGCTGAGGTCGCAAAACCTTGTGCGGCTAACAGGGTCGCTAAACGGTCTGTATCTGAACGCGTCGCGGTAAATACAATCACTTGCTTATGCTGTTCTTGGCTTAATATATGCTGCAACAAGGCTTGTTTATGGTCTAAATGGTCAACCAAAATAATCCGTTGTTCAATATCTTTGTGTTCACTGTAAGACTCACCAATGGATACATGGCTTGGGGTTTTCAGTAATGTTGCTGCAATATCACCTATGCTGTCATGATCTAAAGTGGCCGAAAACATTAAGGTTTGGCGACGTTTATGATCGGCGGCATCGTTGATGGCTTTTAATTGCGGGGCAAAACCTAAATCGAGCATGCGGTCTGCTTCGTCTAGCACCAACAATTCTAAGCCGTTTAAATATAAGTGGCGTTGTTGTAAGTGATCGGCAATACGCCCTGGTGTGGCAACGATAAAATGCGGATCTCTGGCCAAGGCTTTAGCTTGGTCGTTAAAGTTCTCACCACCAAGTACGCTAATGGCTTTATATTGAGTATTAGCAACTAATAAACGTAATTGGCCATAAACTTGTTGGGCGAGTTCTCGCGTAGGTAACAAAATCAATACCCGCGGATCTTTTTTCGACAATGCTCTGGTGGATATCACTCGCTGCATAGCAGGCAACAAAAACGCTAAGGTTTTACCTGAGCCGGTTTTAGACGATGCCATTAAATCTTTACCTGATAAGGCAATGGGAAGTGCTTGCGCTTGAACATCGGTAGGCGTAGAAATGCCAAGGTGCTTTAAACTGTCAAGCAGGCGCTTGTCCAACGAAAAATCGGTAAATTGCAAAGGTAGATCCCCTAAAAAATGTAAGCCGACGATTATAGCTGTTTCACCTTGCTATAGCCAACAAGAGTCGCTTTAGTTATGCTATTTTTTAGCATTATATTATTGCCTGAGTTCGACGAGGTCATTGGTCGACTAAGCCGAGCTTTATGGTAAAGATGAATACAGAGTATGGAAGGAACAAAGATGACAAAGCTCACCGTGGGATTAGCGCTAGGCAGTGGAGCCGCTAAAGGTTGGGCACATATTGGGGTATTGAATGGGTTAGCCAAGTTAGACATTTACCCAGACAAAGTGGCTGGTTGTTCGGTGGGGGCGTTAGTCGGCGCAGCTTATGCCAATGATCATTTGGCTGAGCTTGAAACTTGGGTCAGTGGCTTTTCAAGCTGGGATGTACTTGGTCTAATGGATTTAGGCTGGCGTAAAGGCGGACTTATTAGTGGTGAGAAAGTGTTTGATGTTTTAGCTAACCGTATTGGTGACCTTAATATTGAACAATTGCAGCGCCCGTTTGCTGCGGTGGCGACAGATTTATATTCTGGGCAAGAGATTTGGTTTAAAGAGGGTGACTTGCGCCATGCCGTGCGTGCTTCATGTTCGATGCCTGGATTTTTACCACCCGTGCAGCAAGGTAATCGATGGGTTGTCGATGGTGCAGTCGTCAATCCGGTTCCTGTTTCATTAGCCCGTTCGATGGGCGTTGATGTGGTTATTGCGGTAGATTTAAATGCTCATCGCCGAGGCCAAATGCATTTGATCCCAGAACAAGTAAAAAGCCGCAAAGCCAGTAAGTCAGAACCTATTGAACAAAAGCGTGAGCTTGAAACCGGCTTTATGGATTTATGGGGGAAAGGCAAAGAGTACATGAGTGGCTTAACCGATAAGCTGGCCATGGGCAGCTCAAAATCTCATCCTGGTATGTTGGCGGTGATGTCACAATCCATGGATATTTTAGAACAACGCCATAAACGTTCGCGTTTAATGGGCGAGCCACCTGATATTTGTATTGTGCCCGATGTGGCTGATATTGGCACCATGGAGTTTCATCGCGCCAAAGAGGCCATTGAAGCGGGTGAGCAGGCAGTTAAAGATATTCATCATTTAATTGAAGCAACCTTAAAGTAACATTTAGGCGATGTCGGACTGGTGTATTGATGGCAATATACCCGTTCGCGTCTAAGTGCTTAATGGGTGATTAATCAGGTAGTGCCTGTTAATCGTGGTACAGATATTGGTATCACATGGATGTTCAGCATCAAGGAGAGGGCGCTTATTTATTCTGGGATGCGTTATCGGCGCAATCTGTATTAGTTTGACTTATTCAATCTCATGTCGCGCCTTTTCGTCCTGATTATTCATCTTGTCGTAATGAATAAGTCACTTATACGGTTGATACTGTCATTAACGCTGTATTTGATGCCAGGTCATCGAAATAATCATCATTTTGAACGGCTAAAAACCACAACTACACGGTTACCTATGAGATAACTTGTTTGCCAAAATCTTACATCGCGATGCTGTTTTCAATTTTTTCTACCATGCGATCTCCCGTCATAAAAATCATTTTCCACACCTACAATATCTATTGCGAATAGCAAGTTATTTGCAATAAAAAGTACTGCCGACAATTATGATCTGGATCAAAGTAATACTCAGCGTTAATGTATCTAATACACTCTATATTGTGTCTTTTGTAAATTAAAGCTCTATATATAGTGCTTGTAAGGATGGTTGTATGCTTGTAGTCGTGAAAAGGGATGGATGCCGGACAGCATTTGATGGATGTCGGATCAAAGAGGCTGTTGTGGCTGCAATGGAGTCTGCAGGTCAAGCTGACCATCAATATGCGCTGCAGTTAGCGCAAACGGTTGAGCAGCAAATGGCTTGCAAAACCGAAGTTGATATTCACGAGCTACAAGATGCAGTTGAAAACTTATTAATGTCAGGACCGTTTAAGTCGGTGGCACGTCACTATATTGAGTATCGACACGACCGTGATACTCATCGTGAGACTCAGAGTAAATTAAACTGCGCTATTCGTGGTTTGGTTGAGCAATCAGACAATGCCATTTTAAACGAAAATGCCAATAAAGATGCCAAAGTGATTCCAACTCAACGAGACTTACTCGCAGGGATTGTTGCCAAGCATTACGCTAAAACTCACTTGTTACCTAAAGATGTGGTTAGCGCTCATGAGAAAGGAGAAATTCACTATCATGATCTCGACTATGCACCATTTTTCCCGATGTTTAACTGCATGCTAATTGATTTAGCTGGCATGTTAACTCATGGTTTTAAAATGGGTAATGCTGAAATTGAACCGCCTAAATCCATCTCAACAGCAACGGCGGTGACTGCGCAAATTATTGCCCAAGTGGCGAGCCATATTTACGGCGGTACAACCATTAACCGTATTGATGAAGTGTTGGCTGAGTTTGTGCAAATTAGTTATCAAAAACACCTTGCTGTGGCTCGCAAATGGCCAGTAGCCGAGGTCGAAGGTTATGCAATGACGCAAACCGAAAAAGAGTGTCATGATGCATTCCAGTCGTTGGAATATGAAGTCAACACCTTGCATACCGCCAATGGCCAAACGCCGTTTGTGACCTTTGGCTTTGGTTTAGGTGTGTCGTGGGAGTCTCGCTTAATTCAGCGGTCGATGTTAACTGTGCGCATGGCTGGTTTAGGTAAAAACCGCAAAACGGCCGTCTTTCCTAAATTGGTGTTTGCCATTAAAGATGGCGTCAATCATCAAGCTACTGACGTCAATTACGACATCAAAAAGATGGCCTTAACTTGCTCAACTATGCGTATGTATCCAGATATTTTAAATTATGATCAGGTGGTTAAAGTCACTGGTTCATTTAAAACCCCCATGGGTTGTCGCTCCTTTTTGGGGGTTTATGAACAAGATGGTCAACAAGTACATGAAGGTCGCAATAATTTAGGTGTGGTTAGCCTTAACTTACCGCGTATTGCGTTAGAAGCGGGTAAAGATGAGCAGCGTTTTTATCAATTACTCGATGAACGTTTGTTAGTTGCTCGCAAAGCGTTAGATACGCGGATTGCACG
>Ga0307272_1000362_pt1 | contig 13146 bp, 9 predicted proteins | sample CG08metaT_FD_203625 | JGI IMG/M metagenome (GOLD analysis project Ga0307272, IMG submission 203625) | Metatranscriptome of freshwater viral communities from high-CO2 subsurface aquifer at Crystal Geyser, Utah, USA - CG08 (Metagenome... | ecosystem: Environmental > Aquatic > Deep subsurface >...
CTAGTTTTGTATCCTTTAGCAGGTTGACCCCAAGGAGAAACTGGGTGTCCACCACCAGAAGTTCTTCCCTCACCACCACCCATAGGGTGATCAACTGGATTCATAACTACACCACGCACTTTTGGTCTTTTACCTAACCATCTACTTCTACCAGCCTTACCAAGACTAATATTTTCAAATTCGGAGTTACCAACTGTTCCATAAGTAGCCATACATTCCAAAGAAACTAGCCTAACTTCACCTGAAGGTAATTTCAATTGAGCATAACTTCCATCTTTAGCAGCAAGTTGAATACCCATTCCAGCAGAACGAGCTAACTGACCACCTTTACCAGGTTTTAATTCAACATTATGAATTAAACTACCCAATGGAATGCTCTTTAACTTCATTGCATTACCAACTTTAATTTCAACAGCTTCACCAGACTTAAGCATATCGCCAACTTTTATACCATCAGGAGCAAGAATGTAACGTTTCTCACCATCCAAATAATGAAGTAAAGCAATTCTACATGATCTGTTAGGATCATATTCTATAGAAAATACCTTTGCTGGAACATCAAACTTATTTCGTTTGAAATCAATAATTCTATATCTTCTTTTATGTCCACCACCAATATGACGACTAGTTAATCTACCAAGATTATTTCTACCACCAGATTTTTTTAGTGCAACAGTTAAAGATTTTTCTGGAGTTGATTTAGTAATTTCATCAAAAGTTGAAATAGACTGATATCTAGTTCCAGGAGTATTCGGTTTTAATTTTCTTATTCCCATTTAATAAAGCTCCAATTCCTAATCTTTACACTTCTTCAAAAAGATCAAGTTTTTGACCTTCTTTTAACGTAATAATTGCTTTCTTAAACTGAGGTGTTTTCCCAGCAAATCTACCTTTTTTGGTAAATTGTGTTTTAGTTTTGCCTTTATACTTTATTGTATTTATGGCAACAACATTTACCTCAAATCTCTTTTCTACTGCCTTAGCTATTTCAATCTTATTTGACTTATGATTAACAACAAAACCATATTTGTTTTCTTTTTCCATAAGTGCTGTAATCTTTTCAGTAACTAAGGGCTTTATCAAAATATTATTCATCTTAAATACCAATTAACCTTTTAATTGAATACACTAACTAATTTTTCAACAGCACTTTTTTGTAATAACAAAACTTGATGATTTAATAAATCATAAGTAGATGCTTTTTGTGCCTCAAGAATTGAAACTTTATCTATGTTTCTTCCAGATTTATAAACATTTTCTTGATGTTCACTAGTAAGTAGCAACGTTTTCTTTCCAGCAATTTTTAATGAATCTAACATTTTGATAAATTCATTAGTTTTAGGATTATCATAAATAAAATCCTCAACAATAATTATTTGGTCAGAACTAGCTTTATAAGATAAAGCTGATTTACGAGCAAGCCTACTAACTTTTTTATTCAATTTTTGTCTATAATTTCTTGGTTTAGGTCCAAATATAGTACCCCCACCAATCCAAATAGGAGATCTAGTTGAACCTGCACGAGCTGTACCTCTACCTTTTTGCTTCCAAGGTTTACGTCCACCACCGCTAACTTCATTGCGTTCTTTGGTTTTATGAGTCCCTTGACGTTGGTTTGCTAAATAAGCTTTAACAGCAAGATAAATAACATGGTCATTAGGTTCAATACCAAATACATCTTCTGTTAATTCAACAGAAGTTCCTTCTTGGGTACCATCAATTTTATATACATCTAACTTCATCATTTAACCAATTACTTTTTAATTTCAACTATTGAATTTATTGCACCAGGAATCGCACCTTTAACAAGAATAATATTCTTATCTGCAAAAACTTTAACTACTTTAAGACCAGAAGTTGTGATTCTTTCAAAACCCATTCTTCCACCCATTTTCATACCTTTCAAAACTCGAGATGGATAAGAACTTTGCCCAACAGAACCAGGTGCTCTTTCTCTATCTCCTTGTCCGTGAGTTCTTTGACCACCAGCAAAATTGTGGCGCTTCATTACTCCTTGAAAACCTTTACCTTTACTTTTTCCAGAAACTTTAACAATATCACCAATATTAAATATTTCTGAATTCAATTCATCACCAACTTTATATTCTGAGATATTAAAATTTCGAAATTCTCTTAAAACAGCAGCCGGTTTCAAATTCAATTTTTTATAGTTTTCAATTTGAGGTTTATTGAGATGCTTTTCTTTTTTCTCGCCAAAACCTAACTGAAGTGCTTCGTATCCATCATTTTTTTTTGTTTTAATAGAAATAACAGTGCATGGACCAACTTCAATAGCAGTTACTGGAGTAACTTTTCCATCTTCTGAATAATAATTAGTCATTCCTATTTTTTTACCTAACAGTCCTGGCATTTCATAATCCTTATAACTTAATCTCAATATCAACACCCGCCGGAATTTCTAACTTACTTAAAGAATCGACGGTTTTATTGTTAGAGTTATGTATATCAATAATTCTTTTATGTGCTCTAATTTCAAATTGTTCACGAGACTTTTTATCCACGTGAGGAGAGCGTAAAACTGTATATACTGATCTTCTTGTTGGCAAAGGAATAGGACCTGAAACTACAGCTCCGGAGCTCTTAACAGTTTTAATAATTTTTTCAGTCGATTTATCAATCAAAATATGATCATAAGATTTTAATTTAATTCTAATTTTTTGACCTGCCAAAATATTTCTCTCCTTAATTGTTTACCAGATTAATAATTTTAATCTGGCAATAAAAATACTTACTTATTTAATAATTTTTGCAACAACTCCAGCACCAACTGTTCTACCACCTTCACGAATAGCAAAACGTAGTCCTTCTTCCATTGCAATTTCTGAAATCAATTCAATTTTCATTTTAACGTTATCACCAGGCATAACCATTTCAGTTCCTTCTGGTAAAGTGGCAATACCAGTAACATCCGTTGTTCTAAAATAGAACTGAGGTCGGTAACCATTAAAAAATGGTGTATGACGTCCACCTTCATCTTTTGAAAGAATATAAACTTCACTTTCAAAATTTGTGTGAGGGGTAATTGTATTAGGTTTAGCTAATACCATTCCTCGTTGAATTTCGTCTTTACTAACACCTCGCATAAGAATACCAGCGTTATCACCAGCTATTGCACTATCTAGTTCTTTTTTGAACATTTCAATACCAGTAACAACTGTTTTTTTGTTAATTCCAAGACCAATTAAAACAACTTCTTCACCAAGTTTTACTTCTCCTCTTTCAACTCTACCAGTAGCAACAGTACCACGACCAGTAATAGAGAAAACATCTTCAACAGGCATTAAAAATGGTTTATCTGATTCACGTGCAGGAATAGGAATATAAGCATCAACAGCATCCATAAGTTCCCAAATACAATTCATTCTTGGATCATCTTTACTAGCATCATCATTTGAAGAAGCTTCAAGAGCTTGAAGAGCAGAACCTTTAATTATTGGAATTTCATCACCAGGGAATTCATATTCTGTAAGAAGTTCTCTTAATTCCATTTCAACTAATTCAACTAATTCTTCATCATCAACAAGATCAACTTTATTCATAAAAACAACAATTTTAGGAACACCAACCTGACGAGCAAGTAATATATGTTCTCTTGTTTGTGGCATAGGACCATCTGTTGCAGCAACTACTAAAATTGCTCCGTCCATTTGCGCCGCACCAGTGATCATATTTTTTACGTAATCTGCGTGACCTGGGCAATCCACATGAGCGTAATGTCTATTTGCAGTTGAATATTCAACGTGCGCAGTAGCAATTGTAATACCTCTTTCTCTTTCTTCAGGTGCATTATCAATACTATCAAAAGTTCTTTTAACAGATAAACCTTTTTTAGCTAGACTCATAGTAATTGCAGCAGTTAATGTAGTCTTACCATGATCAACGTGACCAATAGTACCGATATTTACGTGAGGTTTACTCCTATCAAATTTTTCCTTTGCCATAGAAAACTCCTTGTTCTTTTTATACTTGTTAAATTACTTAATTATTTATTAATATTTGATTTTTCCGAAATTTCTTCAGCAATAGATCTAGGAACTTCAGCATAATGTGAAAATTGCATAGAGTAAATTGCTCTACCTTGAGTCATGGATCTTAATACAGTTGAGTATCCAAACATTTCAGATAATGGTGCTTTTGCTTTAATAACTTGAGCATCTCTTCTTGCATCAAAACCTTCAACTTTACCTCGTCTTGAGCTTAAATCACCCATCACATCACCCATATATTCTTCGGGGGTTGTAACTTCAATACTCATTAAAGGTTCCAATAAAATTGGTTTTGCTTTTTTTGCTGCCGCTCTAAATGCCATAGAACCAGCAACTTTAAATGATATTTCATCAGAATCTACATCGTGATAAGAACCATCATAAAGTTTTACTTTTACATCAACAATATGATATCCAGCAACAACACCATTTTTCAATGCTTCTTCAACACCACGCGAAACAGGAATTATGTATTCTTTTGGAACTACACCACCAACAATAGCATTTTCAAATTCGTAACCTTTTCCTGGTTCGTTTGGTCCAACTTCTAGCCAAACATGACCATATTTACCGCGTCCACCACTCTGCTTTACAAACTTACCCTCTGCTTGAACAGTTTCAGTAATTGTTTCCCTATAAGCAACTTGTGGTTTTCCAACATTAGCTTCAACTTTAAATTCTCTTTTCATTCTATCAACAAGAATTTCAAGATGAAGTTCTCCCATTCCAGAAATTAATGTCTGTCCTGTTTCTTCGTCAGTTTTAACTTTAAAAGTAGGGTCTTCCTCGGATAATTTCGCCAAAGCTTCAGATAATTTTTCCTGATCAGCTTTTGTCTTTGGTTCAATTGCAATCTGAATAACAGGTTCTGGGAAAATCATTTTTTCTAATAAAACCTTATCTTCTTCAGTACAAAGAGTATCCCCAGTTTTTGTGTGTTTTAATCCGACAATAGCTACAATATCTCCTGCTCTAATTTCGTCCAAATCTTCACGCTTATCAGCGTGCATTAAAAGAATTCTACCAACTCTTTCTTTTTTGTCTGAAACTGAATTATATATATAAGAACCAGCACTTAACTTGCCACAATAAACCCTAATATATGTTAGTTTTCCAACATAAGGGTCAGTCATAATTTTGAATGCTAAAGCAGTAAATTTTTCTTTAGTACTTATTTCACGAATAACTTTGTCATCTTGATGTATATGATGCACATTTAGTTCTTTAGAATCTAAAGGAGATGGTAAAAATTCAACAACAGAATCAAGTAATTTTTGAACACCTTTATTCTTAAAAGAAGAGCCACATAAAACTGGAGTAATTTTTAACTGTCTAGTTGCTTCACGTAAAACTTTGGATATCTCTTCAATTGAAATTTCTTTCCCTTCAAGATATTTTTCCAAAAGAGTATCATCAACATCAGATACAGCTTCTAACATAACAGTTCTATATTTTAGTGCTTGTGGAAGCAATGCTGGAGGAATTTCTTTATCTTCAAAAGTTGCGCCTAAAGTATCTTCATGATACATTCTTGCTTTCATTGTAACTAAATCTATAACTCCAGTAAACATATCGCCTTCACCAATTGGCAAAGTTATAGGAATAGCATTAGCTCCTAATCGTAATTTCATCATCTCAACAGCATGAAAAAAGTCAGCACCTATTCTATCCATTTTATTCACAAATGCTATACGAGGGACCTTATATTTATCAGCTTGTCTCCAAACTGTTTCTGATTGTGGTTCAACACCACCAACAGCACAAAATAAAGCAACTGCACCATCTAAAACTCTAAGAGATCTTTCAACTTCAACAGTAAAATCAACATGTCCAGGTGTATCAATAATATTAATTTGATGACCTTGCCAATAACAAGTTGTTGCAGCACTTGTTATAGTAATACCACGCTCTTTTTCTTGCTCCATCCAATCCATAGTAGCTCCGCCATCGTGAACTTCACCAATTCTATGGGTTTTTCCGGTATAATATAATATCCTCTCAGTTGTTGTAGTTTTACCTGCATCAATGTGAGCCATTATACCAATATTTCTAACTTTATTTAATTCTACTCTTTTAGTAGCCATCTAATCTTATCCTATTATCTCGAATTACCACTTAAAATGTGCAAATGCTTTATTAGCTTCTGCCATTCTATGAACTTCATCTTTTTTCTTAATTGCTGCACCTTCACCATTAGCAGCCGAAATTAATTCAGCCGATAATTTTTCTGCCATTGTTTTATCTTTTCTGTCAGTGGCATATTTTTTAATCCAACGTAAAGCCAAAGACATTCTTCTCTCAGGTCTAACTTCCATAGGAACTTGATAAGTAGCACCGCCAACTCTTCTACTTCTAACTTCTACCATTGGTTGAACATTACTAACAGCTTTTTTAAAAATTTCAATAGCTGGTTTCTTTGTTTTCTTTTCAATTAAATCAAAAGATTCATAAACAACACTTCTAGATGTTGATTTTTTGCCATCCATCATAATATAGTTAACAAATTTTGCAACTAATAAATCATTAAATCTTGGATCTGGCTTTATGTATCTTTTTTCTGCTCTTCTCTTTCTCATATTAGTCTATTTTTTTTTAGGTTTTTTAGTGCCGTATTTAGATCTACTTTTCTTTCTTTCATCCACTCCACTTGTGTCAAGTGAACCACGTATAATGTGATAACGAACACCGGGAATATCTTTAATTCTTCCACCTCTAATTAAAACAATAGAGTGTTCTTGCAAATTATGTCCTTCACCAGGAATATATGCTGTAACTTCAATACCATTTGTTAATCTTACTCTAGCAACTTTTCTTAATGCTGAGTTTGGTTTTTTAGGTGTAGTTGTATAAACTCTAGTGCAAACTCCTCTTCTTTGAGGACATGCTTCCAAAGCTGGTGCTTTGTTTTTAGACTTAACAATATTTCTACCTTTTCTAACCAATTGGTTTATTGTAGGCACTTATTTACCTCCATAAAATTATAAAGTGCTTAAAAATTCAGACTCTCAATATACCTTTAATATGATAGTAAGTCAAGCACGTGATTTAACATTTTTTAACTTTTATTCTTCTTTTTTGCTTTCTGCTAAAATAATTTCGTTATTTTCTTCATTAGTATTTACTTCTGTTGAAAGTATTATATTAGAATATTTTTTTAATCCAGTTCCAGCAGGAATTTTGCCTCCCATTACAACATTTTCTTTCAATCCAATTAAATTATCTATTTTTGCTGCAATTGCAGCATTAGTTAAAACTTTAGTTGTTTCTTGGAAGGAAGCAGCGGAAATAAAACTTTCCGTAGATAATGCAGATTGCGTAATTCCTAAAAGAATATTTTCAAAAGTTGCAGATTCAGCGTCTCTAGTTTCAAGTAATTTTTTCTCTTTTCTTTCTAATTCAGAATTAATTTCACGCATTTTTGTACGAGTAATTATAGCTCCTGTTTCCAATTTAGAATCACCTGGATTATCAACAAAAACAGATTCTAACATTACTCTATTTTCCTGTGCCATTACTATTCTATTTATTAAATCTTCTTCAATAAATGTAGTATCACCTGAAGAAATCACTTTTAGTTTACGCAACATTTGGCGAACTATAACTTCAATATGCTTATCATTTAGTTTTACACCTTGAAGGCGATAAACATCTTGAATTTCGTTTACAAGATATTCTTGAACGGCATTAGTACCACTAATTTTTAAAATATCATGAGGATCAATTGGCCCATCAGTTATTTTTTCCCCTGCAGGAATTTCATCACCTTCTTGAACAAGAATATGTTTACCATAAGGAACATTATATTTTTTCTCGTCAAGTCCATCCATAGATTCAACTATAATTTCTCGAGAACCTTTTTTTCTTGATCCAAATTTAACAATACCTTCAATTTCTGAAACAGTAGCTGGTTCATGAGGACTTCTAGCTTCAAATAATTCTGTAACTCGTGGAAGACCACCTGTAATATCCCTACTTTTGGAATCGGATTTTGAAATTTTTGCTAAAATTGTACCTGGTAATACAACAGAATTGTCTTCTACTGATAAATATGCACCTGTTGGTAAGTTAAATGTTTTTTCTTCGCCGTTTGTATTTGTAATAATAATACTTGGAGTTAAAGTTTTTTCTTTCGATTCAATAACAACCTTTGCAACGTGACCAGTTTGTTCATCGGCAACTTGTTGAATTGTTAACTTATCAACCAAATCTACAAATCTAACAGTTCCTTTAATATCAGTTAAAATAACAGCATTATAAGGATCATGATTATAAAGTGGTTGACCTTTTTTAACTGTTTGATTGTTATCAACACGTAACTCTGCACCATACGGAATATCATATTTTTTTATTTGTCGGTCATCTTCATCAAAAACACCCATTGAACCACGACGTCCAGTTACAACTTTAACTTTGCCTAAGAAATCCTCTCTTTCAACAAAATTGATTTTATCATATTTAACTATACCTTCAACACTTGAATCTACTTGTGACTGACTTGCAATACGGGAAGAAGTACCACCCAAGTGAAAAGTTCTAAGTGTTAACTGAGTACCAGGTTCACCAATTGATTGGGCTGCAATAATTCCAACTGCCTCTCCCGTTTCAACTAATTTTCCAGTTGTTAAATTTCTACCATAACATTTTGCACAAATACCTCGTTCTGATTCACAAGTTAAAACAGTTCTAATCAATACAGAATCAATAGATGCATCGTCAATACGATCGGCTATTTCTTCATCAATTGTATTTCCAGCTTCAACAATAAGTTCATCTGTTCTTGGGTCATAAATGTCTTCTTGAGCAACACGCCCAGTAATACGTTCGGCTAAAGGTTCGCGTTCTAATTCAACATCTTTAATTGCAGAAACGTCAACTCCTCTAATAGTTCCACAATCTTCTTGTGTAATAATTACGTCTTGAGCAACATCTGTTAATCTTCTTGTTAAATATCCAGCATCAGCTGTTTTTAATGCTGTATCTGCCAAACCTTTTCGAGCACCGTGAGTAGAAATAAAATACTCAAGTACAGAAAGCCCTTCCTTAAAGTTAGCAACAATTGGATTTTCGATAATTTCACCCGAAGCACCGGAAAGTGATTTTTGTGGTTTCATCATCAAACCACGCATACCCGCAAGTTGGCGAACCTGTTCTTGCGATCCTCTAGCTCCAGAATCAACCATCATGTGAAGAGAATTAAATCCATGTTGATCAGTTCTAATTCTATCCATCAACGATTTAGCAACATTATTTGTAGTATGAGTCCATACATCTATAATTTTATTATAACGTTCAGCATCAGTAATAAAACCTTGATCGTGTTCATCTAAAATTGCAGCAACTTTTTTGTTTGAATCTTTTATCATTGCTTTCTTTTCTTCTGGAACAATCATATCACTAAAGCTAATAGAAATACCTGCAATTGTAGAATATTTAAAACCTAGTTCTTTTAAATTATCAAGAAAGTTAGCCGTAACTTCGTTGCCAAGTTTTACAAACATTTTATAAATAAATCCACTAAAAACTTTTTTAATTAGCAGTTCATTCCAAAATCCCATTTCTGGTGGTACTATTTCGTTAAAAATTACCCTACCAACAGTAGTTTCAATGAACTCACCATTAATCTTTACTTTAATTTTTGCATGAAGATCAACAGCTTCATGGTCATAAGCAATTTGAACTTCTTGGCTGTTAGAAAAAAGCATACCTTCGCCTTTAGCACCAGCTCTCACTTTTGTTAAGTAATAGCATCCTAAAACAATATCTTGAGTTGGAACAACAACCGGACTTCCATTTTGGGGTGAAAGTATATTATGACTGGAAAGCATTAATGTTGAAGCTTCTAATTGAGCTTCATAAGATAATGGAACGTGCACAGCCATTTGATCACCGTCAAAATCTGCATTAAATGCAGTACAAACCATAGGATGCAACTGTATAGCTTTACCATCTATTAAAATTGGTTGAAAAGCTTGAATTCCTAATCTGTGAAGAGTAGGAGCACGGTTAAGTAAAACCGGATGCCCATCAATCAATTTTTCAAGAATATCCCAAATAACTGGTTCTTTTCTATCAACGGCTTTTCGAGCACTTTTTACAGTTTTATAAAACCCTCGTTCAATCAATTTGCGAATAACAAATGGTTTGAAAAGTTCAATAGCCATATTTTTTGGAAGACCACATTGATGCAATTTTAACTCGGGACCAACAACAATTACTGAACGACCTGAATAATCAACACGCTTTCCAAGTAAGTTTTGACGGAATCGACCTTGTTTACCTTTTAGCATATCACTTAAAGATTTAAGTGGTCTGTTACCATCACTTCTAACTGCACTTCCACGACGCGAATTATCAAATAATGCATCAACAGCTTCTTGAAGCATTCTTTTCTCATTTCGTAAAATTACTTCCGGAGCTTTTATATCTATTAATCTTTTTAATCTATTATTTCTAATTATTACACGTCTATAAAGATCATTTAAATCACTTGTGGCAAATCTACCACCTTCTAATGGCACTAAAGGACGTAATTCTGGAGGAATAATTGGTAATATACTAACAACCATCCATTCTGGTTTATTAGGAACTTTTCCTTCATATTCTCTAAATGATTCTAAAACACGAAGACGTTTTAATAAATCGCCTCGTTTTTGTTGCGATGTTTCAGTTTTAAGTTGAGCTTTTAATTCTCTAAATGTTAATTCAACATCTATTGATTTCAATAGCTCTTTTACTGCATCACCACCAATTTTTGCTATAAATTTCTTAGGGTCATTATCATCTAAAGAATCATTATTATGTTCTAGTGAATAAAGAATTTCATAATATTGGTCCTCTGAAATTAAATCTTTGTATTGTAAACCAGTAGTTCCAGGATTAATTACTACATAAGATTCATAGTAAATTACCCTTTCAAGCTCTTTGGTTTTCATACCAATTATATTTCCAATTTTTGAAGGTAATGATTTAAAAAACCAAATATGAACAACTGGAACTGCTAAAGTAATATGACCCATTCTTTCGCGTCTTACTTTTTTTTGTGTAACTTCAACGCCACACCTATCGCAAACAATTCCTTTATATCTAATACCTTTATATTTTCCGCAAGCACATTCCCAATCTTTTATCGGACCAAAAATCTTTTCACAAAACAAGCCATCTTTTTCTGGTCTGAATGATCTATAATTAATGGTTTCAGGTTTTGTAGCTTCACCATGAGATCTAGAAAGTACAATATCAGGACTAGCCAAACTTACAGTTAGTTTGGTAATGTTTTTTAATTTTGATTCTTGTGGTTTGAATCTCATAAATTTTCTCCTTAAAACTTTATTGATTTAGTTTGACTAGTTAATAGTTATCTCTAAACCTAAACCTTGTAATTCCTTAATTAATACGTTAAATGCTTCAGGAATTGATGGACGCGAAAGGTTTTCACCTTTTACAATTGCTTCATAAGTTTTTGCACGTCCTTCAACATCGTCACTCTTAACAGTTAAAACTTCTTGTAGCACATTAGAAGCACCATAACCTTCAAGTGCCCAAACTTCCATTTCACCAAAACGTTGACCACCAAATTGTGCTTTTCCACCAAGTGGTTGTTGTGTAATTAACGAATATGGTCCTATAGAACGAGCATGAAGTTTGTCATCAATCATGTGTCCTAACTTAAGCATATAAATGTATCCACAAGTAACTTTCTGATGAAATTTTTCACCAGTACGACCATCATACATGGTGGTTTTACTACCTATTGGAAGTCCAGCTTCTGCAATTAAGTTTTCAACATCTTCAAATTTAGCACCGTCAAAAATTGGAGTTTCAAATTTAACACCCAATATTTTTCCAACCCAACCTAACGCAGTCTCATATAACTGACCAAGGTTCATACGTGAAGGCACACCAAGTGGATTAAGGATAATATCAACTGGAGTTCCATCTTCAAGATATGGCATATCTTCTTTGGGAACAACTTTAGCAACAACACCTTTGTTACCATGACGCCCGGCCATTTTATCACCAACTTGTAGTTTACGTTTTTTAGCAACATAAACCTTAGCAAGTTGAACAACACCAGGAGATAGTTCATCGCCACTTTGTATATTAAGTTTTAATCTTTTATATTCCTCTTCATAATCAATAAGCAATTTAAAATAATTATTAAAAAGAGTTTTAATCATTTTATTTGTTTCTATTTCACTAAACCATTCTTGTGTGTAATCTAATTTGGTTACATCTTCAATTTCAGTAAAAGTAGTTTCTGTTATTTGAGTGTTTTTCTTCAAGACAACTGAACCATCTAAATCACTAATTCCAATAGTTTTTTTACCATTTGCAATAACTTGTAATTTTTTAATTAGTAATGAATAATGTTCAGATTTTTTAATACTTAAGTCATGTTCAATTAAATCAAGGTCTTTTTTCTCTTGTTTTTTAGCTTCCCCATCACGTCTTTTTCTGCTAAAAAGTCTAGTTTTAATAACTGTTCCTTTTAATCCTGGATGAGCTTTTAATGAAGCATCTTTAACATCTCCGGCTTTATCACCAAAAATAGCTTTTAGTAATTTTTCTTCAGGAGTAGGATCTGTTTCACCTTTTGGAGTAATTTTACCAATTAAGATATCACCTTCGTGAACTTCAGCACCTTCGCGAATAATTCCACGATCGTCAAGATCTTTAGTAGCTTCCTCACTAACATTTGGAATATCACGAGTTAACTCTTCGTCACCACGTTTAGTTTCACGCACTTGAAGCTCAAATTCTTCAATATGCAATGAAGTAAATTCATCATCAGCAACTAATCTTTCACTTATAATAATTGCATCTTCAAAGTTATAGCCACGCCATGGCATAAATCCAACAAGAACATTTTTGCCAAGAGCTAATTCACCTTTATCAATAGATGGACCATCGGCTAAAATATCACCTTTTTTTACTTTTTGTCCAAATGCAACACGCGACCTTTGATTGAAACAAGTTTCTTGGTTAGTTCCGTTAAACTTAATTAATTTATATTCTACACGTCTTTCATCATCAAAAGTAGTTAAAGCCTGATAGCTTTCGGGATCCGAAAAATATTTTACAACTATTCTTTCAGAATCAACATATTCAACTTCACCTTTATCTTCGGCAACAATAACAG
>Ga0307272_1000424_pt1 | contig 12178 bp, 12 predicted proteins | sample CG08metaT_FD_203625 | JGI IMG/M metagenome (GOLD analysis project Ga0307272, IMG submission 203625) | Metatranscriptome of freshwater viral communities from high-CO2 subsurface aquifer at Crystal Geyser, Utah, USA - CG08 (Metagenome... | ecosystem: Environmental > Aquatic > Deep subsurface >...
AGGAAATTTCCTGAAAGGGAGAACTGAGAGTTTTCGAAGGATTACCATAGAGAAAGATCAGAAAATCCGAAACATAGCAGGAGGACACAACGTGAAGAAAAAAGAAAGAAGGACTCAAAACGTAGGGACATTCATCCAAGCTTGTGCCGAATTCAGTCGTCTTCAAACCAGACCACCTCATGAACAATGGGTGTGCTTGGGCGATGACGAGCTGACTGTCCGGCCCGAGCCGACGGACGTATCGTACTACGACCTTTCACTAGCCCCAGGGCTGACGGAAAGGTACGCAAGACTACTTCTCTCGATGATCCACGGAATCACTGACTAGAGAGGCCACAATGGTACAGGTCTACATCTGTCAGCACTGTGGTAACATCACCAGCCTCAAAAGTGACCGCGGAGATATGCTCAATTTCGAGCAACTCAAACTGACGCCGAAGCAGAAGAAGGCCTTGCGCGGTATCGTCGACTCAATGTACCCTAGCTGCATGCCAGGGACACTTGCATCTTGCAAGGTTGAGTACAACAGCGTGTGTAACGCATGCGCACTGCGCCGAGGTTAACACTTATGCCGAGACGACTCCGGTAGATACGCCCCCCCAGTCTACCGGAGTCGCCGGCACCTTCGGAGGTCAGAATGATCATCGCAATCATACACTCACTGGACTCAGTGTCCGCACACATATTCCCGGCCAAACAGTTCGCACTGCGTCACGGCGGCAAGGCAGTTGTCGTGCACAAAGAGCGAGAGGAGTTGGGTGATGTGTCGGATGCGAAGATGCTTGACCACTGCGTCGCTAAAGCACATCGCTTCGCAACGCATTCGCCGACGTCGACAGGGATCGTACTCACCTGTTGGTCACGCGAACGCTTGCAACGTGCTCTTGTTGCGAGTGGTCTCACGCAAGCGAACAGGCCTTGGGCTGACACTCAGATTCGCGTGTACACAATTGTCACGCGCGAGGACCTGTGAAGGAGGAGTATGACTACACCGAATGTGAAGGGTACGCACCTACTGGCACTTGCGATCATTGCATTGGTCGTGATAGTGTCGATCATCTTTGTCATGACATACACGGGCTCGTGCACCTTTGAGCATTCAAAGAGCGGCTCGACGGAGTACGCACCGTGAGTTGTGACCAAGCCGTCCATCTCTATCGTGTCGACGGATACGGCACGAAAGAACGACATCGGGACACCAACATGTGTTTCGATACAGCTATCCGACGTGCGAGAGGCTGGGAACGCGAAGTCGATGGCGTCCATTCGAAGCGTATCTGGATTGAGGACCAATCCACTGGTGCGCTGCAATACGAGTGGGACGACGAACGCGGACAGACCTGGCCTCTCAATCACACGTGACCACCTACATAACTCGAGCTGAGAGCCCAACCACAGGGCGTGCTCGTTGGATCGTGCATCGTCAGCCTCTTGACGTTGACCTTGGGGTGCAAGCGATTGCTGACCGCATCGCTGGACCCCAAGCTCGTCTTGGGGAATCATATCGTCTATCCGTCGTTTACGCCGATGATGAGGCAGACGCGACGATGCCTGTGGTGATCATACTACTCTGGGTCTCGATGACCAGCGGCAACCCTTCAGCTCTGGATCAGCGTGCTATCGCCAACGCGATGGCGCTCTGGTTGCAGGTCAAATGGGCAATGCTTGTAATCGTCGACTCATACAGCAATGAAGTCAAAGGACGACACGTACATAGGAGCACAAATGGCGACGACGAATTTCATCATCAGCGAACCCGAACGAGGTCTGAGGATTGAGCGCGCGATTGACATCGCACAACAGGCCGGTTATCGGGTTCCTGAGCTCGGCATCGGAGCCACCAGCGACGGCATCAGTTTCAATCCACAACCTTCTGTCACCCAGGACATGCGTGAAATCATCACCGCCGTCTTGAAAGGAGTCGAAGGTGAAGCCATCGCCGCGCGCGAAGAACACATCCCGGAGATGATCTACATGTGTCCGATCTGCGGGACTCAACACAAGGACACGTCCTTCCAGGTACCAGGCACCGGATCTCATGCCTGTAGTGAAGATCACTACACGCAGGCAATCGAGTGGATCCGCAATCGACCAGCTGACGCGGGCAGGTAGTCATGACTGACGCGCAGCTCGAGGCGATGCTTGCACTGTACCAATGGCTCTTGAAGTGGTGGATATACCCGGGGTACTCCTGGCGGTTCCACATGCTCAAGAGCAACAACGCGCCTCTGTACTGCTGGACAGTCGAGGCGACTTCATATGTCGGGCAAGCGTTGAAGGGTATGTATTCCGACCCATCCAAAGGGTTGATACCGACCACATCGGCGCTAGTCACCGACATGGACTCCAAGTCACGTCTGCTACCAGGCAGGTTCCTCCTCGCATGGAGTGAAGGGTGTCAGGCGTTGCGCTACTACGTACGTGATGGCTACGGCCAACTACGTGATCGCGTAGACGTCTGGTACATCGGGGATGGTGCTCACGCGCCGTCGGGACAGGCATCCAAGATTGCGTCAGAGTGGATGCCACTAGTGCGTGACGCCGTCGAAGGACGGTGTATGGTGATTTGGGGTAGTTCGCGCATACCGACCACAGGCTACGAACCAACAAGAGCGGTGTTACGTGAAGTGATGAGACAGTTGGGCATTGACTGGCAGGAAGAGCGCGACGAGCGCGAGGGTAACAACCCAATCCGCAAGATGCCTGGCGTTGCACTCTACAGACACCACCTCTCATCGTGGCTAGAAGGACGAGCACCCTCACCTCGAGGTCTGTGGCTCGTGTTACATCCAGGTACGGATGCGAAGGCGCATACGTACTTTGCTTCTGACGCACTCGCCCAATTCTGCGGACCAACGGCTGTCAAGCCCATCAAGATACGAGAGGAGGTAAACGCTGGGGACATGATTGAAGCGGGACGCATTGACCTGCCGGACATTTCTGACTCTGACTCACGAGATGTACTGGCCAAGTTGAGTAAGAAGTTGGTTGACGCGGGTGAGAAGGTGGAGGACATCTACTCGCTACCGCCACCAATCATCGTCCCACCAGGAATTCCACCTGGCACGACACCAGGTACACCGCCTGTGCCACCGTGTCCGGACTGGAAGCGGATCTGGCCCTGGGCACTCAAGTTCGATGACGTTCTTGAGATGCTCAGAAGGAGGTAGAATGAGTATACTCGGCAGTATCTCACATGCCGCATCGTCAGTCGCACGAGCCGGGTCGAACCTGGTTTCAACGACAACGCGAGCGGCGCAGGAGGTGGCAGGAGCTGCAGCTCCGCTAGCTCAGCAAGCCATTCCGATCGCAGCACCCATCGTGGGTGGAGTGTTCGGAGGGCCGGCTGGAGCAGCATTGGGCAAGGCTCTCACGCCATACCTGCAGCAGGTAGCTGGTCAAGCTCCCAACATCGTTGGAGGTTTGACTGGCGTCGGAACTGGACCACTTGGACTGCTCGGGGCTGCGAAGACACCCCAAGGGTTCATGTCGGCTGTTCAGCAACTCGCTAGCGCTGCGAAGCCAGGAGTGGCCACTGGTGGGGTCACAGGTGTAGCGCTTCCCCAAACCACCATCGGACAGTACGGTAACGCGGCCCGTGCAGCTATCAACAGCGGCAGGGTTCACGTCACCATCGACGTAGGCTGATCGAGACACAAGGAGATTGAACGACATGGCACTGACAACCAAGCAACTGCGCATTCCGAAGCTGATGATCCGACCGCAGGCGAAGAACGCCTCGATGTTCCGAACGGATGTCGAGTCGTCGAAGGCGAAGACGAACACCAACGCCTTGAAGCGCGTGGCGGACACCTTCAAGGGTGCGCACAAGCTGAGCATGGTCGAGGAGAAAGGCAAGGCGCTCATCGGCGTCCTGCCGATGCAAGCACTCGAGATCTTCGACGGCTTGCGTGACGAGATCAAGGCTGTCACCAAGCAGGTGAAGGACAGCGCCAAGATGCAGGCCGGGCTCAGCGAAGGCTTGCACAAGCTGGAGCTCCGCGTCACCGACATGGTCGCCGATGTGACGGAATCCATTGGTGACGACGTCATGGCGATCGCCGTTCCCGTGAGCGAGAAGCTGATCGGATACGATCATCGCCTCACCGACGACACCAAGGCCCGAGTACTCAACCGGCTGCGCGCTGCCAAGCTGAGTGAGCTGCCCGGCGCCTTCGAGGAGTACATCCAGGCCCATTCGGTCTGGGAGTCCATGAAGGCAGGCGGCATCCCGGCCGTCGGGGCAGGCGTACTGACGTACCTGTCCAACACGCGCAATCCGGCCGACTCCCCCGACCTCCGGCTCGCTCTGCTGTTGGGCGTCGGACTCGCCGCTCTTTACGGCAAGGCGGCCAGCACGTGGATCGGATCGGCACTCGTGCCGTCCGTCGAATTCGTCGGCGAGTTCCTCGGCCTGTCCCACACCGTGAACCCGACCGTCACGAATGTGCGCCTGGAATCGGTCGAACCACTCGTCGAGACGCGTCAGCTCAAGCTGAACATTGCGTACGACGCAACGCTCAAGCCGCGTCTGTGGACAGCGAACGACACGAAGATCAACCTGTCGTCAACCATCGTCACCACGCCCATGGGGACGCTGGAGCTGAAGCACACCTCCACGACGAACGACTACTACGCGTCGAACCCCTCGGCACACATCAACCGTGGCTACTTCATCATCGACATGCCCGAGGCATCGATGAACGTCGAAGCTCGGCTGCACACCTGGTTCGAGGGCACCGAACCGGACCGCCGTGAGCAATCCCTTGCCATCTCCGATTGGTTCACGCTCGTCGTGGCCCCGCCGGTGATCCCCGTCTGACCTCCCCTGCACTAGTGTTATGGTGGCGGGTCAAGCGGCGGCCCGCTGCCATAACACGCCCCGGAGGTATCATGAACATACGCACTACAGCACTGTGGCTCACCTTCCCGAAGCTGGCACAGCAGACGGGACTTGACCACTGCGCTCTACTGCGTCTAACGTCGATGCTGTGGACTACACGTGATCCATCTGGGCTTCCCAGCATGGGCCGCGTGTATACCACGCTTCAGAAATTGTTCGCGACGATGGACGCATGCGGAATGCCACACCCAACGCTGACGGAGAGTGACGACATGGGATGCTGTCCTTGCAGAGGTGGAGGAGGGCAACCAACTCCGCCACAACCACAGGTGCCACCAACACCTGTCTATCCACAACCGCCGGGACCGGGGACGACACCACCAACGACGACCCCACCGACCGGAACACCGCCAACAACCACACCGCCGAAGCAGCCACCCTCACAGGTGACAGGCTGCAGCAATACCGCGAGTGTCATCGCTATTGCACGGGGTGATGAGAAGACGAAGTACACGACGATCACCAACAACATCAGGAACATCCTGAAGTACGTCGACACTGGTTGGGACGGTACGAAGAACGCCGACGTGCGCGGAGCCCTCGCTGGGTACTCTGCAGCATCAGAAGTCTGCGGCACCTCGTACGACGCAACAGTCATCGAGTCGTCACTTCGTGGCGCGTCGGCATTCTCGTCAGCCATCGACAAGCTGATCGCTGACCCGCCTGGCATCCTGGGGACGTGGGACGCTGCGACGCTTGCGACGGAGATGAACGATCTGGCGCGCTTCCACGGAATCGTGGGACAATGCAAGGCAGCTGTCGGCGCACAACCTCCAGGTCCAGGTACGAGTACACCACCTGGAACACAACCACCGACTACGCAGCCTGATCCATGTGATGAATTGGTCACAAGCCTCAAGTCATCACAGTCACGCGAACACAAGACACTGCGGGCGGCTTCTCGCGCGTGCCGAACGATCTCGGAGTATGAGGACATCACAGGTCCAACTTCTGAGGCGGATTGGCAAAGATGGGCCAACATGGTCACATCACTGCTCGACGACCCCACACGCGTGTTGAGTGAGCGCAAGAACGGCGAATTCATCTCATCCCGCGCGAAGATGTACGGGGCGACGGTCAATCAGACAGCCTTCCGGTCATCGGTCGGGATGATGGACGCCATCTCACTGCGCGTTCACCGTGTCGTAGTCGCCATGTCAGTCGCCGTGTTCGACAAATGCATGGCGAAACTCGGTAACTTCGAACAGGCAGATCCAGGAGACGCCGGCGCTGTGAACGAGTTCATCGAATCGGGCAAGCCTCCATCGAACTTGCCGGACGACAGGGCAACAGCTTCAACAAAGCAGAAGGCGCTTCAGAACGAGCAGCTGCGCCAACGACTGTTCAAGTGAGCGAGCCCTGGGTTGAGTGGCTGGACATGGATGCACGGGAGGACGCACTCTGCGAAGACCTCCACAAGCAACAGGAGTTCTGGGCGCAGTACCCGAACGCATGCATCAGTCGGTGTTTCCTTGAGAATCTCGAGATGATCATCCGCATCTACACAGATGAACAGGATGGTGGACCCGAGGCACTCCGAGATTATCTCTGCTCAATTGATCTCGATGAGGTGACACTGGCGGCCCAACCACCGCAACCTCAACAACCGCCACCAGGAGTAACACCACCACCTCCGGGCACACCACCAGGTGCGCAACCCCCGGACGTGGTACTACCTCCTGACATACCCATGGCACGAAAGGTCGAGGGTACATCACGAGAGCATTGGGCTCGCAACGTTATTATTGGTGCGGCCGAGTCACTCGGGTTACATCTTAATGTCGCGCAAGCTCAAGCCATACAAGCCGTCTCACGAGGGGAATCAGCGTACGGGCGTGGGTGGAAAACGGCTGAAGGGCAGAACTCCAACAACTGGGGAGCTGTTCAGGCAGGTAAGCCACCATGCAATCCAGCCTCTTCTTTCGAGTACACAGACTCATTCCCTAACAAGGACGGAACATCAACAAAGTATCAGGCATGCTTTAAGAAGTACGCCACTCCTGAAGAAGGAGCGGCGCACGTTGTGAGGCTCCTGATGATCTCACGCCCGACGACTCGGGATGCCGCCCTGAGTGGTAGTCTACATGGCGTAAGCAAGACCATGTATGACACGGGCTACTATCAAGGGTTCGGCGCTACGCCTGAAAAACGTATCGCTAACCACGTCTCAGCGCTCCAGAAGAATCTGGATGCGATAACAAAAGCACTCGGGGAACCGCAGTACTTGAAGTAGGATGGAGGTTCAGGTCACATGGCGAAAATCGGAACAAATGATGTGGTATACCAGCTACTGGGTGATCTCGTCAAGAAACCGCCCGAGTATCCGATGGACCGGTCCGACTGGAACGGTCTTGAGGTCCGATCGCTGGATCAGGCTGGCGTTACCGTGCGCCCCGGGGCATTTCACGATGGACGTGAGGCGCATGTCGGCCACGTCACCCTCGACCCTGAGGCGTACTTCGAGAACCTGGTGAGTAGTATCCTGAATTACTCACCAGCGTATCGGAGGACAACACCCGATGCATCGGTGATCATCGCCTCGTTGAATGGGGTCACGGGGCTCAACTCCTTGATGGAGTATCAAAACACCATCGATCGCATCAACCTCTTCAATTACCGTCTACAGCAGATCGGGGTGACCGGCAGTCGTGCTAACTGGTATGGCGCGGCAGGCATGGGCCCCGGCTCTGCTGTCGGCGGCGCAGGTGGTATGGTTGACCCTGAGTGGGCCAACGCAATCGGCGATGTCAAGAAGGCCCAATCCATCTTCGACATGCTATCACTCAACGCGGCATGGAACGCGGTGCTCACAGGCCGCTCACGACTTCGTTGGCAACCCATCGGCGGCGGATCCAATCCAATGTCGACGACACGTCCAATCACGTGGATACCTGACGCGATGGCGCGGTTCAGGAATGCCTCGTTCTCCGCGATGACGGATACGGTGGTCGTGCCGTTCTATCGCTTCAACGTCCAGCAGTACCAGAGGCTGGCACTCGCAAACGCAGTCACGGCGGGTTCACAACTGAAGTCACCTGTGCCAGGCCTCACAATCACCAATCCGCAGGCTCAAGCCGCCGGTATTCAAGGGAACTTTGAAGCGTGGTGGCCGCACATGGAGACGTGCTCGCAACGGCCTTACGCACCGGGTATGCCTGACGACTTCGCCTGGGGCCCAAGTACCACGCTCCCGCCCCAGATGTTCTACTGCCCTTGGGTTGGACACACCTGGACGTGGATGCTGTTGGACTGGACACTCACCCTGTCGGCTCACAACCTCCCGACGTTCAGGAAGGGCGGATCTGACGGCGTCGCGCCTCTGATCGGCACTGACGATCCCAAGAACAAGAAGGGGTGGGTCGGGTCCAAACAGGCGGCACGCTACGAATCTGGGCTCATCGACACGCTCGACAGACAGATCAACATCTCGGAGCGACTTCTGCGACAAGCAGCAGTCCTGTGGGCCGCCGCACATCTGCCCTGGCTCAAGCAAATCGAGAAGGGCGCGACAGTCGTGGATCTGGGACGGGACTACGACGTGCGACTCGACAACCTCCGCGACATGATCCGCATCATCGAAGAGCGCGTCGCTGAGGAACTGCACCCGTCACTCAACATCATGACGAACCTCGACATCTCGCTAGCTCTGAACAATGAGTCAGCGGGAACGAGCTTCACTTGGTGGGACATTCCACCTGAATCGTTCCGCAACCTCGCCCAAATGTACCTCGACGAGTTCATGAAGTACAGGCAGGCGATGGGATTGGCGGATAACAATCCAATGCCCTTGCGAACCAGTCATCCCGCAGTACCAGTCAATGGTGTGTTGGGACATCTCGTTCCTTACACCAACGCAGGTGAGGTTGAACGAGAAGTCGTGTGCGACAAGGGCGTCTACATCCACATCTGCGAACTCGTCCGCTATCTACGTGATCGGGCGACGGGAGCCGGCACATCTGAGGAGATCCAGTCTGACGTGCGCACCGTCATGTCTTCGATCGGATACGGCAAGTCGGGCGGATCGTACGATGACGAGCCAGTGCGTGCGATCGTTGGGTTGCCCGTCTGGACGAACGGGATCACTATCTCGGGACACACGCAGATCGATCATCGCGCGTGCCTTCTGGGACTGCAGTGGGTGTTCCCTCGAACGGAGTGGCGCATCGATCAACGATTCGACCCGAGGCACGTGGCTGACATCCCGCTGGGCAGCACAGTGAGTGACTCACTCACGCTGGTCGACGGGATCGCCGCTCTCTGTGATGAGAAAGGCGTCATCAAGGGAAACAGGCGTCCAGGTCCGCGGAGTCCGGTGAGCACTGAGGAAGCAGGTTGGTACAAGTTCGCTCAAGCCTGGACGGTCCCCGAAGATTCACCGAATCGGCTCCTGGGCTGGATTATGCCCATCTGCATGTCGTATGGTGAACATCTGACCTCGGGGCTGACGGAGCACCAACGGCTGACTGAGCAGTACGACATCACGCGACAGCTCAATAAGCATGGTATCTACATGGATCCGATGCTCGTTGACGCGATGACGGCGAAGGCAACGGTCAGCACTTACGGCACGATTCCGTGGGTGCCAGAAGATACGCCTCCTTTCCTGCGATCTGACGTGCCGGCTGACATCGTTGTCGCCAACGGGTACGTTTACGAAGCAAGCGCAGGTGTGCCTGGGCGTACGTTCAAGGGATGGCGGCCTTGGCCACGCGCTGGAGCACGATACCAGCAGATGTGTCAGGGCAACGACGAGCCACGAACGTATGTCGGGCTACCATGGTCACTCGACTACATGCGTGCTGTACGCGCATGACAATCAACAGGGGCGACGACACTCAAGGGTGTTGTCCATCTGTGCGCAGTGTCACAGACAATGGGTGACAGGTTCACCGAAAGGATGTGGCTCACGCGATCTACGACGCTCACCCCTGATGAGGCGGACACCATACTGTACAGACCTGATCTCAATCGCCGTCACAACGGAGAGTATGAACTGGCGATGTCAGAAGGCGCGTACGCCCCAAATCTCCTCAACCGACCGCAGTTCGAAGCCCAGGTCAATGACCCAGGTATGGTCGGTTACTACATGGTCGTGCACACGGAGCAGCCTCTGTTCCTCAAACGTGTGGTTGTCAAAAGCGTCATCAAAGACGTGTTCCTGATGGGATTGACAACCTACATCAATGGGAGCAGTTTCGGCAACACCTCATCCATCAGGACTGCCGACGTGAGGATTGAGGGGACCAAGGTGCAGAACATCACCGCGACATTCGCATCGAAGAGTGGTGAATTCCTGCGCACCATGTCGGCAGAGAACACCTACCAGTCGATCGCGACGGCCAGGAATGAGCCGACCGCGAAGGCCTTTACGGACACGTTCGAGGAGCCGTCTGGCGGCACCGAGGCGTGACATGACCGAGCTCACGTACCGTGAGCTGCATGCTGAGTATTACGCCGAGTCGCAGCTCTCACCATCGGTGAGGGCTGCGATAAGGCGTATACTTCGCAGCATCGCGAAGTCGAAGCAACCAAGCGGCTTCTTCTACAACGATCGGGTGGAGTGGGAGCGATACAAAACAACGGCGTTCGAATACGACGCGCGGCTGAGCAAGGATGCGATCAAGTCAACCGCACGACTCGACGACCGTTGGTATCGCGACTACAACTCATTTGAGCGGGAGAACGCCCAAAAGTTCAAATCGTTCTGGCGTGACGTGCCTGATGGACGTGACTTGCCACGCACTCCGTTGTGGCGTGAATTAGACATGCCAGAATTGATCCCTCGCGTGCGCGACTTCATCATCCTGATCTTGGACACGGCGTTGCGCGCGTTCACGGCACAACAAAAACAATTCACGCCCTGGAGTGAGCTGAAGATCCGAAGGGGTACGCACATCGGATGGCCAACGTATGCTCCAGGGTCACAAGACGACGAAATGGCGCGGGTGGTGCGGTTCAACACCCATGATGGTCTGAGCTTGCCTAAGGCGGTTGACGCGCTACGGAAGGACGCGGGCGGAGCAGCAGCAGGTCATGTAGGCAATGACCCAGCTATGCTGCGCTTCACGCGAATTCAAGAATCGCGCAAAGGCGGCACAGCGGCATACAACGACGTCGGTCATGAACTGATTCGAATAGTTGAATTGCCGGACTCACCCAAGGTACGCGCTGTGTACGCAGTGGGGAAAAGCTTCAACATGTACCTGTTATCAGTGACACATGTCGTGTTCGAGCTGCTCCACTCACTTCCCTTCTTCCCTGACACGGTTGCTGACGCGTATGAATACATGCAACCGGCATGGGAAGACGGACTGATCATAATCCCGGAGGACATCAAAGCGTACGACCTAAACATGCCGTACGAGCTATTGAGAGGAGTAGTCGAGGGTATCTACGCATGGTGCAAACAGAACAATCGGATACCGAGCTTCGGAGCGAATGACTTAACGGACGTCGAGTACGCTATGGAGCTGATGACCACCATGCCACTTATCGGACCGGCGATGACTTCAGATGTCGCCATCGATGCACTCAAGATCAACCGGAAAGGGTGCACTCCCTCGGGATTCCAAGCTACGTCGGTCGTTGGATCACTAGGCAACATAACGCGCGCCTGCTTCAATGTGGCAGAATCGCGTGGGATATCACTCGAACAGGCCTGGAAGGAACTACTCGCGAAGAGATGGCGATTTCTGTGCCAATCCGACGACTGTCTAGTTGCAGTACCATCGCACTGGACCGAACGTCTGGCCGATGTGAGATCCTTCGGTTTTGAGATCACCACTCAGGGTGGACCGATCTACCTACAACGAATGCTTGACTTCCCCCGAGAATCCATGACGGCTTCGGTGGCTCGTATGTACGTATCACTGATCAATAAGGAACGTCAAAACGAACCAAACGACGAGGACGTTGTGTGTCTGGGGATTCATGCCAGAATGAAGTTACTGGAGGAACATCCGTGGAGGCACGAGTTCATCACTCTGCTCATGGCGAACCAGCAGACGGCACACATGTACAGGCGTGCATCAAGTCATAGCTTACACTGGTGGGAGGAGCGCGTTGGGCGGAAAGCAATGAAATTGCCAAGTCCAGACGCAGCGTCGGCTTACAACGAGTACAATGAGTTCGACGCATCATCTGTCGCGAGGCTGACAAGAGAAGGTATCCGCTTAGCGGAACTACTGAGTAGTAGACAGTACATGAAGCTCGCGGACCTAGCTCAAACGGCTGAGTATGCGACGAAGTCACTAGAATCCTTGGCGATGTCACGAC
>Ga0307272_1000432_pt1 | contig 12131 bp, 25 predicted proteins | sample CG08metaT_FD_203625 | JGI IMG/M metagenome (GOLD analysis project Ga0307272, IMG submission 203625) | Metatranscriptome of freshwater viral communities from high-CO2 subsurface aquifer at Crystal Geyser, Utah, USA - CG08 (Metagenome... | ecosystem: Environmental > Aquatic > Deep subsurface >...
ACAACCTGACCATCGAAGTCAACCTCATCACCCCGATTGCCATGGAAAAGGGTCTTCGTTTCGCCATTCGCGAGGGTGGACGAACCGTTGGCGCCGGTAGCGTTACAGAGATAATTGAGTAAGTGAGGAACCATGAAAAGCAGTAAGATCAGAATTCGACTGAAAGCATACGATTACCGGGTTCTGGACCAGTCTACATCTGAGATTGTGGATACGGCAAAACGGACCGGGGCCAATGTAGCAGGGCCGGTTCCCCTGCCTACAGACATTTCCCGGTTTACGGTAAACCGCTCCCCCCATGTGAACAAGAAATCCAGGGAACAGTTTGAGATTCGGGTTCACAAGCGGCTGATTGACATTCATGACCCGAACGAGCATACAATTGAAGCACTGATGAAGCTGGAACTTCCGGCTGGAGTCAACGTGGAAATCAAGGCATCCGGGGCAGGGAGCTGAGGCTCTGACGAAGTTGGAGGAATAGGTTATGGTTAATGGACTTATTGGTAGAAAAGTCGGAATGTCCCAGGTCTTCGATGAAGAAGGCCGTTCAATTCCGGTTACATTGATTCAAGCAGGCCCCTGTGTAGTGGTTCAGATTAAAGAAAATAGTCGGGACAAATACGAGGCCGTACAGCTTGGACTTGTGGAAAAAGTGAATCCGAAACGGATTACCAAACCACTTAAAGGTCACCTGGAGAAAGCGGGCGCTGGTTCCGTTCGTGTCTTGAGGGAGTTTAAGCGCTCCGGAGATGAGGACATGCAGCCGGGTCAGCAGGTTACGGTGGACATCTTTGAAGGTGTAGATAAAGTAAACGTTACCGGGAAATCCAAAGGCAAGGGCTTTCAGGGTGTTATGAAGCGCCACGACTTCGCCGGCGGTCCCGGCGGTCATGGCTCTAACTTTCACCGCGCGCCTGGTGGGATCGGTCAGTGTGCATGGCCCTCCCGGGTTTTCCCCGGCAAGAAAATGCCGGGCCAGATGGGCAACCGGAAGGTCAGTGTCAAGGGACTGAGAGTGGTCAGCATTGACAAGGAAAACAACCTGCTTGTGGTGAAAGGTGCTGTTCCGGGAAGCCGGGGTGGTTATGTTTTCATCAACAAGGGTTAATGGAGTTGAAAATGGCTAAGGTGAAAGTATTTAATATGGACAACAAAGCGGTGGATGAAATCAACTTGAAGCCGGAAGTGTTTGAAGTTGAGATGAATCGTCATGTTGTCTGGGAAGCCATGAATGCCATCCTGGCGAATCACCGGCAGGGAAATGCTTCGGTGAAGAACCGGAAGGATGTAAGTGGTGGCGGCAAAAAACCATGGCGTCAGAAAGGAACGGGACGTGCGCGGGCCGGTAGTACACGGAGCCCTTTGTGGCGCCACGGCGGTACCGTTCATGGGCCTCAGCCCCACGATTTTTCTTCAGCAATCCCGAAGAAAAAGAAGCGGAGAGCTTTAATGTGCCTTCTCTCGGACAAGTTGGGTGAAAACAAGTTGCGTGTGATTGACAACTTTGAACTGGGTGAAATCAAGACCCGGACCCTGCACGAGAAAATAATTAAAGGAATGGACGCTTCTACTGTTCTTCTTGTAGACAGTGAAGTGAATCGGGAGCTCTATCTGTCATCCCGGAACAACCCGCGGATGAAGACCATGGTTGCGACTGACCTGAATGTTTATGACTTGATGAAATATGAGTACATATTCCTGTCAGTGGATGCAGTCAAACGGATCGAGGAGGTACTGGGATGAAAAACGCACACGATATCCTTCTACGACCGATTGTAACGGAGAGAAGCAATGATCTTCAGGAATCGGATCCTCCTGCGTACGTCTTTGAGGTAGCTCGGGACGCAAACAAGATTGAGATTAAGAAGGCAGTGGAAAAGATCTTCAAAGTGAATGTTAAGAAGGTCAGAGTTATGAATTACGACGGGAAACGGAAACGCCTTGGCCAACACGCTGGGAAACGGAGAAGCTGGAAAAAAGCTATCGTATCCCTTGCGGAAGCCGGTCAGCGGATCGATTTCTTCGAGAATGTGTGAGTAGGAGTCAATGATGGCAGTAAAGAAATTTAACCCCACGACACCTTCCCGCAGAGAAATGACCGTAGCTGATTTTTCCGAGCTGACCAAAAAGAGGCCGGAAAAATCTCTGGTTGAGAAGCTTCACAGCAAGGGCGGTCGCAACAATTGCGGCCGGATCACGGTTCGTTTTCGCGGGGGCGGTCACAAACGGTTGTACCGCATGATTGATTTCAAGCGGCAAAAAGATGATGTAGTTGCCAAAGTGGCATCCATTGAATACGATCCCAACAGATCCGCCCGTATCGCTCTTCTTGTGTATGCGGACGGCGAAAAATGCTATATGTTGGCACCTGCCAGTTTGAAAGTTGGGGACAGTGTGGTTTCGGGCGAAAAAGTGGACATTGTGGTTGGAAATGCCATGCCGTTAAAGAGTATTCCGGTTGGTACACTGGTCCACAATGTGGAACTGAAGATAAAAAAAGGTGGTCAGATTTGCCGCAGCGCGGGTTCTTACGCGCAGCTGCTGGCAAAAGAAGGCAAGTATTGCCATCTTCGTCTGCCCTCCGGTGAGGTTCGATTGGTTCATTCCGAATGTCGGGCAACCATTGGTCAGGTCGGTAACCTGGAACATGAAAACATCAGCATCGGAAAGGCCGGGCGGAAGCGCTGGCTGGGCCGTCGGCCCCATGTCCGTGGTGTTGCCATGAACCCGATTGACCATCCGATGGGCGGTGGTGAAGGTCGTACTTCCGGTGGTCGCCCCTCCTGTACACCATGGGGGAAACCGACCAAAGGATACAAGACCAGAAAAAAACGTAACCAGTCGGATAAGTACATCGTCCGCAGACGGAAAGCATAGTGGAGGAACGAAATGGCTAGATCACTTAGAAAAGGATTTTTTACAGACGACCATTTAATGAAAAAGGTCGAGGCAGCCATGCAAGCGGGTGGCAGCAAAAAGGTGATTCGTACATGGTCCCGTCGCTCCACCGTAACACCGGAAATGATTGGAATGACATTTGCTGTTCACAATGGTAAGAAATTCTTCCCGGTATATGTGGATGAAAATATGGTGGGACATAAATTTGGAGAATTTTCGCCGACCCGGACCTTTCGGGGTCATGCCGGCAAAGATAAGGGCTCCAAGAGAAGGTAGGGGCAGACCATGGTTTCTAGAGCAATTGCGAAATATGTGAAGGGGTCACCCCAGAAAACCCGTATTGTTGTAGACGCAATACGCGGGAAGATGGTTGAGGATGCCGTCGCGATTCTGGATGCATCCCCGAAGTTGTACGCGAAAAGGGTCGCGCAGGTATTGCATTCCGCTATTGCGAACGCGGAAAATGGCAACGAGGCAGTTGATGTGGATCAACTATTCATCAGCCGTGCATATGTAGACCAGGCACCCACATTGAAGCGGATTCGTGCAGCCGCCATGGGGCGTGCTGTAAGAATCCTAAAGCGATATTCTCACATTACCATCGAATTAGATGTGAAAGAGTAACGGAGGTGTTTGGTGGGTCAAAAGGTTCATCCATACGGATTTCGGTTGGGTTACAACAAGACTTGGAAATCTCGCTGGTACAGAGACCGTGATTACCGGGATACCTTGCATGAAGATCTGAGGCTTCGGAAATACATGAAGAAACGGCTCTATGAAGCCGGTGTTTCTTCCATTGAGATTGAAAGAGCCGCAGACAAGATTACAATCAATATTTTTACCGCAAAGCCGGGAATCATTATTGGTCGCAAGGGTTCAGAGGTAGACAAGCTCCGTGCGGATCTGCAGAAGATGCTGAGCCGCAAGGAAGTTTATATTAATATTGAACAGGTTCCGGGACCAGAGGCAGAAGCCCAGCTTGTGGCTGAGAATATTGCTTCACTTCTGGAACGCCGGATTGCGTTCCGTCGTGCCATGAAAAAGGCGATGGAAAATGCCCAGAAAAAGGGTGTAACCGGCATCAAAATCAAGGTGGGCGGCCGCCTGGGTGGCGCGGATATCGCCCGGAGTGAGGAATACTCCTGGGGGAGGATTCCGCTTTCCACATTGATGGCCAGAATTGATTACGGAGTTGCCGAATCTATGACGACTTATGGTGTCATCGGTGTCAAGGTCTGGATCAGCAAAGGAGAACAGCTCCCTGAACTCCCGTCCAAACGGGCGAGACGGTAAGGTTGGAGGTACCAGATGTTAATGCCGAATAAAGTTAAGCACCGGAAAGTTCATAAGGGCAGAGTCAAGGGCAAAGCCGTGCGTGGCAATTATGTTGCCTTTGGCGAATTCGGAATGCAGGCACTTGAAGGTGCCTGGATTACAAACCGCCAGATTGAAGCCGCTCGTATTGCCATCACAAGGCATGTGAAGAGAGGCGGTAAGATCTGGATCCGGATGTTTCCGGATAAGCCGTATACGAGCAAGCCGGCCGAAACCCGTATGGGTAAAGGTAAGGGTGCTCCGGAAGGTTGGGTCGCGGTGGTAAAGCCGGGAAAGATTCTCTTCGAAATTGAGGGGATTCCCCGGGAACTGGCTGAGCGGGCAATGCGGCTGGCGGGAGCCAAGTTGCCAATAAAGGTCCAGTTCGTGGAACGGAACAAGTAAGGGGGCAGAAATGAAATCAGTAGAAATCAGGGATCTGGCTCCGGCAGAAATTGAAGTGAGAATCGCCGAAAAGAAAGAGGAACTCTTCAAGCTTCGTTTTCAGCACACCATGGGCCAGCTGGATAATCCGCTATCCCTTCGGAAGGCGAGGCGGGAAATCGCCCGGCTGAACACGATTCTGGCCGAGAAAAGGAGGCAGGCAGATGCATAACCGCAAGGTACGGACGGGAAGCGTGGTCAGCAACCGGATGGACAAGTCCATTGTCGTGAAGGTTGAAATGTTGATCAAACATCCCCTGTACAAGAAATACATCAAGAAGTCTAAGAAGTACATGGCGCATGATCCGGAAAACGATTGTAATATCGGGGATAAGGTGGAAATTGTGGAAACACGGCCCCTTTCCAGCAGGAAGCGCTGGCGCCTTCAGAAAGTTATTGAACGGGCACCTGAGCTGTAGGCGTAAGGAGAAGAAACAATGATTCAAATGGGAACCATTTTGAAGGTTGCGGATAACTCCGGAGCCAAAAAAATCATGTGCATTCATGCCATCGGTGGTTCGGTCGGGCCGTATGCCCAGATCGGTGATATCATCACAGCCTCAGTGAAAGAGGGAAACCCCGCGTGGAATCAGAAAAAAATCCGAAAGGTAAAAGCTGTCATTGTTCGTCAACGCAAAGAGCATCGACGGAAAGATGGCAGCTATATCCGGTTTGACGAAAATGCAGCGGTTCTGCTCGACAATGATAACGAGCCTCTCGGAACACGCGTATTCGGGCCGGTTGCCAGGGAGCTGAGGGAACACAATTTCATGAAAATTGTTTCTCTGGCCCCCGAAGTATTGTGAGGAGAGCCAGATGTTGAAAAAGGCAGGCATCAAGAAGAAAGATAAAGTTAAGGTAATTACGGGCAAAGACAAGGGCAAGACCGGGACTGTGTTGAATGTGGATATGAAGAAGGAAAGAGTTCTGGTAGAAGGTATCAATATGGTGAAAAAGCACCTGAAATCTGACCAGTCTTCCGGAATTGCCGGCGGCATTGAAGACCGTGAAGCTTCCATTGCCATTTCCAATCTGATGGTAGTGTGCCCGGAATGTGGAAAGCCGACCCGGATCGGGAAGAAAATCCTGAAAGATGACCGGAAGGTTCGCGTCTGCAAGCTGTGTAACGGAATTATTGACAAATGATTGAGGTGAATCATGGCTAGATTGCAGGATCTGTACAAAAACGAAATTGTTTCGAAACTGATGAAGGACTTTGATTATAGTAATGTCATGCAAGTCCCCAAAGTATCGAAAATTACGCTGAACATGGGCGTAGGAGACGGAGCTTCGAACATTAAGACTCTGGACACTGCGGCTGAAAACATGAGCAAAGTAGCGGGCCAGCATTCCGTTATCACCCGGGCGAAGAAGTCCATTGCGGCTTTTAAGCTTCGGGAAGGAATGCCAATTGGTTGTCGGGTAACCTTGCATCGAGAAAAGATGTATGAATTTCTGGACCGGTTATTGAATGTTGCACTCCCGCGTGTCAGGGATTTTCGGGGACTGTCTCTCAAAGCATTTGATGGTCGAGGGAACTACACTATCGGAATTCGGGATGCTTTGATTTTTCCTGAAATCGATTACAATTCGGTGGATGTAACCCGCGGGATGAATATCACGATTGGAACTACGGCAAAAACAGACGAGGAAGCCAGGAAACTGCTTGCCTATCTGGGCGTGCCGTTCCGGAAAAACTAAGGAGAGACCATGGCAAAAAAATCTATGATAGCCAAGGCCAATCGGAAGCCGAAATTCAAGGTGAGGGCATACAACCGCTGCAAGGTTTGCGGTCGTCCCCACGCTTATTACAGAAAATTTGGCCTGTGCCGGTTGTGTCTGAGGAAGCTCGCGAACCAGGGTGAGCTCCCCGGCGTAATCAAAGCAAGCTGGTAAAAGAGGAGAGGGGCATGTATACAGATACCATCGCGGATATGCTTACAAGAATCCGCAATGCTATTATGGCAAACCACGAGCGTGTAGAAGTGCCTTCTTCCAGAGTCAAAAAAATGATTATTACGATTCTGAGAGAAGAAGGTTATATAAAGAATTTTAAAGTAGTGGAAGACGAAGGTAAAGAAAAGATAATTGTCTATCTTAAATATGTCAACGAGGAGCCTGTGATTCGTGGCCTGGATCGGATATCCAAACCGTCCCGGCGAGTATATTCCGGAAAAGATGACATTCCGGTAGTATTGGGTGGTTATGGTATTGCCATAATCTCCACATCACAGGGCATCATGACAGGGAAGAAGGCCGCTGAACTTGGTATCGGCGGGGAAGTTCTCTGTAAGGTCTGGTAGGTGGAGGCATAATATGTCGAGAATTGGAATGAAACCGATTTCGGTACCAACTTCTGTTCAGGTGAACATTTCACCTGAGAAAGTGGAAGTTAAGGGACCGAAGGGTGTTCTGGAGACAAGGATTCCGTTCCAGATCCAGGTGGAAGTGAAGGACGGACGGATAATTATTTCCCGGAACTCCGAAGATAAGCAGACGAAGAGTTTTCACGGGTTGACCCGGGCATTGATTAACAACACGGTTGTCGGTGTTACCGAAGGCTTCAAAAAGCAGTTGAAGATTATCGGTGTCGGCTATCGGGCTGAAGTAAAAGGTAAAAACCTGGAAATGCAGCTTGGTTTTTCCCATCCGGTCATCTTTCCGATACCGGAGGATATTACGATCAGTGTGGAACCGAAGGAGAACCTTATTACTGTGGAAGGAATTGACAGGCAGCGGGTCGGTGAAATCTCAGCCGTTGTCCGCCGCTTCCGGAAACCCGACGCGTATAAGGGTAAGGGAATCCGTTACCTGGACGAACGCATCAGCCTGAAGGCCGGTAAAACAGGCGCCTAAGGGAGGAATATATGAGGTTTAAATCTACAAACGAAAGACGGTTGCACGTCAAGAAAAAAATTCGAAAAAAAATCAACGGCAATGCAACTTGCCCGCGTCTGGCTATTTACAAGAGCCTGAATCACATATATGTGCAGGCAATTGACGACAGACAGGGAGTGACCCTTGCTGCTGCTTCCACTCTGGACGGGAACCTGAAAGAAAAGGTGAAGTTTGGAGGAAATGTGGAAGCGGCCAAGCTGGTGGGGTCGTTGATAGCGGAGAGGCTTCTCGAGAAGAAAATCGACACCGTGGTTTTTGACCGGGGTGGTTATGTCTACCACGGCAGGATCAAAGCCCTGGCCGATGCAGCCCGTGAAAAGGGCCTGAAGTTTTAGGAAGGGGAGGACCAGTTGGCTTTCATGAGAAAACAACGTGAAGAAGAAAAGGAATTTCAGGATAGAGTGGTCCACATCGGTCGTGTCACCAAGGTTGTTAAAGGCGGAAAGAATTTTAGCTTTAACGCTTTGGTGGTGATAGGCGATGAAAAAGGCAAGGTCGGGTATGCACTCGGCAAGGCCCTTGAGGTGCCCGCTGCTATCCGGAAAGGTGTACAGAAGGCAAAGAAGGAAATGGTAGATGTGGCATTCAAAGGTCACACCATTCCCTATGAAGTGTGGGGCCGTTTTGGCGCCGCCAAGGTAATGCTGCGGCCTGCAAAACCCGGTACCGGTGTTATTGCGGGGGCGGCAGTTCGTGCCATTGTGGAAACTGCGGGGATTCGGGACATCGTGACCAAATGTTACGGTTCCACCAATCCTCATAATGTGGTCAAGGCGACTTTTGATGCGCTACTGCAGCTTGAAAATCCGGAAAGGATTCTGGAGAAGCGGTTTGGTCGGGACAGGGATGAGGTTCAGAAATGAGCGCAGCAAAGAAAAAACAGAAAACCCTTACCATTCAGCAGGTGAAGAGCGGAATCGGGCGGCCTGAGAAGCACAAGAAAGTTCTTAAGAGCCTTGGATTCACACGGTTAAATCAGGTTCGCGAGCTAGCGGATGCTCCGCAGATCAGGGGTCAGATCGGAAAAATTCCGCATCTGGTAGTAATCCTGGGCGAAGAAGATGCCAAGTAGTGGGGTGAAAGTATGAAAATGAATGAATTGATGCCGAACGAAGGCGCCACAAAGACGCGGAAACGGGTCGGGCGGGGTCCAGGCTCCGGATTAGGGAAGACCGCCGGCCGTGGCCACAAGGGACAGAAGTCCCGTTCCGGCTATTCAAGGCGCTTCGGTTTTGAAGGCGGCCAGATGCCGTTGGTGCGGCGCGTGCCGAAACGGGGATTCAAAAATCCTTTTGCGAAAGAATATGTCCCTATCAACCTCTCTATGCTGAAGGTGTTCGCTGATCAGGAGGTGATAGCAATAGAGGACCTGATTCGCAAAGGTTTAGTAAAGAACATCAAAGACGGAGTGAAAATCCTGGGTTATGGGGAAGTTGAACGCGCAGTGACTGTGAAAGCCCATAAATTCAGTAAGTCTGCACGAGAGAAAATCGAGAAAGCAGGGGGCACCTGCGAGGTACTTGAGCTGTGAAAGACCTATTCCGCAACATATGGAAAATTGAAGAACTGCGAAAAAGGCTCCTCTTCACTTTTTTCATGCTGTTTGTCTATCGTATCGGGGCTCACGTTACCATCCCCGCGATTAATCTGACAGCATTGCTGGGTTGGTTTGACTCTCAGAAAAGTTCTGTGCTGGGGTTTCTGGATATGTTTTCCGGGGGGGCGTTCCGAAACGCATCTATCTTTGCCCTGGGAATCATGCCCTACATTACCGCATCCATTCTCCTTGAATTGCTGACGGTGATGGTCCCCTATCTGGAAAGGTTGAAAAAGGAAGGGGAACAGGGACGGAAAAAAATCACCCAGTACACCCGTTATCTGACGCTTGTGTTCGCATTTCTCCAGGCGTTTGGTATTGGTAAACTGCTGGAATCCCTTCAGAGCCCGTCCGGAGCCCATATTGTAACCAATCCCGGTTTCGGATTTCAGGCACTGACCATTCTGACAATGGTTACCGGTACTGTGGTAATTATGTGGATTGGTGAACAGATTACAGAGCGGGGTATCGGGAACGGAATTTCTCTGATCATTTTCTGGGGCATCATTGTCGGGTTACCGAAAGCGATTGTGTCCCTGATCATTGATTTGAATAACGGAGATATGTCGCTACTTGTATTAATTGCGCTTCTGGCTCTGATGCTCGCTGTAACGGCGGCAGTTGTGTTTTTTGAAAGTGGTCAGCGCCGGGTCCCGACCCACTACGCGCGCCGGGTTCAGGGCATGCAGGGCGGCGCGGGTCAGAGCAGTTATCTGCCGTTGAAGGTAAACGTTTCCGGGGTTATCCCCATCATCTTTGCCCAGGCACTTGTCATGTTCCCTCAGACGTTGGCTCAGATGTTTCAGTCTGCCAAGGTGAACAAGATTCTGTCCTATTTCGGGTATGGAATGCCGATGTATATATTGATTTACATCGTTGCAATTGTGTTTTTTACCTTTTTCTATACATCAATTATTTTCAACCCTGTTGATACGGCGGACAACCTGAAAAAATACGGAGCGTTTGTTCCCGGCGTCCGACCCGGGAAGGCCACTGCGGAATATCTGGATGTGATTTTAACCCGGTTAACATTCTGGGGTGGAATTTACCTTTGTGTCGTTTCCATCATTCCGATGATATTGATGAGTGGAATCCATCTGGAAGCCACTCCGTTTATCGGTAAATACCTGGAAAAAATCATACCGGAGTTCATTACAAATGGTATGGGTCTGCAGTTTTACTTTGGCGGCACCTCACTGCTCATCGTAGTGGGTGTGGCAATGGAGTTTGTCTCCCAGGTTGAATCTCACCTCTTGATGCGTCACTATGACGGCATCATGAAGAAAGGAAGAGTGAGGGGACGCAGATGAATCGCGCTAAGGTTGTTTTTCTTGGGGCACCGGGTACCGGAAAGGGTACTCAGGCAAAAAAGTTAAGTGCGAAATTTGGCTTGCCCCATGTTTCAACCGGTGATATACTGCGTGATGCTGTCAAAAAGGGGACTGAGCAGGGTTTGAAGGCGAAAGCCGTCATGGACCGTGGCGATCTGGTCCCCGATGAAGTTATACTGGGAATCGTAGAAAACCGGCTTGTTAAACCCGACTGCGCAAAAGGGTTTCTGTTGGACGGTTTCCCCCGTACGTTGGTCCAGGCCGAGGCCTTTGACAAGTGGGATTCGGTCAATTGCGCAATTCAGATTGATGTGCCGGATGATGTGCTGGTAAAAAGACTGGTGCTGCGAAGGACCTGTCCGTTGTGCGCAGCCATGTATCATCTGGAATATCAACCTCCCAGGTCACAGGGCGTGTGCGACAAATGTGGCACAGCCCTTGTGCAGCGGGAAGATGACAGGGAAGATGTGGTAAAGAGCCGCTTTCAGGTTTATATGGAAAAAACAGAGCCCCTGATCGGCTATTACCGGCAAAAGGATGTGCTCCACAATGTGAATGGAAATCGGGATGTTGAAACCGTGTTTTCGGAAATTGTTCAGATTGTGGAAGCAGTGGGTGAGATGAATGACGAAGGATAGTGACAAACTTGAAGTAAAAGCAGTGGTTATCGAACGACTGCCCAACGCGATGTTTCGTGTGGAACTTGAGGGAAATAATTATCAGCTGCTGGCGCACATTTCAGGAAAGATGAGGAAGTATTTTATCAGAATCCTGCCCGGGGATAAGGTCATGGTGGAAATTTCACCTTACGATCTTACACGCGGGCGCATTGTTTATCGTTTTAAGTAAGTGGGGTGAACCATGAAAGCAAGACCGTCTGTTAAAAAGATTTGCAGAGACTGCAAGATCATTCGGAGAAAAGGTGTTGTCCGTGTGATTTGCAAGAATGGCAAGCACAAGCAGAGACAGGGATAATGGAGGTTCCAATTGGTTAGAATCGCTGGTATAGACCTGCCGGACAATAAGCGGGCCGAGATTGCATTGACCTATATTTTTGGAATCGGTCGAAGCCATTCCAACATGATTCTGGATGAAGCTGGTGTGGACAAGAGCCAGCGGATGAAGGATCTGACAATGGACGAGGTTTCTACTATTTCAAAGATTATTCAGGACAAGTATGTCGTGGAAGGGGACTTGCGGAAGCAGGTTCAAATGGATGTGAAGCGCTTGATGGAAATTAACTGCTATCGAGGTATCCGCCACAAACGTAGACTCCCCTGCCGTGGGCAACGCACACATACGAATGCTCGGACAGTTCGCGGTAAGCGTTCGGTTGTCGTAGGCAAGAAGAGAAAAAAGTAGGGGACTGAAAAATGGCAAAAAGAAAAGCAACTAAATCAACAAAGCGCAAGGTTAAAATCCAGGTGCCTCATGGTCTGGCTAGTATCCAGTGCACATTTAACAACACACTGGTGACCATTAGTGACCCGAAGGGCAATGTACTGTGCTGGTCTTCAACCGGCCGGAACAAGTTTAAGGGTTCAAGGAAAAACACACCGTACGCGGCCCAGATTACTGCAACGGAAGCTGCCACTGAGGCGCTTGACTACGGTATGTCGAGTATTGATGTTCGAGTAAAAGGCCCGGGC
>Ga0307272_1000460_pt1 | contig 11773 bp, 4 predicted proteins | sample CG08metaT_FD_203625 | JGI IMG/M metagenome (GOLD analysis project Ga0307272, IMG submission 203625) | Metatranscriptome of freshwater viral communities from high-CO2 subsurface aquifer at Crystal Geyser, Utah, USA - CG08 (Metagenome... | ecosystem: Environmental > Aquatic > Deep subsurface >...
ACCCCCACCCTGACGAGACCCCCAGCTGGGCGCACGCGTCTGTGGCCTTGGGCCGACAGCCGCTGAACACCCACGGATCGCGCCGGCCCTCTGAGCAGCACCCGTGATCATGTTTTTAACATAGTCGGCGTGTCCAGGGCAGTCAACGTGTGCATAGTGACGGTCTGGAGAGTTGTATTCAACGTGTGAAGTCGAGATCGTAATACCACGCTCACGTTCTTCAGGTGCGTTGTCGATACCGTCGAAGGCAACGGCAGCGCCGCCCCATACTTCAGCGCAGACACGAGTTAACGCAGCTGTCAAAGTTGTTTTACCGTGGTCAACGTGACCGATTGTGCCCACGTTTACGTGGGGCTTAGTACGTTCGAATGTAGCCTTACCCATTTGGTATTTCCTCTAGTTTTAGCGTTAACTAATTAAGATTTCTTAATGATTTCTTCAACAATGTTGTTCGGTGCTTCATTGTAAGCTGAGAACTCCATCGTGTAAGACGCACGGCCCTGCGACATAGATCGTAGAGAAGTAGCGTAGCCAAACATTTCCGATAACGGAACTTCAGCATTAATGACTTTACCCATCGGACTGTCTTCCATGCCTTGCACAGTACCACGTCGACGGTTCAAGTCACCCATTACGTCACCCATGTAATCTTCAGGGGTCACAACTTCAACTTTCATGACTGGTTCTAGAAGTGCAGGATTTGCTTTTTCCTTCAACTTCTTAACAGCCATTGAAGCCGCTACTTTAAAGGCCATTTCGTTCGAGTCAACATCATGGTATGAACCATCATAAAGAGTCGCTTTCAAGCCTAATAGCGGATAGCCAGCCAAAATACCATTCTTCATCTGTTCTTCGATGCCTTTCTGTACAGCAGGAATATATTCCTTCGGTACTGAGCCACCAACAGTTTCGTTGACGAATTCTAGCTTCTCAGCGTTCTGGTCTTCTGCTAATTCAAACTTAACAACAACATGACCATACTGACCACGACCACCAGACTGACGAGCAAATTTAGAGTCGATGTCTGCACCTTGACGGATCCGCTCACGGTAAGCTACCTGTGGCGCACCAACGTTAGCTTCAACGTTAAACTCACGACGCATACGGTCAACAATAATGTCCAAGTGCAATTCGCCCTGACCACCAATGATAGTCTGACCAGTCTCTTCGTCTGTGTGAACTCGGAATGATGGATCTTCTTGAGCCAATTTGCCCAATGCAACACCCATTTTTTCCTGATCCGCTTTAGACTTAGGTTCAACAGCGACCGAAATTACCGGCTCTGGGAAGTCCATACGCTCAAGAGTTACGATATGATCAGGTGAACAGAACGTATCACCAGTCGTTACGTCTTTAACACCAATGAGCGCACCGATGTCACCAGCCAACAACTCTTTAATTTCTTCACGGTTGTTAGCGTGCATCTGAACCATACGACCAACACGGTCTTTCTTCTGACGAACAGAGTTATAGACTGCGTCACCAGACTTCAAAACACCGCCGTAAACACGAACGAAGGTTAACGTACCAACGAATGGGTCGGTTGCGATTTTGAACGCCAAGGCTGCGAATGGAGCGTTGTCATCAACTTCAACAGTTGTTGGAGTCTCATCTTCAAGAATACCGTCAATCGCTTTAACTTCAGTCGGTGAAGGCATGTATTCGATAACACTATCCAATACCGCTTGTACACCTTTGTTCTTAAATGCAGAACCACAGTGTGTTAATACGATTTCACTCGCTAATGTACGAATACGTAGACCGGCTTTAATCTCTTCTTCAGTAAGAGTCTCGGTTTCCATGTATTTTTCCATCAACTCGTCGTTCGCTTCGGCTGCAGCTTCAACTAAGTTAACGCGATATTCTTCCGAGATATCTTGCATATCAGCAGGGATATCTTCGTAAGTGAAAGTCATACCTTGGTCAGCTTCGTTCCAACGAATTGCTTTCATTTTGATCAAATCGATCACGCCAGCGAATTCATCTTCAGCACCAATTGGCAACTGCAAAGGCACAGCATTTGCACCCAAGCGGTCTTTCAATTGTGCGACAACACGCAGGAAGTCAGCACCAGCACGGTCCATCTTGTTTACAAACACCATACGAGGAACGTGGTATTTGTTTGCTTGACGCCATACTGTTTCAGTTTGTGGTTGCACACCTGAAGAGGCACACAACACAACAACCGCGCCATCAAGTACACGCAAAGAACGTTCAACTTCAATAGTGAAGTCAACGTGTCCCGGTGTATCAATGATGTTAATGCGGTGTTGATCAAACTGCTGACCCATACCAGACCAGAAACAAGTCGTCGCAGCAGAAGTAATAGTAATACCTCGCTCCTGTTCTTGTTCCATCCAGTCCATGGTAGCGGCGCCATCGTGAACTTCACCGATCTTATGTGACAGACCGGTATAAAATAAAACACGCTCGGTAGTCGTTGTTTTACCAGCGTCTACGTGCGCCACGATACCGATATTACGGTATCGTTTTAAAGGGGTTTTACGAGCCACGACACAATCTCCGTATCAAGTGGATTAGAAGCGATAGTGAGAGAATGCTTTGTTGGCTTCTGCCATCTTATGCACGTCTTCACGTTTCTTAACAGCTGCACCTTTACCTTCCGCAGAATCTAAGATCTCTCCAGCAAGGCGTTGACGCATGCTCTTTTCACCACGTTTGCGCGAATAATCAACTAACCAACGCATGGCTAGTGCTTCACGACGAGAAGGACGTACTTCGACAGGAACCTGATAAGTTGCACCACCGACACGACGAGATTTAACTTCGACGAGTGGAGCGATGCTTTCGAGAGATTTCTCGAACATCTCGATAGGATTGTCATGACCCTTTTCTTTTACGATGTCTAATGCACCGTAAACAATTTTTTCAGCGATAGATTTCTTGCCATCAACCATTACATGGTTCATGAACTTCGCTAAAGTAACATTACCAAATTTCGGATCTGGTAATACTTCACGCTTTGCAGCGACGCGTCTTCTTGGCATTGATAAGCCCCTTAAAATTAGGTCTTCAGGCAGATCTGAGATAGTTGATACACGCATCTTTTCAGAACTTTGTATCAGACTCAGCCTTACTGCTTATTCTGAGACTAAAAAATTTAACAAACGATTACTTCTTAGGTCGTTTGGTACCGTATTTAGAACGGCCATTTTTACGATCGTTAACACCTGATGTATCTAGTGCTCCACGAACTGTGTGGTAACGAACACCTGGTAAGTCTTTAACACGACCACCACGGATCAGGACAACACTGTGTTCTTGCAGGTTGTGACCTTCACCACCGATGTACGAAGACACTTCGTAACCGTTAGTTAAACGAACACGACATACTTTACGTAATGCTGAGTTCGGTTTTTTAGGTGTAGTTGTGTATACACGAGTGCACACACCACGGCGTTGCGGACATGCTTCTAATGCCCTTACCGCGCTTGCTTCCACGGTGCGCTTACGCGGACTGCGGACTAGCTGGTTAATTGTAGCCATTTAAGCCTCATTCTCTCATTTCACTTCGCATTAACTAACAGTACCCGAGTAGACAGGCCACTCGGGTACTGAAAGGTGCGCGATTTTACGTTATCGCACATTTCTTAGTCAATAGAAGACTGTAATCGGTTTTAAAACACCGCTACAGCCCCCGTATTTCCTATTTATTTAACGCCTGACTCAATGCTGCTTCAACTTCTTGAGCACTGATAGACGGTTTTTCACCAGTTCGTTCTAAGCGTTTACGCTTGCGCTCTGCATGGTATGCAAGACCCGTACCTGCTGGAATTAAGCGACCAACAACTACGTTTTCCTTCAGACCGCGCAAATAATCGCGCTTACCAGTTACCGCACCTTCGGTTAAGACACGTGTGGTTTCCTGGAATGATGCTGCAGAGATGAACGATTCAGTTGCCAACGATGCTTTAGTAATACCTAACAACACACGTTCAAACTTAGCCGTAATCTTATTCTCTGCATCCGCTTTGTCGTTACCTTCTAGCAAGTGCATGTACTCGACCTGATCACCTTTAATGAAGTCTGTGCCTCCACTGTCAGTAATAAGGGCTTTACGTAGCATCTGGCGACAAATAACTTCAATGTGCTTGTCGTTAATGACAACACCTTGCAAGCGGTAAACTTCTTGAATCTCTTTAACCACGTATTTGGCCAACGCTTCAACACCGAGAACACGTAAAATATCGTGTGGGTTCATTGGGCCGTCAGACAATACTTCGCCTTTCTCGACCTGTTCACCTTCAAACACGTTCATTTGACGCCATTTCGGAATCAATTCTTCGTAGCCTTCTGAACCGTCCGTCGGAGTAATGACAATACGCTTCTTGCCTTTGGTTTCTTTACCGAAGGTAAAGGTACCGCTGATTTCCGCTAAAATTGCAGACTCTTTAGGTTTACGAGCTTCAAACAAGTCAGCAACGCGTGGCAAACCACCCGTGATGTCTTTGTTACGACCGGATGCTTGTGGAATACGGGAAATGACGTCACCGATTTGCACTTCAGCACCATTTGACAGGTTTAGTAACGCGCCATCTGGCAAGAAGTACTGAACTGGCTGATTGGTATTACCAATCATGATGTCATTACCGTTTGCATCAACAATTTTAATGAGCGGACGAATTTCTTTACCCGCTGTATTACGTTGTGCTTGTGGAATGATTTCAGTCGTACTCACACCGGTTAACTCATCGACCTTACGATTAATCGTAATGCCTTCGTCCATGCCAATAAACAACACCTTACCCGCCACTTCTGACACGATTGGGTGTGTATGTGGATCCCAGCGAACGATAACTTCGCCAGCATCAACCTTGGCACCATCTTTAACAGAAACGACAGAACCGTATGGCAATTTATAACGTTCACGTTCACGGCCATGATCGTCAGCAACAGCTAATAGACCAGATCGAGACACAACAACCAAGTGGCCATCAGCACGAACAACAGTTTTAACATTGTGCAGCTGAACTTTACCGGCTTGTTTTACTTGAACATTATCGATCGCAGAAGAACTCGATGCCGCACCACCAATGTGGAACGTACGCATCGTTAACTGGGTTCCCGGCTCACCGATTGACTGCGCAGCGATAATACCAACTGCCTCACCAATGTTAATTCGATGACCACGTGCCAAATCACGACCATAACACTGGGCACAAATACCAAAGCGCGTTTCACATGTGATTGATGAACGCACCTTAATGGAGTCCACACCTACACTGTCAATTTGTTCAGCTAGTTTTTCATCTACCATCACCCCAGCACGCACAACAACGTCGTCTGTTGCAGGATCGATGATGTCTTCTGCAGGAATACGACCGAGGACCTGTGTACCTAGACCAACAACAACGTCACCGCCGTCAATGATTGGCTCAAGAGTAATACCCTTGTCGGTACCACAATCTAGCTCAGTCACAACAACGTCTTGCGCAACGTCAACAAGTCGACGCGTTAAGTAACCTGAAGAAGCAGTCTTCAATGCAGTATCGGCCAAACCTTTTCGCGCACCGTGCGTGGAGATGAAGTATTCACCAACCGACAAACCTTCACGGAAGTTTGCTTTAATCGGGTTTTCGATAATGGAGCCATCTGGTTTCGCCATCAGACCACGCATACCGGCTAACTGACGAATCTGAGTCGCACTACCACGAGCACCAGAATCGGCCATCATAAATACGGCATTAAACGAATCTGTTTCAACGGCGTTGCCATTACGATCCAATGTCATTTCTTTCGAAATGCCTTCCATCATAGCCTTAGCGATTTGATCGTTAGCACGGGACCAAAGGTCGACAACCTTGTTGTATTTTTCACCCTGAGTAATCAAACCCTGAGCAAATTGCTCTTCAACTTCTTGAACTTCAGCTTCAGAAGCCGCCAATATGTCGTATTTTGCTTGTGGAATAACAAAGTCGTTCACACCAATAGACGCACCAGATTTAGTCGCATAACTAAAACCCATGTACATAATTTGGTCGGCAAAAACAACGGTTTCTTTCAGACCAACCGAGCGGTAACACTCGTTTAGCAATCCAGAAATCGCCTTCTTTTTCATTGGTTGGTTGACCATATCAAATGGCATACCGTCTGGCGCAATCGAAAATAAAATCGAACGACCAACGGTTGTATCTTGTATTGCAACGCTTTCCTCACGTGAACCATCTTCATGAATTTTCACTTGACGGATACGTACTTTAACCATCGCTTGCAATGCTACTTGACCGGCACCATAGGCACGTTGGACTTCTTCGATATTCGAGAAGACCATGCCTTCACCTTTGGCGTTCAAACGCGCACGAGTCATATAGTAAAGACCCAGTACAACGTCCTGGGAAGGTACGATAATTGGTTCACCAGATGCTGGAGACAAGATGTTGTTGGTCGACATCATTAACGCACGCGCTTCAAGCTGCGCTTCAATTGTTAATGGAATGTGGACCGCCATCTGGTCACCGTCGAAGTCGGCGTTATAAGCCGCACACACCAATGGGTGCAGGTTAATCGCTTTACCTTCGATCAATACCGGTTCAAATGCTTGAATACCCAAACGGTGAAGTGTCGGTGCACGGTTTAACATGACCGGATGTTCACGAATAACGTCGTCTAGAATATCCCAAACAATCGGCTCTTCGCGCTCTACCATTTTCTTAGCAGCTTTAATGGTTGTCGCTAAACCGCGATGTTCCAGCTTGCTAAAAATAAACGGCTTGAACAATTCAAGTGCCATTTTCTTAGGCAGACCACATTGGTGCAATCGTAAGGTAGGACCTACCACGATCACCGAACGACCAGAGTAGTCAACGCGCTTACCAAGTAAGTTCTGGCGGAAACGACCTTGCTTACCCTTGATCATGTCAGCCAAAGATTTTAATGGACGACGGTTTGAACCTGTAATAGCTCGACCGCGACGACCGTTATCTAACAAGGCATCAACAGATTCCTGCAACATACGCTTTTCGTTACGCACGATGATGTCTGGCGCAGATAGCTCCAACAAACGCTTCAAACGGTTGTTACGGTTGATCACTCGACGGTATAAATCGTTTAGGTCAGACGTCGCAAAACGACCTCCATCCAACGGTACCAGCGGACGTAAATCTGGTGGCAGCACAGGTAGGACGGTCATGACCATCCACTGTGGTAAATTGCCAGACTTTGAGAAGGCCTCTAACAACTTCAAACGCTTTGACAACTTCTTAATTTTTGTCTCAGAGTTTGTTGCTGGAATTTCTTCACGTAACGTCGCAATCTCACCTTCGAGGTCGATAGCTTCTAACAGCTTTTGAACAGCTTCGGCACCCATACGGGCATCAAAGTCATCGCCAAACTCTTCAATTGCTTCGTAGTATTCTTCGTCAGTCAACAGTTGCGCTTTTTCCAAGCTGGTTAAGCCTGGATCAATCACAACAAAACTTTCGTAATAAAGGATTCTTTCAATATCACGCAAAGTCATATCCAGCATCAAACCGATACGGGATGGTAATGATTTTAAGAACCAAATATGAGCAACGGGAGCTGCCAATTCAATATGACCCATGCGCTCACGACGAACTTTCGCCTGAGTCACTTCTACGCCACATTTTTCGCAAATGACACCACGGTGCTTCAAACGCTTGTACTTACCGCACAAACATTCGTAATCTTTGATTGGCCCGAAAATGCGGGCACAGAACAAACCATCACGTTCTGGTTTGAACGTACGGTAGTTAATCGTTTCCGGCTTCTTCACTTCACCGAAAGACCATGAACGAATCATGTCCGGTGAGGCAAGACCAATGCGGATAGAATCAAATTCTTCAGCTTGGCCTTGTGTTTTCAGCAGGTTTAATAAATCTTTCATGTTTCAGCTCCACAGGGAGTTGGCAACAGGGCAGCCACATTGGGCTGCCCACCGTTCATCACTCTTCGTTTTCCAGCTCCATATCGATACCGAGAGAGCGGATTTCTTTCACTAATACGTTGAAAGATTCCGGCATGCCCGGTTCCATACGGTGATCGCCATCGACAATGTTCTTATACATTTTCGTTCGGCCATTCACGTCATCCGACTTCACTGTCAACATTTCTTGCAAGGTGTAGGCGGCACCATAGGCTTCTAGTGCCCATACTTCCATCTCACCGAAACGCTGACCACCGAATTGGGCTTTACCGCCCAACGGCTGCTGTGTAACCAGACTATAAGAGCCAGTAGAACGAGCATGCATTTTGTCGTCAACCAAGTGGTTCAACTTCAGCATGTACATGTAACCGACTGTTGTTTTGTTTTCGAAGGCATCGCCAGTTCGTCCATCCCACAATTGGATCTGACCGGAGTCATCCATACCTGCAAGACGTAACAACCCTTTAACTTCTTCTTCTTTCGCACCGTCGAATACTGGTGTCGCAATAGGAACACCCTTACTCAAGTTTTTCGCAAGTTCATAGATCTCTTCGTCAGAGAAGTCACTTAGCGTTTCGGTACGATAACCTTTGCCAGACTGATTGTAGATCTGATCCATGAAGTCACGAACTTCGGCAACACTGCGCTGCTCTTCGACCATCTCATTGATACGATCACCCAAGCCTTTTGCTGCAGCACCTAAGTGAGTTTCAAGAATCTGACCGACGTTCATACGTGACGGTACACCCAACGGGTTCAATACCACGTCAACTGGATGTCCCTTTTCATCATATGGCATATCTTCAACTGGCATGATTACCGAGATAACACCTTTGTTACCATGACGACCAGCCATCTTGTCACCAGGCTGAATACGACGCTTAACGGCCAAGTAGACTTTTACGACCTTCAAAACACCTGGTTGTAAGTCGTCACCGGACTGAAGCTTGCGCTTCTTATCGTCGAATCGTTCGTCTTGATCTAGCTTACGTTCTTTTAGTCGTGCCTCAGCTGCTTCTAGCTGAGCGGCAACCGATTCATCCTGCATGCGCAGTTTAAACCAATCTGAACGCGGCAATGATTTCAAGAAGTCAGCTGTAAGCGTATCGCCTTTATTGAGATCTGGACCACCCGCGACCACTTGATCGGTCAACGCGTCAGTCAGACGTTCAAAAACAGTGTCCTCGACAATGCGATATTCTGCATTTAAGTCTTTACGGAACTCTTCAAGTGCTTGACGCTCGATGTCTTTAGAGCGTTGATCACGCTCGACGCCATCACGAGTAAAGGTTTGTACGTCGATAACGGTACCGCGCATGCCGCCTTTAACGCGTAACGATGTGTCTTTAACATCAGATGCTTTTTCACCAAAAATTGCGCGTAACAATTTTTCTTCAGGTGTTAATTGCGTCTCAGACTTAGGCGTGACTTTACCAACCAAGATATCGCCAGCACCAACTTCTGCACCAATATAAACGATACCCGATTCATCAAGCTTACTTAGCGCAGACTCACCAACATTTGGAATATCGGCAGTAATTTCTTCAGGCCCAAGCTTCGTGTCACGTGCTATACAAGTCAATTCTTGGATATGAATCGACGTGAACCGATCTTCCTGTACAACTTTCTCAGAAACCATAATGGAGTCTTCGTAGTTGTAACCATTCCAAGGCATAAACGCGATCCGCATGTTTTGACCAAGCGCCAATTCGCCAAGGTCAATCGAAGGACCGTCAGCCAAAACATCGCCACGTGCAATCTCATCACCCTGACGGACAATCGTACGCTGGTTTATGCAAGTGTTCTGGTTAGAGCGTGTATATTTAGTCAGATTGTAGATATCGACACCGGCATCATCTTCACCGATTTCGTCACCAGCAACTTTGACAACTATGCGCGACGCATCAACGTATTCGACAATGCCGCCTCGATCGGCAACCACACAAACACCAGAGTCAACCGCAACGTTACGTTCAATACCCGTACCAACCAAAGGCTTATCCGCCTTCAATGTCGGAACAGCCTGACGTTGCATGTTTGAACCCATCAAAGCTCGGTTGGCGTCATCGTGTTCCAAGAATGGGATCAACGATGCAGCTACAGACACAACTTGACGTGGAGATACGTCCATCATGTCAACTTTTTCTAACGGTGCTAGCGTAAATTCGTTTTGGTGTCGTACTTGAACAAATTCACCTTGGATCATGCCGTTATCATCAACAGGTACGTTGGCCTGAGCGATGGTATGACGAGCCTCGTCGATAGCTGACAAGTAAACAATTTCATCGCTGATCTTGCCGTTTTCAACTTTACGATATGGCGTTTCCAAGAAACCATAGCTGTTGGTTCGCGCATAGGTCGATAAGGTATTTATCAAACCAATGTTAGGACCTTCTGGCGTTTCAATAGGACATACACGACCATAGTGAGTCGGGTGAACGTCTCGAACTTCAAAGCCAGCGCGTTCACGAGTCAGACCACCAGGCCCTAACGCAGAAACACGACGCTTATTGGTAATACCAGACAATGGATTGTTTTGATCCATGAACTGAGACAACTGAGACGAACCAAAGAACTCTTTAATGGCTGCCGCAACAGGCTTGGCATTGACTAAGTCTTGTGGCATTAAGCCTTCGCTTTCCGCCATAGACAAGCGCTCGCGAACAGCACGCTCAACACGTACCAAACCAACACGGAATTGGTTTTCGGCCATTTCACCAACAGAACGAACACGACGGTTACCAAGGTGGTCAATGTCGTCGACGGTGCCGTTACCATTACGAATATCGATTAATGTTCTTAGTACATCGACAATATCTTCACGAGACAGAATGCCTTCGCCAACATCTTCTTCTCTGCCCAAACGACGGTTGAACTTCATTCGACCTACCGCTGAAAGGTCATAGCGATCAGATGTGAAGAATAAATTCTGGAACAACGTTTCAGCAGATTCTTTTGTAGGCGGCTCGCCAGGGCGCATCATTCGGTAAATTTCTACCAATGCTTCTAATGGCGTACTGGTAGGATCGTTACGCAATGTGTCAGAGACAAATGCGCCGCAATCAAGATCATTGGTATAGATTGTCTCGATAGACTCAATACCTTGCTCTTTAATTTGCTCCAGTAAATCAGGGGTAATTTCATCATTGCAGTTCGCAATGATTTCGCCTGATTTTGCATTCACAACGTCAGTGGCCAATGACTTACCGTATAGGTATGAATCAGGGACAACGACGGTATTTAAGCCGGATTTTTCAAGTAGTCGAATATGACGTGCAGTAATTCGACGACCATCTTCAACGATAACATTGCCTTCCGCATCTTTGATCTCAAAAGCCGCAGTTTCGCCTCTCAAACGGTCTGCAACAATTGTCATTTCAAGTAGGCCATCTTTAACGGCATACGAAACACGTTCAAAGAACATGTCTAGAATTTCTTGATTAGTGAATTCTAGCGCACGTAACAAAATAGTCGCAGGCAACTTACGTCGACGGTCAATCCGCACGAAAACTTGATCTTTTGGATCAAATTCAAAATCTAACCACGAGCCACGATAAGGAATAACGCGAGCAGAATGCAGCAGCTTACCTGAGCTGTGAGTCTTGCCCTTATCATGATCAAAGAACACGCCCGGTGAACGATGCAGCTGAGAAACAACAACACGCTCTGTACCGTTGACAATGAAAGTACCATTGTCAGTCATCAAAGGGATTTCACCCATGTAGACTTCTTGCTCTTTGATGTCTTTGATTGCTTTGCTCGGTGAGTCTTTATCATAAATGATCAGACGAACCTTAACCCGCAGCGGAGCTGCATAGGTCACACCACGCAATTGACATTCTTTAACGTCAAACGATGGTTTGCCGAGCT
>Ga0307272_1000472_pt1 | contig 11587 bp, 7 predicted proteins | sample CG08metaT_FD_203625 | JGI IMG/M metagenome (GOLD analysis project Ga0307272, IMG submission 203625) | Metatranscriptome of freshwater viral communities from high-CO2 subsurface aquifer at Crystal Geyser, Utah, USA - CG08 (Metagenome... | ecosystem: Environmental > Aquatic > Deep subsurface >...
AAAAAAAAAAAAACAAAAAACAATCCGTTTCTAATCTATTTGAATACCTAAATTCTCCAATCTTTATGAAGCAAAAAATTACCATAAAAGACATTGCTAAAGAACTTGGCGTTTCTACTTCAACGGTTTCAAAAGCTTTAAAAGACAGCTATGAAATTAGCGAATCTACCAAACTCAAAATTAAGGCTTTCGCCGATTTTTACCATTTTAAACCAAATAGCTTAGCGCTTAAATTGAGAAGCCAAAAAACGATGGTTATCGGCGTTGTTATTCCTGAAATTGTTCACCATTTTTTTTCGAGGGTTATTAGCGGTATTGAACAGGTAGCCAATAAGCGCGGCTATAATGTGATGATTTGCGTTTCAAATGAATCGTATGACAAAGAACTTTTAAATATTGAAATGCTTGCCAATGGCAGTGTTGACGGTATTTTGATTTCGCTTTCTAAAGAAACTCAAAAAATAAAGGACTTTAACCATTTTAATGAACTCACCGAAAATAGCATCCCATTTGTTCTTTTTGACCGCGTAGAAAACGAAATAAATTGCGATAAAATTATTATTGATGATGAAGGTGGTGCCTACAAAGCAACCTCCTATTTAATAGAAAAAGGTGCTAAAAAAATCGCGCTCATTACCACTCCCGATTATGTTACCGTTGGCGAACTTAGAAAAAAAGGCTACATGAGAGCCTTGCAAAAATTCGGCCTTGACTACAACCCCTCAATCGTCATGGCAATAGACCAAAATGATGATGATCACGAAGCCATTTACAACCAAATAAAAAAACTAATCTTTGTTAAAAACCCACCCGACGCCATTTTTGCCGTTAACGAATTATACGCTGCCTTAGCCCTTAGAATCGCTAAAGAACGCGGTTTAAATGTGCCAAATGACCTCGAAATCATTGGTTTCACCGACGGAATTATCTCCGAATTTTCATCACCTTCGTTAACAACCGTCGCGCAACATGGCGCTACTATGGGCAAACACGCCGCCGAAATGCTGATAAACAGAATCGAAAAAAAAATAAGCGAAGCCTTTCAAACAGAAATCATTTCTGCCAATATTATGTTTAGAGAATCTACCAAATAAAAAAGTTTATTATTTAAAATATTTTTTATATTTGCCCCTAGTAATAATAACTTATTGCGTTTCACACTTCACAATTATTATCTCCAAAGGCTTTTTGGGCCTTTTGGATTTTTGTTATATTAATATTTAGTTCTAATTTAAAGGCCTTTATAACCTATTGTTTTAAGGCAAACTTTATTAAAAACAATTGTTGTGGAAAAAAGACGTCTTAATTTTTGGGAAATTTGGAACTTAAGTTTTGGATTTTTAGGAATACAAATGGGCTTCGCTTTGCAAAATGCAAATGCCAGCAGAATATTACAAATCTTTGGCGCTGATGTTCACGAGCTTTCATGGTTTTGGATTGTCGCCCCTTTAACCGGATTAATTGTCCAGCCTATCATTGGCCATTATAGTGATAAAACTTGGACAAAACTCGGGCGCAGGCGTCCCTACTTTTTATTTGGAGCGATAATGGCTTCGTTGGGATTGATTTTTATGCCCAACGCCCAAATGTTTACCGCCTTTTTGCCTTCTCTTTGGGTTGGTGCCGGTATGCTGATGATTATGGACGCTTCCTTTAATATTGCGATGGAACCTTTTAGAGCTTTAGTGGCCGATTTATTGCCTTCCGATCAACGAACACTCGGTTTTAGTGTGCAAACTATTTTAATTGGAATTGGCGCTGTGGTTGGCTCTTGGTTGCCTTATGCGCTTACCAATTGGTTTGGCGTTGTCAATCAAGCCGAACCCGGACACGTTCCCCTTAATCTATTATTGTCATTTTTTATTGGTGCCTGTGTTTTAGTTGGCAGTATTTTGATAACAGTATTTACAACTAAAGAATATACGCCCGATGAAATGGCACTTATTTATAAAGCGCAAATAAAACTAATTGGCACTGAAGAACTTCCTGAAGAAGCCTCCTCAAAGGGCTTGTTAAGTATTTTTACGGATTTTAAAAATATGCCCACAACCATGAAACAATTGAGCTACGTCCAATTTTTTTCGTGGTTTGGATTGTTTGGCATGTGGGTATTTGCTACACCGGCAATTGCACACCACACCTACGGATTAGCCTTAAGCGACCACACAAGTGAAACGTACCAAAATGCAGGTGATTGGGTGGGAGTTTTATTTGGCGTTTACAATGCCGTTTCGGCAATATTTGCCTTTTTTTTACCCGCAATTGCTTTAAAATTGGGTCGTAAAAAAACACATGCCCTGTCTTTAATAATTGGTGGTTTCGGTTTATTATCGGTATATTTTGCACCAAATCAATACTGGCTTATCTTATCAATGGTGGGCATTGGCGTTGCTTGGGCAAGTATTCTCGCCATGCCTTATGCTATTTTAGCGGGGTCAATTCCGCTAAAAAAAATGGGGGTTTATATGGGTATTTTTAACTTTTTTATCGTCATCCCTCAAATTATAAACGCCTTATTTGGCGGTCCTTTAGTTGAATATCTTTACGGAGGGGATCCTATTTTCGCTATCCTAACAAGTGGCGTTTCATTTTTAATTGCCGCTGCTTTTGTGGTTAAGGTTAAAGATGTTGACGAAGTAATAACAACTTAAAAAATGATTAAAGCAGTTATTTTTGATTTAGATGGCGTTGTTGTAGATACCGCAAAATTTCATTTTGTAGCTTGGAATGACATTGCAAAACAATTTGGTTTTGAAATTAGCTCCCATCAAAATGAGCAACTCAAAGGCGTGAGCCGCATAAAATCATTAGACCTCATCTTAGAATGGGGTCATATTAAACTCAGTCAAGAGCAAAAAACGCTTTTACTAAATCAAAAAAATGAAGCCTATTTAGCCGCTATTAATTTGCTAAATAAAACCGATATTTTACCGGGAATCCTCGAGATTTTAACTTATCTGAAATCAAAAAATATTCCCGTTGCGCTAGGCTCTGCTAGCAAAAACGCCTTGCCTATCCTACAAAAATTAGGAATCAGCACCTTGTTCAATGTCATTGTTGATGGCAATATTGTTCAAAAGGCAAAACCAGATCCCGAAGTCTTTATGCAGGCTGCAAATAAATTGCACGTTTTACCCAAGCATTGCTTGGTTATTGAAGATGCCAAAGCGGGTATTGACGCGGCAAACAACGCTAAAATGACCAGTATTGGCATTGGCAATAAAGAAATTTTAATAAACGCCTCCTATGTTTTAGAAGACACTTCTAAACTCTCTAAAAAATTTATAGATGAGCTATTAAAAAATTAAAAATGAATCAAAATTTTATCTTACCAAACCCTTGGTCTATTATTGTTGACCATTTTAATAAAGCCGAAGTCCCTGCCACCGAAAGTCTTTTTAGCTTAGGAAACGGCGCTATGGGACAACGCGCTAATTTTGAAGAAAAATATTCTGGCGAATCATTGCAAGGAAGCTATATCGGAGGGATTTACTATCCCGATAAAACCCGCGTGGGCTGGTGGAAAAATGGCTATCCTGAATATTTTGCCAAAGTGCTCAATGCTCCAAACTGGATTGGCATCGGCATTAAAATTAACAACCAAATTTTAGATTTAAACACTTGCAAAATTGACGCATATTATCAAGAACTCAACATGAAAGAGGGGTGGTTGATGCGCACTTTTATGGCAACACTATCAAACGGCAGCCAAATTCAAGTTGAAGCCAAGCGCTTTTTAAGTCTAAAGTTTAACGAAATCGGCGCAATTAAATATAGCTTAAGTCCGCTAAATTTTGATGGCATAATTGAAATGGCTCCCTATATTGATGCGGGAATTGTTAACAAAGACGCCAACTACGACGAGTATTTTTGGGAAATCCTCGATATAAAATCCGAAAATAATATCGCCCTTATCCTCTCAAAAACACTTAAGACAAACTTTCATGTTTGTACGGCTATGGCAAACGAATTTACTTTGAACGGTCAAGTCATCACCTTGAAGCCTAAATTGGCATCCAAAACAAAAAAAATAAAATTTATCTACAAGCAAAAACTTGAGAAAAATCAGACCCTAAGCATTATAAAATACGCTACTTATGTTCAAAGTATGAACCATCAAAGCGATGCTTTATGCCAAACGGCTATATCTAATTTAGACAAGGCGCGCAAAATAGGATTTGAAGCTTTGTTAGCATACCAAAAACAAGATTGGGCTGCCATTTGGGAAACTGCTGATATTAAAATTGAGGGTGATGTTAAAGCCCAACAAGCCATTCGCTTTAATATTTTTCAATTAAATCAGACTTATTTGGGTGAAGATGCGCGCCTAAACATAGGCCCTAAAGGATTTACCGGCGAAAAATATGGTGGTAGCACTTATTGGGATACCGAAGCGTATTGCATACCGTTTTATATGGCAACAAAAGATAAGCATGTGGCAAAAAACCTCTTGCTTTATCGCTACAATCACCTCGAAAAAGCCATTGAAAACGCCACAAAATTGGGCTTTTCAAACGGCGCTGCCCTTTATCCTATGGTAACTATGAACGGCGAAGAATGCCATAACGAATGGGAAATTACCTTTGAAGAAATTCACCGCAACGGCGCAATTGTTTACGGCATTTACAACTATGTTAATTATACAGGTGACTTTGAATACATCCCTAAATTTGGGTTAGAAGTGATGATTGGCGTTGCGCGTTTTTGGCATCAACGCACTAATTTTTCAAAAGAAAAAAACCAATATGTTATTTTGGGCGTTACAGGCCCAAATGAATATGAAAACAATGTCAATAACAATTTTTATACCAATTACCTGGCTAAATGGTGTATTAATTTCACCCTCGAAACCATTGAAAATTTAAAATCTAGCTATCCATCCGATTTAGATAGGGTGTTGAGCAAAACCCAACTCAACCAAGAAGAACTGGCGCAAATGCTCGAAGTGGCGCAAAATATTTACTTGCCTTATAGCAAAGATTATGAAGTTTTTTTACAACAAGATGCCTTTTTAGACAAAGAAATTGTGCCAACCGAATTCTTGCCAAAATCACAACGGCCAATTAACCAATATTGGTCTTGGGATCGCATTTTGCGCTCGTGTTATATTAAACAAGCCGACGTTTTACAGGGTGTTTACCTATTTGAAAATGCCTTTAGCAAAGACCAAATTCGCAAACATTTTGATTTTTATGAACCCCTAACCGTACACGAATCGTCCTTGTCGCCTTGTATTCACGCTATTTTGGCCGCTAAAATAAACCGCATTGACAAAGCCTATGAAATGTATTTACGCACCTCGCGTTTAGATTTAGATGATTACAATCACGAAGTTGCCGAAGGTTGTCACATTACCAGTATGGCGGGCACATGGATGGCCATTGTACAAGGTTTTGGAGGCATGCGCACACATAACAATGCTTTGTCATTTAACCCGCAAATTCCAAAACAATGGGAGTCTTATGCTTTTAATATTAATTATCGTGGCTGTGTTTTAAGGGTTCACAAAACCCATAGTGGCTGTGTTTTTACCAACAAATCGACTCAGGCTCTAAAAATTATTGTCGATGGAAGCATTTTAGTAATTGAACCCAAAGGGCTCGTTAAAGTTTAAACTGATGAAAAAATTACTTTCTTTATTGCTTTTAATAACGCTCACAAGTCAAGCTCAAATCAACCGTGTTGAACCGCCTTTTTGGTGGACAGACATGAAAAACACCCGGCTTGAATTGATGGTTTATGGCCAAAACATCAATGCCTATCAAGTAAAAATCAATGGTGGTGGTGTGCTTTTAAACAAAATCATTAAAACCGAAAATCCAAATTATTTGTTTTTAGATTTAGACTTGTCTAAAGCAAAAGCCGGTACTTTTAATTTAGTGTTTACCAATGCTAATTTAAAGGAGCTCCATTTTTCTTATGAACTTAAAACCCGCGACCCTCATTCGGCACAACGCAAAAGTTATGACAATTCAGATGTGATTTATTTGCTCATGCCCGACCGTTTTGCTAATGGCAATCCCGCTAACGATGCCGCTTCGGCTATGAACGAAAAACCTAATCGCCCTTTTGATGGCGGTCGTCATGGAGGCGATATTCAAGGTATCATCAATAACTTAGACTATATCAAAGAACTCGGTGCTACTGCCATTTGGAGTACACCCTTGCTCGAAGCTAATTTGCCAAGCTATTCCTATCACGGATATGCCTTAACCGATACTTACAAAATCGATCCGCGTTATGGCTCTAATGACGATTACAAAAATTTAGCCACTCAAGCGCATCAAAAAGGACTTAAATTGGTGATGGATTACGTTACCAATCACTGGGGCAGTGCGCACTGGATGCTTAAAGATTTGCCTTCAAAAGATTGGATTCACCAGTTTCCACAATTCCAACGCTCTAATTACCGAATGACCACGCAATTTGACTCCTATGCTTCAAAAATTGACGGCCATTTGTGTATGGACGGTTGGTTTGATACCACCATGCCCGATTTAAATCAAGGCAATCCATTGCTGTTAAAATACCTGATTCAAAATGCCCTATGGTGGATTGAATATGCAAACCTTGACGGATTTAGAGTTGATACGTATTCATATAACGATAAAACAGGAATTGCACAATGGACCAAAGCAATTACCGACGAATATCCAAATTTTAACATTGCCGGTGAAGTTTGGATGCATCAACAATCGCAAATTGCCTATTGGCAAAAAGACAGCAAATTAGCGGCCATTCAAAACTATAACTCCCATTTACCTGCCGTTATGGATTTTACCTTACACGATGCTATAACCCAAGTTTTTAATGAAGATTACGACTCTTGGAATGGCGGTATGATTAGGGTTTATGATAATTTTACCAATGATTACCTTTATCCTAACCCTTATAATATGTTTGTCTTTGCCGAAAATCACGATACGCAACGGATAAACGAAATTTATAAAAGCGATTTTAATAAATACCAATTGGTGATGAGTTTAATCGCTACGGTACGTGGCATTCCTCAAATCTATTACGGCAGTGAAATTGGGATGCTCGGAAATAAAGAGGCTAAAGGCGACGGCGATATTCGCCGTGATTTTCCCGGTGGCTGGAATGGAGATGCTAACAATGCTTTTTTAGCATCGTGTAGAACAGCCGACCAACAAAAATGGTTTGATTTTACTAAAAAATTGCTCAACTGGCGCAAACAAAATAGCGCCGTGCAAACGGGTAAATTTAAGCACTACATTCCGCAAAATAATGTTTATGTTTATTTTAGATTCAATAAATCTAAAACCGTTATGGTGGTTTTGAACAACAGCCCAAAAGAACAAACTATTGATTTAGCGCGCTTTGCCGAAAATATTGAACACTTTACAAAAGGAACTGATATTCTTTCGGGCGAATTCTTTGATTTTGCTAAGGCTTCTATCATGATAAAAGCAAAAACCCCATTAATAATTGAATTGCAATAAGCAGTAAAATGAAACAAAACAACTTAATTTTAAGCCTTTTTTTACTTGCTTCCTCCGCTTTAAGCGCCCAAAACAATGCGCGTATTTTTAAGGCGCTTTACAATAAAAATACCAGTGTTGAAATTACCACCAACGACGGGCGCTACATTATAAAACCTTATTCCGATAAAATTATTGAGACCTCTTTTATACCCAACGGCGAAACCTTTAATCCCGAATCGCAAGCCCTTGTTTTAAATCCTAATGGGGTAACATTTGCGCTTTCACAAAACGCTGAGGGCCTCTATTTAAAAACAAAAGGTCTCTCGGTAAAAATTGACAAAAGTCCTTTTAAAATCTCCTACTTTTATAAAGATAAAGAGCTGATTTCTGAGCGCAAAGGCTACCAAAAAAATGAAAAAAATGAAGTTTTAGATTTCAATTTAACGCCCGATGAGGTTTTATATGGCGGTGGCGCACGCGCTTTAGGTATGAATCGCCGCGGCTATAAATTACAGCTTTATAACCGTGCCCATTACGGTTACGAAACCCATTCTGAATTGATGAATTTTACCATACCGCTGGTTTATTCTTCAAAAAAATATGCGATTCATTTTGACAATGCCCCTATTGGTTTTTTAGATTTAGACAGTCAAAAAGACCACTCGCTTCAATATGAAACCATCAGCGGACGCAAAACTTACCAAATTATTGCGAGTGATACTTGGCTTGACTTAGTTTCGCAATACACTACTTTAACAGGAACCCAAGCCTTGATTCCGCTTTGGGCATTAGGTAATTTTTCGAGTCGTTTTGGATACCATTCCGAAAAGGAAGTTATCAATACCGTTAATAAATTTAAGGATGAAAATATTCCCGTTGATGCCGTAATCATTGATTTATATTGGTTTGGAAAAGAAATTAAAGGCACAATGGGAAACCTCGAATTTTATAAAGATTCGTTTCCAACACCTAAAAAAATGATTGCCGATTTAAATGCTAAAGGTATCAAAACCATTTTGGTTACCGAGCCTTTTATTTTAACCACTTCAAACCGTTGGCAAGAAGCCGTTGATGCTGATATTTTGGGAAAAAATGTACAAGGAAAACCGCTTACTTATGACTTTTACTTTGGCAATACCGGACTCATCGATATTTTTAATCCAAAAGGAAAGGCGTGGTTTTGGAATATTTATGAAACCCTAGCAAATGAGGGTGTTGCAGGTTGGTGGGGTGATTTGGGTGAGCCAGAAGTCCATCCATCCGATTTGATTCACGCCACAGGCACTGCCGACTTAGTTCACAATATTTACGGTCACAACTGGGCAAAATTGATTTATGAGGGTTATCAAAAGGCATTTCCCAATCAACGCCCTTTTATTTTGATGCGCGCAGGTTTTTCGGGATCACAACATTACAGCCTCATTCCGTGGTCAGGCGATGTTAATCGTTCTTGGGGCGGACTGCAATCGCAACCAGAAATTGCTTTGCAAATGGGCATGCAAGGAATGGCCTATATGCATTCGGATTTAGGCGGATTTGCAGGTGCAAATTTAGACGACGAATTATATACACGGTGGTTACAATATGGTGTTTTTCAACCTATTTACCGACCGCACGCTCAAGAAGAAGTGCCAAGCGAACCCGTTTTTAGAGAACCTAAAACAAAGGCTTTAGCCAAAAAAGCCATCGAATTGCGTTACCAATTATTGCCTTATAATTACACTTTGGCTTTTGAGAACAATCAGAACGGCACGCCTTTGATGCGCCCGCTATTTTTTGAAGAAGATTCAAATAAAGCCTTGTTAACCAATGACAAAACCTATTTGTGGGGGAACGTATTTTTGATAAGCCCAGTGGTAAATGCCGGTTTAAAAACACAAAATATCTATTTTCCAACGCATTCAAATTGGTATGATTTTTATACCGATGCCAAATTTGCCGGAGGACAAACAACTGCTGTTGATTTACACGCCGATTATATCCCAACTTTTGTGCGCGGTGGGGCGTTTATTCCAATGATTAAAACCATTCAAAACACCAGCCAATACAACTTAAATACTTTTGACTTGCATTTTTATGACGATGCCTCCGTAAAACAAAGTCAGGCTCAACTGTATAACGATGACGGCAAAACACCACAAGCTTTTGAAAAAGAGCGCTATGAAATCCTCTATTTTAAAAGCCTCCAAAAAAGAAAGCGATTAAAGCTAACCATAAACACCCATTTGGGTAAAAACTTTGACTTCTCACAAAAAATAATAAACTTAATCATTCATAATTTTGCTCAAAAACCCAATAAAATAAAGGGTTATAGCTATAATTGGAATGCTACAAATCACACCTTGATAATTAGCGTTCCTTTAAATAAACCCACTAAAAAACACATCCTAATTAAATAAGCTTATGAAAAACCTTTTTATTATTTTAAGTCTATTGGCTTTGACCGCTTGTAAAACCAGTTTAAAAGCCGATGAATCAGCCCAAGTAACTTTGGGTATCATAGCGCCAATTTCTGATTCCGTTATAGAATCAGCAAGCATTTATGAAGTCAATCTGCGCCAATACTCGCCCGAAGGCACTATTAACGCCTTTACCAAAGACATTCCGCAGTTAAAACAATTGGGCGTTGACATTCTTTGGGTGATGCCATTTTATCCCATATCGGTAAAAGATCGCAAAGGCACTTTGGGAAGTTATTATGCCATTCAAGATTACACCAAGGTAAACTCTAATTTTGGCACTCTTGACGATTTTAAAAAGCTGGTAGAAACCGCCCACGATAACGGCCTTTATGTTATTATTGATTGGGTTCCAAACCATACCGGGCGCGACCATGTTTGGCTAAGTGCGCATCCTGATTTTTATGTTAGAGATAGCACCGGCAAACCTTTAGCCCCGTTTGATTGGACCGATGTAGCTAAATTAGACTACTCAAATCCCGCTATGCGCAAAGCCATGATTAGCGCTATGAGTTATTGGTTAAAAAATGCCGATGTTGACGGTTTTAGATGTGATGTAGCCGGCGAAGTGCCAACCGATTTTTGGGATGAAGCCACCACCCAATTAAAACAAATCAAACCTATTTTTATGTTGGCTGAAGCCGAAAAAGCCGAACTCATGCACAAAGCTTTTGATATGCAATACGGCTGGGAAGCCCATCACATTTTTAATAGCCTAGCACAAGGAAAAGACCAGGTTAAAGCTTGGGATGCTTATATAATTAAGCAAGATAGCCTCTTAGAAAAAGATGATATTTTGATGAATTTCACTTCTAATCATGACGAGAATTCTTGGAATGGCACTGTGTTTGAACGTATGGGCGCTGCCGCAAAAACAATGGCTGCCCTTAGCTTTGCAACCAAAGGCATGCCCCTAATTTACAACGGTCAAGAGTATGACATGAACAAGCGCTTGCGATTTTTTGAAAAAGATACCATTCCTCAAACCAAGGGTGTGTTTTATGATTTTTACACCCAATTAAATGGATTAAAAGCAACTTATAAAGCCCTTGACGGAGGAAAAAATGCCGGAAATTATACCCGTTTGCCAACTTCAAACGACGCTTCAATTTTAGCATTTGAACGCTCAAAAGAAGGCGACTCCATTACCTTTATTGCCAATTTAACAGGAAAAAAATTGAGCTTTAAAACCAATTTAACAGGTAATTATACCGATGTATTAACCAAAACGCCGCTGGCATTACAAAATAGCAAAGCCCTGACTTTTGAACCTTGGGAGTTTCACTTTTTGGTTAAAAAATGATTTTTTTATAAGTAGTCCTTCCCACTTTATTTGCTCTTAAACAGCAGACTTAAAGTGGGAATGGTATTTATTTTAAAAGCCAAACTGTTTAAAATAGAAAAGCTGACTTTGGTTTTTAAAAAATTAAATACCTTAAGCGCCCATTTAGGTGGTTTTTTATTGCGCTTGCTTTTAACCCGGGTTTTCGGGCGTTGACTGTGCTTGTGCTTTTTTTGGATTAAGAATAATAAATGTTGCCATTGCCGTTAGCGCCACATATTTTCCTGTCTTTAAAATAGCCTCTTTTCGTGTTATTAATACTTTGTTAGTTATTGTGTTATAGGTTGTTTGTTTTGTAGTTTTTTTCATTGTTTATAATTTTAGTTACCTTTTATTTACAG
>Ga0307272_1000476_pt1 | contig 11552 bp, 10 predicted proteins | sample CG08metaT_FD_203625 | JGI IMG/M metagenome (GOLD analysis project Ga0307272, IMG submission 203625) | Metatranscriptome of freshwater viral communities from high-CO2 subsurface aquifer at Crystal Geyser, Utah, USA - CG08 (Metagenome... | ecosystem: Environmental > Aquatic > Deep subsurface >...
CACAACCAGCTCCTTTGAAATCCCCCAGGGTGGGAACACAGCAAGGGTACAAGGTCGTAGCGGTGTGATGTAGGTCGCTTGCCATTTTTTGTTTAACTGCTCTAATAGTCATTTTAAAAACCCATTAAATTTACCAACTTATCATAGCCTTTTGGTTTTTTTATTCTGCAAATGCAGCTGTTGAAATGGAATGTGGCGTGTTTATGTAAATATCCCATCAATTATTGTACTTTTGAATTGAAATAAAAGGAGCCAAATTTTTTAATCAAAATCGTATTTCATTAAATGTCAAAAGTTGTTTTAATTACCGGAGGATCATCGGGAATTGGCAAAGCCATTGGAATTTATTTATCTGAAAAGGGATTTAAAGTTTATGGCACAAGTCGAAATCCACAAAAAATTACCAAGCATCCTTTTAACTTAGTAGCTTTAGATGTTACTGATAACGATACAATTACCACCGCCATTCAAATGATTATTGCTAAAGAAAGGCGCTTAGATATTTTGATAAATAATGCCGGCATGGGCATTACCGGAGCGCTAGAAGACACGCCAACTGACAAAATGCACCATGTTTTTAACACCAATTTTTTTGGCGCTATTGATGTGATTAAAGCCGTTTTACCTCAAATGCGTCAACAAAAAAGCGGTTTGATTATTAACATTACTTCTATTGCCGGTTATATGGGTTTGCCCTTTCGGGGAATCTATTCGGCCACCAAAGGCGCTTTAGAACTATCAACCGAAGCCTTGCGAATGGAAGTTGCCAATTTTGGTATTAAAGTAACCAATGTCGCTCCGGGTGATTTTGCAACTAACATTGCTTCAGGGCGCTATCACACCCCAGTTTTTGAAAATTCTCCTTATAAAAAAGCCTATCAGGCTAACTTAAATTTGATGGATGCCGATGTTAATGGCGGTGAAAATCCGATTCAAATGGCAGAAGCAATTTATAAAATCATCAATACCAAAAACCCTAAAATACACTACAAAGTAGGTAACGCAATGCAAAAGTTCGCAATAGTTTTAAAACGGATGCTTCCCGATAAGGTCTTCGAAAAATTGATGATGAATAATTTTAAAATGTAAGTTTGGAGTGAGAAAACCGAAGTAGGGAGACCTAAGACCTAAGTGATAAGTGAAAAAAAGTGAAAACCTATTGATAACTAAAAAAATGTCAAATTGGGTCAAAGTATTTAGGCATCGACAACCTGTTACCTGATATCAAAAACCATTTACAAAAAGTTACAATTTATGTTAGGATTGCCAAATCATTACACCTATATTTGCCAAAATAAACAAACCACAAAATGAAATTTTTTATCGATACCGCTAATTTAGCGCAAATTAAAGAGGCTCAAGAACTTGGAATTTTAGATGGCGTTACCACAAACCCTTCTTTAATGGCCAAAGAAGGCATTACAGGAACTAATAATATTTTAAAACATTATGTCGCTATTTGCAATATTGTTGATGGAGATGTAAGTGCAGAAGTTATTGCAACCGATTTTGAAGGGATGGTTAGAGAAGGTGAAATATTAGCCGATTTACATCCTCAAATAGTGGTAAAAATTCCGATGATTAAAGACGGTATTAAAGCCATAAAATATTTTTCCGATCACGGCATTCGCACCAATTGCACACTTGTGTTTTCAGTTGGTCAGGCACTTTTGGCAGCCAAAGCCGGCGCGAGTTATGTATCGCCTTTTATTGGTCGTTTAGACGATATTTCTACCGATGGTTTAAACCTTATTGACGAAATAAGAACCGTTTATGACAACTATGGATATGAAACCGAAATTTTAGCAGCTTCTGTCCGCCATACCATGCATATTGTGGAATGTGCTAAGCTTGGGGCAGATGTGATTACAGCCCCTTTGAGCGCTATTTTAGGCTTGCTAAAACACCCTTTAACCGATAGCGGTTTAGCTCAGTTTTTAGCAGATTATAAAAAGGGAAATTAATATTGAATTTCAAAAAGGTTCCTCCTTTATTTGAGTAATTTCACTGCTTTAAAACACATGAGTTGTGGTATTTTAGTTGGGATTGAATTTATTTGATTCAAATTAAATCTCAATCTATGAGCAATTAATTCAAGTTTTTATTTACCAAATTTTGTAGAATATTTTTCTCGATTGAATGGTTGTGCTATTGTAATAGCTGATTGACTATTTGAAAAAATAATGTTGCTAACATCAGTATTTTAAAAAGGAATTAAACCTTAAAATAAGCTCAAATTTGGTCAAACTTATTTAGGTTCAATAATCCAGAAACTTCAATCTTAAATTCTTTCAGACTTTGTATCTTTGAATTTTTAATAAAACTATGGAATTAAACTTATCAAAACCAATTGTATTTTTCGATTTAGAAACCACAGGCATTAACATTACAAAAGACCGTATTGTAGAAATAGCCATTTTAAAAATTCTACCCAACGGAAACAAAGAAAGTAAAACTTGGCTCGTAAATCCAGAGATGGAAATACCGAAAGAGGCTTCTGATATTCACGGCATCACCAACGAACGCGTGGTTACCGAACCTACATTTAAAGAATTAGCACCCCAAATTAGCGAGATGATAAAGGGTTGCGATTTGGCGGGTTTTAACTCCAGTCGCTTTGACATTCCGCTTTTAGCCGAAGAACTCTTGCGTGTTGGTTACGATTTTGATATGAAAAACAGAGCCGCCGTTGATGTTCAAGTAATTTTTCATAAAAAAGAACAGCGCACCTTGAGTGCCGCCTATCAATTTTATTGCAATTCTGATTTAAAAGATGCCCACTCAGCTATGGCTGATACCACTGCAACCTACGAAGTTTTAAAGGCACAACTCGATAAATATGACGATTTAGAAAATAATGTCAATTTTTTAAACACCTTTAGCCAACATAAAAAAAATGCCGATTTTGCCAATATGATTGTGTTTGATGACGATGATGATGAAGTTTTTAATTTTGGAAAACACAAAGGTAAAAAGGTAACCGAAGTACTTGAAAAAGAACCTGGTTACTACGCGTGGATTCAAAATGCCGACTTCCCACTTTATACCAAAAAAATATTGACAGCTATCAAATTAAGAAGTTTAAATACAAAGGTTTAAAATATAAATTACGAATCACAAATTGCAAAAGCAAATGAAGAAAGTTTAAACAATTTGTTTAGCCTTATCACACAAAAAATTAAGAATTAAACAAAAATCACAAAACTTTGAACGCTAAATTTTCTTAACGATTTAAAACCAGCAAAAAAATAACTATGCGTATTCCATTTAATTCCTTACCACCACAATCTAAAATTTGGATTTACCAATCTGACAAAGCCTTTACCGAAGCGCAAATTCTTGAAATTGCAAACCTAATTGCACCTTTTATTGAGCAATGGCAGCGTCATGGTGCCAATTTAAATGCTTCATATATAATTAAATACAATCGATTTATAATCATAGCAGTTGATGAACATGATGAGGTTTCGGGTTGCTCTGTTGATGCCTCGGTTCACCTAATCCAAAAAATTGAACAAAAGTTTGGCGTAAATTTAACTGATAAATTAAAGGTGGCTTATAAAGAGGGCGACACCATTGCGCTTAGCACCTTAGCAGACTTTAAAAAACAAATTGCCTTATCAAATATAACTCCTGAAACTATCGTTTTTAACAATATAGTCAACACCGTTGCCACTTTAAAAACTGATTGGGAAATTCCTATTAAACAAAGTTGGTTGAAAAAATACTTTTAATAAAAAATAGTTAGTATGCAATTTAAAATTAAATTTCTTATCTGTTTTGTCCTTTTCTCGTCCTTTTTAAAGGCGCAAGAAACCAATCCGCTTATGGCTACTGATGCTAAAGCTCAACAAAAGTGGGTAGATAGCATCTATAAAAAACTTAGCCTCAACGATAAAATTGGCCAGCTGTTTATGATGGAGGTCTATTCTAATAAAGATGCAGCGCATATTTTATCCGTTAAGAAATTAATAAAAAAACACCATATTGGCTCGCTTATTTTTATGCAAGGAAGTCCACTAGCACAAGCTAAACTTACCAATGAATACCAAGCACTTTCTAAAATACCTTTGCTTATCGGAATTGATGCTGAGTGGGGATTAAATATGCGTTTAGACAGCACTTATCGTTTTCCTTGGAATATGACCCTTGGCGCGATAAAAAATGACAGTTTGTTGATGGCATTGGGAAAACGCATAGGCGAACAATGCAAACGGCTCGGTATTCATGTCAATTTTGCGCCCGTGGTTGATGTCAATACCAATCCGCTAAATCCCATAATTGGCAACCGTTCTTACGGACAAGATCCCAAAAATGTAGGCGCTAAAGCCTTGGCTTTTATGAAGGGCATTCAAAGCCAAAATGTTTTGACAACGGCAAAACATTTTCCCGGACACGGCGATACCTCTACCGATTCACATCAGCAATTGCCCATAGTTTTACACACTAAAGCTTATATGGATAGTGTAGATTTAGCTCCCTATAAAACCTTAATCAAAAACGGTTTAACTGGCGTGATGGTGGCGCATTTAAACGTTCCTAGTTTAGATGCCGAACCTAAATTGCCAACTTCTTTATCGGCAAAAGTTATTGATAAATTGTTGAAAAAAGAAATGGGTTTTAAAGGTTTGGTGTTTACCGATGCCCTAAATATGAAGGGTGTAGCCAATTTTGGAAAATCAACCACAGTCGATTTAAAAGCTTTTGTGGCGGGCAATGATGTTTTGATGTTTTCGGAAGATATTCCAAAAGCAATCAATAAAATTAAAGAAGCTATTAATGCCGGTGCGATAAGCCCAGCTCATTTAGAAAACGCCGTAAAAAAAATATTAATGGCCAAATATTGGGTAGGTCTTAATCATTATAAACCTATTTTAGAAGCCAATCTTACAGCCGATTTAGCAACAATTAGCGATCAATTATTAGAACGCAAATTGATGGGGAAAGCCATAACTTTGGTAAAAAACCAACTTAAAATTTTTCCCATTGCCGATGTTACGCAAAAAATTGCCTATGTAAAATTAGGCGATGCCACTAACAAATATTTTTTAGAAAGCCTAAAAAAATACACCCGTATTGATGTAATTACAGGCGTTAATGATGCACAATTAAACACCAAACTCCACGCTTACGATTTGGTAATTGTGGGTTTTCATAAATCAAGCGATACGCCTTGGAAAAGCTATAAATTTTCGGAAGCCGAATTGACGACCTTATTGAGTATTGCCCGAAATAATAAAGTGATTTTAGATATTTTTGCCAGCCCTTATGCGCTGCTGCAGATAAAATCGTTTACCGATATTGAGGCGGTTATGGTTTCTTATCAAAATAGTGATGTAGCACAAGAACTTTCGGCACAAATGTTATTTGGGGCACTTAAAACCGAAGGAAAATTGCCGGTAAGCATCAAAACCGATTTTAAATTGGGACTTGGATTGGCAAGTGAAGACTTAAAGCGATTGTCTTATGGTTTACCCGAAGAAGTTGGCATGAGCAGTCTAAAATTAAAGCGCTTAGATTCAATGGCTTTAGCCGTTTTAACCGAAAAAATGACACCGGGTTTACAATTGCTGGTTGCGCGAAATGGCAAGGTGGTATTCCAAAAAAGCTATGGGCATTTTACCGATATCAATTCTCCAAACGTAGAAAACAACAGCCTTTATGATTTGGCTTCGCTGACAAAAATAATGGGCGTTTTGCCATTGACGATGAAAGCTTTTGAAGAAGGACAGTTTAATTTAGAAACCCGTTTAGATTCACTATTTCCCAACCTTATAGGAACTAATAAAGATACCGTTACGGTTAAAGAAGCCTTGTCGCATGTGGGAAGGATAAGTGCTTGGATTCCCTTTTATAAAAAAACAATTGACAGCCTAACTCATCAACCATCACAAACCTATTATCGGACTTCAAAATCGGATGATTTTAACATTTTAATTGCCGATAATTTGTATTTAAGGCATGATTATATCGATAGCATATATAAGGCAATTGCTGACGAACCGCAACGCCTTAAAACAGGTTATAAATACAGTGATTTAGTGTTTTATCTGTTTAGAGATTATTTTGAAAAAAGCTATCAAAAACCGTTACAAGATATAGATAATCAATACTTTTATCAGCCTTTAGGTGCAAATTACCTCACCTTTTTGCCACGCGAAAAATTTAATGTAAGCAATATTGTTCCAACTGAAATTGATAATTATTTTCGTCATCAATTACTTCAAGGTTATGTTCACGATATGGGTGCAGCCATGATGGGTGGTGTAAATGGCAACGCAGGATTATTTTCAAATGCCAATGATGTTGCCAAAATGATGCAATTGTATTTACAAAAAGGCTTTTATGGTGGTAAACGTTATTTTAAAGAGCAAACCTTTGATATTTTTAACCAGCGCTATTTTGAAAAGGAAGGCGTGCGTCGCGGATTGGTTTTAGATAAGCCACAATTAAATCCAAAGGAGTTGGCAACTTGTGGCTGTGTGTCTAGCCAAAGTTTTGGGCATAGTGGTTTTACAGGTAATTTTACTTGGGCCGACCCTGAAAGTGGTATTGTTTATGTGTTTTTATCGAATCGTATTTATCCCACCGCTGCTAACGAAACTTTGGTTAAAAAGGATGTGCGCACAAAAACCCAGCAAATTATTCAGGAGGCAATTATGAGTAGCGATGAGGTATCCACTTTAGTAAAAATGATAAACTAAGGCAGCCCACCATAAAATAGATACTCATATTTAAGCCAAAAAAAAGGTAAATCAAAAAGCTTTGAAAAAGACAGAAAATAGGCACAAGGCTTACCATTATGCCAAAGCGGAAAGTTCCTATAAAAATGGGATCGTTTATCTGCGGTTTTAATAATTTCCAAATTAAAAAAGGTAACCAAGAGCCCAAAATCACTAAAATAAAAATAATTTGATACCCCAAATTTGTTGATTTTTTCATGGGTTTTAATGGCGATTTTTTGTTGAGATTATTCAACAAGTTATTGGTTTCTAATGGATTTAAAAAATCGGGATGATACATTTTTAATTTCGAAATGGTTGCTTCATAAGTGGTCAAATCTTCAACATGTACGGTGAGTTTTTTAAGTTCATCACTTGTTTTAGCAATCAATTGACGGGTTGAAAGATGCACCTCTTCGGCATCATAAAAATGATTTGCTAGAAATGCTTTTCCATAATAAAGTGAAATGCTTTGCGGATAAGCAACATGGCTATCGTAATTAATACCAACGGGAACAATATAAATTTGAAGGTCTTTATAGTTTTCTAGAGCACCAAAAACAATTCGCGTAAAGCCCTTGCTAAGCGTGCGCACACGTCGGTTTAAATGGTGGTCGCCTTCCGGAAAAATAATAATTGATTGCTTATTGTTTAAAAGTTTGTAGCACGCCCTAAAAACCTCATTATTTTTATTGATGCTTTGCCATCCATCTCGAATGCGGTATATTGGAATCATCCGTAAAGCATTGAAAATTTTTTTGATAAGCGGATTGTTAAAAATAGAAGCGCGCGATAAAACATAAGCTCTGTTATTATTTGTACAGGCAAGCGTAATGGAATCTAAAAGGGCATTTTCGTGATTTGCCACAAACAAAACGGCTTCATTTTTTGGAATATTTTCAAGCCCAATAACCTTTAGTTTTTTAAAATAAAAAAACAAAACAGTTCTAACGTAGGCGCGCATAAATAGGTAAAAAATCATCACACAATTTTTTTATTAGCCCAAAAAAGTCCGAGTGCTAGTCCTGAAATAATATGCCAAATGCCCCAAGTTGCCGCAATTAAAGCCATTCCTCCTAAACCTTTAAAAAAGGTAAAAATAATTAATAAGCCTAAACCAGAGTTTTGAATACCTGTTTCAATGGCAAGGGTTCTTTGATTTTGTTGCGATAAGTTAAATATTTTGGCAGAAAAATAACCAGTTAAAATTGCCAATAGATTGTGAACTATGACAATTAATATCACCTTAAAAACAAATTGTTTTAATGCTTCAAAATTAGAGATTATAGCAACTGCAACAAAACATATAAAAATACCCAACGAAATAATTTTTAATGGTTTCACTATTAAAATTGTCGATTTTGGAAGGTATTTGTTGGTGGTCATTCCCAAAATTAACGGAACGCCCAATATTAGGGCAATCACCATGAATAGTTCATAAGGATTGAGTGCAATACTTTTTATAATGACTGAGGTAGGTGCATATAAATGACTCCACAATTCAAAATTAAATGGCGTTAAAAACATGGCTAATAAGGTAGAAAAAGCAGTTAAACTTATAGAAAAAGCGGTATTGCCATGAGCCAATTTTGTAATGAAATTAGAAATGTTTCCACCCGGACAAGCGGCTACCAAAAACATACCTAAGGCAATGCTTGCTGGTGGTTTTAAGAGGCTTACCAATAAAAATGTCAAGGCGGGTAATAAGATAAATTGCGATAAAAATCCAATAATTAATGGTTTTGGATGGACTGCTAATAATTTAAAATCTTCTAATTTTAAGTCGAGCGCTACGCCAAACATGATTATGGCTAAACTTAGGTTGAGTAGCCAAATATTATCTTGATTAAAATTGACGTTTGCGTTGTTTAAAATAGCATCCAAAAGGCTAATTGTTAAAGATATAAGACAATATATTTGCACCCATTTCAAGTGCCTTGGTTCTAATTTCTAGTGGGTCGTTGTGCACCTCGGCGAGTTCCCAGCCATCTCCTAAATCGCATTCATAATCATAAAAAACCACTAAACGTCCCCTATAAATAATGCCAAAACCTTGTGCAGGTTTGCCATCGTGTTCGTGAATTTTTGGCAAGCCATTTTTAAATTCAAATTTTTGATGATAGATGGGATGGTCTAAGGGCAATTCTATAAAATCCAATTCGGGAAATACTTTTTTAAGTTCTCGGCGCATATAAGTATCCAAACCATAATTATCCGAAATGTGCAAAAAGCCACCCGAAATGAGGTATTTTCGGAGGTTTTGCGCTTCTTCATCCGTAAAAAAAACATTGCCATGTCCGGTCATATCTATAAAAGCATAGTTAAAAAGTGCGGTGCTACCTGGTGTAACTGTAGCAACTTCTTGCATTATTTTTGTCTGATTATTAGCATTCGAAAAGCGGACTAAATTGGGTAATGCTGTCGGGTTGGCATACCAATCGCCACCGCCACTGTATTTTAAAACCGCAATTTGTTGGGCAGCCAATAAATTGAAGGTCAACAAAAAAATTAAAGAGATTAAGGGTTTAAACATACTTAACTTATTCATTTATAAAGGCGATGCTATGACAGGCAACAACGCCTGCGGTTTCGGTTCGCAATCTACTATTACCCAAAGATACCGATTTATATGCATTCTTGAGTGCTAATTTAATTTCTTTTAACGAAAAATCACCTTCGGGTCCAATTAAAATAGTTACACGTTCGTTTGGTTTTACTAATTGCTTTAACGGGATTTTATCTTGGTCGTCGCAATGGGCAATGAGTTTTAGACCTTTAAATTCTTGTGCCAAAAAATTTGAAAAGGGCGTTAGCTCATTTAATTTTGGATGGTGAAAATGAAGCGATTGCTTAGAAGCCGAAATCAATATTTTTTCTAATCGGTCGCTTTTAACAACCTTTCGCTCAGAGTGTTCACAAAGCAATGGGGTGATTTCATTAACGCCAATTTCGGTCGCTTTTTCTAAAAACCATTCAAAACGCTCATTTAATTTGGTGGGTGCTATAGCGATGTGTAAATAATAGGGGTGTGATTTTGGCTTTTCGCTAATGCTGGTTATGGTTACAAGGCAATGTTTTTCGTTAGCTTCAAATATAACTGCTTCAAATAAAAGTCCGTTGCCGTTGGTAATTTGCAACAAATCGCCTTCTTTTTTGCGTAAAACCTTAATGATATGCCGACTTTCAACTTTATCAAATGATAGCATTTTGGTGTCTTTTGCGAGCGAAGGATTATAAAATAATTGCATAAAATCAGACTAAAGGTTTAGAAAAAGTGCAGCGTCTTTGATGTGTTATCTGGCCAAATTTCTTCCAAATTTGGTGAATGGCAACATTATCGGCAAGTTCGGGCGTTCTTATAAAATTCACAATTTTCAATTGCTCAAAAGTTTTTTGAAACTCTAAAAATATCAGCGCATTAATGCCTTTATTTTGATAGTCGGGATGCACGCCAATGAGATAAGAAATAACATCTTTACTGTTTTTTTTTGCATATAGCAGATGAAAAATTCCAAAAGGAAACAAATGACCTTTAGCTTTTTGCAAGGCTCGAGAAAAGGATGGCATCGTAATGCCAAAGGCAATTAATTTTTGGTTTTTATCTACCACAAATTTGATATATTCGGGATTTATAAAGCTGATATAGCGCTTTTTAATGTATTCAATTTCTGTTTCGGTTATGGGAACAAATGTTGAAAGTGCTGCATAACACGCATTAAATAAATTGAACATTTCATCTACATAAGGCAGTAAATCTTTGGTCTTGGTAAAGGTTAGCGACTTAACTTGATAGCGTTGTTCAATCAAAGCACTAGCGCGTTCTAAAGGCGCTCTTTCTACGTTTTTAAATTCAAATTTATTTTCTAAATACTCCTTTTCAATTTTAAATCCCATTTTTTCAAAATGGGTTTGATAATAAGGATAGTTATACCACGTAATCATGGTGCCAATATGGTCAAAACCATAAGTTAAAACACCAACTTTATCTAAATTTGAAAAGCCAACAGGACCCTCCATAAATTCGAGTTGATTTGCGAGGCCAATTTCTTTAACTTTATTGATTAAGGCACTGCTAACTTCAAGATTATCAATAAAATCGAACCAGCCAAAACGCATTTTTTTGAGTCTTTGGCTGTTGACTTCGGTCCAGTTTATAATTGCAGCGATGCGCCCTACAATTTTATGGTTATCAAAAGCTAAAAAAAAATCAGCTTGCGCGTGTTTAAAAACAGGATTGATTGTAGGATCGAAACTTTCTAGTTCATCTTTTATAAGAGGGGGTACCCAATAAGCATTATTTTTATAAAGTAAAAAAGGAAACTCTACAAATAATTTAAGTTCCTTTTTGGTAGTAACTTTCTTAATTTCAATCATTTTTGTCGGGTTGTTGATTATCATTTTGGTCTGATTTATCCCTTTTTACGCGCTTTGAGAACCAAGCTTTTTTTACTTTTTTAGGTTTGTCTTTTTTTAGGGCTTTTACTTTTCTTGTCACCTTTTTTACCTGAGTGGTTTCTTTAATTTTTTTGGTTTTTCTAATTGACTTTGTTTGTCGATACAAATGTTGTAAAGCCCTTTTCTTTTTAGATACTTCGTCCTTATCGCGATTTTTATCGATGAGCAATTTATCAACGGCTTCAATTTGAGATTGCTTATTTACCTTTTCTAAATGCTTGTCAATCCGCCAAGAAGCACCAAACCCAACATAAGCACCTAAAGCGGGTCCTTCAAAAAAAAGGCGCAAGGAGGCGTCTAGTTGCAAATCTTTGGTTTTTAAATAAGCCAAACCACCGGCAACTTGAAATTCGTTGTTAAAGTTGACATTATAAC
>Ga0307272_1000488_pt1 | contig 11371 bp, 5 predicted proteins | sample CG08metaT_FD_203625 | JGI IMG/M metagenome (GOLD analysis project Ga0307272, IMG submission 203625) | Metatranscriptome of freshwater viral communities from high-CO2 subsurface aquifer at Crystal Geyser, Utah, USA - CG08 (Metagenome... | ecosystem: Environmental > Aquatic > Deep subsurface >...
GATAGTTTTACCCTACTGATGAACCGTGTTGCACCAGGAGACTAACTTATAACTAGAGGAACCGTTCGAACAGATAATTCGTACATACGGTTAGCTGACCAGCTAATACCGTGAAGCTACCAACTGTTGGATTATGACTGAACGACTCTAAGTCAGAAACCATGCTGGAAAGCAACATAACCTCCAATAATAAACGAAAACAAATAGGTTATTCAAAATTCATCCTCGGAGAATCCCTCGACGTTTAATCACGCTGGGAGCACCGATTCATAAGTTCGATTATTATTGGTTTCAAATCTTTTGCAGACGACTTAAAATAGAACAGGGTATTGTAAGTAGTGAGAGAAGGATTAACCTTCGATCGCCTGAGATTCCTCCCTGTTTCCAGATTTGTTTCATCAACCCCTTTATTGGTTGATATTAAAACTAAATTTTCAACGATGGATGTCTAGGCTCCCATAACGATGAAGAACGCAGCTAGAATGCGATATGCAGTGTGAATTGCAGAACTACGAATCATCGGATTTTTGAACGCAACTTGCGCCGACCAAAATCGGCATACTTGTTTCAGTGTGCTCAACCAAATTTACAACTCAATGTGAGTGAATATCACTCATGAAGTAAATGCTCAAAGCAGCAATCACATGAATTTGTGAGCTGTCTGACGAGGACTATGTCTTATTCGCACCTGAAATCAAGTAAGAGGACCCGCTGGACTTAAGCATATTACTAAGCGGAGGACAAGAAATTAACAAAGATTGCCTTAGTAAGGGCGACTGAACCGGCAAAAGCTCAAAATTGGAATCGGCTGTTCAAAGAACTACCGAATTGTAATCAGGCTCGCCTAAATACAAACGTTGACTCAACTGCATCGAATGGCAGGCCAAAGAGGGTGAAAGCCCCGTGCAGTCTTCGTTTGAGTAAGGGGAGTCCCAAAAGAGTCGGGTAGCTTGGAACTGCTGCCCTAAGTGGGAGATATGATTCTTCCAAAGCTAAATAAGGATGGGAGACCGATAGCAAACAAGTACTGTGACGGAAAGATGAACAGGACTTTGACCAGAGAGTGAACAGATCTGAAATCGTTGAGAAGTAAGCGGTAAAAACTGATGGATGTGCTGATGGGGCAACGAGGTGAACAGCCTTGGAGTTCCTACCAGAGCAACGGGCAAAATGAAGTTGAACGGACCAAAAAAGGGTTAATCCGAATTGGGTCTGAACAGCTTGAGGGACTAATGTGATTTTGCCAAAATCACGATCTGAGCTTTCGTTATTGGCATCTTTTCTTAATTGTTCGAACAAAAATTTAGTATTAAAAACATAGTTGCCCATTGAGGCTAAACACTTTTCTGGATCAGTTGGGGTTGGCTTAGGCTCTGCGGGCTTTTCTTCAAAACCAATGACCCGATTATCACTATCAACTTCCATCACTCCAAATGCACCTGCCGCTTCTGCAATTGGGGTTTCTAAACAACACACTGTCATATCGGCACCCGACTCAGCATGAGCTGCGAGCAAACCAGCATAATCCATACGATAAATATGATCGCCAGATAAAATCATCACATACTTAGGGATTTCATGCCGAATAATGTCAATATTTTGAAATACCGCATCGGCAGTACCTTGATACCAGTTACCAGATGTTTGCTGTGACGCAGGTAAAATCTCAACCGATTCCCCTAGTTCCTTTTTGAAATGACCCCAGCCACGAGTAACATGTCGAATTAAAGAATGTGACTTATATTGCGTCACCACTCCCACTCTTCGTATTCCTGAGTTAATACAGTTTGATAACGGAAAGTCGATAATGCGATACTTACCACCAAAATAAAGCGCAGGTTTCGCACGCCAGTCGGTTAATTCATACAACCGAGAACCTCGACCACCCGCTAATATCAACGCATAGGTATCACGAGTTAAATTACTAATATAACGAACATTACTCATAAGCAGACTCCATTTGGCTATTCAACTTAGCCACCAATAAACAAACATTAATCTACGATTTACGTTAATTACAGCGTCGCTGCACTTTCCTTGTATTACTTTTTCATCCATATTTCATCGCGGTAGCCCGCTATGGTGTTGTCGCTTGAAAAACGCCCACTGGCGGCAGTATTTCGAATACTTATTTTTTGCCAGCTATCTTGATCAAGATACGTCTTAGCGACCTGCTCTTGTGCTAAACAATAACTGTCAAAATCAGCAGCGGTCATCCACTGATCATTAGGATCAATTATTGAAGCGATAATGTCGTTAAAAATACCCGGTTCGACCAAATTAAAATGGCCACTTTTTAGCATACTCATGACCCCATTAAGGGCTGTTGAATGCTCAACAATGTGTTGCGGTTGATAATTTATCCGCGCTTGAGCGACTTGGTTAGCATCTAAACCAAATAAGAAGAAATTATCATCACCCACCTCTTCCAGCATCTCAATATTGGCGCCATCTAAAGTACCAATCGTTAAGGCTCCATTCATCATGAATTTCATGTTTCCTGTGCCCGACGCCTCTTTACCTGCTGTAGATATTTGCTCAGATAAATCGGTACCCGGACATATTTTTTCCATGGCACTGACGTTATAGTTGGGCAAAAATGCCATGCGTAAAAATGGCGTGACCAAAGGATCGGAATTGACCATATGAGCGACATTATTAGCCAGTTTAATAATTTGCTTGGCCATGGCGTAACCTGGTGCGGCTTTGCCTCCTATGAGTACACAGCGTGGCACCATATTCTGCGTATCGCCACTTAAAATACGGCGATATAAATGAATCACATGGAGGATATTCAGGAGCTGACGTTTATATTCATGAATACGCTTCACTTGCACATCAAACATCATTAGTGGGTCAAACTCAACATCGCATTGCTGCTTCACAAATGTGCTTAGCGCTTGTTTATTTTCAAACTTAATTTGCGCCCATTCTTTAACGAACTGCTTGTCACTGCTAAAAGCATTGAGTGCGGTAAGACGAGATAAATCATTGATCCATTCGTCACCTAAACGACGGCAAATAAGTGCCGATAACTTAGGATTACAATACGCAAGCCAACGCCTTGGGGTAACACCGTTGGTTTTATTATTAAATTTATCGGGCCACAATTGATAAAAGTCATTAAACAGCCCTTGTTTAAGTAGCTGAGTATGCAAACCCGCCACACCATTAACTGAAAAACTGGCGACTATGGCTAAATATGCCATCCTAATATGTTGCTCGGGGCCTTCTTCGACAATCGACATACTGGCTAACTTTTGAATATCTCCCGGCCAATGGTGAGCCACGTGTTCTAAATAACGAGCATTAATTTCGAAGATAATTTCGACAATGCGTGGCAACATGTTTTTCATCATAGGTACCGACCAGCGCTCTAACGCTTCGGGCAGTAAAGTATGATTGGTATAGGCCATAGATTGACTGGTAATCGCCCATGCTGCATCCCAACTCAAACTGTATTTATCCAGTAACAGTCGCATTAACTCAGGTACGGCAATGCTGGGGTGAGTATCATTAAGCTGTAACACGTTATGTTCACTAAACTGGCTGAAGTCTTCACCAAATTGACTAACGTAACGGGCCAGTAAATCTTGCAAACTGGCTGATGATAAAAAGTATTGCTGGCGTAGTCGTAATTCTTTGCCATTCACACTCGAATCATTTGGGTATAACACCATGGTGATTTGTTCAGCCAAATTTTTAGTGGCAACGGCTTCAGCATAATCGCCCTCGTTAAACTCGGCTAAATCAAATTCGTCATTCGCTTCTGCTTTCCATAAACGCAGCGTATTGATACGACCATTCTTAAATCCTGGGATTGGCATATCATAAGGGACAGCTAACACATTTTGCGTATCTGCCCACACATGATGTCGATGTCCATGCTTATCAACATAAGTTTCGGTATGACCAAAAAAAGGCACGCTAACAATACGGTTAGAGAGGCGAACTTCCCATGGGTTGCCATGACGTAACCAGCGATCGGGACGTTCTACTTGATAACCATCGACAATCTTTTGCGCAAACATGCCATATTGGTAACGAATCCCATAACCAGTAACCGATAAGTCTAAACTCGCACAACTGTCTAAAAAGCATGCCGCTAAGCGCCCAAGTCCACCATTACCAAGACCAGCATCTTGTTCAACTTGCTCAATATCTTCTAAGCTGGTGGCGTAATCGGTTAACACCTGTTGGGCATCAGCAGTAATGTCTAAACTCAACAATGCATTACCTAGGGCTCGGCCCATTAGAAATTCAAGTGATAAGTATGCGACCTGTTTTTGTTGATATTGATTGTCTTTAATCCGTGTTTGACGCCAGTTATCGAGCATTTGTTCTTTAACGCTTTGCGCCACGGCATTGAAAAGCTCATGTTGTTCATGTTCGTCACGACATAGCCCGTAGCGGATATGTCGGGCAAGTGATGCCGATAAACTGTCACAGGGTTCACAAGGATCATGATGAGCACTAACCACCTTGTCAGCTTGCGAGGCCGCCACGACATTTTCTTTACTCGTCGCCTTAGTGCTAGCTTTACTGCGACTGGCACGCACAGTGGTTTTTTTTACACTGGCGTTATCTTTTGCTGTGGTCATCAATGACTCCTAGTAAATTCGGTATGAAATAGCATTAAACTACGACTGATTACATTCACTTGCTTATTAGCATCGACTTCGGGTTCACTTTCTTGGGTATGCAGTAAGCAATGCCAATGGCGAAAATGGGCTAATTGCGGCAGAGTAAATTGGTGGGGTAACTCATCGACATTAATCATCAATAATAACGCTTCGGTACTTTCCGCCACCGCACCAATGTCGGCATCCGCTAGATTACCGGTTAAAATCACGCTTAAGGTACGGGTATGATGTTCACACCAATTTGATTTATTCATCACCTCACCTTGGCGGTTAAACCAAGCTAAACCGTTATCAAATAAGGCTTCTGGTTTATGAATAAAAGCTTGGTGACACAGCATAGGAAAGCGTTTGCGCAAGCTGATCAACTGCGCAGTAAAATTCACTAACGACCAATCTATTTGCTCCCAGTCAAACCAGCCGATAGGATTATCTTGGCAATAGGCGTTATTATTGCCTTGTTGTGTTTGACTTGATTCATCACCCGCCAACAACATGGGCACGCCCTGAGACAACAATAAACAGGTTAATAAATTGCGTTTTTGTCGCGATCGAATGGCATTAATTGCTTCATCGGCAGATTCGCCTTCAATACCATAGTTGTAACTGCAGTTTTCTTGATGACCATCACGGTTATCCTCACCGTTAGCCAAGTTATGGCGATCGTTGTAGCTCACCAAATCATGTAGGCTAAAGCCATCATGACTGGTGATAAAATTAATACTCGCCGCAGGGCCTCGGCCGTTATGTTCAAAGAAATCACTCGAGCCATGAAATCGCTTGGCAAATTCAGGTAATAAACCACTATCCCCACGCCAAAAACGGCGCATTGCATCACGGTAGCGATCATTCCATTCACTGAATGCTACGGGATAATTACCGAGCTGATAACCACCGGGGCCGATATCCCAAGGCTCGGCAATGAGCTTAACCTTGCACAATACTGGGTCTTGGGTAATAGCATCAAAGAATCCACTTCCGGGATCAAAACCATAAGCCTCACGGCCAAGACAACTGGCGAGATCAAATCGAAACCCATCGACGCCCATAATTTCGACCCAATAACGCAAAGAGTCCATGACTAACATTAATACTTGCGGATGATTGAGATTAAAGGTGTTACCACAACCAGTATCGTTAATATTAAAGCGCTTATCATTAGGCAATAAACGGTAATAACTGGCATTATCGATACCGCGAAAACTGTACGTCGGCCCTAAATGGTTTCCTTCGGCGGTATGGTTAAATACCACATCGAGGATCACTTCAATCCCTGCTGCGTGAAGTGTTGAGACCATTTGCCTAAACTCAGCAATATCCCCCTCATCAGATAAATAAGCAGAATGCGGCGCCATAAAGGCAATACTGTTATAGCCCCAATAGTTATTGAGGCCTTTTTCAATCAAAAAAGGCTCATCGAAAAAGCCATGCACGGGCAATAACTCTACGCTAGTAATACCAACATTTTGTAAGTAATCGACTATCGGCTTGCTCGCTAGGCCCGCAAAGGTGCCTTTTTTTGTTGCATCGACCTGTGGATGTTGTTGAGTAAACCCCTTTACATGGGTCTCATAGATAATGCTTCGAGCCAGACTAATATTGAGTGGTACGATTGGAATGTCTTTAACAAACTCATAATCGATCACTTGCGCTTTGGGTAAATAAGGCGCGCTGTCTTGAGTATCAAATGACAAATCTTCATCAAGGGCATTAATGTCATAACCATAGACTGCCGGATGGTATTTTAGCTCTCCCACCAGCTTTTTTGCATATGGGTCGAGGAGCAATTTATGGTGATTAAAACGATGGCCAAGCTGCGGTTGATAGGGCCCAAAAACGCGGTAACCATACAAAAGCCCAGCTTGAGCATTGGCTAGATGACAGTGCCAAATTTGCCGTGTTTTCTCAGTCATAATGTACTGAGCAACCTCAATTTCCCCCGTGGCATCAAAGATACACAACACCACTTTGGTGGCATGTGCTGAAAATAACGAAAAATTCACTCCGCTATTATCAACCGTCGCCCCCAGTGGATAAGGATAACCGCTGCTTATACCCATAACATGCCCTTTTGAAATCAAACCCTGCTGTTTTAACATGTTGCACTATTATGGCAACTCATGCGGTTCCGGTGCCCAAATACTGCATGCCAGTGGTGGCACTGTAATCACTAAACTGTAAGGCATGCCTTGCCATTCTGTTGCTTGTATTTCATACGTTGCATCATTGACAACATGACTGCCGCCATAATGACGGTGGTCACTGTTAAGTATTTCGTTATAGGACTGGTCGGTTGGCACCCCAATTCTAAAGTGGTGAAAAACCTGTGGCGACATGTTGACCACAATCACCACAGGTTGTTGTTTATCAATACCAAAACGACAAAATACTAAAATGTTATCGTCGGCATTATTGCAGTCGAGCCATTGAAAACCATCACTGTTGTGATCGCGTTGATATAACGCAGGATATTGCTGATAACACTGATTGAGATCGCGTACCCAATCTTGCACGCCTTGATGCGGCGTATAGTTTAATAAATGCCAGTCAAGGCTCTGGTTATGGTTCCACTCATTGCGCTGGGCAAACTCATTGCCCATAAACAATAACTTTTTGCCCGGATGTGCCCACATGAAACCGTAATAAGCGCGTAACGTAGCAAATTTCTGCCAATCGTCGCCGGGGATTTTATGTAATAACGACCCCTTGCCGTGGACAACTTCATCATGACTAAGCGACAAAATAAATTGTTCGGTAAAGGCATACACTAAGCTAAATGTCAGCTCACCATGGTGATAACGTCTGAACAAAGGATCGCTGCTGATGTAACGCAGTGTGTCGTTCATCCAGCCCATGTTCCATTTAAAACCAAAACCTAAGCCGTTATTACTGGTCGCTTGAGTCACGCCTGGCCACGCAGTTGATTCCTCAGCGATCATATTAATGCCAGGAAAACATTGGTACATGCGCGCATTAAGCTCTTGTAGAAAGCTGATAGCTTGAAGGTTTTCTCGGCCACCCAGTTCATTGGGGATCCATTGGTCGGCTGTGCGGCTGTAATCGAGATATAACATCGACGACACAGCATCAAGGCGTAAACCATCAAAATGGAATTCGTTTAGCCAGTAATAGGCATTGCTGTATAAGAAACTGCGGACTTCCGCGCGACCATAATTATAAATTAGCGTATCCCAATCAGGGTGCTCACCTCGGCGCGGATCTTCATGTTCATATAAGCAGCTACCATCAAATCTCACCAGCCCGTGTGGATCTCGAGGAAAGTGTGCGGGTACCCAATCAAGCAATACTGCAATACCTTGCAAATGACATTCATCGATAAAGGCTTTAAGACCATTAGCGTCGCCAAAGCGATAGGTAGGCGCAAATAACCCGACAGGTTGATAACCCCAAGAACCGTCAAATGGATACTCACTGATCGGCATCAATTGCAAATGTGTAAAGCCCATTTCTTTGACATACGGCACCAGTTCGGCAATGAGCTGTGAATAATCGGTGTAATCTTGACCGTCATCACCACTACGACGCCATGAGGCTAATTGCACTTCATAAATAGACATAGGTTGAGCATGAGGCTCACGGCTAGCTCGTTCAGTTAACCATTCGCCATCTTGCCAGTCATAGTGATCAAGATTAGGGATTTTTGACGCATTGTGCGGCGACGGTTGCATGGCAACGGCATAGGGATCAGATTTAATAATCTCATTGCCATGAACATCGCAAATAGCGAACTTATAGTGTTGATCAGGTTCAACATCTGCAATAAAAATATCCCACAACCCACTCGCAGGATGGTGGCGCAACACATGGCGTTTTTTGTCCCATAAGTTAAAATCGCCCACCACAGCCACTTGCTTGGCATTTGGCGCCCACACACAAAAATGCACACCTTTAACATCATGATGCTCGCGCCAGTTAGCCCCTTGAAAATGATAAGTTTGTAACTGACTACCTTCACCGAATAAATACACATCATCAGGATTGAGTAAACTATCAAACTGATAAGGATCATTGATGAGCTGTTCACACAGTGGGTATTGCACTCGCAATAAGTAAGCAAAAGGTTTCACTCTGCGGCCCATTTTACCGGCAAACAAACCTTGTTGATTAACCTGTTCAAGACTGGCCACTTTACGGAGATCTTTTGCGTTTAACACATCGATACTCAGTGCACCGGGAAGTAAGCAACGAACAATTAATCCTTTATTATCACTACTACTGTGCATACCAAGTAATGAAAACACGTCAGTGTACTCACCATTTAATAAGGCTATTTCACTATCTTGCTGAAAATACGGGGTCGCTACAGTCATAATCAGTGATCCATTAATGGCCGAGTGTATCGGATGAGGGAATGTTTACAGCACTAACGCTGCTTCGGGCGTTGCTGCGAGGTTGTCGTGCACAAGCTATCGCTTCAAGACGTTGTTGTACTTTAGGACTTTGGGACATTTGCTTAATAGACAAAGGTAACCTGCGCTGCCAGTTAGGGAACTCTTTCCAAGTACCAGGAATATTAACCCCATGCTTATCAGCGACTAAGTCACTTAATTGCACACTAAACAATTGTGCATTGCCTTTGGCGGCAACACTTATCCAAGCCAGTAACACACTGTCAAACTCTAATTCATCCACTGAAGATGTGGGCAGTGGTAACTCAAACCCATGTTCGCGGATAAGTAAATCGACTAATTGTATTTTTTCTTGCTGACGCTGCGCTAAAAGCTGCTGTAATTTATCATCGGTTTCGATCAAATTAAGCTGACGTCGTAGACGTAAATCGTCGCCAGACCACCAGGCAAATAATGTAGGAACATCATGATTAGCTAGCATCATCAAGCTCTGGCGCTTGTGTTCTTGTGGAGACTTGAAGCCGTGATAATCTTTACAGAAATAGAATAATTCGTTCGAAAAAATACCCGCGTCACGCAAACAAGCCACTATTTCTGGCGGAACTATGCCTAAGTCCTCACCAATAACGACACAACGCGCTCGTTGGCTTTCTAAACACACAATAGCTAATAAGGTTTCAAGCGGGTAATAGACATAGCTGCCATTGCCTAAATCGTCCTGTAACGGCCACCACCATAGACGCAGCAACCCCATGACATGGTCGATCCTCAAGGCTCCGCAACTTTGCATATTACTGCGAACCAGTTGGATAAAGTGGCTAAAGTCATGTTGTTTTAGTTTGACAGGATCAAATGGAGTTAAGCCCCAATTTTGGCCTTGCTCGGCAAACGGATCTGGCGGCGCGCCGATACTGGCGTTATCGCAAAAAAAATCAACATTTGCACTCACCTCCGCCCCATGGCTAATGGCACCAACAGCTAAATCACGGATCAGTCCAATACTCATGCCGCACTGCTTCGCATTAAGCTGACAAGCTTGTAATTGCTCATTGGCAATGAACTGTAAATATAAATAAAACCCAGCATCATGAGTGAAATTTTTAGATGCCAATTTCAATTCCATGGCGACAAATTGCATTAATGCAACGTTATCTTGTTCTATGAATGCCAAATACTCTTTAAATCTGGGGGTTTCATACTTAACATGGTCCAAGCAAAATATTTGATACAGTTTTTCAAATGCTGCATATTTTAACTGCTGAACTTCATCATAGTTAATCAAATGAGCTTGATTGAGGATCTGTCTTTTTTGTTGCCATTTTTGTGATAATAACTCCCCATCAAGGGCGTTATATTCACCAACGGCTTCAATTTGTATGTATAAGGGATTTAAACGACGACGATCCGTTGGGCTATATGGGCTGGGATTATCTGGCTGGCTGATGTCTAAAGCATGAAGTGGATTAAGCAGAATAAAATCAGCACCAGCATGAGCCGCGTAATCAATCAGTTCGGCTAAATTGCCAAAATCGCCTATGCCCCATTGCGCATCATTACGTAATGCATAAAGCTGCGCATTCAGTCCCCAAAACTGTTTATCTGTTTGTGCTAAACGACCTTGATAGGCCATAGATGGAGAGACCATTAATTGCCCACGCAACACATCAGGATGAACTGGATCATTGATAAAGGATAAACTCAATGAGTAGTATCCTAACTGCAGACTAGAGTGAACAAAAAATAAGCGATACTGACAATAACGCTGACCGTTAATATGGTATTCACCGACAACAATACAGTCATTGACCTGTGCAGAGATCGAGATAGAGTGTGCATTTTCACCGTGGATCTTGATGCTAAAAGCACCTGAATCACGCTCTGGTAAGTAAATATCAACATGAGGCTTATCAATTAAACACCATTGAAAGTTATGCAGTGGCTTTAACCAAGGTTGGATATCGAGCTGGCTGATCTTAGCTGCAACCTGTGACTCTGATAATGGTTGATGATAAGACTCATTGAGATGACATAACGCTTCGCTATGACGGCTAAAAGCATGTTGATGACCTGAAGATGGTAACAACATTGTGGTTAAAATACCCTGCCTGTCCTTAGCGGGTATATGAACAAGATTACCGAAACAATCGATAAACTCTGCCCCTACGCCTTGCAAATACAGTAACTTTTCTAGCTCCATATTTGTCCTCCTCGCGTGAATTAACTACTGAAAATACAGCAGTTACCATGCCAGTTAATCATAACAAATTGACTACAGATTAATGGCAGTAAAATGACAAAACATATTACTTATAAATCAGATGGTTAATTAAATTCAATTTAACAAATATTGTTACTTGTGAC
>Ga0307272_1000527_pt1 | contig 10866 bp, 10 predicted proteins | sample CG08metaT_FD_203625 | JGI IMG/M metagenome (GOLD analysis project Ga0307272, IMG submission 203625) | Metatranscriptome of freshwater viral communities from high-CO2 subsurface aquifer at Crystal Geyser, Utah, USA - CG08 (Metagenome... | ecosystem: Environmental > Aquatic > Deep subsurface >...
ATCTGCTCACCCCCACTGGTGTAGCCGAAAAGGCTGTGCTGACCCGGCGCTTCTTGCAGCGCAAGATGGCTGAATATGAAAAGCTGCGGGGGAAAATTGAAGCACTTAAGTTGGATGCTCAAGAGGAAACGTCGAATGAAGAGGGAGGGCAAGCCTCATGAAAATCGCCATCGCCGGAACCGGCTACGTCGGTCTATCTAACGCCATGTTATTGGCTCAGCACAATGAAGTGGTAGCCATCGACATCGTGCCAGAAAAAGTGGCCATGCTTAACGCCAAGCAAAGCCCTATTGAAGACCCCGAAATTGAAGACTTCTTACGCAACAAGCCGCTCAACTTCAAAGCCACGCTGGACAAGGCAGAAGCCTACACCGATGCCGACTATGTGATTATCGCAACGCCGACAGACTACGACCCCGCCACCAACTACTTCAACACAAAATCGATTGAATCAGTGATTGCGGACGTGTTAGCCGTCAACCCGGACGCGGTGATGGTCATTAAAAGCACCGTGCCCGTAGGTTACACAGCCAAACTCAATCAAACTAACATCATCTTCTCCCCTGAGTTCTTGCGTGAAGGCCGCGCCCTTTACGACAACCTGCACCCCAGCCGCATCGTGGTCGGAGAAATTAGCGACCGTGCTAAAACATTTGCTGCTCTGCTGCAACAAGGTGCTGTTAAGCAAGACATTGATGTACTGTTCACCAACAGCACCGAGGCGGAGGCTGTCAAACTCTTTGCCAATACTTATCTAGCCATGCGCGTGGCCTTTTTTAACGAACTAGACTCTTACGCAGCCACGCTCGGACTGGATACCAAACAAATCATTCAGGGCGTGAGCTTGGACCCGCGTATTGGGGGCCACTACAACAACCCTAGCTTTGGCTACGGTGGCTATTGCTTGCCAAAAGACACCAAACAATTATTGGCAAACTACAACGACGTGCCGCAAAACATCATGCGCGCCATTGTTGACAGCAACACAACCCGCAAAAACTTTTGTGCAGATGAAATCCTGAAACGCCAACCTAAAGTGGTTGGCATCCATCGTTTGGTGATGAAGGCTGGCAGCGACAACTTCCGCGCCAGCAGCATCCAGGGCATCATGAAACGCATCAAAGCCAAAGGCGTGGAAGTAATCGTTTACGAGCCAACCTTAAAAGAAGACAAGTTCTTCAACAGCAGGGTGGTAAGCGACCTGGCGCAGTTCAAGTCAGAGTCTGACGTTATCGTGGCTAACCGCTTTGCTGCTGAACTGCATGACGTTGCCACCAAGGTTTACAGCCGCGACTTATTCGGAAACGATTGACATGAAAGTTTTAGTTACCGGCGCAGCCGGGTTCATTGGTTTTCACCTCACTCAAGCCTTGTTGGCTAGGGGCGAAACGGTTGTGGGCATCGACAACCTCAACGCCTACTACGACCCAGCACTTAAACACGCACGGCTGGATCAACTAAATCAGCACCCACAGCGCGGAGCTTTCCAGTTCATCCAAATGGATCTGGCTAATCGTGCTGACATGGCAGCGCTATTTCAAACGCACAGGTTCGACATTGTCGTCAACCTCGCCGCACAGGCCGGAGTGCGTTATTCCATAGACAACCCGCACGCCTACGTAGACAGCAACGTTGTTGGCTTCATTAATGTGCTCGAAGGCTGCCGCCATAGCGGCGTTAAACACCTCGTCTATGCCTCATCCAGTTCGGTCTATGGCATGAACACCAAGCAACCTTTCAGCACCGCCGACCGGGTGGACCACCCCATCAGCCTCTACGCCGCCACCAAAAAAGCCAATGAACTGATGGCGCACACCTACAGCCATCTGTTTAACCTGCCCACCACCGGCCTACGATTTTTTACCGTTTACGGGCCATGGGGCCGGCCGGATATGGCGCTGATCAAATTCACCAAGGCCATCCTGGCTGGTGAAAAGATTCCGGTCTATAACTATGGCAAGCACCGCCGCGACTTCACCTATATCGATGACATCGTCGAGGGCGTGCTGCGCGTGCTAGATCAACCCGCAAAACCGAATCCCGACTGGAAGGGCAGCGATCCCGATTCCGCCAGCAGCAAGGCGCCGTGGGCCGTCTATAACATCGGAAACAACAGCCCGGTCGAGTTGATGGACTATATCGCCGCCCTGGAAAATGCGCTGGACAAGAAAGCGGACGTCGACCTATTGCCGATGCAGCCGGGCGATGTGCCCGACACCTATGCCGACGTCAGCGACCTGGTTGAGCACTTCAACTATCGGCCCCGTACCCCCGTCGCGCAGGGTATAGCGAACTTTGTGGAATGGTATAGAAGTTTCTACCACTCCAATCAAACTTAACCAATCCAAGAAGTATGAAAATTACCGTCCCGTTTATCGACCTCAAACGCATCGAGCCAAGCTTTCACGAGCGCTTGATGCAAAAGTACAGCACCATGACCTTGAACTCGGAGTTCATCGGCGGGGCTGAAGTTCTCGAACTGGAGAAGCGCCTTCAAGCTGAACTCGACGTCACGCATGCCGTCAGCTGCGCCAATGGCACGGATGCGATCCAGCTTGCCTTGCGCGCCCTTGGCGTGGGCGAAGGCGATCTGGTGCTCGTCCCCAACGTGACCTTCTGGGCGACTTTCGAGGCGGTCGTCAACGTCGGCGCCAAGCCGGTGACCGTGGACGCCGATATCACCGACGGCGGCGTGTGCTTCGAGGCGTTTACCCAGGCGATCCGCGAGAGCAAGCCCAAAGCAGCCGTCGTGGCGCACCTGTACGGCTGGGGCACTTCCCGTCTTGCCGAGCTGCGCGCCCTGTGCCAGGAGCTTGGCATTGCCCTGGTCGAAGACGGGGCCCAGGCATTTGGCGTGCACTATAAAGGCGAATCCATCTTCAAGGGCGCGCTCATCTCGACGACCTCGTTCTACCCAGCCAAGGTGCTCGGCGCGGCCGGCGACGGCGGTGCCGTGTTCACCAACGATGCAGAGCTGGCAGATAAGGTCCGCCGCCTGAGCAACCACGGCCGCACCGCGCACTACGGCTATGGCGACGTGGGCTGGAACTCGCGCCTCGATTCGCTGCAGGCCGCCTTCATCAACCTGTCGCTCGATCATATCGAGGCAAGGATCGCCTCGCGACGCGAAGCTGTCGCTTTCTACCACAAGCATCTGCCAACCACCGGTTTCGAGCTGATGAGCCCCCCTGCGGGCTACCAAGAAAACGGTTACTGCAACGTCGGCCTGGTCCGCGATGCCGCGGTCAAAACTGCCCTGCAAGCGAAGCTGAAGGCCGAAGGTATCGGCTTCGGCAATATCTACCCTAGCGTCATGTCCAGCCAGCCCGGTGCTGCTGCCTACCTCAAGGGCCACTTCGGCGGCCAGGTGGGCGAACAGTTGTGTGCTTCCGTGCTGAATCTGCCGCTGTTTCCCTATATGACCGAAGCCGAACTGCAGCGCGTAGTCGATGTCGTCGGCGCCCAACTCGGAGGTAAAGCATGACCGCGAACGACACCTACATCCACCTCAGCGCCAACGTCTCCGACAAGGCCACCATTGGTGCTGGCACCAAGGTCTGGATCAATGTCCAGATCCGCGAAAATGTCGTCATCGGTAAAGGCTGCATCCTTTCCAAAGATGTGTATGTAGACCATGCTGTGAAGATCGGCAGCCGCTGCAAGATACAAAACAGCGTGTCGGTCTATAACGGCGTGGAAATCGGCAATGATGTCTTCGTCGGCCCCAACGCCTGCTTCACCAACGACAAGATGCCACGCGCCTTCAACACCGAGTGGAAGGTGACGCCGACGCGCGTCGAGAACGGCGCCAGCATCGGCGCCAACGCCACCATCATCTGCGGCATCACCATCGGCCAGTACGCGATGGTCGCCGCCGGCAGCGTGGTCACCAAGGACGTCGCTCCCTACACTTTGGTCATGGGCAATCCTGCGCGTGCGGTCGCCCGCATTGATCGCGATGGTAATCGGATTTCTGAAGAGGTTTGAAAATATGCAAGAACAAGTAATTAAAGTTGGGCTGATCGGCCTTGGCAACATGGGGCGCAATCACTTGCGTGTGCTGTCCATGCTTAAAGGTGTCGAGCTCAGCTTCGTAGCCGATGTGGATGCCCAGGTCGTCGCAAAAGTGGGTGCATCGCTCGGGATACCGGGCGTTGTTGATCCAACGCCGCTGTTTGGCGAGGTAGACGCCGTCATCATCTGCACGCCAACCGTCACGCACGCAGACTATATTCGCCTGGCCTCCTCCCAGGTCAAGAATATTTTTGTCGAAAAGCCACTGGCTGCCACCTATGAAGAGGCGGTGGCGATTGCAGCTTTTTCCAAGGAAAAGGGGCTCAATATTCAGGTAGGCTTCATCGAGCGCTTCAACCCCGCAGTGCAGTCGCTGCGCACCGTGCTCGGGCGCACCGAGCGCGTCATCAGCCTGGACTTTACGCGCACCAACAAGGTCAGCTCGCGCATTACCGATGTCGACGTCATCACCGATCTGATGATTCACGATATCGACCTGGCCCTCTACATGAACGGACCGGCCAAGTCGGTTGCTGCCCATGGTTTCGGCCATGGCACGATGATCGATTTCGCCTCTGCGCTCATTACGCACCAGAACGGTCGGTTTTCGCGCATCCAGGCCAGCAGGATTACCGACAAGAAGATACGGCAGATCGAAGGCACCTGCGTCGATATGTTCGTCGACTGCGACCTTCTGCGTAAGGAGATCTTGATCAGCCGCCAGGCCGAGGTAAAAGAAGGCGGTGGCCTGCCCTATGCGATCACGGCGATCCAGGAAACCGTCTCGGTGACACCTCAGGAAGCACTGCTGTCGGAGCTGCAGGCATTCATCGCCATGTGCCGCCAGCCGGGATCGGCGCAAGCACCCGGCGTGGACGCGGGCGTCGACGCGATGAAAATTTGTGCGCAAATCCAGGCAGCGGTAAAGACATGATCATCAGAGAATCCTTAGCGAACAAAACCATCCTGGTAACCGGCGGCGCCGGTTTCATCGGCAGCCACCTGGTGGACCTGCTGCTCAAGGAAGGCGCCGCGCATGTGGTGGTCATCGATAACATGTTCCTCGGTTCCGAGGACAACCTCATTGATGCCATGGCGAGCGGCAAAGTGACCCTGTACCGCGATGATGCCGAGCTCAGCACCAGCCTGGAATACATCTTCGCGCGCCATGCCATCGATGTCGTGTTCAACCTTGCCACCAAGGCCTTAAACTACTCCTTCCTCAATCCGGCAAACGCCTTCGATACCAACGTCAAAGTCGCGCTGAACCTGCTCGAGCTCCAGCGCCGTGGCCTGTTCAAGACGCTGTGCCACTTCTCGACCTCGGAAGTGTACGGCACGGCCGTCTACGAGCCGATGGACGAACTGCATCCGCGCAACCCCACGACCACCTACGCCGCTGGCAAAGCCGCTGCCGACATGGCCGTGGAGAGCTATGTGCGCATGTTCGATGTGGACGCCTTCATCGTGCGCCCGTTCAACAACTATGGTCCGAGGCAAAACCACAAGGGCATGCTCGCTGGCGTGATCCCGATGACGGCCGTCAAGCTGATGACGGGCGTCGCCCCTGAAATCCACGGCGATGGCACCCAAAGCCGGGATTTCATCTACGTGACCGACACCGTGGACGCTGTCCTGAAACTGTACCGGCTGCAGCCATCGGGCGAGACGGTCAACATCTCGACCGACAACCAGATCTCCATCAACGAATTGATTCCGCGTATTTGCAGCTATTTCGGCTACAGCGGCGACATCGTTCGCAAAGAGGGCCGAAAGTCGGACGTGCTGTGCCATAACGCCAGCAACGAGAAAGTGAAGTCGCTCATCGATTACCAACTCACGTCCTTCGATGAAGGGCTGGACTTGACCCTCGAATGGTACCGCGCACGCCTAAAAGGAGTAGCACAATGATCCGCCTGATCCGGCCATATATCAGCTTCGACGAAGTAGAGGGCGATCTGCGCCGCATGTTCGACAGCGGTATCTTCACGCGTGGCGAGAACGTCGACGCCTTCCGCGCCGACATCGCCGCCTATACCGGCGCGCCGCACGCCTTTCTGGCGACGTCGGCCACCACCGCTCTGTGGCTGTGCCTGAAGCGCCTGGACATCGGACTGGGCGATGAAGTGATCGTTTCTGATTTCTCCTTTCCGGCCACGGCCAACGTGGTGGAAGACTTGGGCGCACGTCCGGTGTTTGCCGACGTGTCGCTGGAGACCTACAACATGTTACCGGAAGCGTTGGAGGCAGCCATTACCCCACGCACTCGGGCCGTGATTCTGGTCGATGCCTTTGGCAACGCCACCGGCATGGGCCGCATGGCCGAGATTTGCGCGGCGCGTGGTCTGCCGTTAATTGAAGACGCAGCCTGCGCCATTGGCAGCTCAGAAAACGGTGTGCGTTGCGGCGCACTTGCCGACATGACCTGTTTCAGTTTCCACCCACGCAAACTTCTCACCACGGGGGAAGGCGGCGCCATTACGATCAAGAACCCCGAATGGGTCGATTGGTTTAACCGCAAACTGAGCCACGGCGCCGAAGGCATGCTCGGTTACGGCATGGATTTCGTCGATTATGGCTACAACTTCCGCTTGTCAGAGCCTCAGGCCATCATGGGCTTGGTGCAATTGCGCAAGCTCGATGCCATCGTCGCGGAGCGCAACGACGTTCGTGACGCATACATCGCGCGTCTTGCTCCCGCCGGTTTTATACCGCAGCGAATCGGCGCAACCGTGGTCTTCAATGTGCAGTCTCTGGTATTTCGCGTACCGGAGAACGTAGACCGCGACCGCCTGATCGCTGACCTGCGAGTGGCCGGGATTGAAGCGACCATTGGCACGTACTGCATGAGTGGGACCACCTATTTCAAGACGCGCTATAACGATATCCAGCCAAATTCAGCCTATCTTCAGAAAAATACGATCACGTTGCCGTGTTATGCGGGTGTGGACGTCAATTTCGTGTGCGAGAAACTGCTCGGACTGATGTCACCGGCTGAGCGCGCGGCATGAGCAACGAGCAGCGCGATCTGAAGCAGTCGCTGCTGAGTTTGTTATTGCATGAATGGAATAGTGACTCACTGGAGCTTGCCGACAGCGACCGTACTCGTCGCCTCCGGCCGCAAATCCTGAAGCGGCTGCTCTCGCTCGTCATGACCGACGATGAGCGCGCCAAGGACCTCGGACTGCCCGAAGGCTGCCGAGTGCGCGAGTCGGCCAAAATCATCAGTCCTGAAAACTTGCGATGTGGAACAGATGTGTGGATCGGGGAAAATGCCATCGTCGATGCATCTGGCGGACTCGACATTGGTGCAAACGTCACCATTGGAACTGGTGTATTTGTCTGGTCCCACACCAGCGTGCTTTCCAGCCTGTCGGGACAAAATCAGCCAGGGAATCAATGGATTCGCCGCGCCCCCACTTCGATCGGGAAAAACAGTTTCATCGGTGGCCCCTCCGTGATTAACCTGGGTGTGGTCATTGGTGAAGGCTGCCTCATCTTGCCAATGTCAGTCGTGACCAGCGATGTTCCCGACAGGACCATGGTGGGTGGCGCACCAGCGGGTTTTCGTCGCCATATCGACGAAGACTGGCTGGCCAGAGAACGTCAGAAATTCACTGCACAATGATCCTGTCACACACTACTGCGTATATTGTTAATGCAGCAACTTAAAGGTAGGTTCAAATCCGTCCTTGAGCACGCGCTGGTATTCGTAGGCGACCTCATGCCTTACGGCGTTATCTTTCTGATGACATTGATGATCGGCTATGGACTGGGTCTGGAATCTGCCGGTTTTTTCAGCGTTACATATGTCTACGTGGCAATCGTCACCGGCCTGGTGTGCGGACCCAATCTGCTTTCAATCCGGCGCAGGATGCCGGAGGCCGCTTCACCTGGTGCTGTGGTGTTCGCTTCACTGGGCCTGCGCACGACCGTCATCAGCACCGGTGCCTTGGTCGTGATGGGCGTACTGTATGCCACCCAAGCAATGGCGGGCATGATGTCACTGGCTGCGATCTTGTTTTTGGGGCGATTTTTCGAAACAGCGGTTGATAGTCCCGCGACCAGCGTGCAATACCTGCGCGGTGCACGGGCTTACTTCTTTCTCCGATTGATCGTGTTCGTGGTGATCTGCGGCCTCATCGGGCTTGGCGTGTTCGCCGGGGGGGGCCGGGGGCTCCATTGGATAGCGGCGTGTTACCTGGTTGGCAGCGCGCTGGGGTTGGCATTTGCGCTGGCAAATGCGTACGGCCTGCTCAACTCAATATCGGGAATAATGTCGGAAAGTCGCGACCAGGCGTCGGAATTTGGCAAGTTTTTTGTGGCGACCGCGCTTTTCCTGGCGGCCAGCCGTATGCACCCCGTGATCATCAATTACTTTTACGGCGAGGCAGCGGCTGGGCAGTTCGCGATGGTACAAAACCTGTTTTCCGCGCTCGCGGTCGCTTCGACCGGAATTGCGGGAGTTTTCTTTTGGTCGAGCAACCGCAAGGAAGCTGGACAGCGCCAGACTGGTGCCCTCTGGTACTGGCTGGCTGGGTCCGTCGTCGGTGGCCTGGTATTGGGTGCCGTCGGTGGTGCGGTCCTGGACTTTCTGTACCTGCGCCCGCTTGGCTCGTCAACCGAGCTACGTACGGTCGGCTGGCTTCTGTGTATGTCAACCCCCTTGCTGTTGGTGCAGGCGATCTTGTCGAACCAGCTTGTCCTTCTCAAACGCGATCGCGAGATGCTGAAGCTTTCCGCACTCAATGCCACGCTTGGTCTCGTGCTCATTACGATATTGGTGCATCAGTTCGGCCTGATTGGTGCCGCGCTTTCGGTGGGCATGACAGCCTTGCTATCCTCAGCGATTGGCATTTACGTTATACGACGCATCCATGAATAGTCATATCTGTCATATTGTTAATCATCTGGACGCAGGCGGCGCAGAGCAGTACGTGGTGCAGCTGTCGAATCATCTGCAATCCAGCGCCCGGCGCGTCAGCATCATTGCTGGCGAACCGCAGGTACTGCGCGATCGACTTGATCGCGGGGTGCACGTGGAAACCCTGGAATTGCACCCCGGTGCAAGGCGGTCCCTTTTGCATTACCTCGCAAATTTGTATCGTGGGTGTATGAGGCTAGTCAAATATTTTTCCCGTGAAAAAGTCACAGTCGTTCATACCCATCTGGCCGCGTCGGCGGTTCCAGCTTGGATCGCGGCAAAATGGTGTGGCATACCGATCGTCCACTCCAGAATGTATGCTGGAAACATCAGTTCACGACTGGAGCACGTGTTATTTTCGACACGCCTACCACTTTTGCTGGTCAGCCGTTTTCTCGTCTTTACCCGGTATTCAGAGAAGGAAGTCCGAAAGCAATGGCATGTGTCGGCTGAAAAAATCGTCGTTTCTTCCATCGGAGTAGACGTGTCGAGATTTTTCAACGATACGGCCAGAGCAGCCGCAAGCCGGAAGGAACTAGAATTATCCAGGGAAGACCGCGTCCTTCTTGTGGTGGCGCGACTCCATCCAGAAAAGGATGTGGAACTGGCCATCAGGGCCGCGCGCACGTTGAATGATGCTAGCACCGTCCTCTTAATTGTAGGAGACGGTCAGGAGCGAGAGCGACTGGAAAGCCTGGTGCAGGAACTGCCCGGTCGTACGCGCATTCGTTTTTTAGGTTTATTGAAAGACCCGCGTCCCGCCTTCGCTGCTGCTGACCTGCTGCTGCAGACCTCGCGTTCGCCCAATTTGGGTACCGTCGTGCTGGAAGCCATGGCATCGAGCCTGCCCGTGGTGATTGCCTACCGCGATGAAGATGAATATCTGATGGCGGTCGACACCTTTGAAGGGACAGATATCGGCGTGATCGCGAAAGCGACCCCCGAGGCCATGGCTGGGGCGGTGGCGGCCTTGAGCATGGACGAGGCAAGGATGAAGGATTTGCGCGCCAGGGTACGTTCCTTCGTTGAGACTCAGCATGACCGACATATGGCCTATTCTGCCCTGGCAGAGGTCTATTCCAGCATTGAAAGCCAATTGATTCACTCTGGCTAAGCCTGACATGTTGATCAAAAAAAGGTTGGTTGGTCGAAGCCAATCCACTGAACATAGCTCAATTGATTTTTGAAATCCTAAGCAATCCAATGCAATTCGAACCGAAGAAATTATATCGAGAAAATTGGCTGTTGAAAAGTATGATTTATTTTTCAACTTATAATTAAGCGTATGAATTACAATAATTTATCCCTTTCATTTATTGAACCACCTGCTATCCACATGATGATTTGTGAATAATTTAGTATTTGTAACATTTATCTATAATTACTTTTTTACTTATGTGGATTTACTGGACTGCCTTTTTTCTACCAGCGATCGGGGCATTTGGTCTTGGAAAAATACGCGCTTCATCATCAAAAATATTTTTCTTTTTATATTCACTATTCCTGATTCTTTTAATTGGACTTAGATTTCAAGTTGGTGCTGATTGGGATACCTATCTCATACATCTTGATAATGCAAAGGGCATTTCCTTTTTTGACGCTCTAAAAGGTAATGATTCGGGTTATGGTGCATTAAACTGGTTCGCAAATGTATTGGGATTCGGGGTATGGTCTGTAAACCTAGCTTGTGCAACAATATTTGTTACTGGTCTTCTGCACTTCTGCAAAAGGCTACCTAACCCGTGGTTAGCATTGACCATAGCTGCTCCGTATATAACTATTGTATTTGCAATGAATTATACGAGGCAAGCGACTGCATTTGGTTTCATTTTATTTGCATTGAGTGTACTTCAAAGATCAAGGTTGCTGTCATTTCTCTTATTTATATTATTTGCCTGCTTGTTTCATAAATCGGCAATATTATTAGC
>Ga0307272_1000549_pt1 | contig 10598 bp, 7 predicted proteins | sample CG08metaT_FD_203625 | JGI IMG/M metagenome (GOLD analysis project Ga0307272, IMG submission 203625) | Metatranscriptome of freshwater viral communities from high-CO2 subsurface aquifer at Crystal Geyser, Utah, USA - CG08 (Metagenome... | ecosystem: Environmental > Aquatic > Deep subsurface >...
CCTTTCATGCCAACGGCGAAAAATAAATCAACATTGACACTATTAATTGCTTTGCAAGGAATAAACTTATGAACGCGTCAAAGACATTCACTGCCATCATTCGATACTGGGCGCTAAGTTTAAGCTTAATCGTTTTAAGCGGTTGTGGCTCTGAGGTAAAAGAACACTCGCATACAATTGACTATCAAGCGGTGTTATCACAAAGCTTAGTGTTAAATGACCATTACCAGCATATGCAAACCTATACTGGGACAATTCGCTCAGCCAATACCACAGGTATTGGCTTTGAGCTTGCGGGTAAGCTCAACAATATCTCAGTCGACAGTGGCGATACTGTGACTAAAGGTCAAACATTAGCCCTACTTGATATCGAGTTATTAACGGCCGAACAACAACAACTGCAAGCCAGTTTATTACAAACCCAAGCGGATATCGATTTAGCCAAAAGCACCTTAGTTCGCACTCAAAAACTAAAACAACAAAATTATGTGTCTGAACAGCAGCTTGATGAAACCCAGCAACAAGTCATTAGCTTACAAGCGAATCAAAAGCGCATAGAAGCCAGCTTAAGTGCCACCCATTTAAAAATTGAAAAATCGACATTGTTAGCTCCATTCAATGGCACTATCAGTCAGCGGTTTCATAATGTCGGCGAAGTGATTGCGCTAGGCAGTCCGGTTTTTACCTTAGTGGGTAACAGTGAGCCTTTAGCTTATATTGGGGTACCGATTGATATTGCACAGCAGTTAGCCGCCGAGCAGATGGTAGATGTCCGTGTAGGTAAACAAACCTTTACCGCTAAAATTGCCGGTATTAGTGCCGAGGTCAATACCATTAGTCGCACGGTGCAGTTGCGTATTCATTTGCCCGACTCAGCCAGAGTAATCAATGGCGAAATAGCTTATTTGGCTTATCAACAAGATGTGCCTGCATCTGGTTACTGGGTGCCGATGTCGGCATTAACCGATGGCGTACGCGGGTTATGGAACGTGTTTGCCTTAGTTAAAGCTGAGCAAGGTTTTTATACCATTGAACGTCGCGATGTTGAAATTATCTATACCAATGAACAACAAGCCTATATTCAAGGCGCCATAAAACCAACCGATATCATTGTCTCTCAAGGCTTGCATAAGTTAGTGGTTAATCAAAAAGTCACCCTAGCTCAAGCTGAGAAAACGGGGGCATTATGATTAAAGCATTTTTAGAAAATGGCCGCCTAACCAGTTTATTTATTGCATTATTAATTGTTGCTGGCTTAGGAGCAATTTCAAGCTTACCGCGTACGGAAGACCCACATATTACGAACCGATTTTCATCGGTTATTACTCAATACCCAGGGGCATCAGCAGAACGCGTTGAAGCACTCGTGACCGAAGTACTCGAAAATCAACTTCGCCGTTTAGAAGAGTTGAAGCTAGTCCAGTCAACTTCCCGCCCGGGTATTTCGGTAATCCAGTTAGAATTAAAAGATACTGTTACCGATACTGCTCCAGTATGGTCACGGGCACGAGATCTTATTGCCGACAGTAAATCACTGTTACCCGTTGCAGCACAAAACAGTGTATTAGATGATCAGCTAGGGTATGCCAATACCGCTATTTTAGGACTGGTTTGGGCCGATGACAGCCCAGTAAGAGTCGATATTCTTAATCGGTACGCCAAAGAATTACAAAGTCGCTTAAGATTACTCAGCGGTACTGACTTTGCAAAGTTGTATGGCGCACCTGAAGAAGAGATTTTAGTAGAATTAGATGGTAATAAAATCAGTCAACTGCATTTAACTCCCGCAGGTATCGCGGCAATTTTAAATAATGCCGACAGCAAAATTTCCGCCGGTGAAATTAATAACAACCAGTTTAGAGCCTTGGTTGAGGTTTCTGGTGAATTAGACTCACAAAACCGTATCCGCCAAGTGCCGTTAAAAGTAGACGATTACGGCCAAATTATTCGCTTAGGCGATGTGGCCAATATTAGCCGCCAAGCTAAAACGCCTGCATCGAGTATTGCTTTAATCGACAGTCAACAAGGCGTATTAGTCTCTGCTCGCATGCTCAATAATAACCGCGTCGATGTATGGCAACAGCACGTGAGTAACGCCATTGACGAGTTTTCAGTAAACTTGCCGGCCAATATTAAGGTGCAATGGTTATTTGACCAACAAAGCTATACCAGCGATCGCTTAGGCGACTTGGTCATTAATCTGCTGCAAGGGTTTGTGATTATTTTACTGGTATTAATGCTGACATTAGGCTTACGTAATGCAGTGATTGTAGCAATATCATTACCACTAACCGCACTGTTTACCCTCACCTGCATGAAATATACTGGACTACCGATCCACCAAATGTCGGTAACAGGATTAGTGGTTGCGCTGGGTATTATGGTTGATAACGCAATTGTGATTGTTGATGCCATTGCGCAACGCCGTCAGCAAGGTATGAGCAAACTTGAAGCGGTATCTAAAACTCTGCACCACTTATGGCTGCCATTAGCGGGTTCAACCATTACCACCATGTTAGCTTTTGCACCAATTGTGTTAATGCCAGGCGCTGCGGGTGAGTTTGTGGGTGGTATCGCAATTTCGGTGATGTTTGCATTGCTGGGATCATATATTATTTCGCATACCATTATCGCAGGCCTTGCTGGGCGCTTTAGCCGCAGTGAAAAACCAACGGCTTGGTATCAACAAGGTATGGCATTTCCCAAAATCAGCCAAGCATATACAGCCAGCCTTTACTTTGCATTAACACGGCCAATACTGACGGCGATTGTTATCGGTATATTACCTATTGTCGGTTTTTTTGCCGCGGGAAAAATGACAGAACAATTTTTCCCTCCGTCTGACCGCGATATGTTCCAAATTGAAGTCTACTTAGCGCCGCATGTGAGTATTGAAAACACCCTAGAACAGGTAAAACTGATTGATAATAAACTGCAAAAAATTGAAGATATTGTGGCTGCGACTTGGGTTGTCGGGGGTAACACGCCCTCTTTCTATTACAATTTAACTCAACGACAGCAAGGGGCAACTAACTATGCCCAAGCAATGATTAAAGTGACCGATTTTGCGGCGGCTAATCGATTGATTTTACAATTGCAGAAAGAGTTTGATGTGGAGTTTCCACAAGCCCAAATCTTGGTTCGAAAACTGGAACAAGGCCCTCCTTTTAACGCTCCGGTAGAGTTGCGTATATACGGCCCTAATCTGGACACATTGAAAGCACTGGGTGAACAAGTACGCGGGATTTTAGTTGCAACACCCGATGTGATCCATACTCGCGCAACACTAAGTTCTGGCGCGCCAAAAGTGTGGTTACAAGTCAATGAAGATGCCAGCTTAATGAGCGGCCTGAGCCTTAGCGATATTGCCAATCAAATTCAAATGGCGACTACCGGCATAATTGGTGGCAGCATTTTAGAGCAAACAGAATCACTGCCCATTCGTGTTCGTTTAGGCGACAACAGTCGCGAACAAGCCACACGTTTAGCCGAGATAAATCTGGTATCGCCTTCGGGTTCAGGTATACCGCTAGCGGCATTATCTTATAACGAAATCAATGTGAGTCGCGGCGCAATCCCCCGCAGAAATGGCGAACGCGTCAATACTATTGAAGCTTATATCACCAGTGGAGTACTGCCTGCACAAGTATTAAACGAGGTTAAGGATACCATTGCTAATTTGTCTATTCCGGCGGGATATCATCTTGAAATTGGCGGCGAAAGTGCAAAACGTAATGAGGCAGTGGGTAATTTATTGTCAAATGTAGTGTTAGTTGTCACCTTATTACTAGCCACTGTGGTGCTGTCATTTAACTCATTTAGATTAACGGCAATCATTTTACTGAGTGCATTTCAATCGGCGGGTTTAGGTTTATTATCCGTGTATGTATTTGGCTATCCGTTTGGGTTTACCGTTATTATCGGCTTATTGGGATTAATGGGCTTAGCCATTAATGCTGCAATTGTTATTTTGGCTGAGTTAGAAGATATACCCGAGGCGCGCCATGGTAATATTGAGTTGATCATCAGTACTGTGAGCAGTTGTGGTCGTCATATCGGCTCCACCACCATCACGACTATAGGCGGCTTTTTACCGCTAATTATTGCAGGTGGTGGCTTTTGGCCGCCATTTGCCATAGCCATTGCTGGCGGTACGCTTTTGGCGACCATGTTGTCACTAATTTGGGTGCCTGTAATGTATACCTTGTTAATGAAACCTAAGGTCAACCTTATCAAGAAGCCAATTTCGATTTAATGTTCAATACAAAATAAAGATTTGCCCTAAACTGGCAGTAAAAATCCGCTTTAGGGCAGTAAGCACAAAACTCAAACATAAATTAAACGGTTATCTCTAACAAGAACCAATTGGTGTCGTCTTGGGGGAAATTAATGTCTCTGAGGTAAACAAAGCCATAATCAACCAAGGTTAAATCTGAATACTTGTCGAGCATTTCACCGGCCCAACATACTTTCTCGTCCAGCCTTATAAGCCACATGACTTCCCTAACCTGTACCGTGCAATTAGGTATAAATCGACAATTTGGTCAAATAAACAAGATAATAATTCAAGTCAACTTAATATATTATGATTAGCCCTACCCTCTAAATACTTGCTGGTAGTGGCCTGAGAAAAAAAGGCAGGCGCTAATTTAGACGCTGTTAATGTGAGCATTATTGATTAACCTAAAAAAACAGTCTAAATTTAAAATTCCTAGTCGTGTTATGCGATAAATGTCCTCATAGAACATGAATTTATATTTGTTTCACATTTTTGGCTTCATACCAGACAATCTTTACATTTACGCGGTATATTAAATTGAGCGAACCATATCTATTTAGATTAATCATCACAATAATTATGAGAAAGAGCATATGAACTATAAAAACTGGCCTATTTCAAAACAAATAGGCTCTCTTGTCGTGTTGTCATCCGTTATTATTTTCACCGCTATGTCTTGTTTTTCATATCTAACCGCTTCCACTGTATTACATGATAAAGCGATCAAAGCTATACAATCACAAATGGACAGTAATACTCATTTACTTGAACTGGAATACGACAGTATGTTGTCTTCGGCGAAACGTAGCTCCGATATTCTTCGTACTTTATATCCAGGACAATTTTCGATAGAAAATAAATCCGTTGACGTGTTAGGCGTTAAGACTCCGGTTCTTTTACATGATAATGAACAAGTTAATAATGAAAATAATAATGTAGACCGCTTTTCGCAACTAACTGGCGGCGTAGCGACTATATTTGCTCGTGATAATGATGATTTTGTTCGAGTGTCAACATCACTGAAAAAAACGGATGGTAACCGTGCGCTAGGGACTTATCTGGGGGTTAATCACCCAGGCTATAAGCAATTAATTAGTGGTCAAAAATACGAAGGCTATGCCAAGCTTTTTGGCAAAGATTACATGACAATTTATAGCCCAGTAAAAGACAGCAGCGGCAAAGTTAATGCTATCCTTTTTATCGGTTATGACATTAGCCAATCAATTCTGCAAATCCAGAATGCACTTAAAACACTCACACTCGAAGAGTCAGGATCTTATGCCATTATCCGTAATTCTGATAAACAAGTTATTTCTCATCGCGATTTGAACACTGAAGCGCCTTTTACTGAATCATTGTTTAATGGTTTATCGCTTGAACAGGCACTCACAGATAAAGGCAGCTGGGTTTACACTTCATTATCGGATGAAGAGATGTATGCTTATTCAATAAAGATTGCAGGTTGGAATTGGACCATGGTTGGCTATGTGCCAACCAAAGAATTAAATAATGAAAGTTTAGCTATGCTAAAAATTAACGTGATTTTAGCATTGATAGGCATAGTTCTGATTGCTGTTTTACTGTTTATGGTGATCAATCGTGCGATGAAGCCATTAAAAAATCTACAGCAACAAATCGCTAAATTAGGTCAAGGCGATCTTTCACAAACATTCATGCAGTGCTCTGAAAGCAGTGGTAATGAAGTTGATCACATCACTATCAGTGTGACCCAAATGGCTGCGAGTTTGGCGAGTTTAATTGAATCATTAAAACAGTCGGTTATTAGCTTAGAAAACCAAGCAAATCAAAGCCAACAAACATCAAAGTTAAATGGTCATGAAGCAAAAGCACTGTTAAACCAAACAGAGCAAATTGCGACGGCTATCGAAGAGATGTCTTCTTCGATTAAAGACGTCGCCCAAAATGCTAGTCAAGGAGCACAGCAAGCGCAGGAAATTGATAGTGCATCAGCTCAAGGGCATGCTCAGTTAAGCCAAGAGGTCACCGCGCTGCAATCTTTAAGTGAGCAACTCATCCAAAGTCAAAAAAATATTGAAAGTGTCAGCAGTGAGAGCCAAGCTATTAGTAAAGTAACTGAAGTGATTAATGGCATTGCAGAACAAACTAACTTGCTAGCATTAAACGCTGCTATTGAAGCTGCTAGAGCAGGAGAACAAGGTCGTGGTTTTGCCGTTGTGGCTGATGAGGTGCGCTCTCTTGCGCAAAGAACGCAGCGTTCAATTAGTGAGATTAGCTCGACGATAGCTAAATTACAGCATCAAGTAAAATTTACCGCGACACAAATGGTCGAGTGCCAGCAGTTAGGAGCATCTTCAGCTGAACAAGCTAATATCGTCAATCTCCAACTCAGTCAGATTAATCAGAGTATCGGTGAAATGGCAATATTCTCATCCAGTATAGCCAGTGCAACTAATCAACAAAGCACAGTGGCAGATGAGGTGTCTCATAGCTTGCATACTATAGCGACGTTGGCACAAAATAGTGATGAACGGGCAACAAAAGCGGTCAGTGATGCAGAACAATTAACCGCACTTGCGGTCAGCATCAAACAACAAATTGGAGTATTTAAAGTCGTGTAGTTGACTGGAATTGATAACAGGGATCAGAGCTCAGCGATTGGGTTCTGATCCAATAAAATACTCTTCAGGCCCATGATACCCGATTACCACGCGACTCAAATATCACTAATATTCAAGTAAAGCACAGCGCGATTTATCTCTTCTGCAAGTCTCAATTATCACTATATTGAAAGCATTATTACTGTGGTGTCATCCCACTGTTATGATTGTTTTCAGTTATCGTTTTCAGTTATCTTTCTCAGCCTTCTGCATCAATCCCCCTCATCGGCGTCCTACATCGATTGGGCTCTATCTTTATAGACATCAACATAACGTAAAGTGACTTTATATTTGCTCGTTAAGGTTGGCTATAGGCAGAATGAATAACCAAAATAAGTTGGTAACTGGCTTGATTATTCGACTACTATCAAGCCTGTTTAGAAGTGTGCTTTATTACCTACCAAACAAAAGCCAATAAAAAACCGCCTTGTTACCAAGACGGTTTTTCAATTACAGATGTCGCGATTAGTTGTCGCTGTTACGATCCATATTTTCAGTATTCTCAAGCCATAACGCATTGATAATACCGAATGAACACGCTAACAATACACCAAGAATCCAAGCAAAATACCACATAAATGTTGCTCCTTAATTTAATAAAGTGAGTTTTTATTGTTTTCAATAAACTCACGATTTAAGCGGCCAAACATCTTGTAATAAGTCCAAATGGTATAACTTAGGACAGTCGGTACGAAGATGATAGCGGCAACGGTCATTACTTTAAGTGACATTTGGCTAGCAGTAGCATCCCACATAGTTAAGCTCACATTAGGCTCTAATGATGAAGGCATAACAAATGGGAACATAGCAGCACCACACGTTAAAATCACCCCCGCAACAGCAAGCGAGCTGAAAAAGAATGCAAAACCACTACGATTCAAACGACTGGCTAATACCACTAGTACTGGCATTAACAAACCTAATACAGGAAATAGCATAGTCAAAGGATATTTATCGTAGTTTATCAACCAACCACCGGCTTCAACCGCTACCGTTTTAGTGGTTGGATTTGATGCTCCAGCGACGTCAAGAGCTGAAGTGATCACATAACCATCAATACCATTGACCAACCAAAAGCCTGCTGCACCAAACAGAACCACTAATAGACTGCCACAAATTTGTGATGTCTTAGCACTGCGCACACGAAGCTCGCCGTCCGTCTTCATTTGTAACCATGTAGACCCTTGCATTATCACCATAGTGACACTCACAAGACCGGCTAATAACCCAAACGGATTTAATAAACCGAATAGACCGCCATGGTAGGTAGCACGTAAATATTCATCAAAGTTAAACGGCACACCTTGGAGTAAGTTACCAAATGCAACACCAATGATTAATGGTGGTACGAAACAGCCGACAAATAATGCCTTGTCCCATGTTTTGCGCCATTTTGGATCTTCAATTTTAGAGCGGTAATCAAAGCCAACAGGACGCAAAAAGAGTGCGAACAACACCAGCATCATTGCCACATAAAAACCAGAAAACGCCACTGCGTAAACCATAGGCCAAGCTGCAAATAATGCACCACCAGCAGTGATTAACCAAACTTGGTTACCATCCCAGTGCGGAGCAATTGTGTTGATCATGATACGGCGATCGGTATCGTCTTTACCTATAATAGGTAACAATATCCCCACGCCCAGATCAAAGCCATCTGTCACGGTGAAACCAATCAATAATACACCGATTAACGCCCACCAAATAAATCTTAATACTTCGTAATCAAACATAATCAGGTCCTCAGATTAAGCATCTTGGGTTTCGAAATGGTAACGGCCAGTCTTTAAGCTACTAGGGCCAAGACGAGCAAACTTGAACATTAAGAAAGCCTCTATCACCAGTAAAATGGTATAGAACACCGTAATCGAAATAATACTAAACCAAAGATCCGCCGTGGTTAAACTAGACGCCGACATAAAGGTCGGAAGCACTTCAGAAATAGTCCAAGGTTGGCGACCAAACTCTGACACAAACCAACCGGCTTCAATGGCAATCCAAGGAAGTGGCAAGCTATAAAGTGCTGCACGCAGTACCCATTTCTTCTCAGCGATTTGATGACGAGTGCTTTGCCAGAAAGCGGCTGCAAACACAAACAACATAATCACCCCTGCTGCCACCATAATCCGGAAACTCCAGAACATAGGTGCGACAGTTGGAATAGAATCATAAGAGGCCGCTTTAATCTGCTCTTCGGTAGCATCAACCACTTTGTCGGTATAACGCTTAAGCAAGAAACCATAACCTAAATCGATTTTAGTCGCTTCAAATTGCTCTCTAACCTCTGCTGATTTATCACCAGCACGTAGTTTTTCAAGCAATCCGTAGGCAACCATACCGTTACGAATTCGTACTTCGTGATCTTTAATAAGATCCTTAATACCCGTCACTTCTTCGTCTAATGTTCGCGTTGCAATAATACCCATGGCATAAGGGATTTTAATCGCATAGTCGGTTTCCATGGTTTCTTGATTAGGAAAACCAACGACGGTAAAGGCTGCTGGAGCAGGCTCAGTGTGCCACTCAGCTTCAATAGCTGCTAACTTAACACGTTGAACTTCGCCGACTTTATAACCCGACTCATCGCCTAATACGATAACCGATAAAATCGCTGCCATACCAAAGCTTGCTGCAACAGCAAATGAGCGCCGAGCAAACGGTAAGTCACGCCCTTTTAGTATGTAGTATGAGCTAATAGCTAACACAAACATCGAACCAGCAACATAACCAGAGGCTACAGTATGAACAAACTTAACTTGCGCGACAGGGTTAAACACTACGGCGCCAAAATCAACCATCTCCATGCGCATGGTTTCATAGTTAAATACTGAACCTACTGGATTTTGCATCCAACCATTGGCAATCAAAATCCATAAGGCTGACATATTAGAGCCGATGGCAACAAGCCATGTGACCACTAAATGCTGACGTTTACTAAAACGATCCCAACCGAAAAAGAACATCCCGACTAACGTTGACTCGAGGAAGAAAGCCATTAAGCCTTCAATGGCCAGAGGCGCACCAAAAATGTCACCTACATAGTGAGAATAGTAGGACCAGTTAGTACCAAACTGGAATTCCATTGCTAAACCCGTAGAAACACCTAGAGCAAAGTTAATCCCAAACAACTTACCCCAAAATTTTGTCATGTCTTTATAGATTTGCTTATTCGTCATCACATACAGTGATTCCATAATCGCAAGGATGAAAGCTAAACCTAGGGTGAGTGGAACAAATAGAAAATGATACATGGCTGTCAACGCAAATTGAAAACGCGATAGCTCAACGACCTCTTCGATAATCATTGGCGGCTCCTTACTTCAGTACAACCAAATACTACACAGTAACACGGGGTTACTATAATGATGATGTTATACCTGAAAACGGTCATATTGAAGCAGTGGATAACTCACCAATGAGTAAAAATGATAAATTAATCTGTTTGCCTGTGTTTTCAAGTGCAATCTTAAACGCCTTGTATCTTACGGTATAAATACCTAGGAGATCATATTTTTTAGTCAAAAATGTGATAAACATTAGATTTTTCGAATGGATAATATTTTGATATAAAAAATCAGGCCTTTACAGTGAAAATCACTCTTAAATGATCTCCAGTTGTTGTCAGATGGATCACAATTTATCAAAAAAATGGTCATATTTTCTGTAAAACTTTTTGAACA
>Ga0307272_1000560_pt1 | contig 10553 bp, 7 predicted proteins | sample CG08metaT_FD_203625 | JGI IMG/M metagenome (GOLD analysis project Ga0307272, IMG submission 203625) | Metatranscriptome of freshwater viral communities from high-CO2 subsurface aquifer at Crystal Geyser, Utah, USA - CG08 (Metagenome... | ecosystem: Environmental > Aquatic > Deep subsurface >...
AGCATCAATCATCGCACCCGCAACCAATCCGGAAAACAAGAAGCCGAAAGACGTGTGTAAGTGTGGAGGCATCAGGCATTTCAGGCCGTGAAGCTTTTGAAATTTGTGTCCGGAACGAAGTGGAGTGACAGACAGCCTCGCCAGCTCGAGTGATGGCGAGGATTAGTCAGTCTGGCGGATGGCATTTTTATCTTGAACTATCGCAACCTTTTAATCCCACAATAGCGATAAAGAGAAGCATCCGCCTTCCCCGGAACTTAAATAATATCCCTTCCAGTCACTCAATTGACTTCACTCGCAGCACACCGCGATACATCCCCATCTGACACTGGAACGAATAATCCCCGGCTTGCTCGGGCAGCAGACGAATCACCACGGCGCGGCCCAGCGGCAAGTCCTTTTGAATAGCAAGTTCGGGAAATATCACCTGCTCGGCACAGGCGGCTTCATCCTGACGCAGAAATTTCAGCGAAATTCCCTTGCCCGCAACCGCATGAATGAGCGATGGCTCATACACACCATCACGCACCAGCACTTCGATCACTTTCCCCGGCTCTGCCATGACGCTGGTCATTGGTCGATACAACCAGAACCACCAGATGATAAAGCCGATGAGCGCCAGCCCCAGTGCATTGACCAGCATCATTTGATACCTCCCGGTTTGAACCTTCGCAAACGATTCGCATTGGTCACCACCGTAACCGATGACATCGCCATGGCAGCGCCTGCAATCATCGGATTAAGCAAAATTCCCAGCAGCGGATACAACACACCGGCCGCCACGGGGATACCGAGCGAGTTGTAGACAAAGGCACCGAATAGATTCTGTTTGATATTGCCCAGTGTTGCCTTGGATATCTCTATAGCAATCACCACCCCGTCCAGCGATGAACGCATCAGTGTCATATCAGCCGCTTCAATGGCGATATCTGTACCCGCCCCGATGGCAAAGCCAACGTCGGCACGTGATAACGCCGGTGCGTCGTTGATACCGTCACCGACCATGCCAACGACTTCACCCGAAGCCTGCAAGCGGGCCACCTGCTGATCTTTATCTTCCGGCATCACTTCCGATAACACCTCGGAAATTCCGACCTGAGCAGCCACCGCCTCGGCTGTTTCGCGTCTGTCGCCGGTCAACATCACCACGCGCAGGCCCATCGCCTGCATGCGTGCAATCGCCTGTCTGGAATCCTGCTTCACCGGATCGGCAATGGCGAGGATACCAAGCAGCGCTTTCGCATCGGCCAGTAACATCGGAGTTTTTGCCGCCAGTGCCAGTTCCCGCACCAGTTGCCGATCATCATCGGACAATGTCACCCCAAAGGCCTGCATCAGTTTCTCATTGCCCAGATACATCTGGCGGCCACTGACCATGCCCGTCACACCCTGCCCGGACACGGCAGAAAAATGTTCACATGCAGGTACATCCAACTTGCGCGCATCAGCCAGTTGCAACACCGCCGCCGCCAGTGGGTGCTCACTGTGCCGCTCCAGTGCTGCGGCCAGCGCCAGAATGTCGAACTCACTTGCATGGCGCTCGACCATATCCGTCACGGCCGGTCGCCCTTCTGTCACCGTGCCCGTTTTATCAAGCACAATCGTGGTTAATTGGGAGGCACGCTCCAGCGACTCGCCTTTGCGAATCAGAATGCCGTACTCGGCCGCCTTACCGATGCCGACAATCAATGAAATCGGTGTCGCCAGCCCCAGCGCACACGGGCAGGCGATAATCAGCACCGTCATCGTCGTCACCAGGGCAAAACTCAGGCGCGGTTCCGGCCCGAAATTCAGCCATACCAGCGCCGTGATGATGGCAAGAATCAAAATCGTCGGCACAAATACCCCGGCAACCTTATCGACAATGCGGCCAATGCGCGGCTTGGATGCCTGAGCATTTTTAACCATGTCGATGATGCGTGCCAGCACCATATCAGCACCCACATGCGTCGCCCGATACAGGAAACTACCGGAACCGTTGATAGTGCCGCCAACCAGCGAATCACCGATTTTTTTAGTCACAGCCATAGGTTCGCCCGTCAACATCGATTCATCCACCGTCGAATGCCCTTCGCTGAGCTCACCATCGACCGGAATCTTTTCACCGGGTCGCACACGGATGACGTCACCGGCCACAACTTCGGCAACAGGCACATCGATCTCAACGCCACCGCGCACCACTCGGGCCGTATCCGGCTGCAAGCCAATCAACCTGCGGATGGCTTCGGAGGTCTTGCCGCGTGCCCGCACCTCCAAAGCCTGACCGAGATTAATCAGGGCAATAATCGTCAGCGCCGCATCAAAATACGCATGTCGCCCCAGCGCAGGCACAATCTCCGGATGGATCGTGATGATCATCGAATACAGCCACGCCGTGCCGGTACCGCTTGCAATCAATGTATCCATACTGGCGGAATGGTGGATAAAGGCGCGCCATGCCCCGATATAGAAATGCCGCCCGGAAAATACCATCACCGCCAGCGTGCCAAGCCCGATCAGCAACCAAACAGCCTGTGCCTCAACCAGCTCCGGCAGAAAATGCAAAAACATATCGAGAAATAACGGCAAGCCGGCCAGCGCAGCCACGACAAAACGCAAGCCCAGCGCGCGCACATGCGCCGCCTCGGCGCGTTGCATATCACCGACATTTTCGATACCCGAAAGCGGCTGCGCATCAAAGCCAACAGCCTGCACCGCCGCGATCAGGGCTTTGTCCTGCATCGCTAACGGCATCACCACCGTAGCCGTACGATCAGCCAGATTCACACTGGCCTGCTGAACGCCGGGCACGCCAGCCAAAGCCGCTTCGACCTTGCTGACACATCCGGCACAGCGCATGCCATCAATGGCTAAACGGCGGGTTTGTACTTCAGCCATTTCGGTTAAGCCAAATGGTAATCAATAATGGGTAAATACTTTTGAAGTACCATGCTCATCAAAGCTCAGCACATCATAGCCTTTGGGCTTCAGACCGGCTCCCTGCATACCCGGTGATTGCATCGGCATGCCCGGCGCTGTCAGACCGACCACGTTGGGACGCTCCGTCAACAGACGCTGAACATCAGCTGCGGGCACATGCCCTTCAATCACATAACCATCAACAATCGCCGTATGGCATGAACCCAGCTTATGCGTCACGCCATATTTTTCTTTGATGCTTTCCATATCATCGCGCTTTTCTTCAACCACAGAAAAGCCTGCCTGGCGCATATGATCGGCCCAGCCGGTGCAACATTCACATCCCGGCGATTTATACATAATAATATCTTTTGACGAAGTTGCCGGCTTTGATATTGGGGCTGTGGTTTCCTTAACTGTCACTTCCGGTGCCGTGGCGTTATCCGCCGTTCCGGTCGACGCATTACACGCTGCAACCATCACACCGGCAAAAAACAGTGATAGAAAACGTGTTGATTTCTTCTGGCGTGTTGATTTCTTCTGGCGTGTCGATTTCTTCTGACTCATTGTGTGCTCTCCTTGCTTTTGGCAATTATCCTATGTTCTCTGATATTTAACAACATGCCGTAAACGACCGGCAATACAATCAGCGACAGTACGGTGGTACTGATCATGCCGCCGATCATCGGGGCGGCAATGCGCTGCATCACATCTGAACCGGCACCATCACCCAGCATAATCGGAATCAAACCGGCAATCACTGCCGTGGCTGTCATGGCAATCGGACGAACGCGCTGTGCCACGCCAGCCTGCACCGCAGCGCGCAAGGCTTGCGGCGTCAACGCTCCTGCCGCTGCTTCCCGCCTGTTTTTGACTTCATGGTCGATGAAGGTAATCACCAGCACGCCGATTTCCGCCGCCACACCGGCCAGCGCAATAAAACCGACAGCCACCGCCACACTCAGGTGAAAGCCGAGCCACCAGACCAGCCAGAAACCGCCGATCAGCCCAAAGGGCACCGATAACATCACCACAAGCGGTGCCATCAGATTACCGAAATTAAAATACAGCAGCAGAAAAATAAGCAATAACGTTGCCGGAATAACAAGCTGCATCCGCGCCGCTGCGCGCTGCATATATTCGAACTGACCCGACCACTCCAGCGTATAGCCAGTCGGCATCGTCACTTGCGCATCAATAACCTGCTTAGCCTTTTCGACAAATCCACCGATATCACGCGAATTGATATCCACATACACCCAGGCATTGGGACGCGCATTCTCGCTCTTGATCGATGGCGGCCCGCGCATCGGGTGAATTTCGGCCACCGCCGCCAATGGAATCTGTGCGCCGGTCGGCGTCGGAATCAGTACCCGCTTGAGCGCCTCGGGATCGCTGCGATAATCACGCGGATAGCGCAAATTCACCGGATAACGCTCCAGCCCTTCCACCGTCTGCGTCACATTCATGCCGCCGATAGCCGACTGAATCACGTCCTCGATGTCACCCACCGTCAGACCATAACGTGCCGCTTTATCGCGCTGAATATCGATATCCAGATAATAACCACCGGCTGAACGGTCACTGAAAGCGGAGGTCGTTTCCGGCAGGGTCTTGATAGCCCGCTCGATCTGCATGCCAACCTGCTGCAACACATTCAGATCAGGTCCGGACACTTTGATACCCACAGGCGTTTTGATGCCGGTTGAAAGCATATCGATGCGTGTCTTGATCGGGTAAGTCCAGGCATTGGCCAGACCCGGAAAACGAATCGACCGATCCATCTCCTGCATCAGTTGTTGCGTGCTTTTGTGTGGATCAGGCCATGCCGATTTCGGTTTCAGGCGGATAATCGTTTCCAGCATCGACAGCGGTGCGGGGTCCGTCGCCGTATCAGCACGCCCCACCTTACCGAACACCGATGCCACTTCGGGAAAGGTTTTCAGGATGCTGTCGGTTTGTTGCAGCAACTCGCGCGCCTTGGTGATGGAAATGCCGGGGAATGTCGTCGGCATATACAGGATATCCCCCTCATCCAGCGGCGGCATAAATTCCGAGCCCGTTTTTATGATCGGATAAGCTGTCGCCGCCAGCAGCATAAACGCCAGCAGCAGCGTCAATACCTGTGCCCGCAAAGCCAGCTTCAGCAGCAGCGTATGCAGGCGTGTCAGCATGCGATTCAGCGGATTGCTCTTTTCCAAGGGGATTCGCCCGCGAATGAACATACCCATCAGTACCGGCACCAGCGTCACCGCCAGCAAAGCCGCTGCCGCCATGGCGAAGGTCTTGGTGAAGGCCAGCGGTGAAAACAAACGCCCTTCCTGCGCTTGCAGGGTGAACACCGGCAGGAACGACACGGTGATAATCAGCAGACTGAAAAACAGTGCCGGACCGACCTCGCGGGTCGCTGCCAGAATAGCATCGCGGCGCGCCGTCGCCGACACTTCGCCATCCGAATCTTTACCTAACCGCTCAAGATGTTTGTGCGCATTTTCAATCATCACAATCGCCGCATCGATCATCGCACCAATAGCGATGGCGATACCACCAAGACTCATGATATTGGCCGAAATGCCCTGCCATTGCATGATCACGAAGGCCAGCAGGATGCCGACCGGCAGACTGATGATCGCCACCAGTGCGCTGCGCACATGCATCAGAAACAGCAAGCATATCAACGCCACCACAATGGATTCCTCAAGCAGCTTCTGTTTGAGGTTACCGACCGCCCGTTCAATCAACTGCCCCCGGTCATACGTCGTCACGATCTCCACACCGGCAGGAAGACCCGGTTTCAAAGCCTCCAGCTTCTGGCGTACCGCCTTGATCGTGGTCAGGGCATTCTGGCCGTAGCGCATGATGATCACGCCACCGGCCACTTCGCCCTTACCGTCCAGTTCCGCTATACCACGTCGTAATTCCGGACCGAGGTGCACATGCGCCACATCACGAATCAGGATGGGAGTGCCATGGGCATCCACACCCACCGGAATGGATTCCAGATCGGCGATGCCCTTCAGATATCCCTTACCGCGCACCATGAATTCAGTTTCACCCATTTCAATGACACTGCCGCCCACATCGTTGTTGCTGCGGCCAATGGCATCTTTCACCTTGTTCAGCGCAATGCCGAATTCAGCCAGCGCGTTGGGGTCAACCTCCACCTGATACTGCTTCACAAAGCCGCCGATGGAGGCCACCTCGGATACACCGCTGACCGTTTGCAGGGCATAACGCAGATACCAGTCCTGAATTGAGCGCAGTTCCGCCAGATCATGTTTACCCGTTTTATCCACCAGCGCGTATTCATAGATCCAGCCGACGCCCGTCGCATCAGGCCCGAGCGTCGGGGTAACGCCATCTGGCAAACGACCGGCGACGTAGTTCAGATATTCGAGCACACGCGAGCGTGCCCAGTACATATCCGTACCATCCTCGAAAATGATGTAGACAAAAGAAAAACCGAAGAATGAATAACCACGCACCACCTTGGCATGCGGCACCGCCAGCATTGCCGTGGTTAACGGATAGGTCACCTGATCCTCAACCACCTGCGGTGCCTGACCGGCATACTTGGTAAAAACAATCACCTGCACATCGGACAGGTCGGGAATTGCATCGAGCGAAATGTTTTTCACAGCAATACTTCCGCCCACGATAATCAGCGCCGTGAACAGCAATACGATCAGCTTATTACGCAGGCTGGCTTCGATGATATTGGCGATCATGACGAAACCCTTTGAACCACAAAGACACGAAGGCACAAAGCAATACAAGAGTTCATCATTGACCCCCGTGCATATGCTGCATGTCCATACCCTTCATACCGCCTGCTTCCGGCATCACATGCCCGGCATGATGCATGCTTGGTGCCATCCCCTGCTGCACTTCCCCATCCATGCTTTGCTTCGTGCCTTCGTGGTAAATCATCCTGCGTTTCGGGTAACTCCACCTGCATACCACCCATATCCATCCCTTTCATACCGTCCGCTTCCGGCATCACGTGCCCGGCATGATGCATGCTTGGTGCCATCCCCTGCTGCACCACTTCCCCATCCATGCTTTGCTTCGTGCCTTCGTGCCTTCGTGGTAAATCATCCTGCGTTTCGGGTAACTCCACCTGCATACCACCCATATCCATTCCTTTCATACCGTCCACTTCCGGCATCACGTGCCCGGCATGATGCATGCTTGGTGCCATCCCCTGCTGCACTTCCCCATCCATGCTTTGCTTCGTGTCTTCGTGCCTTCGTGGTAAATCATCCTGCGTTTCGGGTAACTCCACCTGCATACCATCCATACCCTTCATCTCTATATATTGTATTTCTTTGTGCCTTGGTGCCTTTGTGGTTTCTATGCCTGTTTCAGGCTTAACCATCTTAGCTGCCGCCTCGCGAATAGATGATTCAGAATCAATCAGAAACTGCCCGCTGCTCACCACCGTTTCACCGGCTTGCACGCCCTCGATGATTTCGATCAAACCATCGGCCGTGATACCTGTGCGCACCGTGCGCGGCTCAAAGTGGCCCGCCTGACTCTGCACAAACACATGCGCCTGCTTACCGGTAATCAGCACCGCCTCACGCGGCACAAACACCCCTGCCTTGCTGGTGCTGGCGACAATTTCGACATCACCGAACATATCCGGTTTGAGCAGACCCTCGGCATTATCAAACTCAATGCGCACTTTATTGGTGCGTGTTTTGGCATCCAGATAGGGATAGATGTAGGTGATAAGACCGACAAAATCGCGACCCGGCAGCGAGCCGATACGCAGTGTAGCCGTATCCCCGACATGCACCCAGGAAATCTCATACTCATACAAATCGGCCAAAACCCAGACGCGCGACAGATCGGCAATCTGATAAAGCTCGGAGGCTGGCGTCACACGCGCCCCTTCGCGCACGCCGATGCTGGTCACCACACCGGCCGCCGGAGCATGGATATGCATATTCTTGCGTACCTTGTGCGTACGTTGCAGTTCAACAATCTGATGTTCGGCCACATCAAAGAAGCGTAGCCGATCCAGTGCTGAATCAAGCATCCGTTTCGCACTATCACGAATATCTGCATAGGGGCTGCTCTTGAGTTGCTGCCAGTTGCTCAGCGCCAACAAATACTCCTCCTGCGTCGCCACCAGATCAGGTGAATAAAATGCCAGTAACATCGTATCGTTGTGCACGCTTTCACCGGTTTTATCGACTAACAGCTTATCCACCCAGCCATCCACTTTCGGGTGCAGAGTCACCAGCTTTGTTTCATCGAAGGTGATACGACCGACCGTGTTGATATTGCGCGACAGCGTCCGCTGCACGGCCGTGGTCAGGCGCACCCCCATATTCTGTGTCGTTGCCGCATCGATTCGCACCGCACCTGCCGGTGCATGACCTTGTTCAGCAGGATCTGCACATACCGGCACATAATCCATACCCATGGAATCTTTCTGGAAGCTTGTACTGGTCACTTCGGGATTCATCGGATTACGCCACATCAGAGGCTGCGCGCCATCGGCGCATGGGCCATTGGCAGCAGACATGCTTATATCAGCCTCTTTAGCCGCTTCTTTTGATTCATCGGGCGCATTCAACACATAGCCGCCAGCCAAACCGGAAATCAGGGCGAGAACAATCCATAACAGGTTTGTTTTATTCATGATGGGTCACCTCTTGCTGCAAATCGTCCAGGCCTGCGGCGGCGGCCAGTCGTGCTTCGGCCTGATGCGCCAGCGATATCTGTTGCCAATACTGAACATCCGTATTGAACTCATTGAGTCTGGCATGCACCAGATTCAGAAAATCCACCTTGTTCACCTGATAACCGGCCTGCATCGAGGCCGTGGTCTGCCGTGCCTGTGGCAGAATCCCCTGCTCGAACAAGCGCACACGATCATGTGCAATTCTCAGCTCCGAGACTGCCGCATCGATATCGGCATCCACCTGATTGGCCGCGTCCTGCCATGAAAACGCTGCCGATGCTTTTTCTGCCGCCCGCTGATCTACCGCCCTGTCCTGCTTGCTGCTGCTATAGATCGGCAGGCTCATGCTGAACATGATCGATGCCAGATCTTGCCGCGTCTGCCCGCTGGCCGGGTTGATCCCCTGCCTGAAGCCATAGGCTGCTCCCAGCGTGAAATCCGGGTAATAATCTTTAGCGGCGCGCGCCAGCCGTACATCGGCCAGTTGCATATTCAAACTTCCGGCCAGCAGCATCGGCCGATGTTGTCGTGCCTGTTGTTTGAGCGTCTCCGCATCAGCATCAAAAGCCTGTAAATCGGGCTTATCCTGATGCGGCAGTTCGATGCCGGTATTCGTCGGTCTGCCCAACAGCGCATTGAGTGCCGCTGCTTCAGTCTGACGGGCAGAGCTTAAATTCAGTTCCCGCTCCAGCAGATTGGAAAGCTCCAGTTGCGCCAGCAGCACATCCTGTTGCAAACCCTTGCCCGTCTTGTATTTGGTTTCAGCAATACGCACCAGATTGCGCAGCAAATCCTGATTCTGCCGAATAATGGACAGTGCTTTGTCCAGATAAGCCAGATTCCACCAGTGGATACGGGTGTTACGCAAAAGCAGCAGACGAAACTCCTGCCTGTCCTGCGCCGCCATGTCGGCAAGATAAGCGGCCGCCTCAGCCTCCAGTGCCAGCTTGCCTGGGAAAGGAATCGCCTGCGCGATGCCCAGCTGTATCTGGGTCATATTTTCCTGCGTGGTGGAAAAGCTATGCAGCGGCAGATTCAGCGCATTCAGCGAAAGCGTCGGATCTGCAAGACTACCAGCCTGCGCTGGCACAGCCGCCATGGCTTCAGCGCGTTTCCCTGCCGCCGCCAGTGCCGGATTGTGTCGAATTGCCAGTGCTTCGGCCTGCGCCAGCGTCAGCACTGTTCCGGCTGCCTGTCGGTCTTGTGCCTGGGTTTGTGCATGAATTGGAACAGCACAGCCAGTTACTGAGATGAAAAGAATTGCCAGCCAATGCCGGACTTTGGTAAGGATAAGCATAAACATACGCCTCCTGTCTGAGATTCGTGCGCGGCAAAAGCGGCGCACACCCCGGCTCAATCAAGCCGTGGTATCAGCAGAAGGGGTCAATCAAATACGAATGCGCCGGGTCGTTGAAAAAAGTAGTGAATCTGAGCGCGGCGGTCCGGTGGGCATCACAGCCATAGAGACAGCTTGCTCAGCATGCCATACGGATACTTCCGGCATCACGCTGACAAACACAAGTACGGGAGAAAATACGGGCACATCGGCGACAGCAGCCTTCACAAACATATCCGAATCATCGCAATGGAAGCATGCTTTGGAATGCGCGTCATTCGCCTGATGCGGAGCGTGCGAAAGCGTTTGACTGCAATGGCCAGCCATCGTATCGCCCTGTTGCGCCATCATGTTCGACGTTGTAGTCGACGTTGTGTTCGACATTGTGGTCGACGTCATATTCGTTATTGGCATCGCCGCATGCGCATTGGGTGAAAGCATACAAAAACCGGTCAACACCATTTGCACCGCAAACAGGCCAACCATGGCTTTTACCAGAGCATGTCGTTTTTTAAGATAGTACCGCATGTGCACACCTTATAAGCCGCCGTGTGAAAGTTCAATGAACGGGCTATCTGTCGGTTTGCTCTTACCTGTTGATCCGCAATAGTTTCGAGCATTCAG
>Ga0307272_1000645_pt1 | contig 9844 bp, 10 predicted proteins | sample CG08metaT_FD_203625 | JGI IMG/M metagenome (GOLD analysis project Ga0307272, IMG submission 203625) | Metatranscriptome of freshwater viral communities from high-CO2 subsurface aquifer at Crystal Geyser, Utah, USA - CG08 (Metagenome... | ecosystem: Environmental > Aquatic > Deep subsurface >...
ACGCTGGCAAAGCTGGATTTTTGTTGTCCAGCAGGTTCACCATGGGTGGAAAAGCGTACCAGTCTGATCGCCAAACCACGCGTGTTTGCGCCGCTGCCGCCATGTTTTGCAGTTGCATGGTGTCCCAGACGTAACCGTCAATGCAACCAGCTGAGCCAGTCCGGAGGCCACGGCCTCAGCCACGTTGCGGTGGCCATGGGCAAAAAAAGAACGACGCAAGTCTTTTGACGTCAGACCTGCGCGGCGCAGCTGTGCCTGTGCCACCAGCCAGCCAGAGTTGGACAAAGGGTCGGAATAGGCCAGTACCCGGTTTTTCAGGTCGTTCCACCCCGTGATTGCGGAGGCTTTGTTGGGTTGTCCAATCAAATACGACTGGTAATACGGTCGGCCAGCGAGCAGGGGGATGGCCAGCAACTGCAATCGGCTTTGGTGCATCACGTAGGGGTAGCCGCAGATCCAAGCAGCGTCGAGTTGCTCTGAAAACAGCAAATCCAAGATGGCTTGGTATGACTCGCGCGCCACGAACACCACGGGTAAACCCAGACGCGCGGCCAGATAGTCGCTCCAGCGCGTCAGAAAAGCCGCCTGATCCGCCAGGATCACGGCGGTCAAGCCTACCCGCAGCGGGGCTGTAGAGGATGGTTTGTGTGTTTGGGCATGACCAGCGGTGCTGAGCACACTCCAAACAGCAGCTGTTTCAAGCCAGGTTCTGCGTTGCATGGTGGTTGGTAAAAAGTCCAGATGCTAAGTAGATTACAAATTCGAAACACTCTTCCTCGGTAGAAACCCGTAATTTGTTTCATTTTTGTAACAATCGAGCGACGATCGAGTTCTTTGGGTGCATTGACACGCATGTCGCTGCAATCGCCCCGGTTAGCGAGAACAAATATCCGCGTGCTCTCTCGGTGGGATAAACCGATTAGTCAATCAAACCTTGCCTGTTCAGTTTGTTGCCAAACATTGAAGCTGTTGAAGACGGTGTTGCCCTTTGTGGGGTGCAGTCCTCCCATACGGCGGGAAACACACCGTTTCAGCTCACCGGGAGGGAAGTTCGCGGATCATTGTGGGATTGCTGGTGGGGCAGGGGAACTCAATTTGCAGCAGACCAGATAGGCAAAAAAAAGCAATGGTGCAGGCTCATCGGAAAACCCACGACATGGTTCCTGGTTTGGAACTCACCAACGGCCAAGCCACGCCCCCGCTGCGGCGCATTGTTTCGTCTGTCAGCGCACGAAACAGCCATTTGCTGTATCAACCTGGGAACCATTGCCACTTTGCCATCAGTCAAAATGCAGGTGGAAATGTCGGCTTTAGATGAGGCAGTTCTGAGAGTCGACTGTCGTCTTTGTTCTTTTATGCAGAGATGTGCATAAGTGCCCGTTGAGGTCAGCCAGGATGGGCGGCTAGATGGCTTTCAAATTCATGAAATTGATTTGCCCGTAAGCTGACACTGGCATCAGTCTGTTTGACGCGGTGTGTTGTGAGCGGATCGGCATCTGCCAAACGTCGCGGTGTTAGAGTCACAGTGCCGTGCCATGATCATCGATAGGTCGGCAAGATGATCGAGTGGTTGACCATGACGTTGAAAGCCATGCCAGGTCGAACTTGCAGTGTGGGTGAAATGTTCAAGCTTTTTTGCAAAATCTTCGAGCTCACGTCACTCAAGGAATTCATGGCGGCAGCAGCCGCTTGAGCCGAGCCGGATTCGCAGAGAACTAAACGTCAAAATCAAGCCGTTGCGCGCTTTAACGTTGGCCGTAAGTGAACCACAACGGCGCACTCAGCACTTAAGAATGGCGACCGCATCGGCCGCCGTTATGGGTTCAATCGACGAACCCGTTAACGTGAAACAACACCCACAGCCGACAAGAATGGCGTGTCGTAGGGCCGACTTAAGTCGGCCATGGCGGGTTGAAACCCTTCCCTACGCAGGGCACGCATGTTTCATGCTTTGGGGTGTCCTTGTTGAACATGGACGTTAGACAGCTTGAGGCCAATTGATTTGCACTTTGCGGCTATTGGCAAGACAGTCGCGCAGGTACAAATTAATGAGACTTTGATACGGAACCCCTACCTCATCGGCCATGCCCTTGAAATACGCCACAACATCTTCTGAAAGTCGCATCGTGACGGGCTTCTTCAGCTTCGACGCATACGGGTTTTTTTTGAACTTCAATTTGGAAAGATCGTATTCTGCTTTCATTTAGGTGCACCTCGATAGAACGCGCTCTCACGCTTGGTTGCCTTTCGTGCCGAGATGATGCGAACAACTGCACCATGCTCCCGCTCGCAATGACACACGATGAGCAACTTTGCCCAAGAACTCATGCCAAGCATCAAGAAGCGATCATCGTTTGATGGATGCTGGTCGTCGAAGAACTGGATACCAAATTCGTCGAAGAATACCGACTTGGCTTCTTCAAAAGAGACTTGATGCTTCTTGAGATTTGCAACGGCTTTAGGCTCATCCCATTCAAACGTAATCATGCATACATTGTATTTATGAAACTTTGCAAGTCAAATCGAAGAATATGAAGCTGATGAACGTTGGCGCGCCCCAATACGCAGCCAGCGCCGTGAGGCGGCATTTTGCGACTGCGTGTCCAAGTCAAGCAAGCTGTTAGCCCACTGCGCCCGAAACCAATAGAAATAGCGATGGGTTTCGAATGGACTGTACCGAAAGTCCGACAGCCTCCTAGGCCACGGAACTTCAGAAATCTGTTCGATCATCCCCTTTCTGAACCCAGGAAACGGATAGAAGGGCACGAGCAACTCCTCATCGGCAAGCACAAGCCAAAATTTAGCTTCGCCATCATCTCAAACCCGCATGAACATTCTCGGTTCAATGAATCGCCGCCGCCACAATGATGCAGATGCCCAGCGACATGGCGGCCACCACCATGCCGAGTGCCTTGTTTTGCTTTTCCACAATCTCTTCCCACAGGTTGTAGGGCGTGAGCTTGTCGATGACGATGAAGCACAGCCAAAAAATCAGCACACCCAGCAGCGCGTACACCGCCGAGCCCAGCAGCAAGCCGGGTTTTAATGATTCAAATCCCATCATGATCTCCATCAAAAACAAAGAAACACCTTGCGCTGCGACACTTAAGAAATCTAAAGGCTTGTTCACAAATAACATGCACATTTGACTCGCTAACTTTGGGCGTACTGCGTCGTTGCAAATCGCTTGTGCAGCAGAGCTGCACGGCACGCTTTGCGCCTCGCATTGCATCCCAAATCCGGCGGCCAAATGTACAGCTTATTCATGAACAAGCCCTAAGCGGCGCTGCTGAAAGCCGGGGCGAGTGTTGGCTCATTTATGCCCGCCGCCGCTTGAAAAACCACCAAACGAACCCCCTGAGCTGCGCGAGCTGTAGCCTGAAGCACAGTTTTGTGTGGCCGGGTCGCAGCTAGAGCACCGGCTCAAGATCACGGCAAACAGCATCAGCAACAAAAAAATCACGATCAGCGTGCGCACACTCATGCCCGCGTTGAAGCTCACCGGCCCCACGTCAGCGCGTTTGAGCAGGTCTTGTTGCGCCTCCAGCTTGAAGGCTTTGGCCACGGTGGCACTGTCGATCTTGCTGCCCACCGACCAGGTCAGCTCGGTGGGTGACTGCTCCAGCGACAGCAGGTTGGCAGCGCTGGCAAAGTCACGGTTGCTGGTTTTTTGACCACGCGACACGCGCCAGTAAAACTCGCCCAGCGCGTAACTGGTTTCGGCGTTGTAACTTTCCTTGAGGGCGTAACGCGCGCCCAAATAGCTGGCGCTTTGCCCGTTGCTGGCCAGCACCGGCGCACCGGTGGCGGGCTTGACCACGCTCCAGCCCTCGGTGGAATCCACCAGAAAAATGAAGCCGCGTTTTTGGTTGTAGAGCAAATACTCTTCCCAGCCAAAGTGCTCATCCGGGTCGCTCGGGTCCACGCCCAGGCGGTGCTGAAAGCCCACCACTTGCCAGCTTGTGCCCTGCAGCTGCCCGAGCGTTCCCAGCGCAATCAAAGGGCGAACCGGCTCGTCCTGCATGGCGTGCTTGAGCTCTGCGCCGATGCCGCCAGACACATCGATCAGGCTGTTGCAAGACGGGCAGGTGATGCTTTGGCTGGCCTGCAGCGTCACCGTGACCGCAGCGCCGCAGTTGGGGCAATTGAACTGGCGACCGGTCTCATCTTTGACCGAGGCATCCTTCAACCCACTGAGCTTGAGCGCGTCCAACTGCACCGCCTCGCCCATGCTGCAGACTGGGGGCGAGCTGCTGTAGTCCATGCTCAGCACACGCTCGGCAGACTGGGCCGGGCCAACGCCCGCACCAACGCCTACACCAACGCCTGCATCGGAGCCGATCAATTTGGAGCCAATCAAACTGCCAGGCTGAGCCGGTTCGCCCCGGCCGCCCTGGCTGCGCAGCTCGACCATGGCAAAGGGCTGCCCCATGGCGGGCAGATGCGGCAACTCCCCTTGTGCGGCCAGCAGCATCACCTGCATGTTGGAAGCCACGGCAAAAGGCTGGCCGCTGATGGACGTACTGGCACCAACCCGAAAAGCCTCAGCACCGGGCAAATTGGCTGGCGCAGCCAGCGGCGTGGCCCACACATAGGCTCCGTTGTCTTCGCTCAAATAAGCGCTGCTGCCATCGGCCAGCACCGCATACCATTCGGTCCAGGTGCCCTCGGCATATTGGTATTGCAAGCGCCCCACCAGCGTGAACGCCTGGCCACGCCAGCTGCCGCTGGCCTGCAGTTGCAGCGGGCTGTGGTCGTCAAACAGCTCGGCCATTTTGCCGATGCGCTTCAAGGTCTCGCCGTCGCGCACCACACTGCTCTGGCAGTAGCCGCACACCGCGTGGGTGGACTGGGCGCTGGTGAAGTTGACCGGTGCGCCGCAGCCGGGGCAAGGGGCTTGGTAGCTGCGTTGGCTTGGGTTAGTGGCCATTCAGAACTGCCCGTAATGGCTGGGTCGCTGACTGTTGCAGGAGGTTGTCGCTGTGACCCTGCGGGGCGCTTGTATCGCCCCCTTATCCCCCCCGCCCCTTTTCACCCCCGCCGGGGCGAAAAGGGGAGCCAACAGCCCTATTTGGCCGGGTGTTTTGAATGAGGGCTTACACGCCGAGAAGCAGCTGGCCAGCGTTACAAGGGCGAGCTGCTGAGGGATTGGCATGCCATGTGATCTCTTGCTGAAACGTGCAAAAGTATGCTGCGTTACGAATCCAAAACACGCCTGCCTACTGCCCCTGGGCATGTAAGACTTTCGTGAACAGCGTCGGCCAAGTAGGTCTGTTGGCGCCCTTTCCCGCCCGGCGGGGCGGGAAAGGGCGGGGGAATAGAGTGGGGAAAAAATCACTTCAAAATACAAGCGGTTGAATACTGAAGAATCAAAGCATTCAAACCAATTTCTTCAACAACTCTGCCTTCTTGGCATCAAATTCTTCCTGCGTCAGGATGCCTTTGGTCTTGAGATCACCCAGCTTCTCCAGCGTGGCCATCACATCTTCAGCCTTCATGCCCACGGCCTGCGCTGCGCCAGCCACGGCTGCAGCTGGGGCGGCCTGCAAGCCAGCGGACAGGTTCTGCGCCAACACCTGCCCCAGCGCCACGCCCGCACCCAGGCCCATGGCATCGCCGGCAATGCCGCTGCCACCACCGCCCGCGGCACCTTCGGCAAATTTGGGAATGGCTTGCGCGGTTTGGTACTGCATGAACTTGGCCATGTCGTTGCCGACCATGCCCATGCCGATTTTTTGGTCCATCACTTTTTGCAGATCTTCAGGCAACGAGACGTTTTGTACCGTCATGCCCTCCAACTTCAAGCCCAGCTTTTCGAACTCAGGGGCCAGCTGGGTCGTCAAGGCCTGCGCAAACATCAGCTGGTTGGCGGCCAGATCCAGAAACGCAATGCCGCTGCTGGCCACGGCGTTGCTGATGTTTTGCAGCACCAGGCCGCGCAGTTGGCCGTCCAGGTCTGCCGTTGCATAGCGTTCGCGCGTGCCCGAAATTTCGGTGTGAAACAGTTTGGGGTCAGCCACCCGGAAGCTGTAATTGCCAAAGGCACGCAGACGCACCGCGCCAAAGTCTTTGTCGCGGATGGTGATGGGCTGCGGCGTGCCCCACTTCTGGTCCACCTGTTGGCGCGTGCTGAAAAAATACACGTCGCTCTTGAAGGGCGACTCAAACAGCTTGTCCCAGTTTTTCAGGTAGGTCAGTACCGGCAGGGTTTGGGTGTTGAGCTTGTGGGTGCCCGGGCCAAACACGTCGGCGGCCTTGCCCTCATTGACAAACAGCGCCAGTTGCGATTCGCGCACCACCAGTTGTGCGCCGTTCTGGATTTCCATGTCGGCCATGGGAAAGCGCCAGGCCAGGGTGCCGTCGCTGTCTTCGGTCCACTGGATGATGTCTATGAATTGTTTGCGGATGAAGTCCATCAAGGCCATAAGGTGCTCCTGCGGGTGGGTGGAATGCGAATGATACTGGCTGACACCACGCGCCTGGTGAGGCTTTGGGCTATGCTTGCCAGCCCGATCAACGCCAGACGCTTTCATCTTGCCCAACGCCAACGCCAACGCCAACGCCAACGCCCAATTTGCCACCGCCATGTTGCTGGCCGCTGGCCGGGGCGAGCGCATGCGCCCGCTCACAGACAACTGCCCCAAACCGCTGCTGAAGGTACAAGGCAAACCGCTGATGCAGTGGCATCTGGAGGCCTTGGTGCGTGGCGGCTGCCCGCAGGTGCTGGTCAACACCGCTTGGCTGGGGGAGCAGATTGCAAACACGTTTGGTGATGTTTTTGTGCTCCAGCCCTTTTCAATAGGGCGCAAGCAGCTATCAAATTCAAAGCGATGTTCTCAACTTGAACTGCGTTACTCCCACGAGGGGCATGACTTTGGCGATGCCCTGGAAACAGCGGGTGGCATGGCCCGCGCCCTGCCGCAGCTGGGTGAGGTGTTCTGGGTGCTCGCGGGGGATGTGTTCACGCCGGGTTTTGAATTTACCCAAGCGGCGGTCGAGCGCTTTGCTGCCAGTGGCAAGCTGGCGCACCTGTGGTTGGTGCCCAACCCGGCGCATAACCCGCATGGTGACTTTGGCCTGCAGACCAGCCCGAACGGTGGCCCGGCGCTGGCACTGAACCTGCCCCAAGACAGCGCGCAGCCGCGCCACACCTATTCCACCATTGGCCTGTACCGCCGTGAATTTTTTAAGCCGCCGTGGTGCGACATTCCTGCCGGTAACCCACAAGGCATCAAAGCCCCACTGGCGCCGCTGCTGCGCCGCGCCATGGACAATCACCAGGTCTCAGCCGAGCTGTACGCGGGGCCCTGGACGGACGTGGGTACACCCCAGCGTCTGGCCGAACTCAACACTTGAACCGCCCCACTCGTAACCCACAAGGCTTGCGCACCCTTTGCCTCTCACAAGGACTTTTTCATGACCATGAATTCCATTTACGCCACCCGCCGCGCCCAGCTGGCGCAAGCCATCGGTCTGCACGGCATCGCCATCATCCCCACCGCGCCCGAGCAGCAACGCAACCGCGACAGCGACTTCCCTTACCGCGCCGACAGTTATTTTTATTACCTAACCGGATTCACCGAGCCCAAGGCCTGGCTGGTGCTGACCGGTGATGGCAGCAGCACGCTGTTTTGCCAGCCCAAAGATGTGGAACGTGAAATCTGGGACGGCTACCGCCTGGGGCCGGACGCCGCCCCTGCTGCGCTGGGTGTGAATGCCGCTTTTTCCAGTGCCGAGCTCGATGCCAAGCTGCCCGCCCTGCTGGATGGGCGCGATGCGGTGTGGTATGCGTTTGCCGTTCACAAAGCACTTGAGACGCGCGTGGACGGCTGGCTAAGCAGCCTGCGTGCTCGCGTGCGCTATGGCAGCTTGACGCCCCAAACCCAGCGCGACCTGTGTGGTGTGCTGGACGAGATGCGGCTTGTCAAAGACCCGTCAGAACAAGCCACCATGCGACGCGCCGGGCAGATCAGCGCGGCCGCCCACATCCGCGCCATGAAAACATCGGCCAAGATGCTGCGTGCGGGCAAAGAAGTGCGTGAATACCACCTGGAGGCCGAACTGCTGCACGAATTCCGCGTCAACGGTTCGCAGTTTCCGGCCTATGGCTCGATCGTGGCCGCCGGAGCCAACGCCTGCGTGCTGCATTACCGCGCCGACAAAGGCCTGGTGCGCGACGGTGAACTGGTGCTGATTGATGCCGCTTGCGAACTTGACGGCTATGCCAGCGACATCACCCGCACCTTTCCGGCCAACGGCCGCTTCACCGGGCCGCAGCGCACGCTGTATGAGCTGGTGCTGGCATCGCAACAAGCCGCCATTGCCGCCACCAAGGCGGGTGCACGTTTTACCGATCCGCATGACGCGGCGGTGCAGGTGCTGGCGCAGGGCATGCTGGATGTCGGCTTGCTGGACAAAAACAAGGTGGGCAGCCTGCAGGACGTGATTGAAAAACGCGCTTATTTCCCGTTTTACATGCACCGCACCGGCCATTGGATTGGCATGGACGTGCACGACTGCGGTGACTACACCGAGCCGTCCGAGCTAGGCCAGGTGAGTACGCGCCAGGACGCACTTACCGGTGAGCTCATCAAAGACCGCCCGGCGCGCATCCTGCGCCCTGGGATGGCGCTGACCATTGAGCCCGGCATCTATGTGCGCCCCGGCGCGGGCGTGCCCGAGCAGTTTCACCACATTGGCATCCGCATTGAAGACGATGCCATCGTCACCACCACCGGCTGTGAGTTGCTGACGCGTGATGTGCCGGTGAGCGTGGCGGACATCGAAGCGTTGATGCGCGCCTGATTGCAGTGGCTGTTTTAGGGCTTGTTCATGAACAAGCCCTTAGTATCGCCTAGACCAGTTGACCAGTTGTCCTGAATGCAGCCAGCTATTAACGCTGTAGCATGAACCTAGATTCATCCGTTGACCGCTTGTTTTCTTCAATAAGTGCATATAGAACATGGAATATTTCAGTCTCAGTCAGATTCACCTTTTGGGTGAGCGCGCTACGCACCCGATTGAGCCGCTGGCAACGCGCCTGGGGTCGTTGCGCCTCCTAGCGGGCAGTAGCCCGCTAGGTCGTCACCCTTGCAGGGCGCAGCCAGGCCAGAGGCTTGGCATCTTCGTCCCGTTCCATTGTGCGCAGGCACAATGGAAGCTGCGGCACTCAGCCTATCCAGCCGCGCCGCCAGCAGCTCACTCGGGTGCGTCCAACTGAGGAATCTAGGTTAAAAACACCACCGGGACAGGTTTTTGCGCCCGGATGGCCAGCGCCGCGGCAATGCCGTCCATGCCAGCGCCGAGCTTGATGTCCATGAGCACCAGGTCGGGCGCGAGTGTGCCCGCCAGCTGCACGGCTTGCTCGCCGGTGTTGGCCTGCCCAGCCACCGCGTAACCGAGCGCCTGCAACTGGTCTTGCAGGTCGCGCGCAATGATGGTTTCGTCTTCGACGATCAGAATGCTTGGCTTTGCCATGCATGCAGGTTAACACCCCCAGCAGCCCGGCTGGCTCAGGGCAACACCTGAGGCCAGGGCTTTAATGACCTGATGGCGCGCCCTTTTTGGTGCAGCGCATGCAGCACCCAAATGCTCTTATTAGTATAGCTACTTGCGCTTATTTTATAGGGGCTAGAGGCCAATTTCTCTTACAAAGATACCAAACCCGTCTTGATGGCGTAGCGCACCAGGCCGGTGACCTCGTGCACGGCGCACGTATTCCTCGCTTTGGTGCATCGACAAAATCATCACCCGCACCGCCGGGCTGTCTTGCAGCAGCCGGGCGGTGGCTTCCAGGCCGTTGAGGCCGGGCATGGCAATGTCCATGAGCACCACGTCGGGGTGA
>Ga0307272_1000652_pt1 | contig 9802 bp, 10 predicted proteins | sample CG08metaT_FD_203625 | JGI IMG/M metagenome (GOLD analysis project Ga0307272, IMG submission 203625) | Metatranscriptome of freshwater viral communities from high-CO2 subsurface aquifer at Crystal Geyser, Utah, USA - CG08 (Metagenome... | ecosystem: Environmental > Aquatic > Deep subsurface >...
AACCAGAAAAGATGTTGAAAAAGCACTGGGTCACCTCCGCCTGCAGGATCAAAGAAAGTAGTGTTGAAGTTCCGATCCGTTAAAAGCATTGTCAACCCCCCACCCAGAACGGGTAAAGATAGTAATAATAAAAAAGCCGTTATAAAGATTGACCAAACAAATAGCGGCAATCTATGAAAAGGCAAACTCTTTGATCGCATATTAGTGATCGTGCATATGAAATTTATTGCTCCAAGAATTGAAGCGGCTCCTGATAAATGTAAGCTGAAAATTGCCATATCAACGCTTCCACCCGAATGACCAGTAACACTTGACAACGGAGGATATACTGTCCAGCCCGTTCCTACACCAGCTTCGCATAGAACTGATCCAATTAATAACAATAACGAAGGTGGCAACAACCAGAAGCTAATGTTATTCATACGCGGAAAGGCCATATCGATCGAGCCTATCATTAGTGGCACAAAAAAATTACCAAATCCACCTATTAAAGCCGGCATTACCAGGAAAAAAATCATCGCAAATGCATGGCCTGTTACAACAACATTATAGAGATGATGGTTATATTCTAGGAATGCTGAATTTGGTGTCGATAAAGTAATTCTAATATATAAAGAAAGAACTGTTCCGACAACCCCAGAAACCGCCGCAAAAATTAAATATAAAATACCAATATCTTTATGGTTTGTCGAAAATAGCCATCTAGTAGCAAAATTGAATAATTTATTATTTGATGTTGTTGCTCCCATATTTTTAACTCTTGATAATTTAATTTTTTACATTAAATTACATAAATATTAAAAAACAAAATATGATTGGTTTATTCATATTTCTACCAATGTGATTTTCTTAATCCAGAAATTTTACCAGAACGAATTAATTTTAGAAGGACGTACCTTGAAAATGGTGCCAAACTGTTAAAACGTTTTCTATTAGTTGTATAAAGACATCTAGACGAAATAGAAATTTTAGAACTAATCTTACTAAGTTCTTTTAATCGAAAATATGCATTCCATCGAATTAATGCAAATAGATTTAAATTTTGAAAGATTGCTTTTAATATAAAAATTTGTTTTTCTTGTAGTTCTAATTTTAAACGAAGTTTATTATCTTTTACTATTAATTTTTTCATAATTTTATTTAATTACGATTGATATAGATTTTCCCACGGTGACAAATAATCAAAGACTCGATACTCTTGAGCAAGCTCTACATTTTCATAAACGACACGACTTTGAGTTACGTTATAACGAGATTCAGTAAAACCTGTGAGAGGAAAATCTTTCCTCAGTGGAAATCCTTGAAAGCCATAGTCAGTTAGCAACCTTGTAATGTTTTTTTGGTTTAAAAAAAAGATTCCAAACATGTCCCAAACTTCACATTCCCACCAAGTAGCTCCTGCAAAAATTTTTTCAATAGAACTTACAGGGCTAACTTCATCTATGATAATTTTAATCCTTAATCTTGCGTTATACTTAATACTAAGCAGTTCGTAGGCTAGTTTAAATCGATATAAGCTTTTTGGGTAATCTATCCCTGAAATACAAGTAAGGACTTTAAATTGATATCGGAAATGATGTTTAACAATTAAAAGAAGCTTTTTTAATAAATTTACTTGAATTAGAAAACAATACTGCCCGTTATAAAGACCAATTTGTATAATAGGAAGAATTCTTACAATGTCATGATAACTAATTAACATAATTTGGATTATTAATAATTTAACTTTGACATTAAATTACTTAGAAAACTAAATAGTCTTATAAATTTATTTCTTTGGTTTTGGTTTTAAATTGAAATGCTAAATTTAGAATAATAATTAGTTAATTTAAAACCTGTATTTAGATTTATAAAAGTTTGGTTGTGAGTTCCTAATAAATTGTTTTTTTCCAACTTTTTTTGATAATAAAAACATTCTACTATCCCTTTCATAAAAAATTGTTTGTTTAAAAGCTTCAACGTTCAAATAAGAAAAATAAATGCTTCCATCTGTTGAAATTTTAATAGACTTAACTTTAACTTGCTTCATTGTTTAACGATCAATTTCACCAAAGACAACATCTTGAGTCCCAATGATAGTAACAACATCTGCAATCATATGCCCCTTTGCCATAAAATCTAAAGCTTGAAGATGTGCAAAACCTGGCGCTTTTATTTTACATCTAAAGGGTTTATTGGTGTTATTTGAAACTAGATATATGCCAAATTCGCCTTTAGGCGCTTCAGTGCCTACATAGGTTTCATTACTTGGAATTGTTATACCATTTGTGTATATTTTAAAATGATGAATTAATGCTTCCATAGATTGCTTCATCTCAGTTCTCGTAGGTGGAGCAATTTTGGCATCATTTGTTTTAATAATACCATAAGGTATCTGCTCAAGGCATTGTAAAATAAGGTTTAAAGATTGTTTCATTTCTAAAATTCGGATTAAATATCTATCATAACAGTCACCATTTCGACCTACAGGGATATTAAAATTTAACTTATTATAAATTTCATACGGTTGGCTTTTTCTCAAATCCCAACAAATTCCCGAACCTCTTAACATAACACCACTAAAACCCCAATCCATTGCATCTTTTGCACTAACAACCCCCACATCTACGAGCCTTTGCTTCCAGATTCGATTTTCGTTTAACATTTCTTCAATTTCTTTAATCTTGGTTTTAAATTGTGATACAAAAATAAAAATATCTGAAAGCAGTCCGGCTGGAAGATCATACTGAACTCCACCTGGTCTGAAATAGGCAGCGTGCATCCTAGCTCCTGAAACTCTTTCATAAAATTCCATAAGTTTTTCTCTTTCTTCAAATGCCCACAACATGGGAGTCATAGCTCCTACGTCCATTGCATGACAACCTACTGCTAACAAATGATTTAAAATTCTAGTAATTTCAGCAAAAATTACTCGAATATATTGCGCTCGTTCTGGAATTTTACAATTTAGTAAGTTTTCTATTGCTAAACAATAAGAATGCTCTTGAGCAAGCATGGATACGTAATCCAATCGATCGAAGTAGGGAAGTGCTTGAAGATAATTTTTGTATTCAATCAATTTTTCCGTACCTCGATGTAATAATCCAATATGGGGAGTAGCCTTTATAAGAGTTTCTCCTGAGAGCTCTAACAATAGCCGTAGAACTCCATGAGCCGCAGGATGTTGGGGACCAAAATTAATAGTAAAATTTTTTATTTTTCGAAGAACATTTTTCTTTTTTGCAATCATTTAATTGAGTATAAAAATATTAAGCCTAAGTAGACTTGAACTACTGACTTTGCGCTTATCAGGCACACGCTCTAACCGCCTGAGCTATAGGCTTTTGTAGTAAGTAGTTGTTATAGGATATTTTTTCAACCTGGTTCTTAAGCAATATGACTAGCTGTTTACAGCATAGCAAATTCAACATTTGTAATTTCTAGCTTTGTTAATTTAAATGAAGATTTGTCATTATAAGATAATGGTACTGAGCTGATGGCATGGCTAATAGCACTATTGGCATGAACCCATGATTGACGCCGCATATTTCACTGCATTGCCCAAAAAATACACCAAACCGTTTTATAAATAAATTAGCTTGATTTAATCTTCCAGGACAAGCATCCACTTTTACACCAAAAGATGGAATTGTCCAACTATGGAGCACATCTACAGCAGTAATCAAAAGTCTTAAATGAGTATTTGTTGGAAGTACAACTCTTTTATTAGTTTCTAAAACTCGAAAAAATCCAATTGAATTATTTTCTTGTAAGAATTCATTAGTTAACATATAACTAGAGTATTTTAGACTTTGATTTGCCTCAGAACATGAATTAAAATCTGAGATTTCGTAACTCCAATACCATTGATGTCCAAGAATTTTAAGGGTTAACTCTGGATTAGAAATTTCATCCAAACTATAAAGTAAAGAAAACGATGGAGATGCTAAACTCAGTAAAATAAGAGCAGGAATAGTAGTCCAAATGATTTCAATTGAATTTGAATGTACAAATGTGGCAACGTTACTGTTATCAAATTCAGTGAAATTTGTAAGAACTGAAAACAATAACCAACCAACGACAATTACAATGCTAATAATGACAAATAAAAGGTGTAAATTAAATAAATAGATACCTTCCATTGTTGTTGTTGCAGGATCTTGAAAACCTAATTGATACGCTACAGCTGCATCACCAAACCATATCATAGGTGTAAAATCTATCAGAGATACCATAAATAGAAAATAAATAAATAGTTGTTATTTTATTCCCAATCTAGTGCGTTAACGTACCATACGTAAAAAAAGCCAATGCCTAATTCGAAGAAAAAATCAATCATAGACCAAAATCCTAAAAGACTTAATTTAGAAATAGACATAGACCATGGAATTAAAAATAACATTTCAATATCAAAAATAACAAATAAAATCGCAATTACACAAAACCGGACATCGAATATATGTCGGCTATCTTCATATGGCTCAAATCCACATTCGTAAGCAGTAAGCTTTTCTGAATCTGGATTCTGCCTTGCCAATAAATATGAAAAAGCAAGAATGACCATTGTTAAAAGAATAGCGATTACTAGCATTATAAAAAGTGCAAGATAGTCTTTTACAACAACTGAATACTCAAATACTCTCATGATTTTTTAATACGGGACGTAAACAATTTTTACAAAGGATAAAAATATAAATCCATAAAATTTCAGATAACTATTTATTGCTCCACCAGTAAACATTGATGAATAAAAATAACCATACCACATCAACAAAATGCCAATACCAGATAGCAGATTCAAAACCAAAATGGTGTTTATTTGTAAAATGGTTTAAAATAACCCGAATTAGGGAAATGAATAAAGCAATAGTTCCTACAAATACGTGGAAACCGTGAAAACCTGTGGCCATATAAAAACAACTGCCAAAAATACCATCACTAATGTTAAATGGCGCATTTACATACTCTAACCCTTGTAAACCTGTAAAAAGTACAGCAAATACTAAAGTAACGATTAATGCTACAATAGTATGTCGTTTTGCTCTTGCAAGAATTGCATGATGAGCCCAAGTTACAGTTGCTCCCGAAGTTAACAGAAGAAAAGTATTTGTTAGAGGTACAGTATAAGTGTTTATAGTAGTAACAGCTTTCGGCGGCCAAACTCCGCCAATATTATAAGCAGGCGCAATACTCGAGTGAAAAAAGGACCAGAAAAATGCAAAAAAAAACATAACTTCTGAAATAATAAAAAGAATCATTCCTAATCTCAACCCTTTTTGAACAACAACAGTATGTGTGTCTTCAAAAGTTGCCTCTCTAACAATATCTCGCCACCAAGTATACATAACGTATATCAGTGCAAGGAAACCAGTGACAAAAAGACTCCACCCCCCTATGAAGCGTTGCATATATAGTACACTACCTGTCGTCAGCATAAAAGCAGCAAATGCTGCAACAATAGGCCAAGGGCTAGGGTCAACTACATGGTAAGAATGAGTTGTTTTTAAATGAGTAAATGATTTATATAGGTACATTTTGAAACTAAAAATTTGCAAATATAGGAAAATATTCAAACTTTTACTAACGAAAAAAATTTAGAGTAGACATACAATATACGATGTCTTTAAAATTCGGTTTTGCTTATTTTCACCTGAATCTTTTTCGAGATGTTTTTGCATTTGTATGTGTTCGTTGACCTCGTATAGGTAAACCTTGATAACGACGTAAGCCTCTATAAGATTTAATAGAAACTAATTTCTTAGCAGTGAGTAATCTAGATTTTAACAAATCTTCTGCAACTAAAATATTTAAGGATTCTATAGTTTTGATAAGTTTATTTAATTGCTCTTTAGAAAGATCTTTTACTTTCAGATTTTTGGAAAATCCTAATTTTTTAGATACAAAAACTGCGTTTACTTTTCCTATTCCGTATATATCGACTAAAGCAAGTGGAAACATCTTAGAGCTCTGTAATTCAGAATCAAACAAGTAAACCATTTAATTTTAAAAATATAACAATTCGATAAGACTATTAGCACTCATATGAATCGAAGCAAGAAAAATAGTTGGGTATAAACCTGTCGATAAAGTTCCCAAAATTAAAGGCAAAAATATTAGAAACTCTCGAAAACTTAGATCTAAAAATTTACTTGTGTACTGAATTTTTACGTTACCATAAGATATTCGATTAAATAACCACAGTGAATAAGCACCTCCTATAATCATTCCCGTAGCTCCTATAAAAGTGACACTTGTATTTACTTTAAATGAGCCTGCTAGTATCAAAAACTCTCCGATGAAACTGCTAGTACCGGGAAGACCTATATTAGCCATAGTAAAGAACAAAAAAACAAATACATAAATAGGCATAGTAATTGCTAGACCACCATAATATTGAACCAGTCGTGTTCTATATCTATCATAAACAACTCCAATTACTAAGAATAAGGCACTGGCAACAAAACCATGACTTAAACTTTGGAAAATAGCTCCTTCAACACCAACACTGTTAAAACTGAAAATTCCTAAAATAACTAAATTCATATGAGCAATCGATGTGTAAGCAATTATTCTTTTAAAATCAGTTTGACGAATAGCAGTAAACGAAGTATATACTATTCCAATTACTGAGATAGTATAAACTAATGGAGCAAAGAAAAATGACGCTTCTGGAAATAAAGGCAACGAAAACCGGATAAACCCATAAGTTCCAAGTTTTAACAAAACTCCTGCTAAAATAACAGAACCAGACGTTGGCGCCTCGACATGTGCTTCAGGTAACCAAAGATGGACTGGAATCATAGGAACTTTACTAGCGAAAGATAGGAAAAAAGCAAACCAAAGAAATTTTTGTTCAACTTCAGAGAACGAAAAGGTTAGCAACACTTCGTAATCTGTTGTTCCAACATGTTCTAAAATGTATAAAGTTGCAAGCAACATCACAACTGATCCTAATAGGGTATATAGAAAAAAGTAATAGGCCGCTAAAATTTTTCGATCCCTTGAGCCCCAAATTCCGACAATTAAAAACATAGGAATTAAAACACTTTCAAAAAAAATATAAAAAAATAACAAGTCTAGGACACAAAAAGCACCGATTAATAAAAAGTCCAGAACGAGAAAAGCAATCAAAAACTCTTTTACGCTGTGTCCTATACTGTTCCAACTTGCAAGAAGACACAGGGGAATTAATAAAGTTGTTAAAAGAATAAAAAATAGAGAGATTCCATCCACGCCCAGTGTGAAATTTAAAGTTAGTAAAGGAAACCAATTTAACTTAAATAAAAATTGAAAAAATCCTACGGATTTACTAAAATTGATCCATAGCAATAAAGATCCAATGAAAGAAAAACACGTTGAATTTAGTGCTATAAACTTTAACAATCTTGATTCACGTGAAGGAACTAATAATAACAATAAAATTCCAATAATTGGAAACATTAGTATATAAATTAGTAGATTTTGAGTAAAAAACATTAATAATCTACATTCTACAGGATTTGAACCTATGACCATCAGTTTAGAAAACTGTTGCTCTATCCAACTGAGCTAAGAATGCCCAAATTTAGTGAAAAAGGGACTTGAACCCCTGACACCTGGATTATGATTCCAATGTTCTAACCAACTGAACTATTCCACCCAAATAAATTTTAAACCATAGAAAATGATTATGCAAGTGTATCTCCACCAAAACTACACAGAACAGTTTTGTAAATTGTTAAATATAAAAGTGCAGGATTTACAAACAAGAATAATAGAGAAAAAATTACGATACTAAATAAGATAGTTTTAGAGCTGATTAGAGGATGGTAAAGTTTTCCAACTAGAAGATTTTCGAAATACAAAAGTTTAATTATTCTAATATAATAAAACGTAGAGACCACACTGCATAAAAGAGCAAGTAGACCGACAAAATAGTACTTAGCATGTAATACAGAAAGGAAAACCCCCATTTTTGCGAAAAAACCCACTAACGGGGGGATACCTGCGATCGAAAACATTGTTAATGTAAACGCTATAGCAAGTGCAGGGTTTGACCTTTTAAGTAGAATTAAATCTCCAAGCTCTTTACTAAACTTATCAGTATAACGCTTTCGAATAACTCGAGTTGCAAGAATTACAAACCACAAACCTAAACCCGAAAGCATATAGATTGTCAAATAAAATAAAAGCATTTCAGTACCGAACCGGCTCCCAACACTGAAAGCAAGTAAAGCGTAACCCATATGACTCACAGAGCTGTATGCTAATAATGTTTTTAGTTTTCGCTGACGTAAGCCTCCAAATGACCCTATAAAAATACTAAAAAGAGCTATAACGATAGCATAGAACTGCCAAGCTTCGTAGTATTTAGATGCTGTGATATAACTTAGACGCACTAAGAAAACAAAAAAACTTAATTTGGCAATTATCGCGAAAAAAAACGTTGAAATGGTTGGAGAACCTTCGTAAACGTCTAAAGACCAGATATGAAAAGGTACTAAAGCCAGTTTTATAAACAGACTGAATACAACAAATGTTAGACCAATCTCGAAAAGTGGTTCTAATAAGCCTGCGTTTGTATTAATATCAAACCAACCTTCATTTGATATTATCAACCAAAAATCAGTTAGATTTATACTTCCACTATAAGCGTACATGAAGGAACTTCCAAATAAGAAAAACGCTGACGAGATTGCACCTGTAACTAAGTATTTTACGCCTGCTTCAGCAGAATAGCTTGATGTTTTTCTAAACCCAGCTAATAGATATGATGATACACTTAAAAGCTCAATTGCTAAATAAGCAGTTAATAAATCATTACTACTACAAAGCAACATTAAACCTAAAATAGCAAAAAGTAAAATTAGTAAGTATTCAAAAGAAGTTAACCGATATTCTTTTAAAAAGTCAGCTATCACAAGAAAATAGAAAGCTGCAAAAAGACAAACTATAAACTTGGTGAAAAAAGAAAAGTAGTCAGTTATAACTGACTTATAAAAGCCTAAAATAGAGAAACACTCAAAATCACCCCCATTAAAAAGTAAATCATCATTTAAGATTAAATAGCACGTAAGTAGTAAAGTTAAACCTATACATTCACTTAAAGCTTTTTGAACAAGGAGTCCGTGCACGTTGTAAGTAATTAAAACTATTACAACAAGAATGTATAAGGCACTAATAGCTATGAAATATTCTGCGAACACATTGAAAGTCTTTAATTCTGCTAAATTTGAAAAAACCATATTTTACCGTAATGTAACTAATAAAAAAATTTTGAACTAACAGAAAGTTGCTTATATGTAGATTGATCTACGGTTTTATTACTAGTGTACGTATTTGTCATGTAAACTACACCTATTAGTACCACAAGTAGAATCAAACCACCGATCAAAAATTGTAAAACAAAATAAGAATATAATATTTGACTATAAACTTCGACATCCGAAGTTGAATCTATTAAGTCATACCAATTTACATACCTGCTTCTAATAAAGAAATGCGTGTTACCTTTAGTGTTAGAAAAAACTTGATAAAGTAACGGTACTAAAAAACCAAAGGCAAAAAGAAAACCAATTGGCAAATATCTAAAAACATTTCTTGTAAGATTATGCAACTTTGCATCTAACATCATTACAGCAAATAAAAATAAAACAGCTATTGCTCCAACATAAACTACTATGAAGATTAATGCTAGAAACTCACATTCTAATATAAACAATAGAATCGCTGAAGCTAAAAAACTTAAAACTAGAAATAAAAGAGAAAAAACTGAATGGGAAGCAATAATAACCATTATTGCACTAAAAACTAAAACCGCGCTGAAAAAATAAAATAACACATT
>Ga0307272_1000665_pt1 | contig 9701 bp, 8 predicted proteins | sample CG08metaT_FD_203625 | JGI IMG/M metagenome (GOLD analysis project Ga0307272, IMG submission 203625) | Metatranscriptome of freshwater viral communities from high-CO2 subsurface aquifer at Crystal Geyser, Utah, USA - CG08 (Metagenome... | ecosystem: Environmental > Aquatic > Deep subsurface >...
CGCTGGGTTGTTGGGTTGTGGCAGGCTGGCCAGGGTGTATTGGCTGGGCATCACAAAATGCACACGCCAGCGCTTGGCACCTTGCAGCGTTTGCGTTTGCGTTGGCGGTTGCGTTGGCGTTGGCGTGCCGCCTGGTGGCGCATCAGCCACAGGTTCCATCGCAACTGGCGCGGTCATGGCGATTTTTTGCGAAGCGGCTGGCAGCGGCGCCATTGCCACCGGGGCTGTCATGGCGATCTTTGCTGAAGCGTTGTCTGTGGACGCGCCGGTGACCTTGTTGTTGCCAAAAATGTAGTCTGCAATGGCGCGAAAGCCCTTGCCAGAGGCCGCGTCCATGTCGCCTTCGACTGTGGTTTCTGCCACGATGAAAGCCGGGTAGCGCCGCAGCTCGATGGCATCGTGTTTGGAGAGCAGTTCAAATTTGGGTTCTTCAGTGGCCATGGCGTTGCTTCCAAGTAGCCCAAGGGCCACCAAAAAAAGGCGTTGAAATAATCCGAGATTGTTCATTAGGGTTTGAGTTGATGGCGAGCAGGTTTGCGAGGCAGTATGCAAGGCTGCGAGGCGTTCATAGCATAGCTTTGGACACCGAGCAGACACTCAAAATGACCACAAAGCTGCCGCCAGTGCTTAAACAGGTGCGAAGCACCGCCTGATGGACAATTTCGGATAATAGGCTCAAGTTGGGTGTCCTTCGGCATCTGCTTTGGTATCTGGTGCACTGGATTCATCGTCATCAGCGTCAACGGCAGTTGCTGCGTTTGGTTGCTGACCCGGTCGGCACATCTGCTCGCCGTCCCACTGCTGGCCGCACCAGCATCGGCCGTTGGCATCGATCAAGCAGGTTCCCGTGCCGCAGCAACGTGTGTCTTCTGTCATGTGAAGGCTCCCGATGAAATTGAATGTAGAAAATGCTATCAGCCTGTCCCATACTGTGGCTGTGGTGTCCGACAATGCCCCTTCTTTTTGCAAGCCCTGCTGCTGTCATGACCCCATTCATTCGCCACTACCTGCTGAGTTTGCAGTTTTTTACCCGTATTCCCATCACTGGGCGCTTGGCCGATTGGGTGGGCTACAGCCCGGCCATGCTGCGTGCCAGTGCCGGGCATTTTCCGGGTGTGGGCGTGTTGGTGGGCGCATTGGTAGCAGGGTTCACCGCGCTGCTCTTGATGGCGCTGCCACCCACCGGCTCGGCGACGCTGGTGGCGGCGGCGCTGGGCACGGCCTTGGGCGTGTTCATCACCGGTGCGTTTCATGAAGACGGGCTGGCAGATGTGGCCGATGGCCTGGGCGGCAGTGCGGACCGAGACCGGGCGCTGGTCATCATGAAAGACTCGCGCGTGGGCGCGTATGGTGCCATTGCGGTGGTGTTGGCGCTGCTGTGCAAAGTGGCTTTGCTGGCGCTGCTGGGTGAGGTGAGCGCGCCGCTGCTGGTGTTGGCGCTGTTTGCGGCGCACGTGGTGTCGCGCACCTGGCCGCTGCTGACCATTCGGCTGCTGCGGCATGTGGGCGATGCAGCGGGGTCCAAGTCAAAACCGCTGGCAGATCAGATCAGTGGGGCAGCGTTGGTCACCGGATGTTTATGGTGTTTTATGGCTATAGCCCTTGTTTTATATGTGCTATTAGCTACTGAATACATAGCAATTAACCTTTCGTCAGCCGGCTTGCTGCAGGCCTTGCTGAACGCCCTGGTGCTGTCGGCCATCAGTTGGGGGTTGATGGCACGCTGGTTTTGGCGGCGACTTGGCGGTTTTACCGGGGACTGCCTAGGGGCCACGCAACAGGTGGGCGAACTGGCGTTTTATCTGGGTCTGGCCGTGAGCCTGTGATGCTTCTGGTGCGCCATGCCCAGCCGCTGATCGTCCCTGGCGTGTGTTACGGCGCGCTGGATGTGGCGGCAGACCCGCTGGCGACGCGCCAAGCTGCCCAGGTGCTGGCGCAGCAGTTGCCGCAGGGCGCTTTGATGGTTACATCTCCGCTACAAAGATGTGAGCTGCTTGCGCAGACTTTATATGGGCTACGGCCTGATTTGGCTTATAAAAATGAGCCACGTCTTGCAGAGATGAATTTTGGTTGCTGGGAGGGGCAGCGCTGGGCAGATATTCCACAGCAGGCTTATGACGATTGGACGGCAGATTTTTGGCAACACCGTTTTGGAGGCGCTGAGAGTGTGGCCGAGTTCATGGCGCGGGTGGCCTCGGCGTGGCAAGAAACTGCGGCGCAGGTCTGGATCACCCATGCGGGTGTGATCCGCGCGCTGCGCTTGATCGAAAGCGGGGTGCGGGAGGTGCATGACGCGGCGCTGTGGCCTGCCGATGCGCCCGCCTTTGGTCAATGGTGTGAGTTGGGCGGGGAGCTGGTTGATTTCAGGTGATCAACTTGGTGTGTAGCGCTTGGACGTTCAAATTGAGGTTAAGCGGGCTTAGGTTGGTGCTTTGCCAAACATTTTTACCGTCTTTCTTGGCCTGGTACAAGGCTTGGTCGGCAGCTTGCAGCAGGCTGTCCATGTCGCTGCCGTGGTGGGGGTACATGGCCAGCCCCAGACTGGCGGTGACCCGCAGCGTGTGCTCACCCAAGGTGTAGGGTTGTGCCAGGGTGTCGAGCAGTTTGTCAGCCAGGGCAATCACGTCGCTACGGTGCTGCACCTCAGACATCAACACCACAAACTCGTCACCACCCAAACGGCACACGGTGTCAATTTCACGCACCAGTTCGCTCAGACGCTGTGCCATGGTAATCAGCAGTTGGTCGCCCACTGCGTGTCCCAGGGTGTCGTTCACCGTTTTGAAGTTGTCCAGGTCAAGGTACATCACCGCAAACTTGGCGCGGTTGCGCCGGGCACTGGCCAACTGCTGCCCAAAGCGGTCGCTGAACAACAGGCGGTTGGGCAGCTTGGTTAAAAAATCATGCTGCGCCTGGTGTTCAATGGCTTCTTCGGCTGCGCGGCTTTGGGTGATGTCGGCAAAAATGCCAACGCGGTTGACCACCTGGCCGTCGGCATCCAGTAGAGTTTGCACGTTGAGTTGTTCCAGAAACAGTTCACCAGATTTGCGCCGGTTCCAGACTTCACCAGACCAAGTACCGGTTTGCCGGATGGTGCTCCACATGTCGGCATAAAAGGCCCGATTGAGTTTGCCTGAGCGGTAAAAAACGGGCTTGTTGCCGACCACCTCGGCAGCGGCATAACCGGTGATGCGGGTGAACGCCGGGTTGACCGACACAATTTCGTCCTGGCGGTTGATGATCACCACCGCATCGCTGGCAAGCTCAAACACCTTGGCGTGCAGGCTGGTTTGCAGCATCGCGCGGCGGCGTTCGCCAGCCAGAATCGCCAGTGACAAGCCGACCTGTGAGTGGAGCAGGGCAGCGAACCAGAAGTTGGTCAGCCCGTAGCTCTGGAATTGGTCTGCAAACATGCCCACACCCAGATGTGCACTGGCCAGAGCCTGCAGCATGAACAGCAGTTGGATCAACACCGTGTTTCTGCGGCCGGTGCGCAGACTGGCCCACAAAATCAGCGGAAAAAACCAGACCAGCTCGGGCGGGCGTTCCAGCACCAGGCCAGCGGGTAACCAACCCAAAAACACCATTTGACCCACCGCCACGGCACAGAGCCACAGCAGTGTGGTTTCCAGCAGGGTGATGCGGTCACTGAAAAAGGGGCGGTGCTGTGCAAACAACAGGACTAGTGGTGTAAAAAATGCAATGCCCAGCAGGTTGCTGCGCCACCAGTGCCCCATCACTTCGGGCAAGGCATCGGCGCTCACGGTGTGTGCGAACCACATGAAGCTGCCGCCTACCAACGCGCTGGCCAGACTGGCCAGCCCGCCGCCCACCAAAGTGATGCAGAGCAAGTTTTGTATGCGTGTCAGAGTGAGTTCTCTGGCCGACAGGTGGGTTAAAAATTGATAGCCAACCCAGCTGCCAGTCAGGTTGGCCAGGACAAAACCTGTGGCCAGCAACGGGGTGGTGTCGATGAAGAGACTCGACAGCGCGGCAGCTATACCCACTGCAACCAGGTAGCGTGGGCCACCGACCAACAGCACACCCAGCGCAATGCCTGCAGGCGGCCAGAAGAAGGGCAGACTGTCTTGAACCTGTGCAAATTCCAGACCGAGTTTGGCCGTGACCAGACAGGCCAGAACGAGTCCGACTGACTTCAGAAAAAATGCCATGTCGCCAGAAAATCAGGCGTGGAAAGCAGCAGAGGTTGGGTCTGCTGAGGTTGAACCTGCTTTGCGCGTGTTGCTTATGCTTTTCTATTCAAGGCCTTCTGCATTGGAAAGCCCCTGATCCAACCGCGCATTTTGAATCAAAAAAAAGATGATTGGCTCAGGGATATCCCGCAGGTGACTCATGTTCTTTGCTACAGGAACGCGGAGATGTCAGACAGCGCTTGTGCATCCGGTGGATTGGTGCACAGGGTCTGCGGGTCGAGTTTTAACAGTTGCAGCAACATTACAGGCAGCTGATCAACTGAGCTTGCTGTGACTGCACCCGCATCTGCCAGGCGTGCCGCCAGGTGCAGTACCGCAGCGAGTTTGTTGAAGCTGCTGGGCTGCAGCGGTTGACCGGCTTGACGCAAGCCATGCACCAGCGCGCCAGGAAAGTCCCAGTGTTGTGCTAGCTCTGCCGTTACTGCAGCTTCATCAAAGCCGATCAACGCGCGCTGGCGCACCCAGCGCTCACCCGGCTGAATGGGTTTGGCTTCAATGCGGGGCAGGGCAAAAGGGCATACCTGCCCCAGGTTGATTTCGCCCAGGCGCAGCATCATGCCGCATAGCCAGGCTTCTTGGTCGTCTACTTCGCACAGGTCAGCCAGCCACTGGGCGTAACCCGCACACAACATGCAAAAACGCCAAAACTCCATCGGTTCCATGCCCATGGGCAGGTGGTAGCTGCGCACGATGCAAATCGACAATGCCCGGGTGCGCACCAATGACATGCCAACCACATTGACTGCGCGCTCCAGGGTGTCCACCGTGCCGGACAGGCCAAACATGGCACTGTTGGCCATGCGCATCAGGGTGGCCGTCAGAGCCGGGTCTTTGCGGATGATTTGACACACCATGTAGGTGTCGGCATTTTCATCATTCAGGCTGCTGATCAGCGCTTGTCCTACCTCGGGCATGACTGGCCATTCGACATACTTCAGGAAGGCGGTCATTTGGGTAAATGGCATGCGTTCAGGCGTGTTCACGGCGCAAATTACCTCAGGTGTTTTTTGATTCGAACTCACAATTGGATGCTACCGCACACTGGGCGCATTTGGGGCTGCGCGCCTGGCAAATGTAACGCCCGAGCAAAATCAACCAGTGGTGGGCATGCACCAGATATTCAGCGGGTACGCGTTGCAGCAGGTGTTGTTCTACCTCAAGCGGTGTGCGACCGCAAGCCAGTCCGGTGCGGTTGGCCACCCGAAAAATATGCGTGTCGACCGCCATGGTGGGCTCGCCAAAAGCCACGTTGAGCACCACATTGGCGGTTTTGCGACCAACCCCCGGCAGGGTCTGCAAGGCCTCCCGGGTGCGCGGTACTTCGCCCGAATAGTGATCGATCAGTATCTGGCAGGTTTGCAGCAGATGCCGCGCTTTGCTGTGGTACAGGCCAATCGTTTTGATGTGCGCTTCCAGACCAGTCAGGCCCAAATCCAGCATTTTCTGTGGCGTGTTGGCCACCAAAAACAAGGTTTGAGTGGCCTTGTTGACACTGACATCGGTGGCTTGGGCAGACAGCAGCACCGCCGTAAGCAATTCAAACACGCTGGCAAATGCCAGCTCGGTTTGAGGCTGCGGGTTGACTGCAGCCAGGGTGGCAAAAAAAGCTTCGATATCGGTCAATTTCATCAGGTGCGGCGGGTTAGTGGATGCTGACAAATGTGTCACACGATGGCAATTTATCTTTCAGCCAGCCGACATCCAGGCTCAGCTTCTCAATCACATCCACCGGCAGGTGATCAATGTCCTGCGCTTTGGCATGTGGCACATCGGCCAGGATGCCGGCCAAATGGATTACCGCGCCCAGTCTGGAAAAAGCCTGTTCAACCAATGGATCGTAGCTGCGCTCCAAGGCCTGAACCATTTGCAATGGAAAGTTCCAGCGCCGTGCTAGCTCTGCGGTTATTTGCCCTTCAGAGAAACCAATCAGCCGCTTTTCACGCTCCCAACGGCCACCCGGCAGCTTGGGCAGTTTTTCGACCTCGGTCAAGGCCTTGGGGTCGGCTTGTGCAATGAGCAGTTCGCCCAGGCGCAGCATCATGCCAGTGAGCCACGCTTGCTGAACGTCCATGCTCAAAGCGCCTGCCAGCCATTGGGCATAGCCCGCGCAGGCCATGCTGGTTTGCCAAAAGGTCTGCTGGTCTAGCCCTGGCACACTTGGAAACGATTCATTCAAGCAGGCCCCCACCGACAAGGTGCGTACCTTGGCCATGCCGACCATGTGAATGGCATCGTCCAGAGAATGCACGCCGCGCGGCAGCCCAAATTGCGCGCTGTTGGCCAAACGCAGAAGTTTCGCGGTGAGCGCCGGGTCTTTGGCAATGATGTCGCGCACTTCAGTGACCGATACATCGTCCTTGTTCAGCGTTTTGATCAGTTGGTGCGCCACCTCTGACATGGTGGGTAATTTAACGGTGGCAAAAAAGGAATCAAGATTGGACACGGGGAGCTCCTGTTTGTAGTGGGTATGTGATCGGTGACAATTTACCCCAATTACTAAGGGTTTGTTCACAAATAACATGCACATTTGACTCGCCAACTTTGGGCGCACTGCGTCGTTGCAAATTGCTTGTGCAGCAGGGCTGCACGGCACGCTTTGCGTCTCGCATTGCATCCCAAATCCGGCGGCCAAATGTACAGCTTATTCATGAACAAGCCCTAACCAACTCTGAGTGGCGGAGAACTTAGTCCTCAGTCCTCAGATTCGTTCGTATTTATTTTTCACAAGTCAACCAAGAGCCTTCATATGCACTTTGCCGATCGCCTTCAAAACGTTGAAACCTCCGCCATCCGCGAGCTTTTCAAACTGCTGGGCAAACCCGGCATCATCAGCTTTGCCGGTGGTTTCCCGGACCCGGCATTGTTTGATGCGGTGGGTATTGCACAGTCCAGCGCGGCGGTGTTGTCCAACAACCCTGGCCCGGTGCTGCAATACGGGGCTACCGAGGGCTACCAGCCGCTGCGTGAAGGCCTCAGCAGCTTCATGGCGGGCAAGGGCAGCACAGTGGCTGCTGAAGGCCTGATCGTCACCACCGGCAGCCAGCAAGCATTGGATTTGATCGGCAAGACCATGATTTCGCCAGGTGACAAGGTGATTGTGGAGGCGCCCACATTTTTGGCCACCATTCAGTGCTTTCGCTTGTATGGTGCGCACATTATTGGCGCGCCGATTGATGCCGACGGTGTCGATGTGGATAAGCTGGAGGCTTTGATGCTTGAGCACAAACCCAAGCTGGTGTACCTGATTCCTACCTTTGGTAACCCCAGCGGCGCTACCCTGTGCCTGGCACGGCGCAAACGCATTCTAGAGATTGCCGCCCGAACCCAAACCCTGGTGGTGGAGGACGACCCCTATGGTGAGCTGTACTTTGATACCGCACCCCCGCCGAGCCTGCTGGCACTGAGCGACAGCGTGCCTGGCAGCCGTGCATGGCTGGCGCATTGCGGCTCCTTCAGCAAAATTCTGAGTCCGGGTCTGCGTGTGGGGTGGCTGATTGCGCCGCCAGAGTTGTTGGCCAAAGCCACCATGTGTAAGCAGTTCAGCGACGCGCACACCAGTAACCTGACGCAAGCCATCTGTGCCCATTACCTGACCCTGAATCGATTGCAAGACAGCTTGGCGGTGGTGCGCCAAACCTACGCCGAACGCGCCCGTGTCATGGCGGAATGTTTAACCCATGAACTGGGCGATGCAATTGAATTCAACCAACCGCAAGGCGGCATGTTCTTCTGGGCGCGTTTGACCGGTGCGAATGGCAAACCGGCCAATGCGGCCGACTTTGCCAAGCGCGCCATCGAACAAGGCGTGGCTTTTGTGCCAGGCGTATCGTTTTATGCGCATGATGCGGACAAGTCTTCTTTGCGCTTGAGTTTTGCAACCGCCGATGTATCCAAAATTCGTGATGGCATTGCACGGTTAGGCCAGGCGTTGTCCTTTCATGATTGATGGAACAGGCTTGTTTTGACCCCTGCAGCATGTCGCTGGCCTTGGACATGACGCCTTCAAGTGCAACCTGTTCATACATGGGTCTTCTGCGTCTCTCCGTTACAACAGAAGCAGGCTGAAATAGCCAGGATTAAAGTGGTTGTCTCTACCTATACTTGTTGCTTAAACGATTTTTTACATGGGTGTCATACGTGAGCGGTAGAAACTTGAAATTTTGCAAAGGGTTTTTTCTTGGCTGACCAAGATTTGGCTGCCCTGGCTCTGGCTGCGTTTGATCAAGTCGTTTCTGCATCGCCCGGTTTCCGTGCGCGGGCTGGCCAGCGACAAATGGCGCAACGCATTGCTGACAGCCTCAATGACATCACACTGGGTGAGCACGATGCACCACAGGTTGCGGTGACGGTGATCCAAGCCGGTACCGGCGTCGGCAAATCTGCTGCCTATTTATCGACCACTGTGGCCATGGCACTGGCGCGCAAAACCCGGGTGGTGGTGTCTACCGCCACCGTGGCGCTGCAAGAACAACTGATGACCAAAGACCTGCCCGCGCTGGCGGCGGTGCTGGATCAGCCGTTTGTGTTTGCGCTGGCCAAAGGCCGTGGGCGCTACGTGTGCAAGCTCAAGCTGGAACGCCTGGTAGGCGGCGGCGAGGCGGTGGACATGTTTGAGGGCGACGACGAACCCGCAGCGCAGCCGCAAAAAGCGCCCAAACCCAGCAAGGGACAAATCTGGCAAGACCCGGTGGAGCGGCGCGTGCAGCTCTACGACACCCTGGCATCGGGCCTGGCCACAGGCAAGTGGGACGGCGACCGCGACAGCCTGGCCGAACAACCCGACCCTGCCGACTGGGGCACGGTGGCCGCCGAGCGCCACACCTGTACCGCGCGCCATTGCCCGCGCTTTGGTGCTTGCAGCTACTACCAGGCGCGCATGCAACTGGCGCAGGCCCAGGTGATCGTGGCCAACCACGACCTGGTGCTGGCCTCGCTGGGCATGAAAGCGCTGCCTGATCTGAACAATTGCCTGGTGGTGTTTGACGAAGGCCACCATTTGCCAGCTGTGGCGCTGGACCAGTTTTCCAGCGCCATGGAGTTGAGTGGCCTGCGCTGGCTAGACAAGCTGCCCAAAATCTTGATTGAGGTGGCAGAAAAAATGGGCTTTGTGCTAGCCCAAGATGTCTCCACCCTGGCGCAACAGCTCAAAACGGCCTTGTTGGAAGCTAGCCGCCTGGCGATGGAGTTTTTGCGCGGTATGACCAGCACCTACGACGTGGTGCACCGCTTCAAGGAAGGCGTGGTGCCCGAGGCCATGCTTGAACCCTTCAAGCTGATCCACGGCCACGCTGCAGCCTTGTCCGATGCGCTGGAAGCCCTGGGCGCAGAACTTAAATTGCGCGCCAAAGAAGACCCCACGCAGGCGGCACAAACGGCCACGCAATACGCCAAGCTGGGGCCGCTGGCGCCCAAGATCAACAGCGTGGTGGCCACCAGTTCGATGTGGTTGTCTGACAGCGAGCCGCCCTTGGCCAAGTGGCTCAAGTC
>Ga0307272_1000667_pt1 | contig 9667 bp, 21 predicted proteins | sample CG08metaT_FD_203625 | JGI IMG/M metagenome (GOLD analysis project Ga0307272, IMG submission 203625) | Metatranscriptome of freshwater viral communities from high-CO2 subsurface aquifer at Crystal Geyser, Utah, USA - CG08 (Metagenome... | ecosystem: Environmental > Aquatic > Deep subsurface >...
ATTGATTTCATGGATGTGGAATAGGGTAGGGGTCTAATATGCCAGTCGTAAAAACCAAACCAACATCTGCCGGTAGACGTCATGTCGTTAAGGTCGTTCACTCCCATCTATATAAGGGAAGACCTTACGAGCCGCTAGTTGAAAAGAAAAGTAAGAATGGTGGACGAAATAACAATGGACGTATTACCGTGCGTCATAAAGGTGGTGGCCACAAGCAGCATTACCGAGTTGTTGACTTCAAGAGAAATAAAGATGGTATTCCAGCAGTAGTAGAAAGAATAGAGCATGATCCAAATCGATCGGCTCACATTGCTTTGTTGAAGTACTTGGACGGTGAGCGTAGATATATCATTGCACCAAAAGGTTTAGTGATAGGTCAAGAAATACGTTCAGGTGAAGATGCTCCTATTAAATTAGGTAGTACATTGCCGTTAAGAAATATCCCCGTGGGTAGTGTTATCCATTGTGTGGAAATGAAGCCAGGTAAAGGTGCTCAGATTGCTCGTAGTGCGGGTACATCTGCTCAGTTAATTGCAAGAGAAGGAGCTTATGCTACCTTACGACTTCGCTCTGGCGAAATGCGTAAAGTGCTGGCTGAATGTCGTGCAACGCTTGGTGAAGTTTCTAATAATGAGCACAGTCTAAGGAGATTAGGTAAAGCGGGTGCATCACGTTGGCGCGGTATCCGACCAACAGTGCGTGGTGTTGTTATGAACCCAGTTGACCATCCACATGGTGGTGGTGAAGGGCGAACCTCTGGTGGACGTCATCCTGTTACTCCTTGGGGTGTACCAACTAAAGGTTATAAGACTCGCAAGAACAAACGCACTGACAAGATGATCATACGTCGTCGGTCGGCTAAGTAATTAATTTAAGAGGGTTACGCTGTGCCACGTTCTTTAAAAAAAGGTCCTTTCATTGACCTTCACTTATTGAAGAAAGTAGAAACGGCTCTGGAAAAAGGTGACAAGAAGCCAATTAAGACTTGGTCTCGTAGATCAACTATTTTTCCAGAGATGGTAGGCCTAACAATCGCTGTTCATAATGGTAAGCAACATGTGCCAGTATATGTTACAGAGGATATGGTAGGTCATAAATTAGGAGAATTTGCTGCTACGCGTACTTATCGGGGTCATGATGCCGATAAGAAAGCTAAGCGTTAATTTCTGAGGAGAGTTGAAGATGGAAGTTGCTGCAAAGCATAAAGGTGCTCGACTATCTGCTCAGAAAGCTCGTTTGGTAGCGGATCAGATTCGAGGTAAAGGTGTAGAAGAGGCATTGGAAGTTCTTACTTTCAGTACCAAGAAAGCTGCAGCTTTAATTAAGAAAGTATTGGAATCTGCCATAGCAAATGCTGAGCATAATGACGGTCTTGATGTAGATGATCTTCGTATATCAACTATTTTTGTTGATGAAGGTTCAACGATGAAACGAATTAGACCACGTGCGAAAGGTCGTGCTGACAGAATTATGAAGCGCACCTGTCATATCACGGTCAAAGTGGCTGATAACTAGGAGATACTAAGATGGGTCAGAAAGTACATCCTACTGGTATTAGACTGGGTATTGTGAAAGACCACAACTCCGTTTGGTATGCAGAGAAAGGTGAATATGCTAAGTACTTGTTAAACGATATTAAAGTACGTGAGTACTTGATGAAAAAGCTTGAAAGAGCTTCTGTTAGCAAGATTACAATTGAGCGACCAGCACAGAATGCACGTGTGACTATTCATACAGCACGTCCTGGTATCGTAATTGGTAAGAAAGGCGAAGACGTAGAAAGATTACGTAATGAGCTTGGTGTGATGATGGGTATTCCCGTTCATATCAACATTGAAGAAATTAGAAAGCCTGATTTGGATGCTAAATTGGTTGCTGCTGGTGTAGCTAATCAATTAGAGCGTCGTGTTATGTTCCGTAGAGCGATGAAAAGAGCTGTTCAGAATGCAATGCGTCAAGGTGCTAAGGGCATCAAGATTCAAGTCGGTGGTCGTTTAGGTGGTGCTGAGATTGCGCGTAGCGAATGGTATAGAGAAGGTCGTGTACCTCTTCATACATTAAGAGCTGACGTTGATTATTCAACACATGAAGCAAACACAACTTATGGCATTATCGGTGTCAAAGTTTGGATCTTTAAGGGCGAGATTTTAGGTGGTATCGAACAGGTACGCGCTGAGAAAAAAAATGCGTCCAAAAAGAAAGCTGCTAAGTAAGGGGCCTGGAAATGCTACAACCAAAACGTACCAAGTTTAGAAAAATGCAAAAGGGTCGTAATCGAGGCCTAGCTCAACGCGGTGCAAAAATTAGTTTCGGTGAGTTCGGCTTAAAGTCGACTGGCCGTGGACGAATTACTGCGCGCCAGATTGAAGCAGCTCGTAGAACGATTTCTCGTAAAATTAAGCGTGGTGGTAAAATTTGGATACGAATTTTTCCTGATAAGCCAATTACGCAAAAGCCTTTAGAAGTTCGTCAAGGTAAGGGTAAAGGTAATGTTGAGTATTGGGTTGCCCAAATTCAGCCAGGTCGTGTCTTGTTTGAGATAGAGGGTGTAACTGAAGAGTTAGCACGTGAAGCCTTTGCTCTAGCTGCATCAAAATTACCTCTTCCCACAACTTTTGTTGAAAGGACGGTAATGTGATGAATGCAACTGAACTAAGAACCAAGTCAACTGATGAGTTAAAGCAAGATTTATTAGGCTTACTCAAAGAGCAGTTTAATTTACGTTTACGTAAAACAACTGGTCAGTTGAATCAATCTCATTTACTTCGTCAAACACGGCGTGATATTGCGCGTATTAAAACTGTATTGACGCAGAAAGCAGGTGAATGAAAATGACTGAAGCTGCAAAAACGACAGCCAGAACCTTATCGGGTAAGGTTGTAAGTAACAAAATGGACAAATCAATCACTGTATTGATTGAGCGTCAAGTTAAGCATCCGATCTATGGTAAATACATAAAGCGTTCTACCAAAGTTCATGCGCATGACGAAAACAATGCTTGCAATATCGGTGATACTGTAACTATTCAAGAGACACGTCCTTTATCTAAGACAAAGTCTTTTACCTTAGTTACTATCAATGATAAAGCGACTAACGTGTAACCCCTAGTAGGTTTGGAGAACAGCGATGATTCAGACAGAGAGTATGCTTGATGTAGCCGATAATAGCGGTGCACGTCGAGTTATGTGTATAAAAGTGCTGGGTGGTTCACATCGTCGTTACGCACGAATTGGTGACATTATTAAAGTCACAGTTAAAGAAGCTATACCTCGCGGTAAAGTAAAGAAGGGTGATGTGCTTAGTGCGGTAGTTGTTCGCACTAGAAAAGGTGTGCGTCGCGCTGATGGTTCTTTAATAAAATTTGATGGTAACGCAGCGGTATTGTTGAATGGCCAGCAAGCACCTATTGGAACGCGTATTTTTGGCCCAGTAACTCGTGAGTTACGTGGTGATAAATACATGAAAATAATTTCTTTAGCACCTGAAGTGCTTTAAAGACAGAGGCCGGTTATGAAAAAAATCAAGTGTGACGATGAAGTGATTGTCATAGCAGGCAAGGATAATGGTAAGCGCGGTAAAGTTAATCGTGTCGCTAAAGATGGTCGATTGATTGTCTCTGGAGTAAACATGATTAAGCGCCATACCAAGCCAAACCCAATGTTGGGTACTCCTGGCGGTATTGTTGAAAAAGAGGCTCCTATTCAGGCTTCTAACGTTGCGATTTTTAATCCAACGACCAACAAAGCTGACAGAGTTGGTTTTAAAGTCCTTGATGATGGCAAAAAAAGTACGTGTATTTAAGTCTAACGATGAGCTCGTAGATAATTAAAGCAGGCGGGTAAACCCATGGCACATATGAAAGAAGTTTACAAAAATGAAGTGTTACCTGCTCTACAAAAAGAGTTCGCGTATGAAAGCGTAATGCAGGTACCAAAAATAGAAAAAATCACCCTTAATATGGGTGTTGGTGAGGCTATTGCAGACAAGAAATTACTTGAAAATGCGATAGCTGATCTTGAGAAACTATCAGGTCAAAAGCCCGTAACTACTAAAGCCCGCAAATCAGTAGCAGGTTTTAAAGTGCGCGAAGGATATCCTATAGGTTGTAAGGTGACTTTGCGTGGCGAACGTATGTGGGAATTTTTTGAAAGATTAGTTGGTATTGCAATTCCACGTATCAGAGATTTTAGAGGTTTAAGCGCTAAATCATTTGATGGTCGTGGTAATTACAGTATGGGTGTTAAGGAACAGATTATCTTCCCTGAAATTGACTACGATAAAATAGACAAAATTCGTGGGCTTGATATCACCATAACAACATCGGCGAAAACAGATGATGAAGGTCGCGCATTGTTACGTGCCTTTAATTTCCCATTCAAGAAATAGGGTAAGACGATGGCTAAAACCTCAATGAAAGAGCGCGAATTCAAGCGCGAAAAATTGGTAGCTAAATATGCAGAAAAACGAACTGCATTAAAGGCAATTATTTCTAGTATAAAATCAACTGATGATGAGCGTTGGGATGCGCAAATGCAATTGCAAAAGCTTCCTCGTGACTCAAGTCCGTCAAGACTAAGAAATAGATGCCAAATTACAGGTAGACCACATGGTGTCTATAGAAAATTCAAACTTTCACGAATTAAGCTGCGTGAACAAGGTATGAGTGGTAATGTACCTGGTTTGAAAAAAGCCAGCTGGTAAAATCAGCTGTTCTTGTTGGTAAGTGTTCAATAGCTATGGATACTGCACAACTAAAATGATTGGAGTTTAGTAAATGAGTATGCAAGATACACTTGCGGATATGTTTACACGTATTCGTAATGCACAAATGGCAGAAAAACAAACTGTCACTATGCCTTCTTCAAAAATGAAGTTGTCAGTCTTAGAAGTTCTTAAGAGTGAAGGCTTTGTTGGTGAATTTTCGACTACAGGTGACGTAAAACCTGATATAACAGTTGAATTAAAGTATTTTGAAGGTAAGCCGGTAATTGAAGAAATCAAACGTATCAGTCGTCCTGGTCTTCGACAATTCAAGGGTACCGATGAACTACCAAGTATTCGTGGTGGTTTGGGTGTTTCTATTATATCTACTTCGCAAGGTGTTATGACTGATCGTGCAGCTCGTTCTGCAGGCATTGGTGGCGAAGTTATATGTACAGTATTCTAGGAGAAGAGTATGTCAAGGGTTGCTAATAATCCGGTCGTATTGCCTTCTGGTGTCGAAGTCAAATTGACCGAACAAGAAATACTAGTCAAGGGCGGTAAAGGCTCATTGACATTAGAAATTAATCCTGCAGTTGAAGTTACCCAAGATGAGGGTGCTTTAAAATTTGCAGCGAAGAATTCAACCAAATTCTCAAAAGCTATGTCTGGTACAACTCGGGCACTAGTTAATAATATGGTGACAGGTGTTAGCGCTGGTTTTCAGAAAAAGCTTCAGTTGGTTGGTGTTGGTTATCGTGTGCAAGTCCAGGGGAGTAAATTAAATCTTTCTCTAGGTTTTTCACATCCAGTTGTTTTTGAAGTTCCAGAAGGCGTAAAAGTAGAAGCTCCTTCTCAAACTGAAATAGTTATTTCAGGAGCGGATAAACAAGTACTAGGTCAAGTTGCAGCTGAGATTCGTGCTTTCCGTCCACCAGAGCCATATAAAGGTAAAGGTGTTCGCCTTGCTGACGAAGTTGTCAGACGTAAAGAAGCTAAGAAGAAATAGGTGAAGCCATGAGCATTAAGAAAGATTCAAGAATTCGCAGGTCGAAAAAAACACGCTTCAAGCTAAAAGCATTGGGTGAAACACGTCTAACTGTTCATCGCACACCTAGACATATCTATGCCCAAGTTATTTCTGCTGAGGGTAATAAAGTACTAGCAAGTGCATCTACTTTAGATAAAGACTTAAGAGCAGGCGCAACTGGTAACGTAGACGCTGCCACGAAGGTTGGTGCATTAATAGCTGAGCGTGCTAAGTCGGTAGGTGTATCCAGAGTAGCTTTTGATCGTGCAGGTTTTAAGTATCACGGTCGAATTAAAGCATTGGCTGACGCTGCGCGCGAAGCCGGTTTAGAATTCTAAGGGGCAAAACGATGAGCGTAGAAGATAAGAACGGTCCTGAGCTACAAGAGAAATTAGTTCATGTAAACCGTGTTGCAAAAGTTGTTAAGGGTGGACGTATTTTCAGCTTTACAGCTTTAACAGTAGTGGGTGATGGTCAGGGCAAAGTAGGTTTTGGACGTGGTAAGGCTCGTGAAGTGCCTATCGCAATCCAAAAAGCTATGGATGCTGCACGTAAAAATATGGTGGATGTGCCTTTGAGTGGTACTACTTTACAGTACCCACTTACTGCAAAGCATAGTGGATCGAAGGTTTACATGCAGCCAGCATCAGATGGTACAGGAATTATAGCCGGTGGTGCGATGCGTGCAGTTCTAGAAGTTGCTGGCGTTCACAACGTATTAGCAAAATGCTATGGCTCTACTAACCCAGTTAACGTTGTGAGAGCAACAGTTAAGGGCCTTAGTGCAATGCAATCACCTGAATCGGTAGCTGCTAAGCGCGGCAAGTCCGTTGATGAGATAACAGGATAAGATCATGGCTAAGAAAACAATGCAGGTTACATTATTTCGTAGCCCAATTGGCAGATTACCTGCTCATAAAGCCTGTGTAACAGGTTTGGGTCTTAGAAAAATTGGTCAAACCGTAGAAGTGGAAGACACACCTTCAGTTCGCGGAATGGCTAACAAAGTTCATTATATGGTTAGGATAGAGGGAGAGTAAAATGCGTCTTAATACAATAAGTCCAGCTCCTGGTTCAAAGCCATCAGCTAAACGAGTAGGTCGTGGTATTGGTAGCGGCTTTGGTAAAACTTGTGGTCGTGGCCACAAAGGTTTGAAAGCTAGATCTGGTGGAACTGTTGCGCCTGGTTTCGAAGGTGGTCAACAGCCTTTGCATAGAAGGCTGCCAAAGTTTGGTTTCAGTTCAAGAGTAGGCCGTTATGTTGCTGAAATTAGACTAAATGAGCTAGCTCTGGTTGAATCTGATGTAATTGATCTTGATGCTTTGAAAAATGCTAATTTAGTTCGTCGTGACACTAAAGTAGCAAAAGTGATTTTGTCTGGAGAGCTTGCAAAAGCTGTTACAGTTCAAGGTCTTAAAGTTACAAAAGGCGCTCGTGATGCAATCACAGCCGCCGGTGGTAAGGTAGAGGATTAAGAGCTTATGGCTAAGCCAGCAGCAATGCCCGCGGGTATAGGTAAGGGATTTGGCGAGTTAAAATCACGTTTATGGTTTGTGCTAGCCGCTATTCTTGTCTATAGAATTGGAGCTCATATTCCAGTTCCAGGAATTAATCCTGACAGATTGGCTGCATTATTTGAGCAAAATCAGGGTACAATCTTGAGTTTGTTTAATATGTTTTCTGGTGGTGCGCTTGAGCGAATGAGTATATTTGCACTAGGTATCATGCCCTATATTTCGGCGTCTATTATCATGCAGTTATTAACTGCTGTGACGCCGAGTTTAGAGCAACTGAAGAAAGAGGGTGAAGCTGGTCGAAGAAAAATAAGTCAGTACACACGTTATGGAACTGTTTTATTGGCTTTAATACAAGCTACAGGTATGTCAGTAGGTCTTGCATCTCAAGGTGTTACGTTTACAGATAGCTTTAGTTTTTATTTTCTAGCTGTTTCTACTTTTGTTTGTGGTGCCGTTTTCTTAATGTGGCTAGGTGAACAAATTACTGAACGTGGTATTGGTAATGGTATTTCGCTATTGATTTTTGCTGGAATTGTGGCTGGTTTGCCGGGTGCATTTGGTCAGTCATTTGAATCAGCTCGTCAAGGTGAATTGCATATATTGGCATTGTTATTAATTGCTGTCCTTGCAGTTCTGATCGTTGGCTTTGTTGTTTTTATGGAGCGTGGTCAGAGAAGAATTACAGTTAATTATGCAAAACGTCAGCAAGCTAGAGGTGGTTATTCGCAACAGTCTAGTCACTTGCCTCTGAAAGTTAATATGGCAGGAGTTATTCCTCCAATCTTTGCTTCAAGTATACTTTTATTCCCAGCGTCATTAGGTCAGTGGTTTGGTCAAAGTGAAGGTCTGGAGTGGTTGGCAGATATATCACAGGCTTTAGGTCCGAGCCAGCCTTTGTATATTATTTTATTTGCAGCTGCGGTTGTCTTCTTTTGCTACTTCTATACAGCTCTTATGTATAATCCAAAAGAAGTTGCTGAGAATCTTAAAAAATCTGGAGCGTTTGTTCCGGGTATAAGGCCAGGACAACAAACTGCAAATTATATTGATAGTGTACTGACTAAATTAACAATGTTTGGAGCTGCGTATATTGCTGCCGTTTCTTTACTACCTCAATTTATGGTGGTTTGGTTCAATGTGCCGTTCTATTTTGGTGGTACTTCATTGCTAATTGTTGTTGTAGTCGTAATGGATTTTATGGCGCAAGTTCAGTCTCATTTGATGTCTCATCAGTATGAGTCTTTGATGAAGAAGTCTAACCTTAAAGGTTATGGCAATACTGGAATGCGTTAGTAATATTCGTATTTTTAAATTGGAGTAGCATATGAAAGTTCGTGCTTCGGTAAAGAAAATCTGCCGTAACTGTAAAATTATAAAACGAAATGGCTCTGTAAGAGTTATTTGTCAAGAACCTCGTCACAAACAACGTCAAGGTTAACTTGTTGTTGAAAAAAGAATGCGGATCTCACTTGATTTAAATTTAACCAGGCTGTATGATTCGCGCCTTTTTAAAAGACGGTAACTAAAAGTAGCTAGAATAATTTTCTAAAGCTACCTAATTAAGCGGAGTTAGATAAATGGCACGTATAGCCGGTGTCAATATACCCGACAATAAACATGCGGTAATTTCTTTAACTTACATCTTTGGTGTAGGTAGAACTACTGCAAAAAAAATATGTGATGCAACTGGAACCAGTCCAACTGCAAAAATTAGTACTCTTTCAGAAGATCAATTAGAAGTGATTCGTTCTGAAATTGGAAAATTGATAGTTGAAGGTGACTTGCGTCGCGAACTTCAAATGAACATTAAACGGTTGAAGGATCTTGGCTGCTATCGTGGTCTTCGTCATCGTCACAGCTTGCCTGTGCGCGGTCAACGAAGCAAAACGAATGCACGCACTCGCAAGGGCCCTCGCAAACCCATTCGTAAATAATAGGAATTTGTAATGGCAAAGCCAGGTACACGTACCCGTAAAAAGGTGAAAAAGACCGTTGTTGATGGTATGGCTCATATCCATGCTTCATTCAATAACACCATCGTGACCATCACTGACCGTCAAGGTAATGCGCTTTCTTGGGCAACTGCCGGTGGTTCAGGTTTCCGTGGTTCACGTAAGAGTACACCTTTTGCTGCGCAGGTAGCAGCTGAAAGAGCCGGTAATGCGGCTGCTGAATACGGCCTTAAGAACCTAGAAGTTCAAGTTAAGGGTCCTGGACCAGGACGCGAGTCTGCAGTTCGAGCTTTAAACGCTTGTGGTTATAAAATCACAAATATCACAGATGTGACACCCATTCCACATAATGGTTGTCGTCCACCTAAGAAACGTCGCGTTTAGAGGAATAGCAAATGGCTCGTTATATTGGACCAACATGTAAACTTTCTCGTAGAGAAGGAACAGATCTTTTTTTGAAAAGTGG
>Ga0307272_1000684_pt1 | contig 9574 bp, 7 predicted proteins | sample CG08metaT_FD_203625 | JGI IMG/M metagenome (GOLD analysis project Ga0307272, IMG submission 203625) | Metatranscriptome of freshwater viral communities from high-CO2 subsurface aquifer at Crystal Geyser, Utah, USA - CG08 (Metagenome... | ecosystem: Environmental > Aquatic > Deep subsurface >...
CCCGTCATGACCCCGCGCACCCTTTACGACAAACTCTGGGACGCCCACGTCGTCCTCAGGCAAGCCAATGGCACCACGTTGATTTATATCGACCGCCATCTGGTGCATGAAGTGACCAGCCCACAGGCCTTCGAGAGCCTCAAGCTGTCCGGCCGCAAGCTGTGGCGGGCAAAGACGATCCTGGCTACTCCCGACCACAACGTGCCGACCACCGATCGCGCCGCCGGCATCGTCGATTCCGTGGCGCGCACCCAGGTGGCAACCCTGGACGCCAACTGCGCCGAGTACGGACTCAACGAATTCCGCATGGACGACCGCCGCCAGGGCATCGTCCATGTCATCGGTCCGGAACAGGGCTTTACCCTGCCTGGCGCCACCCTGGTGTGCGGCGATTCGCATACCAGCACGCACGGCGCTTTTGCCGCGCTGGCGTTCGGCATCGGTACTTCCGAAGTCGAGCACGTGCTGGCGACGCAATGCCTGTGGCAGGCCAAGTCGAAGGCGATGCTGGTGAAAGTGGACGGCGACCTGCCGGCCGGCGTCACCGCCAAGGACATCGCCCTGGCCATCATTGGAAAAATAGGGACGGCGGGTGGGACCGGCTACGCGCTGGAATTCGCCGGTTCCGCCATTCGCGCCTTGTCGATGGAAGGCCGCATGACCTTGTGCAACATGGCGATCGAGGCCGGCGCCCGCGCCGGCATGGTGGCGGCGGACGAGAAGACGATTCGCTATGTCGAAGGCCGCCCGCAGGCCCCGAAAGGGGCTGCCTGGGAGCAGGCCGTGGCGTACTGGCGCACGCTGCATTCCGACACGGGCGCGGCGTTTGATGCGGTGGTGGAGCTGGACGCCGCCGACATCCGCCCGCAGGTGACCTGGGGGACGTCGCCGGAGATGGTGCTTTCGGTGGAAGATCGGGTGCCGAACCCGGCGGATGCACCCAATGCCGTGAAGAAAGCGGATTGGGAACGCGCGCTGGCTTATATGGGCTTGAACGCCGGCACGCCGATGACCGAGATCACCATTGACAAGGCTTTCATCGGCTCCTGCACCAATTCGCGCATCGAAGACCTGCGTGAAGCCGCCGCCGTGGCGCGCTGGGCGGTGGCGAATGGCCACCGTGTCGCCGCGAATGTGAAACTGGCGATGGTGGTGCCGGGTTCCGGCCTGGTGAAGCGCCAAGCCGAAGCCGAGGGCCTGGATCGGGATTTCATTGCCGCCGGCTTCGAGTGGCGCGAGCCGGGCTGTTCCATGTGCCTGGCGATGAACGCTGACCGCCTGGAACCGGGCGAGCGTTGCGCCGCCACTTCCAACCGCAACTTCGAGGGCCGCCAGGGCCAGGGTGGCCGCACCCATCTGGTGAGCCCGGCGATGGCGGCGGCGGCGGCGGTATTCGGACATTTTGTTGATATTCGAGATTTGAGACTGGCTAACCGAGGCGAGGTGATGAGATGACAACTCCGCAAAAATGGATTTTGTTCGGCGTGGTGAAGTTGCTGCTGTTGGCGGTGGCCGTGGGCGTGGTGTTCAGCATCTATGGCTGCAACACGGTCCGTGGCGTCGGCCAGGATGTGCAAAAGGCGGGTGAGGCCATCCAGCGAGCAGGCAACAAATGAACCCGTTCAACCTCCTGCACGGCCTGGTCGCGCCGCTCGACCGCGCCAACGTCGATACCGACGCGATCATTCCCAAGCAATTCCTCAAGTCGATCAAGCGTTCCGGCTTCGGCCCCAACGCCTTTGACGAATGGCGCTATCTGGATCGCGGCGAGCCGGGCATGGATTGCTCGAAGCGCCCGATCAACCCGGATTTCGTGCTCAACCAGCCGCGTTACCAGGGGGCTTCCGTGCTGCTCGCACGGGAAAACTTCGGCTGCGGCTCCAGCCGCGAACATGCCCCGTGGGCGCTGGAGGACACTGGCTTTCGCGCCCTCATCGCGCCTTCTTTCGCCGACATTTTTTTCAACAACTGCTTCAAGAACGGCATTCTGCCCATCGTCCTGGCCGCCGAGGTGGTCGATCGGCTGTTTCGGGAAACCGAGGCGCAAGCGGGTTACCGCCTGACCATCGACCTCGCCGCGCAGACCGTGGTTACGCCCGCGGGTGAGGTGATTCCCTTCGAAGTCGATGGCGAGCGCAAACACCGTCTGCTAAACGGCCTCGATGACATCGCGCTGACCCTGCAACACACCGACCAGATCAAAGCCTACGAGGCGCGCCGCAAGGCGGAAGCGCCGTGGTTGTTCACCTGAAGGGAAAAACAATGAAAACGAGCGAAGCAAAGTTTCGCGAGCCGCAAGGCGAGAGGCCGAAGGCCGTCAAACTCGCAGTTCTACCGGGTGACGGCATCGGCCCCGAGATCGTCGCGCAGGCGGTGAAGGTTCTCGATGTGCTCAAGCGCGACGGCGCCAAGATCGAGATGGAGTACGGCAACATCGGTGGCATCGGCTATGACCGGGAAGGCGATCCGCTGCCGGAATCGACGCTGAAGCTGTCGAAACAAGCGGATGCCGTGCTGCTGGGCGCGGTCGGCGGCCCGCAATATGACACCCTGGATCGCCCGTTGCGCCCGGAACGCGGCCTGTTGCGCATTCGCAAGGAGCTCAACCTGTTCGCCAACCTGCGCCCGGCCTTGCTTTACCCGGAACTGGCCGGGGCCTCCTCGCTCAAGCCTGAAGTGGTGGCGGGGCTGGACATCATGATCGTGCGCGAACTGACCAGTGGCCTGTACTTCGGCCAGCCGCGCGGCATCGAAATCCGCAAGGGTGAACGGGTGGGCTTCAACACCATGTTCTATTCCGAGAGCGAAATTCGCCGGGTCGCCCATATCGCCTTCGCCATCGCCATGAAGCGCGGCAAGCGCTTGTGCTCGGTGGAGAAGGCCAATGTGCTGGAGTGCTCGGAACTGTGGCGGGAGGTGGTGGCCGAGGTGGCGAAGCGTTACCCCGAGGTCGAACTGTCCACGATGTACGTGGACAACGCCGCCATGCAACTGGTGCGCAACCCGAAGCAGGTCGATGTGATTGTCACCCGCAACCTGTGCGGCGACATCCTCTCCGATGTAGCCTCGATGCTCTCCGGCGCCAGCGGCATGTTGCCCTCGGCCTCGCGGGACGAGCACAACAAGGGCATGTACGAGCCGATCCACGGCTCCGCCCCGGACATCGCCGGCCGAGACATCGCCAATCCGCTGGCGACGATTCTTTCGGTGGCGATGATGTATCGCTATACCTTCGCCGAGGCCGCCACGGCCGACCGGATCGAAAACGCGGTGAAGCAGGTTATCGCCCAAGGCTACCGCACCAGTGACATCTGGACTGCGGGCGGCACCAAGGTATCGTGCTCGGCGATGGGCGATGCCGTCGTCGCCGCGATGTGAGGAGAAATCCATGGGCCAGGCACAACACAAACTTCTCTCGGCGGACGACTATTTCGCCTCCCCCGTCGAAACCCGTTGGGAGCTGATCGAGGGGGTGGCCTGGGATATGGCCGCTACCCCCGTGCTGATTCATCAACGGGTGTCGAGCCGGGTCGAGGTGAGCCTGAGCAATTGCATGGAAGCGCTCAGCAAACGCGGTGGTGACGATGGCGATGGCGGCAGCAACACGCCGCCCTGCGTGTTGCTGCACGCCCCGGTGGACGTGCGCCTGGGCGACATCACCGTGGTGCAGCCGGATGTCATGATCGTCTGCGACCCGGCCAAGCTGGCCAATGGCAAGTATGTGAACGGCGCGCCGGACATGGTGATGGAAGTGCTCTCCGCCAGCACGGCGAAGAAAGACCGTCGCCTGAAACTGCGCCTGTATCAGTCGGCGGGGGTGGCGGAGTATCTGATCCTCGACCCTTACGGCAAGACCGTGGAGCGGTATCTGCTCGAAGCCGGGCAATATTTGCTGCCGCCGGAGACTCTCGGGCCGGAGGATGAGATCGAGTTGAAAGTGCTGCCGGGCGTGTGCATTGCCCTGACAGACTGGTTTCTGGAAGATTGAAAACGGTGCGCGTGGCGCACCCTACCTCATTGAAATAGAAGGATCGCAAAGATGAAAAGCGTGGGACTGATCGGTTGGCGCGGCATGGTGGGCTCGGTGCTCATGGGCCGCATGAGGGAAGAGCGGGATTTTAATCTCATCGATCCGGTGTTCTTCACCACCTCCAATGTGGGTGGCAAGGGCCCGGATGTGGGCCGCGACGTCCCGCCCCTGAAAGACGCCCACTCCATCGACGAACTGAAGGCGATGGACATCATCATCACCGCCCAAGGCGGCGATTACACCCAGTCGGTGTACCCGAAGCTGCGCGCGGCCGGCTGGACCGGCTACTGGATCGACGCCGCCTCCACGCTGCGCATGGTGGACGAGGCCATCATCATCCTCGACCCGGTCAACAAAAACGTGATCGAGAATGGCCTCGCCCATGGCGTGAAGACTTATGTCGGCGGCAACTGCACGGTGTCGCTGATGCTGATGGCCATCGGCGGCCTGTTCGACGCAGGCCTGATCGAATGGATTTCACCGATGACTTATCAGGCCGCCTCAGGGGCGGGCGCGCGCAACATGCGCGAGCTGATTCAGCAGATGGGCGCGGTCCACGGCGAAGTGAAGCCATTACTCGACGACCCGGCTTCCGCCATCCTGGAGATCGACAAGAAAGTGGCGGATTTCATCCGTTCCGATCGCTATCCGCTGGACGCCTGGCCGGCCCCCCTGGCTGGCAACCTGATTCCCTGGATCGACGTCGCCCTGGCCTCCGGCCAGTCCAAGGAAGAATGGAAGGCGCAGGTGGAAGCCAACAAGATTCTTGGCCGTGGCGACAATCCAATCCCCATTGACGGCCTCTGCGTGCGCGTCGGCGCGATGCGCTGCCACTCCCAGGCGCTCACCATCAAGATGACTCGCGATGTGCCGCTGGGCGAAATCCACAGCCTCATCGCCGCGCATAACCCATGGGTGAAAGTGATTCCCAACGACCGCGAGATCACGCTGCGCGAACTGACCCCCGCCGCCGTCACCGGCACCCTCGGCGTGCCGGTCGGCCGCATCCGCAAGCTCAACATGGGGCCGCAATACCTGACTGCTTTCACCGTCGGTGACCAGCTCCTCTGGGGCGCGGCCGAGCCGCTGCGCCGCATGCTGCGCATCCTGCTGGAGTCCTGAGTTGACGTCCCACTTCGATTTGGCGGTGCTGGGCGCGGACGATCCCTTGGGTGAAGCCGTTCTACGCTTGCTGGAAGAGCGCGAAGTTGCCGTCGGCAAGTTGTATCCGCTAACCCTGAACGACGCCGATGCCACGGTCGGCTTTGCCGGCCGTGACTGGCCTTGCCTGACGGAACGGGAATTCGACTTTAGTCTGGCGCAGGCATTGGTGGTGGCGACCCGCGCGAGCGCGGCCAAAGCGCTCGCCGCCCAGGCGCTCGCCGCTCGGCCAGCCATGCCGGCCATCGCGGTGGAAGGCGTCGAGCCCGCCCCCGCCGTGGGGGTGGCGCGCGTCCTCAGGGTGGTCGATGCTCTGGCGGGCGTGCATAGCGCGGAAGCCTTTGTTGCTCTGTCGGTGGCGATGGCCGGCAAGGTCGGCGTCGATGAACTGTCCAGCCAGACGCGCGGCCTGTTCAACCTGGACGCAGCGGACCCCGAAATTTTTCCGCTACAGATCGCTTTCAATCTGATGCCGCTGCCCGACCAGGACTACGACGCGATGTTGGCCGAAGCCACCTGGCGCCTGCTGGGAAAATCAGTCGATGTCAGCTACAGCAGCATTCAGGCGCCGATGTTTTTCGGCGCCGCCGTCATGCTGCATGTTCGCACCGCGCGGCCAGTGGAACTAGACAAGCTGCGGCTGGCAATGACGCGCGCCGAGGGCATTACCCTGATGGAAAACGAGTTGCCCGCGGGTATACCCACCCCCGCGACCGATGCGGCGGAAAGCGATGACGTGTTTATCGGCCGTATCCAGGCCAGGGCCACGGGAAACCATCTCAAACTCTGGCTGGTATTCGACCCCCTGCGCCTGGAGGCCGCGCAGATCGTGGCGACCGTGGAAAATTGGATTGATAAGCCAACAAATTCGATGCTAACGTGAGCATTCCTTCAAATAGCGCGCCTAACCCCTTGAGAGATTTCAAACAATTGTGCGGACTCAGGTTGTTGGCGCGTGCCATCGCGGCATAAGGGTTAGAGGACATAAGGGCGGAGAGATGCGTAAATCACTGAAAATCAGCGGGTTGTTCGGGGCATTGCTGTTCGTGGTGGGTGCCGCGGAAGCGGCCGGACTAGGCAAGCTCAGCGTCCAGTCGGCGTTGGGCCAGCCGCTCAAGGCCGAGATCGAACTCCTCTCCGTCAACAAGGACGAACTCCCCGCGGTAACCGCGCGTTTGGCGGGAGCCGATGCCTTCAGGCAGGCGCGCATCGAGCGTAGCGAGGCGCTCGCCACGTTGCGTTTCAGCGTCGAACAGCGCGCCAATGGGCAGCCGGTGATTCGGGTGAGTTCCAGCGCCCCGATTGCCGATCCGTTCCTGGACCTGCTGATCGAGGTCAACTGGAATTCCGGCCGCCTTCTGCGCGAATACACCGTTCTGCTGGACCCGCCCGCCGAGGCCAAAGCCGCGCCGATCCGAGTGGTGGCGCCACCCGAGGCCGCGCGGTCCGCCCAGCCGCAGTCCGCCGAAGTCCTCGCCCCTGTGCCAGAACGCAAAGCGGTTACAGAAACCGCCCGGCCCAAGATGCCGGAACCGGTTTCAGCCAAGCAGCCCAAGCGTTATGGCCCGGTGAAATCCGGAGAGACCCTGCGCGGAATCGCGGGCAAGGTGAAGCCAGACAGCCTCACCCTCGAACAGATGTTGGTCGGCCTTTACCAGGCCAACCGGAATGCGTTCTATGCCGGCAACATGAATCGTCTCAAGCGCGGCCAGGTACTCAATGTTCCGACCGCCGAATCGGTGCATCTCCAGGCTTCGCCGGCGCAGGCGGCACGCACCGTGCAAGGCCATGCCGCCGACTGGCACGCCTATCGCCAGAAAGTGGCCGAAATGGCGGGGGAAGCCCCGGCCGCCAAGGCGCCGGAGCCCGCTACCGGCAAGCTCGCGCCGAAGGCCGAAGAAAAGGCTCCCCCGGCCGCCGCCGCACCCAAGGACGTGCTCAAACTCTCCAAGGGCGAGCCTGGTGCCGCCGGCCGGCCCGATGCCAATACTCAGGCAAGGTTGCAAGCGCTGGATGAGGAGTTGGCCGCCAAGGGCCGCGCCTTGCAGGAGGCACAGGACCGAGTCGGGCAACTTGAGCGCACCGTGCGCGACATGCAGAAGTTGCTTGAGCTCAAGACTCAGGAAGCCGCCAAAGCGCCACCCGCCGCGGCTGAGGGCCAGCAGGCGCGGGCGCCGGCGCCTGTCGCGCCAGCTCCGCCGTTGGTGAAACCGAAACCCGCTCCTGTAGTCATGCCGGCGCCGGTGCAGCAGCCGAGTTCGAGCTGGATTTCCACGTTTATCAGCAATCCAATTTATGTCGGTGGCATCGTCGCCGCGGTGCTGCTGTCCGTGCTGTTGTGGATGATGATGGTGGGCAGTCGCCGCCGCCAGGGCCTCCACAAGTTCGAAGACAGCATCATGACCGGCGGGGAATTCAAGAACAACGCCGTGTTCAACGCCTCCTCCTCCGCGTCATCCAATGCCGGGGCCGGTGCCAATACCGAAGGCAGCATGTTGTTGACCGACTTCAGCCGTCTCGGGCTGGGTACGATCGATACCCATGAGGTCGACCCCATCGCCGAGGCCGAGGTTTATATGGCCTATGGCCGCGATGCCCAGGCTGAGGAGATCCTCAAGGAAGCGCTGAACAAGGACCCCAGCCGCCACGAAATCGCCCTCAAGTTGCTGGAAATCTACGCCGCCCGCAAGGACACGCTGGCTTTCGAAACGGTGGCCAGTGAACTGTATGCCGGCATGGCTGGGCAAGCGACACCGGTGTGGCAGCGTGCCGCCGAGATGGGGCGCAGCATTGATCCTTCGAACCCACTCTATCGGGCAACGGCTTCCGAGATGCCCGCCGTATCCGCCTTTGCCGCCAAACCGAATGGCCGGTCTGTCGCCCCAGCCGCGGCCGCCGCACCCGCTGACGATTTTCCGCAAGGAGCGGGGCAGAAGGACGACTGGGCCGCCCCAGCGCCTGGTCGAGATGCGGATTTCGACATCCCGGCAGTGGCCGCCGCCGCGACCAGCACGTTGTTCGCGCCGCGCGACGAAGCGCGTGTCCAAGAGCCGCTCGTGGCGCAATCGCCGAAACAGGAGGTCTTCACCGCTTCCCTGCCGGGGGATGACTTTGCGTTGGAGTTCGAGCCTGCCACGTCCGCGCTGCCCGCGGCAGCCGAGGCCACGCCGTTTGCCGAGGATAGGGGCTGGGATGTTCCCTCTGCTGCCACGCTTGAGCCGGTGATGGAAGCGGAAGTGGAAGTGGAAGCGGAAGCCCCGCTGGAAACCTATACGGCGGCCGAGGCGCCGGCCTGGCAGGAACTGCCCGCGGATAGGAAATTCGAGGCGACCCCGGTGTTTGAAGAAGCCCTTGAGCCCGTCGAGGCGCTTGAATCCGTGCCGGTGCTCGATTTTTCTGGTATCGACCTCGAACTGGAAGCGGAACCCGCCGCATCCACTGAAACGGAGTCCGTGGTCGAGATGCCCGCCCCGGTCGAGGCTGAGCCGGTGATCGAAGTATTCGCACCCACGGAGGACTTTGCTCCGGACATGATCGAGGAATTCACGCCCGCCCCCGTGGCCGAGCCGGTCGAGCCGATAGCCGGAGTGCAGCCCGCGGCCGCCACGCCGCCGGCTGAAGTGGCCGATTCCGAACTGTGGGAAGAAGCCAACACCAAGCTCGATTTGGCGCGTGCTTATCTGGAAATGGGCGACAAGGAAGGTGCCCGCGAAATCCTCCAGGAAGTGTTGGGCGAGGGCGATTCACAGCAGAAGGCCAATGCCGACAAGTTGTTGGCTGAGGCGGGCTAAGCGAGCCTCTCATTGGCAAACCCGTGCACCCGGCAAGCCGTATTCTGATCTACCTCCTGGCAGTCCTGGCAATCCCGGGGCTGCCTTTTTTCTGGCTGCCGCTGTTGCTGATTTTTGCCCTGGCCGTCGATTCCCCGCGTCAACCCTGGCGTCTGATCTGGCGCACCCGCTGGCTGTTGCTGGTGTTGTTCCTGGGCTATGCCTACAGCCTGCCGGGCGAACCCGCCTTGCTCTGGCTGGGCGCGTTTTCACCGACCCACGAAGGCCTCGCGCGCGGTGCTCAGCAGGCCTTGCGCTTGTTGGCGCTCCTGCTCTGGCTGGATCTGCTGGTGCTGCGTCTACCCACTGCGTCGTTGATGGCGGGGGTCTATTCCTTGTTGCGGCCGTTCGCCTGGCTTGGACTCAACGTGGAACGCGCCGCCCTGCGCCTCGGCCTGACCCTGCGCGCCATCGAAGGGCTGGAACGTGGGCGCGGCAACCTGCATCGCCTGTTCGGTGAAGAACTGGGCGCTGATTTGCCGACGACTGTTCACCTGGAAATACAAGCCATGCAACTGCGAGATATGGCCCTCCCCGCACTCATAGGAACCCG
>Ga0307272_1000697_pt1 | contig 9433 bp, 5 predicted proteins | sample CG08metaT_FD_203625 | JGI IMG/M metagenome (GOLD analysis project Ga0307272, IMG submission 203625) | Metatranscriptome of freshwater viral communities from high-CO2 subsurface aquifer at Crystal Geyser, Utah, USA - CG08 (Metagenome... | ecosystem: Environmental > Aquatic > Deep subsurface >...
ACTCCATGTCTACCCGCGTCACCGCTGAACAGTGGCGAGCCGCCTGGTCGTTGTTTCCCTATATATGGCGCTACAAGAGTCGGGTAATTGCTGCGTTCGGCCTGTTACTGGGCGCCAAACTGGCCAGCGTCACCGTACCGCTGGTACTGAAAGAGATCGTTGACAGCCTAAGTCAACCCGGCGTTGTGCTCGCGCTGCCGCTTCTGCTGGTCAGCCTCTACGGCCTGCTGCGGTTTGGCAATACCGCCTTCAACGAGCTGCGCGACGCACTGTTCGCGCGGGTCATGGAACGCGCCAAGCGCGGCGTGCTGCAAGACGTTTTCCTGCATCTTCATGCCCAATCCCTGCGCTACCACCTGGAACGGCGCACCGGCGGTCTAAGCGTGGACATCGAACGCGGCGCCCGTTCGGCCGGGATGCTGATCAACATACTGCTGTTCAATATCGCCCCGACCCTGCTGGAAATTCTGATGGTGTCCGGCGTGCTTTTTGTCAAATACAGTCCATGGTTCGGTCTCATCACCCTCACGACGCTGGCCAGCTACATCGCCTTCACCATGCTCGTCACCAACTGGCGACTCCAGCACCGCCGGGCCGCGAACCAAGCCAGCGCGGCCGCCAGCGCCCGGATCGTCGACAGCCTGCTCAACTATGAAACGGTTAAATACTTCAACAACGAGGACTACGAAGCCGACCGACTCAAGGTCAACCTAAAACAAGTGGAAGACGCCTCGGTGCAAAGCGAGATATCGCTCGCCTGGCTGAACTCCGGACAATCGGCCATCATCGCCCTGGGGGTTACCGCCATGATGATTCTGGCCACCCACGGCGTGGTCGCCAAGACCATGACCATCGGCGACCTGGTGCTGGTCAACGCCTACCTGCTCCAGCTCTTTCTGCCGCTCAATTTCCTGGGTGGCATGTACCGGGAAATTCGCAACGCGCTGACCGATATGGAACGGCTGTTTGGCCTGCTTTCCCAGGCGCCTGAAATCGCCGACGCGCCGGACGCCGTACCGCTCGCCATTGCCTCAGCGGAGGTGCGTTTCGAGGCGGTTGACTTCGCCTATGACCCACGCCGGCCCATCCTGTGCGATGTCAGCTTCGTCGTCCCGGCCGGCCGCAAGGTCGCCGTGGTCGGCGCCAGTGGCACCGGCAAGTCCACCCTCGCCCGCCTCTTGTTCCGTTTCTTCGACGTCACCGGCGGCCGTATCCTGATCGACGGCCAGGATATCCGCGAAGTCACCCAGGCATCGCTACGCGCCACCATCGGCATCGTCCCCCAGGACACCATCCTGCTAAACGACAGCCTTTATCACAACATCGCCTATGGCCGGCCCGAGGCTAGCCGGGCGGCTGTTCTGGAAGCCACTCGCGCCGCGCATCTGGACCGTTTCATCGAAAGCCTCCCGGATGGCTACGACACCGTGGTCGGCGAACGCGGCCTGAAACTATCCGGCGGCGAAAAACAGCGGGTTGCCATCGCCCGCACCATCCTGAAAAACCCGCCCATCATGGTCTTCGACGAAGCCACTTCATCACTCGACTCCGGCACCGAGGTCGCCATCCAGGAAGAACTAGTGCAGATCGCCCGCCACCGCACCACCTTGGTCATCGCCCACCGCCTGTCCACCATCGTCGACGCCGACGAAATTCTGGTCCTGGACGGCGGCCGCATCGTCGAACGTGGCGGCCATGCCCAACTGATGCGGCAGAATGGCCGCTACGCCGAGATGTGGCGCTTGCAGTTACGGAAGGATGAAGCCTGAAAACGAAAGGGATGCTTGCCAGTTTGTGCTGGCGCACTCCCCTATTGTCTGCGGGTTTTGTAGGTCGGGATTTATCCCGACGATGCGGGTTCCATGGGCCGGGATTTGTCGGCTTTAAACCTGACCTACGTTCGACTTCGGGCAATGCGATAACCCATAAACGCCGCCTGTGCGGTCAGGATTCAGCCACTGGAATCTTGCCGATCTTTGCCCGCCATTCGGCCGGGCCGGTTTCGTGCACCGAGGTGCCGTTGCTGTCCACCGCCACGGTTACCGGCATGTCCTGCACGGTGAATTCGTAGATCGCCTCCATCCCCAGGTCGGCGAAGGCCAGCACCCTGGCGGCCTTGATCGCCTTCGACACCAGATAGGCCGCGCCGCCGACCGCCATCAGGTAAACGGCCTGGTGCCGCTTGATGCTGTCGATCGCAACCGGGCCGCGCTCGGCCTTGCCGACCATGCCGATCAGGCCGGTCTTATCCAGCATCAGGTCGGTGAATTTATCCATGCGGGTCGAGGTGGTGGGGCCGGCGGGGCCCATCACTTCGTCGCGCACCGGGTCGACCGGGCCGACGTAGTAGATGAAGCGGTTGGTGAAGTCCACCGGCAGGGGTTCGCCGCGCGCCAGCAGGTCGGCGATGCGCTTGTGGGCGGCGTCGCGGCCGGTGAGCAGCTTGCCGGACAACAACAGCGTCTCGCCCGGTTTGAAGCGGGCGATCTCGGCACGGGTGACGGTGTCCAGGTTGACCCGGCGCGAGTCCACCGAGGGTTGCCATTCGACCTTAGGCCAATCGTCCAGATTGGGCGGCGTCAGCACGGCAGGGCCGTTGCCGTCGAGGCTGAAGTGGATGTGGCGGGTGGCGGCGCAGTTGGGGATCATCGCCACCGGCAGGCCGGCGGCGTGGGTTGGGTAGTCCTTGATCTTGACGTCGAGCACCGTGGTAAGACCGCCCAGCCCTTGCGCGCCGATGCCCAGCGCGTTGACCTTCTCATACAGTTCCAGACGCAGTTCTTCCACCCGGTTTTTCGCCCCGCGCGCTTGCAGCTCAAAGATGTCGATCGGCTCCATCAACGCTTCCTTGGCAAGCAGCATGGCTTTTTCCGCCGTACCGCCGAGGCCGATGCCCAGTATCCCCGGCGGACACCATCCTCCCCCCATGGTGGGGACGGTCTTCAACACCCAATCGACCAGGCTGTCCGAGGGGTTGAGGATGACAAATTTGGATTTGTTCTCCGAGCCGCCGCCCTTGGCCGCCAGGGTCACTTCGACTTTATCGCCGGGAACGATTTCATAATGGATCACCGCCGGGGTGTTGTCGCGGGTGTTCTTGCGCGCGCCGGCGGGGTCGGCCACCACTGAGGCGCGCAGCACATTGTCCGGGTTCGTGTAGGCGCGGCGGACTCCTTCGTTGACCATGTCGCCGACGCCCATGGCGGCATCCCAGCGGACATCCATGCCGACCTTGACGAAGGCCGTCACGATGCCGGTATCCTGGCAAATCGGCCGGTGGCCCTGTGCGCTCATGCGCGAGTTGGTGAGGATCTGGGCGATGGCGTCGCGGGCGGCGGGCGACTGTTCCCGTTCGTAGGCCTTGCCCAGTGCCGTAATGAAGTCGAGGGGGTGATAGTAGGAAATGTATTGCAGCGCATCGGCAACGCTGGCGATTAAGTCTTCTTGATGGATAGTGGTCATGGTGATTTTTTTCCTTTATGTTCGAAGTTGCAGCAGCAGATCGGCTTCAACCTGGTGCGCCGTTTTCGGATTTTCGAGTTCTTCTCCGGTGATTAGAAAGGTGTCCTCGGCGCGTTCGCCGAGTGTGGTGATTTTCGCCGTATGCAGGTGGATGCCGTGTTTCAGCAAGGTCTGAGCGATGCGCGACAATAGCCCCGGCCGATCTCCTGCGGTGACCGACAGAATATAGTAAGCGTTTTTTTCGTCCGGTTCGATCGAAATTTCCGGCGTAATCGGGAAATGCTTGAGATGGCGGCTCAACCGTCCTTGCAGGGGAGGGTCGAGCGGCGCCGCATCGATCAGCCGCTGCAATAGTTCGTGATTGATGAAATACAGCAGGTCGCGGTAACGGGCGGAACGATTGGCTTCGTCCAGCACGACGAAGCTGTCTAGCGCGTAGCCATGGCGACTGGTATGCAACTTGGCATCGACGATATTGAAACCGTTGCTTTCAAAAAAACTGCAAATCCGGGCAAACAGGTCGTCCCGGTATGGGGTGTAGATCATCACCTGGATGCCTTCGGGGCTCGGGCGCGCCTTGACGATGGCCTGACCGGCGTTGGCCTTGCCGTAGAGGTTGCGGCTGTGCCAGACGATTTCCTCGGCGTCGTGGCGCAGGAAATAGGCCGGTTCAAGTTGGGCCCACAGCGCCTGGATGGTGTCGTGGTCGAAGTCATAAAGCCGGAGAATGTTGAGCGCTTCGGCCTGCCGTGTCAGCAGATGCGTTTCCAGCGTGGCGGTTCCGCCCGCAAGGTGGCGATGCGTCGCCTGGAACAGGTCTTCCAGCAGCTTGCCTTTCCAGGTATTCCACACGTCCGGGCTGGTGCCGCGAATATCGGCCCCGGTGAACAGATAGAGCGCGATCAGGTGGCGTTGGTCGCGAACCCGGATGGCGAATGCCTCGATGACGTCCGGATCGCTGATGTCCTGTTTTTGCGCCGTGGCCGACATGACCAGATGATTTTCCACCAGCCAGACCACCAGTTCGGTATCTTCTTCCGCGAGATTGTGCAATTTGCAGAAGCGGAGCGCTTCCTCGGCGCCCAGCACAGAGTGGTCGCCGCCCCGTCCTTTGGCGATGTCGTGGAACAGTCCGGCCAGATAGAGCACCTCGGGACGTTCGAAAGAGCGGATCAGTTCGCCGCACAGCGGAAATTCGTGGGCGAACCGGGCTATCGTCAGGCGCCGCAGATTGCGGATCACCATCATGATGTGTCCGTCTACCGTGTAGACGTGGAACAGGTCGTGCTGCATCTGCCCCACGATCCGGCCAAATGCCGGGATGTAGCGGCCCAGGATGCCAAGCTGGTTCATTCTGCGCAGTTCGTGGGTGATGCCGTGAGGTTGGCGCAGGATTTCCATGAACAGTGCATGGTGGCGCGGTTCGCGGCGAAAGCGGCTGTCGACCTCCGGCACTGAACGCCGTAGCGCGCGCAGGGTGGTCGCGCTCATGCCGCACAGCTTGGGGTGCTGCTGCATGAGCAGGAAGCTTTCCAGAATGGCGCCAGGATCGCGCTGGAAGACGTTGTCGTCGGTGATGTCGAGCAGCCCGTTGCGTGCCTGGAAGTTCGGGTTGATCGGGGTGGCAAACTGCGAATCGACGGGAAAAATGCGTTTACGCAGGGTTCTCAGCAGGATTTCGTTGAGCAGGCCGACCGCCTTGGCGGTACGGTAATAGCGCTGCATCAACTGCTCGCCGGCCATGCGCTGTACCTTGTGGTGCCCTTTTGTTACCCCGGTCAGCCCATATTGTTCGGCAAGCGGCGTCTGGTAGTCGAACAGCAGCCGATCCTCGCGCCGCCGCGCCAGGTAATGCAGACGGATGCGCAGATTTTCCAGCAACCGTTCGTGACGGCGGATTTGCCGGGCTTCCTGGGCGGTGATAACGGATTCGCTCACCAGCTTTTTCCATGAATCCCTTAGCCCCATGGCGCGGCTGATCCACAGAATATTATGCAAATCCCGCAGTCCGCCCGGACTTTCCTTCAGGTTCGGTTCCAGGTTGTTGTCGGTGTCGTGGAAGCGGGCGTGACGCTGTTGCTGTTCCAGCAGTTTCGCTTCGTAAAATTCGCGCGGATCCAGGTTTTTCTGCACGGCAGCTTCAAGGTCGCGGAAAAGCTGGCGGTTTCCGGCCAGAAAGCGCGCTTCGAGCAGGTTGGTCTGGACGGTGATGTCTTTGGCTTCCACGATGCATTCCGGCACCGTGCGCACGCTGTGCCCGACATCCAGACCGATGTCCCAGAGCAGGCCGACGAGCTGCTCCAGATTTTGACCGTGAGCGGCATCCGGATTGTCCGGCAGAAGGATCAGCAGATCGATGTCCGAACCGGGATAAAGCTGTTTGCGTCCATAGCCGCCAACCGCGATGAGCGCGATGGCGTGTGGCAGGGATAGCTGCCACCAGATTGCGATCAGCAGCTTGTCCACCAGCCGGCTCAGGCCGCGCAGCAGGGCGGCGGCATTGCCGTTTTCCAGATAGCCCCGGCGCAATGCTTCACGACCGGTTTGGAGTGTTGCGCGAAAGCCAGCGGCATCAAGGGCGGGAAAGTTCATTAAAATGAGAACCTGGTTTTTGCTTCATAATCCTAAACCGGACGAGCCGGAACCAAAAGAGGTAGGGCCGATAAAACGCGTAGCGTGTATCCACCCATCCGCCGAAATAACCCGTTGGTGGAAACGCTACGCTTTTTCCACCCTACATTTTCCACCCTTGACTATCGTTCGCCATTGCTTCTGCTCGATAAATGCAAAATTCTTGTCATCTTTTGAGATCATTTGACTGCTAAGTGACTAAAAACGGCAATTGCTTAATTGATTTTTTAAGGATCATTCAAATGGGTTAATCAACTCAAGGCCGCAATCCTCGAAGTCCTTGATATTTCGCGTGGCTATGGCAAACCCGTGGGCGTGGGCAATGCTTGCGATTTGCCCGTCCGGCAGGCTCATGGGGTGGCCCACTTCCTTGCGATGCCCCATGATTTCGGCATAAGCACGGGCGGCAGAGGCGGTAAAATCAAGCACCCGCTCCTCGAACGCTTGCGCGATGAACTGCTCGAAGCGGCTTTGCAACTGCCAGCGTCGTTGGCCTTCCGGTAAAATGCGCAGGCCGTAGCCGATTTCCGCCAGTGTTACGGTGGTGACGAATAACCAGTTGCCATCCTGGGTATTCAACCACTTCAGAACCGATGCCAAAGGCTGCGGGCGCATGGCTTCTGAAATCACATTGGTATCGACGATCATCAGGCGAAGCTCGGCGGTTCGTGTGGCGCATGTTGGGGAAGTTCCAATTCAACTCCGAACTCGGAACCAAAGAACTGCACGGAAAGGTCGCCCAGCTTTTTTGGAGTGGCGACCGCTTGACGAAGAATGCGGCGCGCTTCCTCTTCCATTGAAACGCGGTGATGGGCGGCACGGACGCGCAGGCGCGTGATGGTATCATCGTCCAGCTTGCGGATGCTCAGATTAGCCATTTTATTTCCTCTGGTCTGCTATCACATGCAGGCATTGTATGCTCGCGCTTGCATGTGGACAAGCCACAGTTGCCCGGTCTCACCCCATTTTCACACCCATCATGGACGCCACAAACAAGTAGAGACGCAATCTATGCGTCTCTACAGGTAATTACTCCGTCCAAACGATGAGTTGTCCGGGCGGTTTTAGCGAAGCAGGCTGCCGGGTTTAACCGATGGCTGCCAAGGCCGCATTGAAGGTTGCGCTGGGGCGCATGGCCTTTGATGTCATTTCAAAATCGGGCAGGTAGTAGCCACCTATATCCACCGGTTTCCCTTGAGCAGCCGTCAGCTCGGCGAGAATCTTCGCCTCGTTGTCTTCAAGGGCCTTCGCCAGGGGTGCGAAACGCGCCTGAAGCGCCTTGTCCCTGGTCTGCCCGGCCAGCGCCTGCGCCCAATACAGGGCGAGGTAGAAATGGCTGCCGCGGTTATCCAGCTCGCCGGTCTTGCGGGACGGTGACTTGTTGTTATCCAGGATTTTGCCGGTGGCCTGATCGAGCGCATCCGCCAGAACCTGGGCTTTCGCGTTGTTGAATTTCTGGCTCAGGTGTTCCAGCGATACCCCCAGAGCCAGGAATTCGCCCAACGAATCCCAGCGCAAATGCCCTTCTTCCAGGAACTGCTGGGCATGTTTGGGCGCGGTGCCGCCGGCGCCGGTCTCGAACATTCCGCCGCCCTTCATGAGCGGCACGATCGACAGCATTTTTGAACTGGAACCCAGTTCAAGGATCGGGAACAGGTCGGTGAGATAGTCACGCATCACGTTACCCGTGACAGAAATCGTGTCTTTCCCCGCCCGGATACGTTCGAACGAGAACCGTATGGCTTCTTCGGGCGTCATGATGCGGATGTCCAGCCCGCTGGTGTCGTGATCCTTCAGGTAACGCTCCACTTTCCGGATGATCTGGGCGTCGTGCGCCCGATTCTTGTCCAGCCAGAATACGGCGGGAGTCCCGGTGAGTCTTGCCCGGCTGACGGCCAGTTTGACCCAGTCCTGGATCGGCTCGTCCTTTGCCTGGCACATGCGGAAGATGTCGCCTTGCTCGACCTTCTGCTCAAGCAGCGTCTTGCCCGCCGCATCTACCACGCGGACCGTGCCGTTGCCGGCGATCTCGAAGGTTTTGTCATGGGAGCCGTATTCCTCGGCCTTCTGCGCCATGAGGCCGACGTTGGGCACGCTGCCCATGGTTCTCGGATCGAAGGCGCCGTGCTTCTTGCAGTCCTCGATGGTTTCCTGGTAAATCCCGGCATAGCAACGGTCGGGAATCATCGCCATGGTGTCGTGCAGCTTGCCGTCCGGCCCCCACATTTTCCCCGATTCGCGAATCATGGCGGGCATCGAGGCATCGACGATCACGCTGTTGGGCACATGCAGGTTGGTGATGCCCTTTTCCGTATCCACCATTGCCAATTCCGGCCGGGACTTGTAGCAGGCCCGGATATCGGCCTCGATTTCGGCGCGCTGAGCGTCCGGCAGACCGGCGATTTTCGCATAAATGTCGCCCAGGCCGTTGTTGGGGTTGATGCCCAGTTCCTTGAAGAGGGCGGCATGTTTGGCAAAAACATCCTTGAAATAGACGGAAACGGCATGGCCGAACATGATGGGGTCGGATATTTTCATCATGGTGGCCTTGAGATGCAGGGACAACAGCGTCCCCTCCCTTTTCGCATCCTGCATCTGCTGCTCGTAAAACGCGCGCAGGGCGCGACGGTTCATCACGCAGGCATCGATGACCTCGCCAGCCTTGAGCGCCGCCGGCTCCTTCAGCACCGTAATCTTGCCATCGTCGCCGACCAACTCGATGCGGAAACTCCCGGCCTCGGCGACCGTGGTGGATTTCTCGCTGCCATAGAAATCGTCAGCGTTCATGTGCGCCACATGGGTCTTCGAGCCGGCAGTCCATGCGCCCATCTTGTGCGGGTTATTTCTGGCATATTGCTTGACCGAGGCCGCCGCCCGGCGATCCGAGTTGCCTTCCCTCAGCACGGGGTTGACGGCGCTGCCGAGCACCTTGCCGTAGCGCGCCTTGATCGCCTTCTCTGCGTCTGTTTTCGGGTCCTCCGGGTAATCCGGCACCTTGTAGCCTTTCGATTGCAATTCCTTGATGGCGGCTTTCAACTGGGGCAGGGAGGCGCTGATATTCGGCAGCTTGATGATGTTGGCTTCCGGTTTCAGCGTCAGCGCGCCCAAATCGGCCAGGCCATCGACGGCTTTTTGTTCCTCGGACAGATTTTCGGGAAAGTTCGCGAGGATTCTGCCTGGAAGGGAAATACTCCTCGTTTCGATCGTGACACCGACCGCCTTGGTAAAAGCCTGGACGATAGGAAGAAAGGAATACGTCGCCAGTGCGGGGGCCTCATCGACCAGCGTGTAATAGATTTTGGGGTTTGTCATGATTCTTCCTCTTCAATAAGAATTCCGG
>Ga0307272_1000740_pt1 | contig 9116 bp, 7 predicted proteins | sample CG08metaT_FD_203625 | JGI IMG/M metagenome (GOLD analysis project Ga0307272, IMG submission 203625) | Metatranscriptome of freshwater viral communities from high-CO2 subsurface aquifer at Crystal Geyser, Utah, USA - CG08 (Metagenome... | ecosystem: Environmental > Aquatic > Deep subsurface >...
CAAATTAAAGCTGCGAAAATTATCTTGTTTCATATGGGGCTTCCTTCAGTTGTGGTGGTGTATCAAATGTTTCATGCAACCAACGTGGCGTATCTTTACCCATATGGCGCAGCGCCAAACGATGCTGCTTATATAAGGGGTCAAACACAGCCACCTCGCGCCAAAACGCTGCAGAGTGGTTCATATGTTTTAAATGCGCCAATTCATGTATCAGCACATGGCGCACCAGCTCCGGCGATAGAAACAACAAAGCCGCATTTAAACTGATACGTTTTTTACTGCTACAACTGCCCCATCTTCGTTTTTGCAGGCGGATGCTTATGGCCGAAAATTCCGCGCCCATATCCAGCGCCACATCTTTTAACCATGGGTTTAACAGCAACTTCGCTTTGGCTTTTAACCACCCTTGCAAGGCAACACGGATGGCCTCTCCATCTTGTAAATCACCTGCGATAACAAGCGCATCATTATTCTCGCTCATGGCTGGTTTCAGGCCAGCCTGATGCTGGTAACGCATGGCCCATGTTTGTTGGATAGCGGGTAAGGTGATGCTTTGCGGCGGCAAATTCTGTTGATGCTGATGGGGCTCAAACTCAGCCAATCGCTTACGTACCCACGGTTCAAAGCGAAATAGCGTCGGTTTCACATGCTTTTGTGGCATGTGTTTAGGCCAAACCAACTCCACTTTGGCGAACTTATTGATGGTGATACGCGGATACTTGGCGCGGTTAGACAAGCGCATGGTCCACTCAAAGGGTAAGACAGATAACATGGTTTATTTTTTTAAATAACTGGCCAAAATTTTCAACTGCAAAAATCTAGGCACTATTTTTTGGGTCAGCCACAACAGTTTGTGACGAATACCGGGCACACAATAACCGCCACCCTGTGCTAAACAGACAAGCGATGCTGCCACCACCTTATGCGCTGAGGTACTGTAAAAGCTACCTTTGCCTTTGGGTGCACCCGAAATATCGCGAAAGCCTGTGGGTGAAGGACCTGGCGCTAAGGTGACCACATGCACTTGGCCCTCAAGCTCAATACGCAGCGCCTCGCTCCAATAGGTCATGCCCGCTTTGGCCGCGGCATAGGTTGCCATATATGGCATAGGTGATTCGCCAGCCAGCGATGAGACATTGATGACAAAACCTTGATTCTTTTTCAAACATGGTAACAAAGCATGCGTCAGCATCATGGGCGTGAGCAAATCCACACGTACCACATCGGCTTGGGCTATACTCTCACGTTTGGAAAAATCACCCCAAACACCAAAACCTGCATTGTTGACCAGCCCAAAAATCTCTTCATCAGCCAGCGCATCAATGAATGCTTCGGTAGCTTTGCGTGAGGATAAATCGGCAAACACGCAGCGGTGCCGTTCAGGATGAAGTAAGGCGTCCATCGTCAGTTTTAATCTGGCTTTATCCCGCCCATGCAACAGCAGGGCATAACCTAATGCTTCAAGCTGCTGGGCATATTCATAACCAAATCCACCCGAAGCCCCGGTGAGCAATACTGTTTTAAGCGCAGGTGTATTATTCATGCGCGACTGACGATGGTTTGCATCAGCCTTTGACGCTGGGTGAAGGTTGCTATTTCGCTGATACCAAGACTGGTAAGTAAGGTTAAAGATTCATCCATGCCATGCCCGACTTCCACGGGCGAATGCGCATCGGAGCCAAAGGCAAAAGGTATATTTAATGCTGCAGCTTTGGCCACAATGCGCGGGTGAGGATAAATTTCTCCAACTGGCTTACGTAAACCAGCTGAGCTAATTTCTAAAGCCACGTCAGCTGCTTTGACGGCTTTAAGCATAAAATCTTCAGCAGCCTCAACTTTTCGAGAATTGGAACTCGCCCTATGGCCAAACTTTTTGATCAAATCGGGATGACCAATAATATCGTAGAGTCCAGTTGCTGCCGACTGAGCAACCAATTCAAAATATTCAATATAAGCCTGATTGATATCTTTGCTTTCCCAGACTTGAATCGCATCAGGATTATCAAAACCCCATTCGCCAATAAAATGCACTGAACCCATCAAATAATCCCAAGGGTATAACCCTGCCAAATGTTCAGCATGGCCTTCTGCACCTGGGTAAAAATCAACCTCCAAGGCTGATTTCACGAGCAATCTTCCTTCAAAGGCGGCTTGCGCATCTTCTAGTTCAGCGATAAATGAACCCAGCTCTGACTCATCCATACGCCAAGCTTTATCAAAACCATTGGGCATAGGCGAATGGTCAGACATGCCAATTTCATCAAGCCCTGCATGAACTGCAGCTTGGCAATATTCAGCGATAGTGCCGGTGGCGTGATTACAACGTGGGGTGTGCATATGGTAATCAGGAACCACTTGGTATTTTCCAGAATTTGTGCGCTTCATTTGAGCATTCACTCCGGCGCGTTAATTTGATGCTTCAAACCGCGCTCTTGCACTACCGACGGGCTTACCAAAGCTTTCACTGTAGCGATGATATTTGTTGCGTTGAGATGTTGTTTCACCATATAAGAATCAGCACCCACATCCAAAGCACGAAGCCTGTCATCAGGACTTTCGCGCGTTGAAATCACCATCACCAACATCTCGGCATATTTACTTTGGTTGCGCATCTGCCGCACAAATCCAAACCCATCCAAGCGAGGCATTTCCAAATCGGTAACCACCATATCAAATTCGCCAGATTCGAGCTTTTCTAAACCATCCATACCATCAATGGCTGTTTCCACCACAAAACCCAACTTCTCAAAAATGCCTTTTTCGACTTCGCGGGCGATGAGTGAGTCATCGACCAGCAGTATTCTAAAATCATTTTTCTCTTCTTCAGGAATTTGTGTGGATAAGTTTTGATCAGGCGAGGTGCGCCCCATTTCCTTGATGCCGTATGGCTCAAGCAACATCACCACTGAACCATCATCAATAATGGTGTTGCCCATCAAACCTTGAGGCTGATAACGCTTCAAATAGGGATCCAAGTCGTGTACCACAATTTCGGTGTCGCCAAACAATTCATCAACGACGATACCCACATAACCTTCAATATGCTCAGCGATGATAATATATGGTTTTGACGACAAAACCGTATCAACCGAAGACATCATCCTGCGCAAATCGACAATAGGTACTTGTTGTGAATCATAACTCATAAAGGCTTTGCCCGAGCGGCTGTGACTGATGGTTTGACCCTGATAAGCAACAGCTTGCTCCACCATATGTGTAAGCATGCAATATTTCTCGTTGCCCATCCTAAACATCACAGCTTGTTGTACAGCAACACTCACAGGCACCGATACAATAAATTTTGTACCCAAACCGACCTTGGATTCAATTTTGATATTACCTGTGAGCTTACGAATGGCATTTTGCACCACATTCATGCCGATGCCGCGCCCAGCCAATGCATCAGCTGCTTTAAGGGTTGAAAAGCCTGGCCTAAAAATCAGCTCAAGCAACTCAGCTTGGCTCATGGCATCAGCTTCATCCTGGGTGGTGACACCGCGCTCAACTGCAACTTTTTTAATCATGCTTGTATCAATGCCACGGCCATCATCAATCACTTCAAGCCTAACTTCACTACCATTTTGACGGGCGATAATCGCCACTTGTCCTTGCGCGGGTTTACCCAACGCAATACGCGTTTGCTCATCTTCAATGCCATGAGCCACAGCATTGGTCAGCAAATGCACGAGAGGTTCTACCAAGGATTCTGCAACGCCTTGATCCATTTGAACTGTTTTACCATCAACAACCAAACGAACGTTTTTACCAATTTTAGATGCCACATCGCGCACTGCGCGCGGGAAGGTTGAGAAAATATTATCCAGTGGTCGCAGCATTAAACTTAATACTTGATCGCGTAGCTCTTTCAGGCCAAACACATTTCGCTCAGATTGATAACGGGTTTCTTGCACCAAGTGTTTGAGTTGGCGAAGTTGCGCATCAAACAGCTCATCCATGCTTTTAATCACGGATTCAGGATAGCCATTTTCTTCCAAGTCCAAACGCATTTTCCGCCATTCACGGCGCAGGGTGCGAAAGTCCAAATGGGCTTCTTGTAATTTTTGCTCAGCCTTAGAACCACGACTTTGCTCGGTACTCATTTCAATCACTTGGTGTGATAAGGCTTCGAGTCGTTCAGCATCCACTCGGAAGAATCGGCCGGAAGTTTTACGCGCCCCAGTTTTCTTCTCAACATCCAGTACCAAAGGTCTAAAAATACTGGCTTTATCTTTATCTGCTTGGCTTGTTGCAGACGCATGCTCATCAGCATCATAAACATCATCCAAATCAGCTTCTGACTCAGCTTCTGACTCAGCTTCTGACTCAGCTTCAAGCGTATCAGCCTCTTCTTTGACCGTACTTAATGCCGATACTTCTTTGGCCAAGCTGGCTACTGGATCAGCTACAGATTTGCCATCCTGCAGGGCTTGCAACACATGTTGAAACTGCTTCGCCACTGCTTTGAAATCAAGCAAATGAAGACCTTCGATGTCTTCTAAACGCTCACCCAACATATCGTGCATATCATAAAGAAACTGCACCGCTACAGTATCCCGCCATTCGGGATGCCCCATCAGCGCTTCAACCATATCCTCAAAAATATGTGCCACTTCACCAATATCGTTCACACCCAGCATCAAAGCAGAACCTTTGATGGTGTGGGCATCGCGGCGCAAATCATTCAAACCCTCATCACTGAGCGTGCCTGCCTCAAAATCGACAAGACCCTGATTGATAGAGCTTAAACGTTCTTTGGCCTCATCAAAAAATGAAGCAATAAAATTGGATAGGTCGAATCCCGACATAATTAGCGACGATGCAACTTAAACGAATTTCTTCAATTCATCGGAAAGGTTGGTCAACTGCACCACGGAATCCCGAGAGTTCTTCATTTGCACTGCCGACTCTTGAAGCAAAGAAGCGATATCTTCCATGGTCAATACGAACTCATGACTGTTTTCACTTTGGCGGGCAGTAGCTTGAGCAATAGTATGCACAGCTTGACTGGTTTTATCTGACATATCCTGCATTTTCTTCAAGGCATCGCCAGCGCGGCGGGTAATTTGAACCCCTTTGGCCACTTCTTCCAAACCTTTTTGCGTTACTTCAATCGAACCTCGGGTTGAAGCATGCACATCGTTGACCACAAGTTGAATTTCTTCGGTAAATTCACGGGCCCGCTCTGAAAGCCTACGCACTTCACTGGCAACCACTGCAAAGCGCTTACCAAACTCACCTGCTGCCGCAGATTCAATGGAAGCATTCAAGGCCAACAAATGGGTCTCATCAGCAATTTCTTGAATCGAACCTACAGACTCTAGAATTTGGTCGGCTTTACGCCCTGCATCTGTCACTTTCTCAGCAATCAGCAACACCTCATCACGAATTTTATCCATGTAACCAATGGCTTCATTTACTGCTGCTGCCCCTTCAGTTGCTGAAGCCGCCGTCGCTTTGGCGATGCGCTCCACACCAAGTGCAGTAGCAGCGATTTTCTTGGATGCTTCAGACATTGAGCCAAGCTCTTTGGTCACGTTCACCACCGTGCCCGCTTGGGTATTGGATGTTGTTGTTTGACGATCCACAGCCAATAAAAGCTCAGCAGATGAAGCTGCCACATTTAAGGCTGCATCTGTAATCCGCGTGGTCACACTGTTGGCAAAGCCACGGTTGAGTAATACTAACAACCCAAGAATGGCCACAATCACAGCAATATTTAGCCAAGTAAGTATGGTGGTTCGCTCAATTTTTGCAGCCGTTTCAGCTTCAAGCGATTGATTGAGATGCTGAGCAATGGCATCAAGTTTGTCTTGAGCCACAAACACCAAACTTTGTGCCACCAACACCAAACTTTCTGCCTGATCAAAAGGAATTACGCCCGATGTAATATCTTCTGCCATTTGACTTACTTCAGCCATGAGTTTACCAACACTGTCCAAATCTTTGGCATCGTTTGGGCTTAAATTTGGAAACCCGGCCACTTCAGTGATGAGCGTGGCAAACAAAGCCTTGGCTTTTTTGATTTTAACAATGTCGTTTTGGTTTTGAACCATCACATAATCGTTCAGAGGCAAAAGTACATTCGGCAAACTTGAACGAAAGCGTTCGATTTTAACCTGTTGCCCATCGAGTTTAGAGATTTCACTCATGCTGGTTAGTGATTGCATGGCTGTGTAAGCCACAGTGACCAAGAGCACCAAGAAAAACAGCACAGACCACAAAATATTTTTGCGCGCCAATTGCCGCAAGCTTGCTTCACTGACCTTAATCTCAGCTTCAGCAGTATCAGCAATTGCCTCAACAAACACTTCTTCCACCGACTTACTTTCACTCATCGCTTTTTCCAATGCCATACGTCATTCCCCTCAAAACCCTTATCACACAAAACCATGTTAATTTTTAAGCTAAATTCTCAAACTAATCAAACAGGGCGCTCACACGCAGCACAGGCAACATACCATGCCTTGTGGCCAACTTACCCTGCTCAAAGGGCAAGCCCTCATCCTCAATCACCACATCCGATTCAACACGGTGTAAATCCAACACCTCTTCTGCCCAAACCCCCAAATGCACGCGAGGATGGCGCAACAATAAATAACGACTTGCAGCCGTGGCCTCTTTTCTTTTTGCTGGTATGCGTAAAATTTTCCCAGGGTCAATCAAGCAAAACACCTGACCACGAATATTCGCTACACCCATCAAATGATCGGGAGCCATGGGCACATGCGTCAGCGGCACCGGCCTTAACACGCTTAGCACATCTTTCACTGCAATCAGAAAGGTCTGACCATTGAGCACCACACGCATATACTCATCATATTCTGGCCCTTTGAGGAGCAACGCATCTTTGGCAGTTTGGATGGCATGAAGTTTATCTACTGGCATGCCTTATCCTACCCTTGCGCTCGAAGCAACGCGAATTCTATTGTACATATTGATGATTTTTCGCACCCGCGCTTGCAGCTTCATGGGCTCGACAGGTTTCAAAATATAATCATCTGCCCCTGCATCTAGCCCCAACACTTCATCATCTTCATCTTTGCGTGAGGTCAACATCACCACAGGTACCTCGTCGTATTTACTTTGCTTGCGCATTTCTTCAATAAATTCTGGGCCAGTCATATTGGGCATTTCATAATCGATAATCACCAGACTCAAATGCTCAGCAGACTGCTGCAACAAGGCCATACCTTTACGCCCATCCTCTGCTTCAATCACGTCATGACCTTCTACTTGTAGCACATAACGCACCAAGCTGCGAATACTCTTGGAATCATCAATGACCAAAATCGTTTTTCTTCCTTGCTGCGTATCATTGTTGAGTTGCGCAGAGCTGCGTGCAGCCAAGGCCTGCCCAAGCGACATCAACTGACCCTCATCATCAATCCTGTCACGGAAAGAAAAGTCTTCAGGCGGAGACGCCAAACGACAAACTTCTTTGATGCTGGTCACCCCAGAAAGCATTTTGTTCATGCCATCTTCAAACAAGGTGTACATGCCTTCTTCGCGGCATACCAACATCAATTCTTGGTCCGAGACTTGATGGGCAATGGCTTCACGTACCCTGTCATTCACATACAAGGTTTCATGGACACCCACACGCCCCTTATAACCAATATCCATACATGCTGGGCATCCCACAGGCTCGTAAATATCAATATCCGCCGGCAATTCATATAGTTTCACCTGCTCAGGTGTGGGCTTTACTTTGCGTTTGCATTTGGGGCACAGCCTTCTTGCCAAACGCTGAGCAACAATCAAATTTAAACACGATGAAAGCGCCACAGCATCAGTACCCATCTCTACCAAACGACTCACCGTGGAAGGCGCATCATTGGTATGCAGCGTAGACATCACCAAATGCCCTGTTTGCGCCGCATGTAAGGCAATATGGGCAGTCTCCTCATCACGAATTTCGCCAACCATCACCACATCGGGGTCTTGGCGCAAAATAGAGCGTAAAGCTGCAGCAAAGGTCATGCCCGCTTTGGGATTCACCTGCACCTGATTCAAACCTTTGATTTGAAATTCAACAGGATCTTCCACGGTGACAATATTGGTTTCTTCATCATTAATATGGTGCAAAAATGAATATAGGGTAGTGGTTTTACCTGAGCCTGTTGGACCCGTTACCAACACCGCACCAGTCGGTTTGGCGATAGACTCACGAATACGCGCATCGGCCTTTTTCTCAAATGCAAGTACATCCAAGGAAAGGGATAAGCCTGATTTATCCAATATCCGCATCACCACTTTCTCACCATGCAGCGATGGTAAGGTAGATACACGCATATCAAAATTGCTTCCGTTAAATTTTACACGTGTGCGACCATCCTGGGGAGAGCGCGTATTGGAGATATCCAGTTTGGACATGATTTTAATCCGCGAGACCAACATAGGATGGGCTTTACTTGGGATTTTCATCACTGCTCTTAAACGACCATCCATACGTAAGCGAACAATACTGACCTGCTCACCAGCCTCAATGTGAATATCCGAGCTGCCCATCTGCATAGATTTAATAATAATACCATTCACCAATTTAATAATAGGAGAACCTTCAGCACCTTTTTTCAGCGAATCAATATCCGCCTCACCTTTAGTGTCGTCTTCGCTATCCTCAACCGAGACAAAACGTTCATCGGCATCCATACCCGATAAGGTCTCTTCAATAGAAGTATCACCGCCAGCAAATATCTCGCGAATTTTCTGAATGACTTGTTCAGGGCTGGCAAAAACAGGCTTAACGCGCTGACCGAGCTTGAACTGCAACACGTCCATGCCGGCATAATCCATGGGGTCGCCAGTGGCGATAACAATTTCACCAGCGCTGATACCAAGTGGCACAAAGTGAAATTCTTTACACAATTCTTCCGGGCATTTTTTCACCAGATTATCATCAATATTAATGGTGTTTAAATCAACATAAGGGACGTTGTAAATTTTAGCTAAACCATGCAGCACAGCATCTTTATTTATAGCTGGATTGGCAAGCAAGCCCATGAGCAAGCCACCTTTTTTAGCCTCTTCGGATTGTATTGCTTCTGATATTTGCACCTGGGTGACCAGGCCTGTATCTATCAACTGCCTTTGCTGCTTAAGAAGCATGCATCCTC
>Ga0307272_1000747_pt1 | contig 9065 bp, 5 predicted proteins | sample CG08metaT_FD_203625 | JGI IMG/M metagenome (GOLD analysis project Ga0307272, IMG submission 203625) | Metatranscriptome of freshwater viral communities from high-CO2 subsurface aquifer at Crystal Geyser, Utah, USA - CG08 (Metagenome... | ecosystem: Environmental > Aquatic > Deep subsurface >...
ACATGATACAGACCAAATACGTTTTTGTAACCGGAGGCGTAACTTCATCGCTTGGAAAAGGCATTATTGCTGCATCTTTAGCCAAATTATTACAAGAACGCGGCTTTAAAGTAACCATCCAAAAACTTGATCCTTATATCAATATAGACCCGGGGACCTTAAATCCGTATGAACACGGCGAATGTTATGTAACCGATGACGGCGCAGAAACTGATTTAGATTTAGGTCATTATGAACGTTTTTTAAACACACCAACCTCACAAGCAAATAATGTTACAACGGGTCGAATTTACCAATCGGTGATTGATAAAGAGCGCCGTGGCGACTTTTTAGGAAAAACCGTTCAGGTCATTCCTCATATTACCGACGAAATTAAGCACCGTATCCAACTTTTGGGAAATACAGGAAAATTTGATATCGTTTTAACCGAAATTGGGGGCACGGTAGGCGATATAGAGTCGCTACCTTATGTTGAAGCCGTGCGACAATTGCAGTGGGAAATGGGTTCTGAAAATGCCATTGTTATTCATTTAACCCTAATTCCCTATTTAGCAACTACCGGCGAATTAAAAACAAAACCTACTCAACATTCCGTTAAGATGTTGATGCAAAGCGGTGTGAGTCCAAATATTTTAGTTTGTCGTTCTGAACATCCCTTATCGGATGATATTAAACGCAAATTGGCATTATTTTGCAATGTTCACGAAGATGAAGTTATTGAAGCTTTAGATGCCGAAACCATTTATGACGTTCCAAATTTGATGCTAAAAGAAGGTTTAGATATCGTGGTGATTAAAAAATTAAAATTACCTTTAAGTGACACCCCAAAATTGCTAAAATGGAATGATTTTTTAACAAAATTTAAAAATCCAAAATCGACCGTAACAATTGCCTTAGTGGGTAAATATGTTGAATTACACGACGCCTATAAATCTATTTCAGAAGCCTTAATTCATGCGGGTGCTACTAATGAAGTCCGCGTAGTTATCAAATGGATTCACTCCGAAAAATTAACCCCAAAAAATGTTACTAAAAAACTTGAAGGTGTTCATGGCGTTATTGTTGCACCCGGATTTGGTGAACGTGGCATAGAAGGAAAAATTGAAGCCATTAGGTATGTTCGCGAAAACAATATCCCTTTTTTTGGAATTTGTTTGGGGATGCAAATGGCAGTCATTGAATTTGCACGCCATATTTTAGGCTTAAAAGATGCCAACTCAACCGAAATGAATACCGCTACAAAGTTCCCCGTAATTGACCTGATGGAAAGTCAAAAAAACATTACACAAATGGGAGGCACCATGCGTTTAGGCGCTTGGGATTGTAAACTTGACAAAACTTCGAAAGCCTATAAAATTTATAAATCTGAACTAATTTTAGAACGCCACCGCCATCGCTATGAATTTAATGATGCCTTTTTAAAAGCCTTTAATGATGCGGGAATGAAAACAACAGGTATCAACCCAAAAACAGGTTTGGTAGAAATTATTGAGTTGCCAAATCACCCTTGGTTTATTGGCGTTCAATACCATCCCGAATATAAAAGTACCGTGCTTAATCCGCATCCCTTGTTTGTAGCTTTTGTAAAAGCATCCTTAGACTATAAATAGTTGAAGGTGATGTTTTTGAATAAAAAGTGTTTGTTTTAGCAATTGATTACACAAAAGGTATCTAGTTTTTTAAAAAAAGTTTTAACAGCCAAAGAAATAAACGTCCTAACAATATGCCAAACACCTATTCACAAGTTTACATTCAGATAGTTTTTGCTGTAAAAGGAAGACAAAACCTAATTCAAAAATAACCTAAAGAAGCTTTACACAATTATATCACAGGCATCATCTAAAAACGACAACATAAATTGCTCGCTGTTTATTGCATGCCCGACCATACACATCTATTAGTTAGATTGAATCCTGCACAGTCTATTTCAGATTTAACAAGAGATATAAAATCATTTTCTTCAAAATTCATCAATGAAAATAGGTGGTTTTAACGGAAAATTCAATTGGCAGGAAGGGTTTGGTGCATTTTCATATTCAAGAAGTCAGATTGATTCCGTAATCAAATATCTATTAAATCAAGAAGATCACCACAAAAAAAACAACATTTAAAGAAGCATATTTTGAATTTCTAAAAAAATTTGAAATTGAATACAATGAAGATTATTTGTTTGAATGGATTGATTAAATTGATTGTTTACAAACGGTTCATTACAAACGGCTCGCTCCTACGAAGCTATATGTTGGGCTGCGGTTAAATTCTACAAACTGAACGCTCCTACGAAGCTAAAAATAGTTTGCAATTTTAACGAACAGTTGCAGCCAAAGATGGATTTCAATAGTAGCTCTGTAGGAGCTTACCGTTTGTAGCGCCGTACAATCCTTCAAAAATTTTAAAAACTGGTATAAAATATTTATTTACCCAACCAATTTAACTATTTCGTTGTAAATCTTTTCACCGACTTTGTTTCCATAAAGTGGCATATCGAATGATAATTCTTTTTTATCAAAGCTGTGAAATGCAGAAATTATTTTTTTGTAATCACTTCCAGCAATGGCGGCAAAATTATTATCAACAAGCTCAACCCATTCGGTTTCGGTGCGCGCAACAATGCAGAATTTTTGATTAAAAAAGGCTTCTTTTTGCAAACCACCACTGTCGGTTACCACCATTTTACAGTTTTTAAGCAAAGCCAACATGTCGAAATAACCTACCGGATTTATAAGAAGTGCCTCTGTTTTTATCTTGTTCTTTTCAAGGATTTGCTTTGTACGCGGATGCAATGGCAACACCACTTGGCAGGTTTTAGAAATGACATCAAAGGCTTTAAAAATAGATTTTAAATTTTTAATAGTATCGGTATTTTCTTGACGATGAATGGTTGCCAAAACAAATTGATTGGGTTTGAGTTGCTGGGTTTGTAAAATATGTGATTTTTCGGCTACCATGGTGCTGTAAAATTCGACGGCATCTTTCATAATATCGCCTGTTAAAACGCATTGGGTATCTATATTTTCAAAACCTTCTAGCTTTAAATTAGCCATCGCTTTTTGGGTGGGACAAAGCAATAAATCGGCAATACGATCGGTTAAGATGCGGTTGACTTCTTCGGGCATTTTCATATTAAAAGAACGCAAACCTGCTTCAATATGAATTACTTTTATTTGCAATTTTTTGGCAGCTAAAGCACCCGCTAAAGTTGAGTTGGTATCGCCGTAAACCACTACGGCATCGGGTTGTTCTTTTATTAAAACTGCTTCAAGCCTTTCGAGCATTTGTCCAGTCATAGCGCCATGTCGCAAGCCGTTTATATTTAGGTTATATTTTGGACTGGGAATGTGCATTTCATCAAAAAAAACGGCACTCATATTGGTGTCAAAATGCTGACCAGTGTGCACAATAAGCTCTTCAATTTGGTGGTGTGAAGTAATGATGCGGCTCAATACAGCAGCTTTTACAAATTGAGGTCGCGCCCCTAAAATAGTTATTATTTTTTTCATAAATCAGTTTGTATTTATAATCTCAGCCAATTTACCAGCAATAGTTTTGGCATTATAGTCATCAATATTTTGTGATTTGGACACTAAAGTATGATTTTTATAAGCTTCAAAATAAACCATTAAATTTTTTTTGAGTTCACTTTTATCGTCAAAATCTACAATTTTTCCGGCATTGGTTTTATTGAGAACTTCGGCTAAATCACCGTCTAAGGGTCCGATGGCTAAAATAGGGCGGTTTGCTAGCAGGTATTCAAATATTTTCCCTGTAATAATGCCTTTTGCACTAGGCACGCGATTTACCAGCACCAGCAATACTTGAGAAGCTTTTTGGTAATTTAAAACTTCAATATGTGGCAGGTAATTTATGAATGTTACCACCTCATTTAACTGATATTTTTCAATACTTAGTTTGACCTCATCGGCAACTTTTCCAATTAATTGAACCAAGACAGATACTTTAAAATCGGCGCTTTCATCAATTAATTCGCGGATAACTTCCCAAAATAAATCTGAATTTCTATCGGCATTGAGCAAGCCGATATGAGTGAGGCTAAATTCTTTAGTTAGGGCTATTTCTGATTGATTTTCAACAGTTTCAAAGCCATTAGAAATAACATATACACGCTTGTTAAACGCCGCATAATAATCACCCATAGTTTTGCCAACCACTAAAACAACGTCGGCTTTTTGAGCTACTACCCTTTCTAAATCAAAATGTTTTTGCAATGCGCGTTTGGTAAAAGGCAAATTTTGAAAGTAATCTATTTGTGTCCAAGGATCTCTAAAATCGGCGATCCATTTTATATTTAAGGATTCTTGTAATTGCAAGCCAATTAAATGTAAACTATGTGGTGGACCTGAGGTGATTATTGTGTCGATATTATTTTCTAAAAGATGCTTTTTAAGGAATTTTACAGAAGGCTTTACCCAGAATTTTCGTGCATCAGGAATAAAATAATTTGCTCGTATATAATTGACAATTTTAGTTTTAACAGATTTTGACTGGTCTAAAAATCCAGAGCTGGTTTCCTTCATATTCTTTCCCGAAAACGCTGAAGCCATCCGATAAGGCTCCCAAATAGATTGTCGAATAATTTTAATTCCTTTTGGGGTTTGCAAGGAAAAATCTTCGATGGCATAATGCGGATTTGAGATGGTATAAACCGTTGACTCAATGCCAAAATCAGGCAAATATTTGGTAAAATTTAGCCATCTTTGAACGCCCGAACCACCCGATGGTGGCCAATAATAGGTAATGAGCAGCACTTTTTTCATAAATTTTCGGATAAAGTTTTACACATTAAATCAATGCGGTTTTGAATGCTAAAATTCGTACTTATTTGCATTTGTGCCGAGAGGCCCATTACTTCTAAAGTTAATGGCGCTAAGTTTAATAATTTTTCTATTTCAAAAATCAATTGCGCCTCATCTGGTGTTGTCATCACAATTCCAGTTTGGTCAATTATTTTAGGAATGGCTCCTACGGCACTGCCAATAGGAATGCAACGCATTAACATGGCTTCGGCTAAGGCATTTGGAAAGCCTTCAGATAATGAAAGCTGCAAATAAAATTGATGTTTGGCGAGCTGAGCTTTTAGTTCATCTAGTTTTAAATCGTGAAATAGTGTCACATTTTGTGGCATTATCAAGGTTTTAGCATAGGGTTCCGATATCCCGATAAGGGTAAAATTAGCTTCCTTAAAATGCGTCGCTAATTTTAAAATACGGTCAAATCCTTTTAAAGTAAACCGCGTTTTATCGTTGATATAGGCAATACTTACAAAAGAATTTGGTATTTTTTTAATGGGCGCATTTTTCCAAAACTCAACATCAAAACCATTGGGAATGACCGTGTAAGGTGTTTTTAGATTCTTAAAAAAAGCCTTGACTCCTTGCTGTTTATGGCTGGCATTTAAATGGTAATCACTATTTGAAAACAGTAAACTTTCATCAACCGGCAAGAGGCGCGTACACCACTGGTACGATTTTTTTATAAACCACTTTAATAGGGGCTTTCGCAAACTTCCATAATTAATTTCGGGAAACGAAACACAATCGGTACCTCCTAAAATAATAAAAACGCGTTTGTTAAAAAGCTTTCCAAAAAGGGCTGGTAAAAAAGACCAATAACCTCCAAACATTACCAAATAAACTCTTGTTTTTGAGCTATTTTTTAGAATAAAAAAGAATTGTTTTGCAAAATTCATCAAAATTTGACCCTTGTGTGTCCAAGGTAAATCTTGTGTTAAAATGTCAAATTTTTTTGATAAAAAGCTAATATCTCTTTCAACAAAAGTTGCCTTAGCGGGATAAAAATAAATCAATTTTGGCTTCAAAATGAAGGTTGTTTCTTTTTATGATAAATTACCCATCCCACCATAATTAAAAGCCATAAAGCAAATGATGTGGCGGTAATCATTGTGCCCGTTTGAATGACTTGTGGTTTAAATTTGAAAATAATTTGATGGTTTCCTGCCGGAATTTTTAAAGCGCGCAACACATAATTTGCTCTGTATATCGGCGTTTCAGTACCGTCAATAGTGGCAATCCAGCCATCTTTGTAGTACATTTCAGAAAATACGGCAAGTTGCATTTTGCTACTCTGACTTTGATATTCTAAATGGTTTGGCTGATAAAGCATCAAGTTAATTTGCGCCGTAGAATCGCTTTCAAAATTTTGAAAATCGGTTTTAGCAGCAGGAAATTCATTATGATTTATAATGGCTGTATCTTTTGCAACAAATGTTGTGAGCGCCAAAATTTCTTGATTGGCATCTTCAACAAACTTTAGGCTCTTAACAAACCAAGCTGCGCCTGATGCATTTGGATTTAATTGCACATCAACTTTATTGTCATTTGGAAATATAAGGTATTTGGTATTCAACATATTGAGCACCTCAATATTATTTTTTGAGATTTGAAAATCATATAAATCTTGATAACGTCCGGGTTTTGCGGCGTGATAACCCCCAACCGACAAATGATAATAAGAGGTTGTGCCGTCATTCATTGGATCAACCGAAAAATTAGCTACTCTATAATGGCTTGTATCCAATAAAATACGCTGGTCAATTTCGGTAGCTTTAATGGGTTGTTTTACTTGTTTAGCCGAAACAAAATTTGTAGCGTTTACATAATTCCAATCGACTAAAACCAAGTCTAATACCATTAATATTCCGATAATAACAACTGTAAGAGATTGGCTTATTTTTGATTTTAAAAATCCCCAAAGCGTTCCAAATACCAATAAAATCAACGCTAAAGATCTTAAACTGTCATCAAAAAATACCGCTTTTCTGTCGGCAATTAGGGCATTGTCTAAACCGGCGAGCAATTTGGCATAATAGCCGTCATTTAATCCTTCAAAAGAAAATAAACTTGTTCCAAACAACACAAAAACCAACAACAAGCCACCTAAAACAAGGCCAGCATTTTTAAGACTTTTTAACTTTTCGTCCGAATTTACCTCCTGCGAAAGGAATTTAGAAAATCCTAAAAGCGCTAAAATAGGAACGCATAATTCAACAATTACTTGAATGGAAGATACCGCTCTAAACTTATTGTAAAGTGGGATGTATTTGATGAAAAAATCGGTTAAAAGGCTTAAGTTTTTACCCCAGCTCAGCAAAATGGCAAAACAAATTGCTGTAATTAGCCAAATTTTATGTTTACTTTTTAGCAACAAAATACCCATAAAGGCCAGGAAAATGAGTACCGCACCAATATACGCTGGCGCGGCTACAATGGGCTGAGCTCCCCAATATAATGGTGCGCTTTGAGCAAATTGCTTAGCCTGAGCAGGACCCGCTTTATCGGCCAAAAACTTGTAAGTATTTGAATCGGTGTCGAGTGCCTCGTGCGAACCACCGCCCATAAACCTTGGAATTAATAAGTTAAAAGTTTCAAGCGGACTGTAACTGTATTGGGTGATATAATTTGGGTCTAAACCATTAGTAGTTGCTATTTTTTTACCATCGGGATTAATTGTTAATTCACTTTTTCCTCTGGTGCTGTGTTTTGCGTATTGAGAAGTTGCCATAAGTGGCGTTGCATTAACGCCAATGGCTATGAAACTTGCCAAAACCAAAAACGCAATTTGCTTAAAATAAATCGCAAATTCTTTTGATTTAATAGCTTGATATAGATAAACCAAAGCAATAAACATTAAAACAAACGACAGATAGTAAGTCATTTGTATGTGGCTGGCAGCAATTTCTAATGCCAACGCAAAAGTGGTAAGTATAAAACCTTTTAAATAGTTTTTGTTAAAGATGAGCAAAACTCCTGCTAAAACGAGAGGCATATATGCAATTGCAAGTGCTTTAGCATTGTGACCAACTCCTAAAATAATAATAAAATAAGTGCTAAACCCAAAGGCTATTGCCCCAAAAATTGCAAGCTTCCAATTTACTTTTAGCACCATCAGCAAGACAAAAAAACCCAAAAAGTAAAGAAATAAATAGTCGGCAGGGCGTGGTAAAAAGCGCAAAACTTGGTCTAATTTCTGAATATAATTCAGTGGATAATAAGCACTCAACTGGTAGGTTGGCATGCCCCCAAAAGCGGCATCTGTCCAATATGGTTCGCTGTGAAATTTATCGCGATATTGCACCACTTCGTGCGACATTCCGGTAAACTGAACAATATCACTTTGCAAAATCTGTTTACCTGATAAAACAGGGTAGAAATAACTCAATGCAACAAGTGTAAATACTACAACAGCGATAAAATAAGGTAAATAAGATTTTAATTTCATTTAGATTTAGGATTTGTTTCAGAATCAACTTCTTCAAAATCAATATATTCACCAACTTTTTGATTAGTTGAAGGGGGCTTAGGCGCAAAATCAACACTCGTTTCGCCCGCTTTTGTTTGTGGTTGTTGTTGACTGTATTGATTTTTGAGGTTTTCTTGAACCTTTGTTATGGCTTGGGTAATAATTAAAGGTAGGATATATTTTGCAATAAATTTAAGTCCATAATAGACTAACAAGATGATAAAAAGGGTTCTAAGTAAGCCCATAATGCTTTGGTTTTAAAAAATAATAAGGATTCAAAAATACAAATTTGCTTTTAACTTAGTGGTTATTAATTAAGAAAATCTGTTATATTTGAAAATTAAAGTCATCACTATTTATGAGAAAAAGTTTTTTACTTTTTTTACTGATTGGGTTTTCGCAATTACTTGTAGCACAATATACTGATATTATTAATTCCAATCGCCCCGGATTTTCGGTAAGTCCGTTTGGGATTGGCTCGGGTGTTTATCAAGTTGAAGGGGGCTTTTTTTTTGAACGCGCGCAAATAAAAAGTCGCTTTTCAAATCCGCAAAGCTTTGGTGCAAACTTGTCGTTTCGCTACAGCTATTTTAATGAAAAGCTAGAATTCAATCTCGATTTAACCTATGCTAATGACCGTTTGGCTTTTAAAAACCTTCACACTTCTTATAAAAACATCAGTGGATTAAGTCAGGTTACAATCGGTGCTAAATACCTGCTTTACCAGCGCGAATATGATGATAAATATAAGGAAGTGCGCAGTTGGAAAAAGCGCATGGCTTTCGACA